>Ga0163153_10004325_pt1 | contig 17975 bp, 19 predicted proteins | sample OliLakLV19MP6IB1_FD_148629 | JGI IMG/M metagenome (GOLD analysis project Ga0163153, IMG submission 148629) | Freshwater microbial mat bacterial communities from Lake Vanda, McMurdo Dry Valleys, Antarctica - Oligotrophic Lake LV.19.MP6.IB-1 | ecosystem: Environmental > Aquatic > Freshwater >... | reverse complement strand
GAGGAAGTCTTCACGGGTGGTGGGGCCGAGGACGGGAGGCGGCGGGTGGTTGTCCTTGTCCTGGAAGGCGGCCATCACGGTGTTGATGACGTCGGGGTCTTTCACCAGCGCGTCGGTCGGTGTGAGCAGGTTGAACCAGCGGAGGAACGCGCGGAACACGACCGGTGACGTGCGCAGCGCGGGCATGAGGCCGTCGCGGAAGATCGCGTCCATGAACGCGCGCGGGTCCTCGGCCGGGTACTCCTCGCCGGCGGCGCGCATGCGGGCCTGTTCGTCCTGAGCGACGGACACGGTGAACCAGGGCACGAGTTCGCGTTCGGTGAACGCCGAGAAGCTACGCGCGACGGCGTCGAGGTCGTCGCCGTGCTCGTGCAGGGTGTCGGCCAGACCGAACGCGTGCACCAATGCGAGCGAACACCCGCGCCCGTACAGCGGGTTCGTGCACACCGCCGCGTCGCCGACCGCGATGATGCCGGTGGCGACGGGTTCACCGTCGACGATGAGCGGGCGATACCGGTTGCGCAGGCCGGCCATGACGTGCACACCCGTGATCGGGCCGGATACACCCGGGGCGCGCCACGCGGCGATCGAGTCGACCACCCGGGCCGCCGCCTCGAACGCTTCTTCGCCGGCCAACAGCTTGCGCATCTCTTCGTCGCGGGAGTCGACGGCGTAGGTGATCGAGAACGTGTCGTTGTCGCCCGCGAACACGGCGAACTTCAGATAGCCGAGGTCGGCAGCGGCGGGACCGGTCACCTGCGGCGCCAGTTTGCGGTCGAGTACCCGGTAGAACCGCGAGAAGTAGACGATGCCGCTTTCGTGCAGCTGTTCGGGACCCGTCCACCAGTCGGCGGTCGAACGGGGTCCGCGGGCGTCGAGCACGAGGTCGCCGTCGAGTGTGGTCCAGTCGGTGACGCCGACACCGTCGCGCAACTCGACCCCGGGCTGGTCGAGCACGAGGCGGCGCAACACCCACTCGAAGGTCGTGCGGCGACACGCAAGCGCGACGAGATCTTCGTCACCCGGACGCGGGTCGGTGTCGGTAAGCGTGTCGGGCAGCGTCGCGGTGAAGTTCAGTTCGGTCGCGCCCGCTTCGAACAGCGCCTCCAACACATCGGGCGCGCGGTCGCGCAGCAGGTTGCGCAGCCGGGCAAGGAACGCGTGCGAGTGCCGCACCTGGGGAGCGCCGCGCCGCTCCCACTCGAACGCGGCGTCGGCCGATTCGGGCATCGGTGTCGCGTCGCGTTCGAGGATCGTGACCTCGTGCCCGTCGCGGGCACACGCCAGCGCGCTGCCCAATCCCGCCATCCCCGCCCCGACAACCGTGATGCGCACGCCCGGTAACGCTAGAGCGTCACCCGCACGCGCACGGGATCGCCGCGCCGCGCGGGCATCCGGTCGCGTATCGCTGCACCGCGTCTTCGAGCGAGAGCCCGAGTTGGCCGGCCAGGGACGCGAGCCAGGCCAGGACGTCACCCAGTTCGTGGAGCTGTTCGGCAACGGTTCCCTTGCGTACCGCCTTGGCCAGCTCGCCGACTCCTTCGGCCAGCCACGCCACCGTTGCCGGAACCCCCCGCGCGGCATCTCGCGCGCCGTACGTCTGCGCCATTCGAGCCTGGAATTCGGTGAGTTCCACGGCTGCGTTCTACACCGGGGCCGACCGGACAACCGGCGCCGCGACTGTCACACTCCCGGTCGGTAACTTGCGTGCGGGCGGCCCGCGGGGCAGTCTCACGGATTCAATCTGACGGTCCATCAGATATCGAGGGGGCACCTAGTGAGGCGACTGCGCTGGCCTGCGGTCTTGCTTGTGATGACACTTGTCATTGCTGCGTGTGGCGGCGACGACGACGATTCCGCTGACGGTGGTCTCGGCGACGACGACACCGAAACAACCGAACCCCCAGCCGAGGGCGACGACGACGATGCCACCGCGGCCTGCGAGGGCGCGACGCTCACAGCCGGCGAAACCGGCGTGTCGGAAGAAACAATCACGATCGCGGTCTCGGCCGACACCGGATCGCCGCTGCGTCCCGGCCTCTTCCAAGGCTCGGTCGACGCGGTGAAGGCGTGGGCCGAGTACAAGAACGCCAACGGTGGTCTCGCGTGTCGCCAGGTCGTCGTCGAGGAGTACGACACCAAGCTCAGCGCCGACGAGGCAAAGAACGCGGTAGTCGGCGCGTGCAGCACGTCGATTGCGATGGTCGGCACCACCGCGCTGTTCCTCAACGAGGCCGGCATGGCCGAGCTCGAGGGCTGCGGCATCCCCGACATCGCGGTGCTCCAGACCGAGCCCGCCCAGCAGTGCTCCGACTTCTCGTACCCGATCATCGCCGGGACGGGCACGTGCCCGTACGCCGGTGAGGGCGAGCGCCTGTTCCGCGAGCGGGCCGGCGTATTCCGCTACTACCTCGACGAGTTCGGCGAGGACGCGCTGCACGGCATTTGGGTGATTCCCGCCGACCTGCCGTCGACGATCACGGCGAGCATGCCCGGCTTCCGGGTGAGTCAGGAGATGGGGATCGGCCTCGACTTCGAAACCGGCTTGTCGGCCCTTTCCGAGCAGTCGGCGTATACACCGGTCGTGCAGGAAATCAAGGACGCCGGGTCCACGTACGCCCGCGTCGGCCTCGACTACAAGGGCACCGTCTTCCTGCGCAAGGAAGCCGAAGTGCAGGGCGTCGACTCCGTGCTCGTGTGGGACTGCTCGGTGCAGTGCTACGACCCGAAGTTCCTCACCGAGGGCGGCAGCGCAGTCGAAGGCCAGTACACGTGGATCTCGCTGCTCCCGTTCGAAGACGCGGGATCGAACGAGACGCTCGACAACCTGCTCGAGTACAACCCCGACTCCGACGGCTTCGGCGCCCAGGCGTGGGCCGCGGCCGAACTGTTCGGAAAAGTGGTCGACGACATCGTTGCCGCCGACGGCCCGAACGCCATCACCCGGGCCGCCATTCTCGACGGCGTGAAGAACACCCACGACTTCGACGCCGGCGGTTTCATTCCCGTGAGCGATGTCGGCGGTAAGAACCCGTCGGGCTGCTTCGTGCTGATGCAGGTGCAGGATGGCGCGTACACCCGGGTGACGCCCACGGAGCCCGGCACCTTCGAGTGCCCCGAGGTAGACGACATCGTCGAGATTACGATCGACCCCGTGGCGGAATTCTCGGGGTGAGCGACGCGATATCGCAGACAAACGGGGGCCTCGGCAACGAGGCCCCCGTCGTCGCGCTGGGCAGCAGAGTGGACACATGAATCGGGCCCAGAACTTCGCGATCGCACTGTCAGCCCAGCTCGCGTTACGACTCGGCATCGAGTGGCTCGCGGGTCACAACCTCGGCGAAGGCATCGGCGACCTGTGGTTCTCGGCGCTGTTCGCGATCCCGCTGAGCGTTTGGTACGCGACGCAGGAGAACCCCGACACCCGTCGGAACATCCTCGTCTACGCCACGACCATTCAACTCGTCATCGGCGTCGTCGACGAAGCGTGGGCCGGACGCGACCTGACCGTCGAGAGTGTGACGCGCCTCATCGTGTTCGCACTCCCGCTCGCGGGCATCTACGCGATCTCGGCGTCGGGTTTGGTCGTCGTGTACACGACGACCGGCATCTTCAACTTCGCGCAGGGCGCGATGGGCATGTTCCTCGCGTTCGTGTACTGGGAGCTGCGCGTCAACCGCGATCTCCCCACGTGGATCGCTCTGCCGCTCGTCGTGTTGATCCTTGCGCCGATGCTGGGAGTTGGGCTCGACCGCCTGATCATGCGCCATCTGCAGGGCCGACCACTCGTGGTACAGCTCATGGTGACCGTCGGGTTGATGCTCGGCTTCCTCGGCCTCTCCGCGACGATCTGGCCGCAAAACACGGGCCGGTCGATGCCCGAACTGTTCGGCACCGACGGCTTCGAGATCGCCGATGTCACGGTGACGTGGCACCGGCTCACGACCCTCGTCACCGCGCTCGTCCTCGCGGTCGTGTTGCGCTACTTGCTCTTCCACACGCGAACTGGTGTGGCGATGCGGGCGGTCGTCGACAACCGCTCCCTCGCCGGGCTCAACGGCGCCCGCCCGGAAGTGCTCTCGGGCACGGCGTGGGCGCTCGGCACGTCGATGGCGGCGCTGGCGGGGATTCTCATCGCGCCGGAGAACTTCGCGGCCGAGGTCCTCACGCTGATCATCCTCAACGCGTTCGCGGCCGCGATCATCGGGCGGTTGCGCAGCCTCCCGCTCACCTATCTCGGTGCGCTGATCCTCGCGCTCGCGGTCGTGTTCTCGCGCACGTTCCTGAGCCTCGGCCAACGGTGGGGGCAAGCGCCGCTCGCGATCCCGACGATCGTGTTGTTCATCGCGCTGCTCCTCCTCCCCCAGGCCGGACTCCGATTCGCGCGCATCAACGCGAAGCGCCCGCGCGAGCGGGTGTCGACGGTGCGCGACGCCGTGATCGGCGCAGTCGCGCTCTTCGTCGTCATGTTCGTCGTGAGCGACTTCCTCAGCGCGACGAACACGAACCGCATGATCACCGGCATGGTCACGGGCCTGATCGCGATCTCACTGGTACCCCTCACCGGCTGGGCGGGGCAGGTCAACCTCGCGCCCGTGACGTTCGCGGCGTTCGGTGCCATCGCGTACGTGAAGTGGGGCGGCGACGAAGGCATGTGGTGGGCGCCACTCCTCGCCGCCGCGTTCGCGGCCCCGATCGGCGTGCTCACCGCATTGCCCGCGGCCCGGTTGCAGGGTCTCTACCTCGCGCTCGCGTCGATGGCGTTCGCGTCGATGGCGCAGTACGTGATCTTCTCGCAACCGACGCTGCTGTCGACCAGTTCGTCGAGCGCGCAGCGGCTCGATGTCTTCGGCTACTCGTTCCACGAGGGCCGGCCGTTCCTCATGCTGTGCACGGGTGTGCTCGGCATGATGATGATCTTCGTCGTCACGTTGCGAAGAAGCGCGTTCGGGCGTCGGCTCGTCGCCCTGCGCGACAGCGAGGCCGCGTCGGCGACCGTCGGCGTGAACGTGTTCCTGACCAAGGTGATCGTGTTCACGCTGTCCGCGGCGATGGCCGGGTTCGCCGGCGCGTTCTTCGCCCAGGCCCGCGGCACGATCTCGGCCCAGGACGCCGAGTTCACGATGCTGGCCGGCATTCCGGTCGTGCTGACGCTCGTCGTCGGCGGCGTTGCCTTCGCCGCCGGCGCGCTGTTCGCGGGCATCTTCACGGTCTTGCTCGCCATCATCGTCGCGACGTACGACATCAGCTGGTTGGCCGCCCTCACCACGCTCGCGCCCGGCCTCGCCGCGCTCGGCATCATCAGCAACCCCGGTGGCGCGGTCGGCGAGATCGGCAGGGCGTTCGCACCGCTGCTGCCGTGGCGCAAGGATGCGCGCGAGATACAGGCGGCGGAAAAGGCCGCCGACGCCGAGCCCGAAGTCGGAGAGCTCGGCATTACCCGGCCCTTCACGCGCGAGGACATCATGTACGTCGAGAAGCAACTCGGCGTGGTCGACGACCTGATACCCAACGGGAGAGGAGCAACCCTTGCCTTTGCTCCAGATTGACGAAGTATCGGTCCGTTTCGGCGGACTGCTCGCCGTCGACATGACGTCGTTCGACGTCGAAGAGGGTCTGATCACGGGACTCATCGGACCCAACGGGGCGGGTAAGACCACCCTGTTCAACGTCATCACCGGGCTGCAACGACCGTCGACCGGGCGCGTCCGGCTCGACGGCCGCGACATCACGAACATGAAGCCGCACCGACGGGCCCGCATGGGCATCGCCCGCACGTTCCAGCGGCTCGAGGTGTTCGGCAGCCTCACCGCGCGCGAGAACGTGCTCGTCGCGTCGGAGAAGCGCCACGGCGCGTTCGGCCCCGCGGCCGGTCGCAGCGCCGACGAGATGCTGGCCCGGGTCGGGATCGACTCCGTCGCCAACGAACAAGTCGACCAGCTCCCCACGGGCACCGCGCGCCTTGTCGAACTCGCTCGCGCGCTCGCGACGTCGCCGCGCGTGCTCCTTCTCGACGAGCCGTCGTCGGGCCTCGATGGTGACGAGACCGAGGCGATGGGGCGCCTGCTCACGTCGCTCGCGGCCGACGGGCTCGGCGTGCTGCTCGTCGAACACGACGTCGCGTTCGTCATGGGTACGTGCGCGCATCTCAACGTGCTCGACTTCGGCCGCATAATCGCCCGCGGCACGCCCGAACACATCCAGTCGAACACAGCCGTGCAACACGCCTACCTGGGAACGGGCGGCGCGTGACCACTCCCCTCCTCGAACTCCGGGGCGTGCGCGCCGGCTACGGCCGCATCGACGTGCTGCACGGCATCGACCTCGTCGTGCAACCGGGTCAGGTGTTCGCGCTGCTCGGACCCAACGGCGCGGGCAAGACGACGACGTTGAGCGTCGCCAGCGGCCAGATCACGCCGAGCAGCGGCAGCTTGTTGCTCGCAGGGCGCGATGTCACCGGCGTCAGCTCCGACAAGCTCGCCCGCGCCGGGGTGTGCATCGTGCCCGAGGGACGCGGCATCTTTCCGAACCTCACGGTGTACGAGAACCTGCGCATGGCGACGTTCACCGGCGCGCCGTTCGCCGACGTGTTGGAGAAGGCGTTCGCGCAATTCCCGCGCCTCGGCGAGCGGCGCAAGCAGGTCGCCGGAACGCTGTCGGGCGGCGAGCAGCAGATGCTCTCGATGGCGCGCGCCCTCGCGACCGACCCTGCGCTGCTCCTCATCGACGAACTCTCGATGGGTCTCGCGCCGATCATCGTCGAGGAGTTGTACGAACACGTGCGACGCGTCGCCCAGAGTGGGCTGTCGATCCTCATCGTCGAGCAGTTCGCGCACGAGATCCTCGGCGTCGCCGACGTCGCCGCGATCATGCTGCACGGCCGCATCGAGCGGGTCGGATCGCCCGCCGCGATCGCCGACGCGCTCGCGGCCGCGTACCTCGCCGGAGAATCGGCCGAATCAGTCGCATCAACTAACGTCGGGACGCCGTCCCACCAGGCAGGAGCACACGATGAGTGACGTTGCGAGCGGATCGGAGATCTTGTCGACGGACCGACTCGTGCAGTTCCAGAGCGAGGTCGACAACCTGCGCGTCTCCGGCGGAGCGGCCAACCCCGAGCGCACAGGTGTCAGGGCCGGAGCCGTGCTCATGGGCATCGGCGTGGCGCTCGCCTTCGTCGGCGTGCTCATCGGGCTCGGAAGCGACAGTGGTAATGACAACACTGATGCCATCACTCTCGCCGCCGCCGGCGTCGCCGTCACGCTCGTCGGCGTCGCGCTGTGGTTGCGCAACTCGATGACGCGCTACCTGCGGTACTGGCTCATCCGCCTCGTGTACGAACAGCGCGAGCAGGCCGACCGCATCGTCGAATCCAACAAGAGCTAACCCGGGAGTTCGCGGAACGCGACCGTCTTGTCGACGCGCACGTCGGGCGGGAGCCCCAGCACGCGCTCGCCGATGACGTTGCGCTGGATCTGTTCGGTGCCGCCGCCGATGCGGCTGCTCCACTGCATGAGGAACAGCTGGTTCCAGTAGCCGTGGTTCGGCGCGTCGTTGCCGTACAGGAGTCCGTTGGCACCTTGGAGCGCCATCACGAGGTTGCCGTCCTGTTCGGTGCGCATCGACGCCAGCAGCTTGAGTACCGATGCTTCCGGGCCGAGGCCCTGGTCCTTGCGGCTGCGGGCTCGCCAGCCCAACCACTTCAGGATCTGCAGGCGCGTGAACGAGCGGGCGAGTTCCTGGCGCATCACCGGATCGTCGCCCACGCCGTGGCGGGTCGCGAGCGCGATGTAGTCGTGGAAGCGCGTGCGGCCGCTGCCGCCACCACCGATGAGCATGCGCTCGTTGGCGAGCATCACCTGCGCGACGCGCCAGCCCTCACCGACGGGACCGAGCCGGTTGGCGTCGGCGACACGCACGTCGGTCATGAACACTTCGTTGAAGTGCGCGACGCCGGTGATCTGGCGCAACGGACGCACGTCGATACCCGGCGCGTGCATGTCGACCAGGAACGCGGTGATACCCCGGTGCTTCGGGACGTCGACATCGGTGCGGGCGAGCAGCAGACCCCAGTCGCTGAAGTGCGCGCCCGAGGTCCACACCTTCTGCCCGTTGACGGTCCACTCGTCACCGTCGAGCTCGGCGCGCGTGCGCAGGCCGGCGAGATCGGATCCGGCGCCCGGTTCGGAGAAGAGCTGGCACCACACGTCGTCGCCCTTGAGCATCGCGGGCAGGAACCGCGCCTGCTGGTCCTCGGTGCCGTAGGCGATGATCGTCGGCCCGGCCATGGCGATACCGACGGAGAACACACCGGCGGCGACGTCGTAGCGCGACTGCACTTCGTTGAAGATCCGTTGCTGCCAGCCCGGTCCGCCCCGCCCACCCCATTCGGGCGGCCACGTGATCGCGGCCCAGCCCGCGTCGAACAGCACCTGCTGCCACGCCTTGGCCTGGTCGATGTGCGCCTTCTCGGCTTCGGCCGAGGAGTCGCCCGAGAACATGAAGTGCTCCGGGTCCTTGCCCTCCACGCGCAGCTTGGCGTGCGCGTCGAACCAGCCGGTGACCTCGGCGCGAAACGCTATTTCCTCGGGGTTCTCCTCGAAGTCCATATCTCTTTGTCGCCCTCCCTACTCGGCGGTCATGCGCACGCCGCGCGGGGAGCGTCCGGTTCCTGCGGTCGACGGCACGCCTCGCTCTACGGTCGGGACTCCGGCGAGTTCGCTTCGCTCACCGCGCCGTGCGGCGTTCTGGTGCAGCATTTAGGGCTCGAAGAGCAGGTTGTAGTTGGGGCCGCGGCGAATGTGATGGCCGCCGTCGACCGCGAGCATCTCGCCCGTGATCCACGACGACTCCGGGCCCACGAGGAACCGCACCGCGGCCGCAATGTCGTCGACCTGACCGACACGCGCCACGGGCATCTGCTCCAGGTAGTCGTCGAGCAGCGTGCCGCCGACGGTGATAGCCGCGACCAAGTCGGTGGCGACCAACCCCGGCTGCACCGCGTTGACCCTGATTCCCTGCCCGCCGAGCTCGTCGGCCGCGACCTTGACCAGCATCTCGATACCGGCCTTGCCCGTGCAATACGCGCTCATGAGCCGGTGGGTGCTGTGCCCGGCGATCGATGACATCGCGACGATCGCACCGCCACCACCGGCCGCCATGACCGCAGCGGCGTGCTTGATGCAGAGCATCGTGCCGACGATGTTGAGATCGATCGTGGCCCGCCACGCGGCGACATCGGCACCGACGATCGGACCGAGATGCAATGCGCCACCGGCACAGGCGAACAAGATGTCGAGTGCGTCGTTCGGCTCCGCAGCCAGGGCGACGGCAGCGCGCACGTCGTCCTCGACGGTGACGTCGCACACCGCGTACTGCACGCGCACGTCGGGGTGTGCGGCGGCCGCACGGATCTCGTCGACCGCGGCTTTCAAGCGCTCCTCGGTGCGGGCCGCGATCGTGACGTCGCAGCCGTCGGCCGCCAGCACCTTGGCGGTGCCGAGCCCGATCCCGCTGCCGCCCCCGGTGACGAGCGCGGCCTTGCCTTCGAGGACCGGCATCAGGTGTCGACGATCGCGATCGCCTGCTTGGGACACAGCCGCGCGGCCTCTTGGCAGCGCTCCCGCAACTCCTCGGGCGGCTCTTCCTGGAGCACATAGAGGAAGTCGTCGTCGCGCACCTCGAACACCTCGGGCGCGACGCCCATGCACAATGCGTTGCTTTCGCACCGGTCGAAGTCGACGACAACCCGGAACCCCATGCCGGCCTCCCCTGCACTCTGCCTACCCGTTGCTGGGCGCACCGTAGCGGGTTCGCCCGGAATCGCGCCGGGCCCGGCCAGAGTGCTGCACGTATGCCGCGCGCCCCGTTCGCGGTGCATGTACACGTCGAGCGCGGCCTCGGTGCCGTCGGCCAGCTGCACGGGACGCTCGGCCCGGTGCGGCCCCGTGTAGCCGTGTTCCTCGAGCAGCGACCGGTCGTCGCGATCGGCGCGCGACGCCACCGAGAAGATCAGCGGGAACCCCAGATGGAAGTGGGCAAAGCGCGTGACGATGTCGAGCTCGGTGTCATGCTCCCGCCACCCGGTGGCCCGCATCCACCCGTGTGTCACCAGGCGGTCGCCGCGCTTGTACAACGAACGCACACCCGCCGCCTTGCCGCGGACCTCGACAATCAGGTGCTCGATGAAGTCGTCGCCGTTGAGCGAGCGGCCCGTCAGCGCACCGAGGTGCGCGACGATCCAGTCCTCGTCGTCGGGCCACCCGTTCGCCTCGACGACCTCGGCATTGACCACGGCGCGCAACGCCGGAACGTCGGCCATCGTCGCCGTGCGCAGCACGACGTGCCCCGCCGACACCTCGTGACCCACGGCCGAGCACTGACTACGGACGTCGAGTCGGCGACGGAAGAGCACACCCCCGATACTTTCACTCTGCGGCTCCGGCGTGCGGCCCTCGACCTCAACTGACCCGCCATCCACGGACCGGGCCGTCGGACCTCTCGCCCGGTCACCATTAGTGTCCTCACTCGTGACCGGCGACCAGACGATCGAGACCGCAGACGGCCCGATGCGCCTCTACGAAGCCACGCCCGCGGGCGCGGCGCGGGGCGGTGTCGTGGCGATCCAGGAAGCATTCGGTGTGAACCCGCACATCGAGGACGTCACCCGCCGCCTCGCCGCGGCCGGGTACCACGCCGTCGCGCCCGACCTGTTCCACCGGGGCGGTCCCGGCGGCGTCGCCGACTACGGCGACTTCGAGACGGTCATCAAACTGTTCGGTACGGTCGCGGGCGACGACGCGATCGTCGTCGACGTCAACGCCGCGCTCGACTACCTGCGCCGGGCGGGGTTCGCCGACACGAGCATCGGCATCGTCGGCTTCTGTTTCGGCGGACGCGCCTCCTTCCTGACCGCGTTGCGGAGCACGATCGGCGCCGCGGTCGGCTTCTACGGCGGCGGCATCGTCACCGGCCGGTTCCCGCAGTTCCCGACCCTCATCGACGAAGCCGCCACGCTGCGCACGCCGTGGCTCGGGCTCTTCGGCGACCTCGACGGGTCGATCCCCGTCGAAGATGTCGAAACGCTCCGCACCGCGCTCGTCGCCGCACCGGTTGCAACCGAGATCGTCCGCTACGCCGACGCCAAACACGGCTTCCACTGCGACGCGCGCGACGACTACAACCCCGACGCGGCCGCCGACGCGTGGGCGCGCACGCTCGACTGGTTCGCGGCGCATCTCCGCTGATGGCCGAGCGCTGATGGATCGGCTGGCCGCAGCCCTCGCGGCCATAGACGCGGCGAATGCCGAGGACCCCAACGAGGTGACGGTACGCGGGCGCAGCGGCCCCAAGGAGCTGCTGCACGCCGAACTGGTCACCGAGTGGGTGACGAGGCTCAAGCCCGACGCTTCGGAACCATTGCTCCTGGCGGCACGCGCCCACCATCTCCGCCGCTGGACCGTGCCCCGCTCGTCGCACCCGCCCGGCCGCGTCGGATACCTGCGCTGGCGCCGGCTGCTCCACACGCAGCACGCCACAGAGCTCGGCGCGATCCTGCGCGACGCGGGCTACGACGACGCGACGATCGAACGGGCCCAGGTCATCGTGCGCAAGGAAGGCCTCGGTACCGATCCCGAAGTGCAAGCGCTCGAAGACGCGCTGTGCCTCGTGTTCCTCGAGACGCAACTCACCGACCTCGCCGCCCGCCTCGACGACGAGAAACTCGCCGGCGTGCTCACCAAGACCGCGAAGAAGATGAGCGAAGCGGGCCGGGCGGCCATCGCCGACATCCCGCTCGACGCCGACGCCACCGCCCTGCTCGGCCGTGTCCTCGAATAGCGACATCGTCGCGTTTCTCGGCGAGACGATCGAGTCGCTGTCGGGCTACAGGCTCGTCGTCGAGCGGGTCATCGAAGGTGGTGCAACCATCGTCGTCGAACTCGACGAAACCGTCGACGACGGCACCGCCCGCCTGCGCACCGAAGAGGCGATCGTCTTCGACATCGCCGCCGACACGATCGCGCGCGTCGGCGGTCTACTTGCGCACGCCTCAGGGGCGTGTGACATCTACCCGCGGCGGCGCAGCGTGTACAGCGGGAACGTGCCGAAGCCTTTCGCGGTCGGGACGGGGCCTACGTACTGGCACGACAACTCGTCGAGGCCGTCCAACGCCACGAGCGCGGCGAACGGATCGGTGACGTAGACGGCGCCGGGCGGGGTGCCGGGTTCGACGCGCGCGGTGCGCGTCACCTCGACCCCGAAGAACCCGGGCACGCCGGTGATCGGGTCGATCTGCTCGAACACGGGCCCGGCGTGCGCGCCCACCCGCAACGCGAGCGGCGGCAACCCGAGAGCCGCGAGATCAACCGAACGCATCGTGTCCTGCAGCGCCAGCGCACAACGCGCCGCGACCGCCACGTCGTCGAAGACCAGATAGATACCGTCACCCCACGTGTTGCGGAAGCGCACCGCATCGGCGTACGAGTCGATGGTCGCAGCCAACGCCGAGAGCACGTGGTCGACGAACGCCGGTACCTGCCCCTCGGACAGGCGGCTGAACCCCTGCACGTCGGCAAAGATCATCGCCCGCACCGAACGCGCGCCTTCGGCCGGGTCGTCCTTGCCGTTCGCGCGCGGATCGCCACCATCGACCGATATGACGTGGCGCGTGCAACCCGTACGTTCCCAGGCCGAGATGTCGACAGCAGTGCCGGCCGGTCCCGCGGCCGGTTTGCCGTCCCACACCGCGAGCTGAGAGACGGTCGTCGCGAGATACGACGCCCGCAGCAACGCCTTGCCCATCGCGACTTCGGCACCGAACGCGAACAGTTCAGGGGCACCGAGATACGGGCCCTCGGTCGCGTAGGTCACCGACGCCGCCCGGGCCAGGGCATCCTCGAACCGGTGCACCCACTCCAGCCCGCCGGGCGCGACCGACACCCGCACGAAGTCGTCTTGCGCACACGGGAACACCACATGCAGTTCTGCCCCACGCGCGAGCAACGCTTCGGCGACGATGAGGTCGGCACCACACGCAAGCGCGCCGTACCCGAACCCCACCGATTCGGCTTCGAGCCGCGCCGCGATCTGATCGGCCAGCCGATCTTCGGCATTCGCACCGAGCCGCGGCGCAAGGTGCCCGGTGTAGTGCACGACCTGCGGGATCTCGAGCACGTCGACGATGCCCGCATCGCAACCGACGAGCTCGCACACGAGGGCGAGCTGACGCCGCGTCGTCGCACGCGACGCGATGTCGGGCACCGTCGCCAGCGCGTGCCGCAACGCGACCCGCGCGTCGGCGACCGCACCGAGCAGCAGGAGCGCTTCGGCACGCGTGGCTTCGGTCCAGTACACGTCCTCACCGTCAGCGGGCGACGCCAAGAGACTCAGCACTTCGGTGGCGATCGCGTGGCTGCGCTGCTGGTCGCCTGCGAGCGACCACATCGTGGCCGCGTTGACCCCCGCGAACGGTCGGTCGAGGGCCCGGTACGTGGTCTCGTAGAGCTGGGCCGCCAACCCGGCCCGCCGCGCCCGCTCCTCACCGCTGACGCTCATCGCCGCGTCCTTGGCGAGGCGGGCGCGCAACGCACCGAGATCCTCGACGAGATCAGTCGGTGCGCCGGCCGGCGCGTCACCGTCGAGCCCGAAGACGGCGAGCTGTTCGGCCGCCCGATCGGTGGCGCCCGCGCGGGCCAGCGCGAGCACCGCGAGATAGCGGACGGCCGCGTCGTCGGGCCGCTCGGAAGCCGCGCGCATCGCGAGGTCGTAGGCCACGAGGTAGTCACCGCGACCGATCGCGGCCCGCATCTCGTGGTCGTTCACGGCACCATGCTGGCCGCTCTGCTCCCCGGAGGACGATTGGGGCCCGCCGTATCGGGCTCCACGTCGCCTACGGACTACCTCGACGCGGAGCTCCGGACCAGCGCGAATCCGCCGCCGGCCAGCCCGAAACGCGATTCGACGAGACCGGCCCGCGTCGGCACAGGCGCGGCGGGCGATGGCGAGCAGCCACGTGCGGCCGCCGGCATCGCCCCGGCCCACGAGGTGGGCGCAGTACCGCCCCACGTCGGCTTGACTGCGCCGTACCGCCGAGCCGAACGCGGCCCGGTCGCCGTCGCGTGCGGCGAGGAGGTGGCGCGTCAGGTCGTCCACGAAGGAGTTACGGTACAGAACCGGGAACTGGACGGCCACGCGGGACGACTACCACCTCATGCACTGCTCGCGATCCCGAGCCTGTTCCCGGCGTCGGGCGAGACCCACGCCAAGCACCTCGGCGCCCCATCGACCTCGCGCTCGCGGTCGGCTTCGCGTGCCACTCGCGGCGTGAAACGCACACTCGCCGCTGTTGGCGCGGTCTTCGCACTCGTTGTCATCCCGGCGGCGTCGGCGTTCGCGCATGCGTCGCTCGAGTCGTCCGATCCCGCCGCGAACGCAGTGCAACCGGTAGGCGACCCACCGGCCGACGCCCAGACGGTCGCCGGGCTCCTCGACAGCGACACCGGTCGGGGTGTCGGCATCTCGTTCGCGCTCACGCGCGCGCTCGCGTTCGCGGGCGTGCTCGTGCTCGTCGGCGCGCTCGGTCGTCGCGCTCGTCACCGCGCCCCTCGGCATCAGCCTCCAGGCGGCGTACACGAACCGCAGCGAGATCTCGGCCGCCTGGGACACCGGCGCGATCAGCGTCGTGCTCGACACGCTGTTCGGGCAGGGCCGGCTGGCGCGCATCGCGATCCTGCTGCTCGCCATCCCCTTCGTGCGCAAACCCGGGGCCAAGCGGGCGCCGTATGTCACAGGCGTCGAAGTCGCGCTCGGTATCGCCCTGCTCGCGTCCGTCACGATCTCGGGTCACGCGCGCACCGGCCGCCTCACGTCGCTCGCGACGACGACCGACCTCGTGCATCTGGCGGCGGCCGCGGTGTGGCTGGGCGGGCTGTCCGTACTGGCGGTCATGCTGTGCCGGCGGGTGCGCCCGGGGGGTTCACTCGAAGCCGTCAACCACTTCGCGGAGATCGCGCCGACTGCGATCGTCGTCATCATTATTTCGGGGATCGTGCAGTCGTTGCGCCAGACCGAAGGCCTGCAGTCGTTCGTCGACACCACGTACGGACGCCTCCTGCTCGCCAAAATCGGGCTCGTGATTGTGATCCTCGCGGCCGCGAGCGCGAGCCGCGCCATCGTGCGCGGCCGTATCATGGCGAACTTGATGCCGGCCGGCGCTGGTGCTCGTCGTCACCGCCGCGCTCGTGAACACCGAACCCGCTCGCGGCGCGGTGGCCAACGAAGCGCGCACCGATACCGCGGCCGAGCACGACCACGGCACCGTCCCGCCCGCGGGGAACGTGCAGCTGTTCCCCGGCGAGTGGACCCTCGAGATCAAGGCCCTGGTGAGCGCAATCGACCAAGACGTAGTAACCGACACCGTTCCCGTCGGCTGACCAATGGGCGACAATGGGGCCGTGACAACCGTCCCGACGAAGTACTGGCACCCGCTCGCCGACGGGCGCATCCAATGCGACGTGTGCCCCCGTGCGTGCAAACTCCGCGAAGGCCGGCGGGGCTTGTGCTTCGTACGGGCGCGCGAAGACGACGCGGTCGTGCTCACGACCTACGGACGTTCCAGCGGCTTCTGCGTCGACCCCGTCGAGAAGAAGCCGCTCAACCACTTCCTGCCCGGTTCGGCGGTGCTGTCGTTCGGCACGGCCGGGTGCAACCTCGCGTGCCGGTTCTGCCAGAACTGGGACATCTCGAAGTCGAAGGAGATCGACACCCTCGCCGACGCCGCGTCGCCCGCCACGATCGCCCGCGCCGCCGCCGAACTCGGCTGTCGCAGCGTGGCGTTCACGTACAACGACCCGACGATCTTCATCGAGTACGCGATGGATGTTGCCGACGCGGGTCGCGATGCGGGCATCGCGGCCATCGCCGTCACCGCCGGGTACATCTGCCCCGAACCCCGCCGCGAGTTCTACGCGCACATCGACGCGGCCAACGTCGACCTCAAGGCGTTCACCGAGGAGTTCTACCGCCACGTGTGCGGCAGTCACCTGCGCGACGTGCTCGACACCCTCGAGTACCTCGTGCACGAAACCGACGTGTGGACCGAGATCACGAACCTGCTGATTCCGGGTAAGAACGACAGCGACGACGAGCTCGACGCGATGACGACGTGGATCGTCGAGCACCTCGGGCCCGACGTGCCGGTGCACTTCACCGCGTTCCATCCCGACTTCAAGATGCTCGACCCGCCGGCGACCCCGCCTGCGACGTTGACACGCGCGCGTGAGATCGCGCGGCGCAACGGCATCCGCCACGCGTACGCCGGCAACGTGCACGACCAGGCCGGGGGCAGCACCTACTGCCACGCGTGCGGCGCGCTGCTGATCGAGCGCGACTGGTACCGGCTCGGCCGCTACGACGTCACCGCCCACGGCCGGTGCGGCGAGTGCGGGGTCGTGGTGCCGGGCCGGTTCGACGGACCGGCGGGCACGTGGGGCCGGCGCCGCCTCCCCGTGCGGCTGGCGGATCTCGCGTGACGGTGCGCGCCCCCGCGGTCGCGGGGCGCTTCTACCCCGGCGACGAAGCCACGTTGCGCGCCGCCGTCGACGAGTACCTGGCCGGCGCGGTCACGACCGACGGCGCGCCGCCCAAGGCGATCGTCGCGCCGCACGCGGGCTACATGTACTCGGGCGCAGTCGCCGCGAGCGCCTACGCGGCGCTGGCCGAGTGCCGGGCCGTGGTGCGCCGGGTCGTCTTGCTCGGACCTGCGCACCGCGTCGCGCTCGACGGTATCGCGGCGCCCACGGTCGACGCGTTCCGCACGCCACTCGGCGACGTGGTGGTCGACACCGACGCGCGCGACGCGATCGGCGACCTCGCCGGCGTGGTCGTCGACGATCGTCCCCACACGGGCGAACACAGCGTCGAAGTACACCTTCCGTTCCTGCAGCACGTGCTCACCGAGTTCCGTGTCCTCCCTCTCGTCGTCGGCCGCGCTTCCTCCGACCAGGTGGCCGCCGTGCTCGAGCGCCTGTGGGGAGGGCCCGAGACGTTGATTGTCGTGTCGAGCGACCTGTCGCACTACGAGTCGAACGACGTCGCCCACGAGCACGACCGGCGCACGGCGGCCGCCATCCTCGCGGGCGACGGGTCCGCGCTCGACGGGCACGACGCGTGCGGCGTCTACCCGCTGCGCGGCCTGCTCGTCGCGGCCCGGCGCCGGCACTTGGAACCCCGACTCCTCGACCTCCGGACGTCGGGCGACATCGCCGGAAGCACGGATCGCGTTGTCGGCTACGGCGCCTTCACATTCACGCCCGCGTCGACATCGTGAACGAACTCTGCGCCATCGCCCTCGAAGCGATCCGGCGGCGCCTCGCCCAAGAGCCGGACCGCGCGCCGGCGTTGACCTCGACGCTCGCGGAACCGGGGGCAGCATTCGTCACGCTCGAACGCGACGAACGGCTGCTCGGTTGCGTCGGCTCGCTCGAAGCGGTGCGGCCGCTCGGTGCCGACGTCGCCCGGCACGCGGTCGCGGCAGCGTTCGCCGACCCGAGAGTTCCGCCGATCACCGTCGCCGACTACGAACAGATGTCATGCAAGGTGGCGGTGCTGAGCCCAATGACACCGCTCGCCGTCGACTCGTTCGCCGCGCTCACCCGCGCGTTGCGGCCGAACGTCGACGGCCTCGTCGTCGCCTCCGGCAAACAGCGCGCGACGTTCCTCCCCTCGGTGTGGGCGAAGGTCCCCGACATCGCGGCCTTTCTCGACGAGCTCTGGCGCAAAGCCGCCCTCGTGTCGGGCACGTGGCCGACGGGAATCCAATGCTCGACGTACACCACCGACGAGTACGCCGCCGCCGGTCCCCGACCGTTTCGCTAAGCCTCGATCCACCGATGAGTAGCGGTTGATCGGGGTCGCGTATCCGCGGAAAATGCCTCCTGGGCTGGGACGATGACGGTATTCGAAGTCGTCTGTGTGAC
>Ga0163153_10004324_pt1 | contig 17976 bp, 15 predicted proteins | sample OliLakLV19MP6IB1_FD_148629 | JGI IMG/M metagenome (GOLD analysis project Ga0163153, IMG submission 148629) | Freshwater microbial mat bacterial communities from Lake Vanda, McMurdo Dry Valleys, Antarctica - Oligotrophic Lake LV.19.MP6.IB-1 | ecosystem: Environmental > Aquatic > Freshwater >... | reverse complement strand
CGAATGGATGTTCCCGGCGGCGCGCGTGCCCCACGGATACGTGGTGTATCCGACGTTCTCTCCGTAGCGGTACCAGGCCACGCCGTACGAGGCCAGCTGCGCCTTCAGGTCACCACCGATCGCGTGGCTCATGACGTTGGCGTCGCGCTGTCGCGTGGCCCGCAGGCCGGCGATGGCGGACAGGTCGCTGTCCGTGCGCAACGCCTTCAGGCCTGCATCCGTCCGGCTCTTGTTGACCAGGTTGGTCAGGGTCAACTCGACCTCGGAAGCCGTCACCGCGAGGGCGGGTTCGGGGGTGGAGACGGAGACCAGGGTCGCCAGCAGGGTGGCGATGAGGATGGCGGGCAGCCAGCGAAGGGCCATGCGGTGGCGCAGGGCGACGATCATGCGATAGGGGTCCTCGGCGTGGTTGGGGGGAGCACGTCGGCCCGGGTACCCTACCCCAGGTCGGCGCTGCGGTCCACCCCCTGGGGTGCGCTGCGGGTCGGTCAGGTGTGGTCCGGGGGCTCGTAGCGGGCCAGCGCGCGGCGCATGGTGGCGGCCACATCGTCGCGCAACGCAGCGGGCTCCAGGACCGTCACGGAGTCGCCCCAGGACAGGATCCAGAGGCGGATCTCGATCGTGCCGCTGACCGTCACCCGCCACGTCAGCGCCCCGTCGGCGTCGATCGTCGTGTGCTGGTCCGGGTGCCAGGTCGTCTCCGCGACGCGTGTCGCGACCGACGGATCGAAGCGCAGGACGACCTCCGTGCGTGGCTGGTCCGCGATGATGTCCCAGGCCCCGCGGAGCGCCTGCTCCACCGCCCCGCCCTCGGGTGGATCGAATGTCCGCGGGGTCAGGCTGACCGACCGGATGCGCTCGATCTTGAAGGTCCGCAGCCCGCCGCGCGTCTCGTCCCAGCCGATGAGGTACAGGGCGTGGGTCTGCAGCGACGGCTCGATGAGGTACGGGTGGACGACGGCCTCACGCGCGGCCGCCTCCGCGGTGTAGCGCGCCGGCTCGTAGGTCAGGGTCACGACCCGCCGCTCGGCCCACGCCCGGGTGAGCCGGTGAACGCGCTCGCTGAAGGCTTCGTCCTGGGTGTGCTGGGACAGGATGTCCAGCGTCCGTTCGACGTACTCGGCGAGCGGCCGGGGCAGGACCGCCTCCAGCTTCTCGAAGGCGGCGGCCAGGTCCGGGTCGTACTTGTCGGCGTAGCGGACCATCAGCCGCGCCGACAGGACCACAGCCATGGCCTCGTCGAGGGTCAGCTTGAGGGGCGGCAGGAACGCGTCGCTGACGACGCCCCAGCGGCCGCCTTCCGACCAGGTGGCCACGCCGACCTCGTCCTCCAGGGCCCGTAGGTCGCGGTATACGGTCCGCGTCGCGACGCCTACCCGGCGGGCGACATCGGCCGGTCGGATCCCGTCCGGGTGGCCGCGCAGGACGGCCACCACGCGGAGCATGCGAGCGAGGCGATCGCGCTTCTCGAAGCGCCGGCCGTCGCCGTCGCTCTGGGCCGGCTCGCCGTCCCCGTCGCCGTCGCTCTGGGCCGGCTCGCCGTCCCCGTCGGCCTCGGCCTCGGCCTCGGCCTCGGCCTCGGCCTCGGCGTCGAGCTCGAGGTCGTCGAACGCGTCGGGGTCGAAGGCATCGTCGGTCATGGCAGCGGAGGATAGATGACCAGGTCGCGGCCGCGTTCCGTGGCCGTCAGGCGGAGGGTGACGGTGCCTTGCAGCGCATCCGCCTGGATGTCGAGCGCATCGCCGTTGACGGACCCCGCCAGCTGGCCCAGCTGGCCATCGAGGAAGATCCAGTAATCGAGCTGGCCGCGCCAACGCGAGATGTCGGCGTCGCCGACCAGGAAGCGCACCTGCGGGAAGCTCTCGGCGAACGCCGCGCCGTCGATCGACACGCGGCAGCGCCGCGCCCGGGCACCCTCGATGACCTCCTCGCCGCGATCCTCGGCGGTCACCAGATACTGGTCGGAGAGCACGGTCGTGGCCGCCCACAGGTCCAGCGCCCCCGACGGCGCCAGGACCGGTCCCGACTGGCGCCAGCCCGTGAAGGCGCTGCGCGCGAACGCTCGGCCGTCGACCCAGGCCTGCCCGTACAGGCCCAGCTCGCGTCCCGTCGCGACATACGCCAGCCACCAGAACTCCTCGCCGGCCCGCGTTCCGGACAGGTCCACCGTGCCCAGCGATCGTCCATCCACCTTGCCCTGCAGCTCGAGCCGGATGCGGGCCGTGGAGCCGGTGGTGAACGGTGCGTCGCACGTCGCGAGGTCCGGTCCCTCCACCGGACCGAAGCGCGAGGCGCTCGGCGTGGCGCCGCCATCGCGCAGGGCGATCTCGTTGGCGATGGCCACCGCCGCGAACGCGCCGCCGGCCAGGGCGCTCAGGAGGACACCGATCGCCACGCCGAAGACGAGCCGACGGGGACGCACGGCGAGGTCGCCGGTCACCCGGCGGGCCACGCCGAACCCGGTGAACAGGCTCGTCCCCAGGAGGGCCAGAGCCCACGGGTAGGCGGCCTCGACGGACGGCATGAGCGTCTGCGAGCCGAGCGCCTGGATCTGGTTCCACACGCCGCCGATGGACGGCACGAGCAGGAGCAGGCTGATCGTCCCGAGGGTGACCATGAGCGGGAAGGCCGCGGCACCGCGGGCCACCGGCGGCCAGCGCAGCGCGCACAGGCTGATGCAGATCGGGGCCAGCATCGCGACCCCCACGAGCACGTCCAGCGGGCCACCGGGACGGTAGGCCACGAGGACCAGGCCGGCCGCGGTCGCCCAGGCGGCGACCAACGCGATGGCCAGCAGTCGCAGCTCGAACCGACGGGTACGCACGCCCGGAGTCTAGCGACCACCCCCGGAAGTACCGGGTGGCTTGGGACCGCCGGGTCATCGCGACCCCGCCCCTCCCGTTCGAACATGCCCATACCGCACCGGACCCATCGGGGCGGGGGATCAGCTGGTCACCCGGTCAACCGATCGGATGCTGCTGCTGAGCCGGGGCCTGGCCCCGACCGAGGCAGCCGACCTGACCGCGTTCATGTGGGGCATCCCGATCGGGGAGGTCCACTGCCGGGCGTCGGCCCAGCCACACTGATCGAGCGTCGTTCCGGACATCTCGAATATCCCGATCGCGCCGGTGAGATCCCTCCTCCTGCCGGCCCGATCACCCCGTCGAAGCGGTGCCGATCCTCCTCCCGGCACCGCTTCGACACGTCCGGGGGTCGTCGACGGGGCGCGACCTGCGAACTCCCACCTGACAGGTAGAGGTTCGTTCGGTACACTCTCGCGCGTCCTGCCAATCGAGGAGACCAACGAACGATGCGCATCAATCGCAATCTCGCTGTGCTGGCCCTGATCGTTGCCGCCGTGATCGTCGGCTTTGTCGTGTTCGCCCGCCCGGGCGGCGATGATGCCGCAGCTAGCCCGTCGGCCAGCGTGGCCGCCACTTCCGCAGCGACGGATGCCCCATCCGTCGCCCCGACCGACGCCCCGACCACTGCTCCGACCGCGGACGCCTGCGCCAAGGAGTCACTCGCGCTCAAGACGGCCGGCACCCTGACCGTCGGCGCTGACAACCCGGCCTTCCCGCCGTACTTCGACTTCCCGGCCGAGGGTGAGACCGGTACCGAGGGTTGGGAATCGGGCGACCCGTACAACGGCCGCGGCCTGGAGTCGGCGACCGCCTACGCCATCGCCGAGGCCCTGGGCTTCGCCGAGACCGAGGTCATCTGGACCGCCGTCCCGTTCAACAACGCCATCCAGCCCGGCGAGAAGGACTTCGACATCTACCTGACCCAGGTGTCGTTCTCCGAGGAGCGCGCCCAGGCGGTCGACCTGACCGACGGCTACTTCGACGTGAACCAGTCCGTCGTCGGTCTGGCCGGGACCCCCATCGCCGCCGTGACCTCGGTCGCCGGCCTGAAGGAGTTCAAGCTGGCCGCGCCGGTCGGCACCACCAGCCTGACGTACATCATGGAGACCATCGTCCCGACCCAGGACCCGGCCGTGTACGACACGCTCGACGCCGCCATCCAGGCGCTGTCGGCCGGGCAGGTCGACGGCATCGTGGTCGACCTGCCGACCGCGTTCTTCATCACCGCGGTCCAGCTGGACGGCGGCACGATCGTCGGCGAACTGCCCTCGACCGGTGACGCGACCGAGTACTTCAGCGTCCTGCTCGACAAGGGCAGCCCGCTGACGGCCTGCGTCAACGAGGCCATCGCCACGATCACCGCCGACGGCACGCTGGCGGCCATCACGGATGAGTGGGTGACCGGTGGCGGCGCCCCGGCGCTGACCCCCTAGCGGCGGCGCCGACCCGCTACCCTCCGTCAGGTGACGGACCAGAGAACGACACGAGACCCGCGCGAACCCGGATCCGATCTCGGAGCCGGCCCCTCGAGCGGGTCTCGCGCTGCCCGGCGCCAGGCCGAGCGGCGGCTGGCCGTGCGCAACACGGCCATCGCCCTGGTCAGCCTCGTCATCGTCTTCGGCGGCCTGGCCGTGGCCATCGTCAACGCACCGAACTGGCCGGTGGTCCAGACCTCGTTCTTCGACGTGCCGCGCATCGTCGAGTCGATGCCCGACCTCGTCGATGGCTTCCTGACCAATGTCGCGCTGTTCACCATCGCCGAGGTCCTGGTCCTCGTCGTCGCCCTGATCGTGGCCGTCGTGCGCAGCGTGCCCGGGCCGGCATTCCTGCCGTTCCGTCTGCTGGCGACCATCTACACGGACGTCTTCCGAGCCGTGCCAGGCGTGGTCTGGATCTTCTTCCTGGGCTTCGGCATCCCAGGGTTGCGCATCGAGGGTGTGCCCAGGGATCCGTTCATCTGGGCGCTCGTCGCCCTCGTCCTGATCTACTCGGCGTACGTGTCCGAGGTCTACCGGGCGGGCATCGAGTCGGTCCATCCCAGCCAGGAGGCGGCCGCCCGCTCGCTGGGCCTGAGCCGGCTCAAGGCGCTCCGCTTCGTCGTCCTGCCACAGGCTGTCCGGCGGGTCATCCCACCGCTGCTCAACGACTTCATCGGGCTCCAGAAGGACACCGTGCTGGTGTCGTTCATCGGCGTCGTGGAGGTCTTCCGGACCGCCCAGATCAAGCAGTCCGGCAACTTCAATTGGTCGTACTACATCGGGGTCATGCTCGTGTACCTGGTCATCACCATCCCGATGACCCGCCTGGTCGACTGGCTGGTTTCGCGCGAGCGGCGCCAGCGCGCCGCAGGGGGCGTCCGATGACGGCATCGATGCCGCCGGCGACCACGCCGCCGAGCACGCCGCCGAGCACGCCAGCGCCGACGGCGGCCCGGCCGGCGCTGCACATCCGCGGCCTGCACAAGTCGTTCGGCAAGCTCGAGGTCCTGCGCGGCATCGACCTCGACGTGGCCGAGCACGAGGTCGTCTGCCTCATCGGCGCCTCGGGCAGCGGCAAGTCCACGCTGCTGCGCTGCATCAACCTGCTGGAGGCGGTCGACGAGGGCTCGATCACCATCGACGCCGACGAGATCACCGCCCTGGGCGTCGATGTCGATCGCATCCGGCGGCGCATCGGGATCGTCTTCCAGGCGTTCAACCTGTTCCCGCACATGCGCGTCCTGGACAACGTCACGCTGGGGCCGCGGCGGGTCCTGGGGACGCCGCGAGCCGAGGCTGAACGCGATGCTACCGCGCTCCTGGAGCGCTTCGGCCTGGGCGACAAGATCGGCGAGTACCCCGACCGCCTGTCCGGCGGACAGCAGCAGCGCGTGGCCATCGTGCGGGCTCTTGCCATGCACCCGGATCTGCTCCTGCTCGATGAGATCACCAGCGCCCTGGACCCGGAGCTCGTGGCCGAGGTCCTGGACGTCATCCGCGAGCTGGCGGCCGGCGGCATGACCATGGTCATCGCCACCCATGAGATGACGTTCGCCCGTGAGATCGCGTCGCGGGTGTGCTTCCTCGACGGTGGCGTGGTCCTGGAGGAGGGGCCGCCGCAGCAGCTGTTCAGCGAGCCGCGCGAACCGCGGACGCGGCAGTTCCTCCAGCGCATCATCGAGGCCGGTCGCCTCTAGCGCGTGGGTCCGGGCAACTCCTCGGGGTCGTACTCCAGGCCCGGGATGAGGCGCAGCGTCCAGCCCACCACGATCCGGTCCGGCTCATAGTCGTCCGACAGCGGGTCGAGCGATGGGTAGCTGAAGCGGTTCCACTGGGCGATGCTCCGCCCGCTCGTCCCGAATCGGTCGCCGATCCCCTCCAGCGAGTCGCCCGACTGGACGACGTAGACCAGGAAGGTCGGCAGCGGGGTCGGGGTCGGGCGCGTGAATGACGGGGTCGGCGTCGGCCCGCTCGGCGTCGGCGCGGCGGTGACTGCTGCGTCCGTGCCCGAGGCCGCCGACGGGTCCGCGAGGCCGCCAGGGTTCGGCACGCATCCGGCGCTGGTCAGACTCACCAGGGCGACGACGCCCAGCAGCAGCCCGGTCCCGATGCGATCGCTCATCGTGGCCATCGTGACGGACGACGGCCGATCGTGGTGACGGCTGACGTTTCTCGCTGCCGCGCTCAGGACGCGCCGATCACTTCGGAGTCGACGGGCGTCGGTGCCTGCGGCAGGAACTCGTCGGCGAGGGCGAGACCCTGGGCTGCCGTCGCGATGCCATCCCTGCCACCGCGTTTGGCGGCATAGCACGCCCGGTCGGCCGCGAGCAGGACCTCGTCGGCGGCGACGCCGTCGGCGGGGAATGTGGCCACGCCGATCGACGCGGTCACATGGCGCCCCAGGTCGTGCATCGCCGCGCGGGCGCGCTCGGCGACGTTGGCGGCCCCATCGGCGTCCACGCCCGGCAGGAGGAATGCGAACTCGTCGCCGCCGTAGCGGAACACGAGGTCGGTCTCGCGCCCGGCGCGCACCAGGGCGCGTCCGATGCGGCGCAGGTAGTCGTCCCCGGCCTGGTGGCCATGGGCGTTGTTGATGTCGCGGAAGTCGTCGAGGTCGAGCATGATCAGGCCAAAGGGCTGGCCGTCGCGGACCATCCGCTGCAGGCGCTCCTGGAACGTGCCGTGGTTGAGCAGCCCGGTCAGCGCGTCCGACTGGGCCCGGATCTCCACGGCCCGGAAGACCTCGGCGTTCTGGAGCGCGATGGACACCTGGGCGGCGAAGAGCTGGACCAGGTCGAACTCCTCCGGGGCGAAGGTGTTGCCGATCCCCAGGCGCTCGATGGTCAGGACCCCGACCGCTCCCGACCGCCCACGCAGGGGCACGACGATGAGGCTGCCCTGCATCGCCTCGCTGCCCACATCGCGGAAGTGATTGACCCGCGGATCGGTCATCTCGTCGTCGACGTAGACGGCCTCGTTGTGTTCCACGACCCACGTCGCGATGCCCGTCTCGCCGAGCTCCCACGGCTCCAGGTAGTGGGCGGCGTGGATGCCCCGGGCGGTCATCGGCGTGAGCAGCCCGGTGAGCGGATCGACGACCTCGATGGCGATGTTGTCGCAGGCGATGAAGTCGCCGAGGCGCTCGGTGATGGCCTCCAGCACGCCCTGGCCGTCGAGCGTGGTCAGGATCGTCTCGGTGATCTGGAGGAGCTCGCGCTGGCTGCGCATCTGGCGTTCCAGGGCGGCCGACTGCGCCCGCAGGCGCTCGGCCGTATCGGCATTGATCATGGCCTGGGCCGCGATGCTCGCGTAGATGACGAGCAGGCGCAGGTCGTCGTCGCTGAACTGGTGGAGGCCGAGCTTGGACAGGACGAGCACGCCGAGGACCGCATCCTCGTATAGCATCGGCGCCAGGAGCATCGATTCGTCGAGGTCGTTCTCCGTGCCCGGGATGGTGCTGGCCCGCGGGTCGGCCGCCGCATCCGGCAGGTTCTGGGCGATGCGGTGCTGGGCGACCCAGCCGGTGATGCCCTGGCCGACGGCGACCTTGAGCTGGTCGGGCGTCTCGTCGACGTACTCCCCGACCTGGCCGGACATGGCGATCGGGATGAGCTCCCCGTCGACCTGCCGGTAGACGCGCACGTTGTGGTAGTCGATGAGCTGGCGCAGCTCGGTCGCGATGGCATGACCGATGTCGCGGCCGCTGGTCAGCCGATTGAGGCGCGTGCCCAGCTGCTGGATCGACTGGAGCTGGGCGGCCCACGTGGACATCCGCCCGAAGTCCTGCGCGGCCCGGATGGCGACGCTCGCCTGGGTCGCCAGGGCGGCCACGGTCTCCAGCTCATCCGCGGTCCAGGCGTGGGGCGCGTCGTGGTAGACGTTGAGCAGGCCGAGGACCTCCGGGCCGTCCATCAGCGGCGCGGTGCACTTCGTGTCGAAGCCTTCCTGGACGACCGCCGCCCGGACGGAAGCGCCGCGCGGGTCATCGCGGTAGCCGACCGAATAGAGCGGCCGGCGGGCCGCGATGGCCGCGGCCGACAGGCTCTTGGTCAGTGGCACGCGGGCTGCGGTCAAGTAGGCGCTGGACAGGCCACGGCTGACCTCCGCCTGGATCTGGCCGTCCGGTTGGCGCAGGAAGACCGCCGCCCGATCGGCCTCGAAGAGCACCATCGAGTGGTCGACCAGACCGGCCAGGATGCGATCGAGGTCCAGGCGGCTGCCGATGTCGCCCGCCACGCGTCGCAGGGCGTCAGCGCGGTGGAGCAGGTGCTCCACTTCGTCGTGCCGACGGGCCGCCTCGACGACGCTGCCGATGTTCACGGCCACGACCGCGGCCAGGTCCATGTCCGTGGCGGTCAGACCGATGGGATCGCGGCTGACCAGGAGCAGCGCACCCCATGGGCCGCTGACACCCGGGATGGCCACGGCGACCTCGGCGCGTTCGCCAGGCAGCGACGCCGTCGTGACCCGCTCGGCGCCGTCCGTCCGGATGGGCACGGCGGTCTTCGCCTCAGCCATGCGCTGGCCGGCGTCCATGGCTCGACCCAGGATCCCGAAGCCGCGCGGCACGTCGAGCAGGCGCAGGAGCCGTGTGTCGGCGGCGACGGTCGCCCGGACCGACAGGCGATCCTCGCGGAGCTCCCAGATCGCCACGAGCGCAAGGTCCAGCGAGGCGACGATGGACCCGGCGATGCGTTCCAGGGCCTCATCGATCCCGTCGCGAGCCACCGAGGACCGGGCGATGGTCTCCAACAGCGCGAGGTCGCGCCGATGCTCGGACTCCGTCGAATGGGTGGACCGGTGTGAGGCGCCCATCGCGTTGGCCACGGCGACTGGATCGAGCTGGCGCCTGACGGCCCCGGCGAAGACGGTCCCGCCCCCGTTCGCCGTCGACTCCAGCGGCGGGTTCTCGGCGGCCGCCAGGAAGCGCTGCAGATCGATCGGTCGGTAGCGCCGATCGCCGCGCGGGTTGATCCGGTAGTAGCGCAACCGCCCGGCGTCACTCCAGGCGCGGACCGTGTTCGGGTGCACGCCGAGCATCCGCGCCGCCTTGGTGACCGACAGGGTGGCGTCGGGCGGGCGTGGCGTGAACGATGCGCTCATCGCGAATCGGGAAGAACTGTGAAGTCCACTCGCCGAGGCTACCAGCCTCACACTTCTTGCCAATAGGACGAAGGTCCCGTGCTCAGCGACCCCGTCGCGGGTCGTCAGTCGGGAGCGCGCGGCCGGGTGAGCCGGACCCAGGCGTAGGTCCCCAGCGCAGCGACCAGCCCGATCACGATGACCAGGCCGATGGCCAGCAGGGGATCGCCCACGAGGCCCGGTCCCTGTCCGGAGCTGCGCGGGTCGCCGCCGGGCGCCGAGCTCGGGGAGGGCGAGGCGGCCAGGGCCACGGACGTCATCGCCCCGAGGGCCGCCCAGGCGAGGCCCACGGTCAGCAGGACGAGTCCGCCGCTGAGGGCCAGGGCGGCGGCCAGCGTGCGCCGTCGACCGTCGCCGGCCAGGACGCGCATCGCCTCGTCGGGACCGAGGGTGGACAGGATGAGCGGTCGGCCGCGGCCGGCGGTCATGCGCACCGTGCCGTCGGCCCCTCGCCGCGGGACGCCGATGACGGTCGCATGATCGACCGCCGAGACGTGCTCCACGCGCAGGCGCACCTCGCGCTCGGCCGGGATGTCGGCAGGTAACCGTTCCGGCACGTCCGCGGCACGCCCGACGGATTCGCGGGGCATGACCACGAGCCCGTCATCGAGCGCGTCGCCGTCGATGGCCAGGCCGTCCAGGCCCTCGCGGATCTCGAATGGGACCGCCTCGCGTTGCTCGTCGACGGTGCGCCACGCCTGGCCTTCGTGGATCGCCAGCCGCGTCCGACGCAGGACCAGCGGCCGGTGATGCTCGTCCTCGAAGGGGTCCTCGGCATCGACCCGGCCCTGGACCCCGACGTAGCGCTCCGGGCCATCGGCCATGGCCACGACCTCGGGGAGGGGCAGGACCGGCGTCGCGGCCAGCAGCCGTGCGACACGATAGGCCGGACCGAAGCTGCGCAGGATGGCGATGCCGACGGCCAGCGCCGCGATGCCCGGCACGATGAGGATGAGGGGGGTCACCGCGGGATTCTAGCGCCGCGTCGCGTCGCGACCCGCGGAGCGCACGGAGACCGGCGCGCTCATGCCGCGCGGGGCATGAAAAGGCCCGAAGGAACCTCCACGACACGTGGGCATTGATGCGATCGCTGCCGTTAGTGGCGTTCGGCCCCTCCGGGCTGCCACCAACGGTACGGGTCGCGGCCGGGGCCGGTCAACGGACTTCATCCACCATCTCGAGCCGATCGACGCGGGTTGTCCACAGTCCGTCCACATCGGACGGCGAGACGGCCGCTCAGGCGGAGCGGCCGGTCGACGGATCCAGCGCGCTGACCTGCCCGTCGAAGCCGGTCAGGACCAGGCGCCCGCCCAGCAACTCCACGGCCGTGACCACGTCCGAGTGGGCGACCCGCCAGGCGACCGTCCCGTCGGCCTCGATGGCGAACGTCTCGATCTCCGACTGCACGACGACATGGGCCAGCCGCGGTGTCCCGAGCAAGCCGATGATCGGTGTCGCCGAGCGGTGCTCGAAGCGCAGCTCGCCGGTCGCGGCATCCAGGCCGAAGGTGTGAAAGCCGTAGGCCACGACCAGCAGTCCGGCCGTATCCCAGTACGTCGCGCGCGGCTCGTCGAAGATGGTCGAGGCGAAGCGCGCGGTCCAGGCGCCGCGCGGTCCCTCCAGTCGAAGCTCCGCCCGACACAGGGCGTCGGGATCCGAGCTCGTCCGAAGGCCCAGGTCGTGGAGCGTCCCGCCCGCCTCCGACAGGGCGAAGATCGCCGCGGCCTGGCCGCTCCCGCCCCATCGCCAGCGGGCGCGCAGAGCGCCCGGGTACGTGATGGTCGCGTTGCGGGGTTCGGGGGCGACGCGCGGGCCGGACCCTGCGCCGGACACGGGAGCGGTCACGCGCCGGCGGAGCTGGCCCGCGACATGGGGGCGAGCGTCGGGTTCGCCGCCTCGGCCGCCTCGGCCGCCTCGGCGGCATCGGCCTCGCGGTCGGCCTGGCGCCGCTCCTCGGCGATCGGTGCGACGGTGGCGTTGGCCAGCACTCGCAGGGTGTTGGGCGGGGTCTCGAAGACGGCCGTCGACAGCCCGGCGGCCGCCCACACCGTCGGGTAGCGGCCCAGGTCGGGATCCATGATCACGCGCACCGGCCGGATGTGGCCGATGGGCGGGATCCCGCCGATGGTGAAGCCGGTCAGGTCGTTCGCCTCGCGGGCCGTCGCGCGTCGGATGTCGGCCTCCCCGGAGACCGCGGCCAGCCTGGCAAGGTCCACCCGATTCACGCCCGACACGAGGCAGATGACCGGCTCCAGCTCGCCGTCCTCGCCGCTGGCCACGAAGACCAGCGACTTGACGATCTGTCCGATGTCGGCACCGACCGCGGCGGCCGCCTGCTCGGCCGTGTGGGTCGATTCGTCGAAGGCCACGATGTCCAGGGTCACGCCCTTGCGCGCGGCCGCCTCGAGGACGCGGCGGACGGCGGGATGGTCGGTCACGGCAGGCACGGCGCGGAGTCTAGCATCGGGCGCTAGCATCGACCCCGTGACACGAGCCTTGATCCTGGCCGATGGAGACGTTCCCAGCCGCGCCCGGCTCGATTCGACGTGGCCGGGCTGGGATGCCGGGATCGGGCTGGTCGTGGCGGCCGACGGCGGCGCTCGCCACGCCGATGCCCTGGGCGTGACCCTGGACCGCTGGGTCGGCGATGGCGATTCGCTCGATGCAGCCGCGCTGGCGGACCTCGAGGCGGCCGGCGTCCCGCTCGAGCGGGCCCGGCCGGACAAGGATGAGACGGACACCGAACTGGCCATCCTCGCCGCGCTCCGGCTGGGGGCCGACGGGATCGTCGTCCTCGGCGCGCTCGGCGGGCGCATCGACCACACGCTCGCCAACATCGGGCTACTGTCCCTGCCGGCGCTGGTCGGTCGGCCCGCGGTCATCCTCGATGCCACGTCGCGACTGCGCCTGCTCGTCGGCCCGACGCCCGACGGCGAGGCCGGCGAGATCCGTCTCGTGGGTCGGGTCGGCGACCTCGTCTCCCTGCTCCCGGTCGGCGACGCCGTCGAGGGCGTCATGACCGAGGGGCTCGTCTACCCGCTCGTGGACGAGCCACTGCCCGCCGGCACGCCACGCGGCCTGTCCAACGTCATCGCTGCCGCGGGTGCCCGAGTCCGCCTGCGCCAGGGTCGGCTGCTCGTCGTGGAGACCCCTGCTACATTCCCGTCATGAGCCTGCCCGCCGTCGGCGACCCCGCTCCCGAGGTCGCCCTGCCAGATGCCACCGGCACCGTCCATCGCCTGTCCGAGCAGCGCGGCCGATGGACCATCCTGTACTTCTACCCCAAGGACGACACCCCCGGCTGCACCATCGAGGCCTGCGAGTTCCGCGACGCCAACGCGACCATCGCCGAGCGCGGCGCCGACGTGTGGGGGATCAGCCCGCAGGACGCCCGGAGCAAGGCGTCATTCGCCCAGAAGTTCGACCTGCGGTTCGTGCTCCTGTCCGATGCGGCCCACGAGGTCGCCGAGGCCTATGGCTCGTGGGTGCAGAAGCAGAACGACGGGAAGACGTACTGGGGCATGGCGCGGACCACATTCCTGATCGATCCGGATGGCCGGATCGCCCACGTCTGGGCCAAGGTCAAGCCCGAGGGGCATGCCGCCGACGTGCTGGCCACGCTCGACGAAGCGCAGGCCGCCCGCGCATGACGCGCCGAGTGCCGAACACGAGTGAGGCTTCGCTCGTGGGGGGAGACGAGCGAAGCCTCGGGGCGAAATGTAAACCCGAGCGCGACAGATTGCACGCAGTGTGCGCACCTGCGCCGAAGATCCGGCCCAGACCGTGACCGATGCGACGGCGACGGCGCCGACCGACCACGCCTGGCGGCCGCGCCGGTTCATGGTCATCGCCGCCCATCCCGACGACGCCGAGTTCGGTCCGGCCGGCACGGCCGCGCGCTGGATCGACGAGGGGTCGGAAGGCTGGCTGGTGTGCTGCACGAGCGGCGACCAGGGCGGTGAGGACGCGTCGATGGACCCGCTTGCGCTGGCCGCCGTACGCGAATCGGAGCAGCGCGCAGCGGCCGCGATCATCGGCTATGCCGGGGTGTCGTTCCTGCACCAGCCCGACGGCGCCCTGGCCAACGACCTGGCCCTGCGCGAGCTGCTCGTTCGCGAGATCCGCACGTTCCGACCCGACGCGGTCCTGACCTCCGATCCGGAGGTGCTGTTCCACGGCGACGGTGGCATCAATCACACCGATCACCGGGCAGCCGGCATGGCCGCGGTCGATGCCGTCTTCCCGGCCGCGCGCAACCCGATGGTGTTTCCCTGGCTGGTCCGTGAGGGCCTGGCCCCGCACAAGGTCCGGCGGCTCTATGCCTTCTGGTCGAACCGGCCCGACGCCTGGGTCGACATCGGTGGCGTGCTGGAGCGCAAGCTCGACGCCCTGCGCGCCCACGCCAGCCAGATCCGCGATCCCGACGGCCTGGCGAGCCGCATCCGGGCGTGGATGGCCGAGGAGGGCGCAGCCATCGGCGTGGCCGCGGCGGAAGCCCTCCGGGTGGTGATCATCGACGACGACGAGGACGAGGGCGGGCACGCGGCCGATCCGGAGGCGGAGCCGCCGGCGTAGCCACCGGGGTCGGTCAGGCGTCCTCGAGGAGCAGCGGGCGGACGTGGCCCCACTGGTTCCACAGGTCCGCCAGGCCATCGGCGCGGCGGCCCAGCATCGACACGAGTTCGCCCAGGGTCAGGTCACCCGCCGCGCCGGCCAGATGCTCGTCGGCGGCCACCGTGACCGCCTCGAACAGCCGCGCCATCTCCGTCTCGTTCGGCCATTGGCGCAGGCGCATCGGATCCAGGCCGGCATAGCCCAGGGCCAGGGACAGATCACGCTGCGACGGGAAGCGCTCGTCGAGCCACCCGCCCAGGCCGTCGAAGCGGTAGCCCAGCGAGGCCAGGGCGCGCACGATGTCCCGGTCCTGGGCGACCGTGAACGGGCCCCAGAGGCTGTGCTCGTCCGGGAATTCCAGGGTGCCCGCCTCGATGGCGTCGGCGATGATCGCATCGACGAGGCCGGCCAGGGCCAGTTGCCAGCGCCGGCGCTCGTCCGGGTCGTCGCCGGCCAGCGCCCCGACCACGGTGGCCATCGCCAGTCGGTCGCCACGGAGGAGCAGGAAGATGCGCGGGGTGCCGCCGTCGCCGGCCAGGGCGGCCGGGAGCGATTCCGCATCCGGCTCGGCATCGTCGAGCGGGAATGGGCCGCCCGGCCTGTGGACCGCGGCCGGCAGGTGGGGCACGGCCGTGCCGGCGGCCGTCTCTTCGTCGCAAGCCGCCAGGGCCTCACGGGCGGCCAGGCAGGCGGCCTCCGCCGTCTCGGCCGAGATCCGGGCCGCGTCGGCCTCCAGAGCGAGGCGCTCCAGGTTCGCGCCGAGCTCCTGGGCGGCCGCGCGCTCGCGGGCGAGTGCGCTCGTCGCCTCGCGCATCGCGGCATTGATGTCGTTGACCTCGCTCAGCCAGGTCCGTGCCGCCGCCTCCAGCTCGTCGGTCGTGGCGGCCCGATCGCGGGCCGCCCGGAATCGCTCCTGGGCGGCGTCCTTGGCCTGGCGGATGGCCCGCGGGTCGGCCGCGAGCTGGGCGGCATCGCTCCGGGCCTCGTGGTCGTCATAGGCGCGTTGGGCCGCACGCAGCGAGGCCTCGGCTGCCCCCGCCTGGTCGCGTGATCTGGTGGCGAGCTCGCAGCGCTCGTCGGCGACGCGTCGGACCTCGGCACACGGGCCGTCGGCGATGGCATGGCCGCCGACGTCCGCGTCGTGACCGCCGTCCTGCAGGCGCGCGACCGCCTGATCGCCCGCGACGATGGGGCCAGTCGGGCCGCTCCCTCCGCCGGCGCCCACCTGACGGCCCGCATCCATGGCCGGGTCGTGATCCAGTACGGCCGTGGCGGTCGGAGTCCGCAGCGCCGCGGTCGCGGCGGCGGCGGCGCTCGCGCGGAGGGCGCCCATCAACGGATCCGTCCCGCCGCTGATCGGGATCCCGCCGGTCCTCGGCGACAGACTCGGCGACAGAACGGCTGTTCGACGGTCGGCCGATCCGACGGGGGCGGGGGCACTGTCCTCGCGGCGGTCAGCGGGTCCACCGCGGGCCGGTTCGGCGTGACGCATCGCCTGCGTCGACTCGGCCAGGGTGGAGGAGCGCCGCGGGACCGCGTCGGTGGACATCGTCACGCGGACTTCGCGCGGGGCCGGGGGTCGGGCCCGCACGACCTCGACCAGGGCGGCGCCGGCGGCCAGGCCCAGAAGCAGGCCCATGGCCAGGAACGCGAACTCGCTGGCGGTCACGCTGGTTGGTGTCTCCCTCGGCCGCGCCGACGGGCCGGTGCGGCACGTATCCTTCCGGGCAGGGTAGCTGCGAGCCCGGCGAGCGTCAACCTCGGGTGGCGCTCGCACCACCCTTTGCAGGGCCGGAGACTCCGATGGTAGATTCGGGAGCGTCGGCGACTCGCCGATCCCCTTGTCGCGCCCGAGCCCGTCCACTCCCCAGGGAAAGGCACGCCCCGCTTGGTTATCGAACAAGCCCAGGAATTCCTCGTCCAGCCCGTCGACGCCTCCTGGTTGCAGTGCAACATCGAGTGCCAGGAAGCGTGTCCGGTCGGAACGAACTGCCGCGGGTACCTGAATCTGGCCGCCGAGGGGCGGTTCGAGGAGGGCTACATCCTGGCGCGCGAGACGAACCCGGTCGCGGCGATGTGTTCGTATGTGTGCTCGGCGCCGTGCGAGCGGGCCTGTCGCCGTGGCGACATCGATCGGCCGCTGGCCATCCGGGCCATGAAGCGCTTCCTGGTCGAATGGCATGAGGCGTCGGGCATCCCGGATGTCATGCCCCAGATCACCGCGCGCGCCGAGCGCGTCGCCATCGTCGGCGCGGGCCCGGCCGGCATGGCCGTCGCCCGCGAACTGGCGATGAAGGGCTACCAGTGCACCGTCTTCGATAGCCTGCCGTTCGCCGGCGGGACGATGCTCATCGGCGTCCCCGCGTTCCGCCTGCCGCGCGAAGCGATCGAGATGGATGTCCGGCTCATCGAACGCCTGGGCGTGACCTTCCACTACGACACGACCATCGGGGTGGACATCACCTTCGAGCAACTCCAGCGGGACTTCGACGCGATCGCGATCACCGCCGGCGCCATGGACGCGGTCGGCCTGGACATCCCGGGCGCGGATCTCGAAGGGGTCGACTACGGCGTCGACTTCATGAAGAAGGCGAACCTCGGCCAGCCACTGGAGGTCAGCACCGACATCGTCGTCATCGGCGGCGGCTACACCGCGATGGACGGCTCGCGCACGAGCCTGCGCCACGGGGCACAGAACGTGACGATCGCCTACCGACGGACGCGCTCGGAACTCGTCGTCGACGAAGAGGAGCTCGGCGAGACCGAGCGCGAGGGCGTTCGCATGGAGTTCCTCGCCAGCCCCATCGAGATCCTGGGCGAGGGCGGCAAGGTCAGCGGCGTCAAGTTCATCCGCAACCGCCTGGGCGAGCCCGATGCGTCCGGCCGTCGCTCGCCGGTGCCGGTCGAGGGGTCCGAGTTCGTCATCCCGGCGCAGACGGTCATCCCGGCCGTGTCGCAGGCCGCGGACCTCACCTTCCTGCCGGTCGAGGCGTCGTTCGAGATCAATCGTGGCCGGGTCAAGGTCGATCCGGCCACGTACGCGACCAACGTCAAGGGCGTCTTCGCCTGCGGCGACTTCGTGACCGGCCCGACGACGCTCATCGAGAGCGCCGGGCACGGCAAGAAGGCGGCCTACGCCATCGACCGCTACCTGGCCGGCCGGACCGACGTCTCGGTCAGCGCCAACGTCAAGATCACGAGCTCATGGCGCTTCGAGATGCCCGAGTTCTACGACGTGCTGCCGCGCCAGCACATCCCGATGGCCCCGCTCGAGGCGCGCATGCCGTCGACGGAGCCGGTGGTCAACTTCAACACCCCGGTCGAGTTGGGCTACGACGCCAACGGCGCGGTGGCCGAATCGACGCGCTGCCTGATGTGCAACTACAACATCTGGTTCGACCCGTTCCGCTGCGTCCTGTGCGGCGCCTGCGCGGATGTCTGCCCGGAGGGCGTCATCCACCTGGTCGACATCAACACGCTCAAGTCGGAGGGGCTGCTGCCCGAGCTCGAGGAGGCCTACGGCTGGGAGAACGGCGGGGCGATGATCCTTGACGAGGAGCGCTGCATCCGCTGCGCCCTGTGCGTCAAGCGCTGCCCCTTCGACGCCATTACGATGGAGCGGTTCGAACTCCAGGAGATCTCGACCGACGGTCGGCTCTACAAGGAGTCGTATCGCGATGCCCAACTCGCCGGGACCCCCGGCGTCGCAGGAGGAGCCCGGCCATGAGCTTCCTCGAGCGGGTGGATCAGACCATCCGCCGAAGCCCCGTCTGGCGATCCATCTTCCGCCAGCCGTATCCCCGCGACGAGCGCAGCCGCGCCTACGCGGTGATGAACAACGTCTTCCTGCACATCCACCCGGTGCGCGTCCGCCAGCA
>Ga0163153_10004323_pt1 | contig 17976 bp, 10 predicted proteins | sample OliLakLV19MP6IB1_FD_148629 | JGI IMG/M metagenome (GOLD analysis project Ga0163153, IMG submission 148629) | Freshwater microbial mat bacterial communities from Lake Vanda, McMurdo Dry Valleys, Antarctica - Oligotrophic Lake LV.19.MP6.IB-1 | ecosystem: Environmental > Aquatic > Freshwater >... | reverse complement strand
GGCAGTTTCTGCTACCCTCCCCCCATGGCCTCCGTCGTCTTCTACTTCCAGGTCCACCAGCCCTTCCGCCTGAACCGCTACACGGTGTTTGATTCCTCGCACTTCTACTTCGACACCCAGAAGAACGGGGACATCTGCCGGCGCGTCGCGGACAAGTGCTACCGCCCCGCGACCACGATGATCCTGGACCTCGTCAAGCGGCACAAGGGCCGCTTCAAGGTGTCGTACGCGATCACGGGTGTGGTGCTCGACCAGATGGCCGAGTTCTGCCCGGATGTGCTGGACATCTACAAGCGCCTGGCCGACACGGGCTGCTGCGAGTTCATCGGCGAGACGTACAACCACTCGCTGAGTTTCCTGTACTCGCGCCAGGAGTTCACCGAGCAGGTGAACAGGCACACGCTGCGCATCCAGGAACTCTTCGGGCAGACGCCCAAGGTCTTCCGCAACACCGAGTTGATCTACAACAACGACCTGGCGCATTTCGTGCATTCGATGACGGATGAGGGCCTGCCGGGCGCGGACCCCAAGAACCCCAGGAAGCGGTTCATGGGCGCGATCTGCGAGGGGACCGACCCGATCCTCGGCTTCAGGTCGCCAAACTATGTCTACCGCCCGCCGCACACTGGCACCGGCCCGCACGGCAAGCCCTTCGGCCTCCTCTTGAAGAACTATCGCCTGAGCGACGACATCGCGTTCCGCTTCAGCAACCGCGGCTGGGCGGAGTGGCCGCTGAGCGCCGAGAAGTTCGCCAAGTGGGTCAACCAGATCAACGGCGACGGCTACCTCTGCAACCTGTTCATGGACTACGAGACCTTCGGCGAGCACCAGTGGGTGGACACGGGGATCTTCAAGTTCCTCGATGCGTTGCCGGAGAAGGTGTTCGACGCGAACCCCGGGCACAACCACTTCAACACACCGACAGAGGCGCTCACGCAGTTTGAGCCGGTGGGCGTCTACGACGTGCCACACATGATCTCGTGGGCGGACACGGAGCGCGACCTGACGGCGTGGCTGGGAAACTCGATGCAGTCCAACGCCCTGCAGGAGACGTACCGGCTGGAGCGCCCGATCAAGGAGCGGCTGGCCGCGGCGGCGGCAACGCAGGGCAAGAGCCCGTCACCCGAGGCCGAGCACGAGTTGAAGGAGGCGGCGTTCCTGCTGGAGGACTGGCGGAAACTCACCACCAGCGACCACTTCTACTACATGTGTACGAAGTACTGGGCGGACGGGGACGTCCACAAGTACTTCTCGCCGTACGACTCGCCGTACGACTCGTACATCAACTTCATGAACGTGCTCGACAGCGTGCGGACGAGGGCGACGGGGGCGAGGGTTGGCGCGTGAGCAAACCAGCAATGAAACAAAGCAGCAGATGAAGCCACGCTTGGGGGCTCGGATTTGAGCATTTGCTGATGTGCTGCTCTGCTGCTTCCGGTCAGGCACCCAGCACGCGCGAGCAGATGGCCATCGCCGCGTCGATCTTGTCGGCAACCTTGACAAGGTCGAGTTCCCCGGCGTTCTGCACGTCGTACTGCGCAAACTCCTTACGGACGTCGGGGTCAACGGGCGTGTTGCGCGAGTCCGTCTGCGCCAGCGATCGTTGGGCCGCCGGTGAAAGCAGGTATTCCACAAGTTCGACCGCCGCGGCCCGATTCCGGCCGCCCTTCACCATCCCAACCGTGTTGGGGATGAGCATCGACCCCATCCCCGGGAGGTCTGCACCCACCGGAATGCCCGGCTCATCGGCGCGCAGAACGCGCGTGAGTTGCTCCTCCCACGAGATCGCCACCGGCCACCCCTCGCGCTGACCCGCGTAGACATCGTCGGTGTCGGTCAGCCCGACGCGGCACTCGCCGCGCGCCACTGCGGCCACAACCGACGCATTCCCATCCATCAACCGCACGCCATGAGCCTTGAGCGAGGTCAGCCACGTCTCGAAAGGCTCCTCGTCGAACCTGTAGACCAGCGCCGCAAAGTGGCCGCGGGTCGTACCGAACTGCGGCCTCGCGATGGCGACACGGTCCTTGAGCGCCGGACGAAGCAACTGGCCCGGTCGGCGCGGCGCATCGGCCGCTGTCACGAACTTCGTGTTGTAGACGATCACACGAGCGCGGCTGCCGAACCCGTACCATGAACTGTCCGCGGCTCGCAGATTGGCGGGCCAGCCCCCGTGGGGCTTCATCTGTGCTTCTGCGCGCGGCGCGGTGAACTCGCCAAGCACGCCCGACCGGGCAAGTTTGATGGTCCCGAACGGCTCGCTGGACCACCACACATCGGCGCGATTCGCGGCGGTCGAGTCCTTCTCGTTCAGCAACCGCTGCACAAGGCCGGTGGTCTTCGTGGCCTCGGTGTCAAAGACAGCGTCGACGCGGATGCCCGTGGCCTTGGTGAACTTCGCGAAGAGCACCTTGGCGTACACCGAGTCGGCGGACGTGTAACAGATGACATGCGGCTCATCGAGCAGGCGGGCCGAAGCGCGTGCGCCGGGCAGTGCCAGGACGGCAAGGCCTGCGCAAGCGGCGGTGTAGAAAGCGCGGCGTGAAAGACACACAGCCATAGGTCGCATTGGACTCATAGGTCTCATAGGACCCATGATAAGTTGATCACTTCGGCTTCGCCGCATCCTCGGCAGTCTTAGCCGGAACGACCGGCGGCCCGCCGGACTTCTCCTTCAACGTGCCGAAATACGACTTGATCGCCTCGTGGAACTCGCGCGGGATGGTGTTCTGCTCGATGGCCTCCGTCGCGGACTGGTCCGCCGCGGCGACCACCTGCGAGAATGCCGCCCTCGACTCGCCCTTGATGCTCTCGCCCTCGACGAGGCGCGAGCCGACGATCGGTCCCTGGCCCTGCGCGCCGATGGCTTTCTTCTTCACGGTGTCAAAGTCCGCCGCGGCCTCGCCCGCCTGACCGCCGTCGGCGCGTCCGGGTCCGCCGCGACCCTTGCCCCCCGCCTGTTGGGAATAGCCGGGCGCCCAGGGCTTGTTGCCCTCCATGCCGCCCTCACACTCGCCCATGCCCTCGCACTGGCCCTCGCCCTTGCACAGCGATTGCATCTGCGACTTGCACTCGGAGAGCGCGGCATCGGTCATCTCCATGTCCATCGCGAGTTGCTCGAGTTCAGAGAGTTGCTCGCCCATCTCGCCCATCTCGCCGCCCTTGGAGCCCTCGCCCTTCTCGCCCTCCTCGGCGAGCGACTCGCCCGCCTTCTGGCACGCGCCGGCCATGCTCTCCATGGCGCTCTCGCACTCGCTCTGGCTCTTGGCCGCGTCCTGGAGTTTCTTCTTCTGCTCCTCGGAGAGGTTCTTGGCGCTGTCGAGGGCCTTCTTCAGTTCCTCTGGCGAAGCCTGGGCGAGTTTGGGATCAAGACCCGCCTCGGAGAGTTTCTTCTCGAGTTCTTCCTTGTTCTGGGCCAGTTTTTCCATCTGCTCGGCGAGTTTCTCGAACTGCTCGGCGAGTTTCTTCTTGTCCTCCTCGCTCATGTTGCCGGAGGACGCTTTTTCCTGGAGTTTCATCAACTCGGCCTTGGCCTGCTTGAAATCGCCCGCCTGAAGGGCCTTGGAGAGGTCCGCGAGTTCCTCGCCGGGCTTCTGCAGACCTTCGAGTTTGTTCTTCAGAGCCTCGAGTTTCTGGCCCTTGTCGCCCTGCTTGAGTTGCTCAAGGCGGTCGGAGAGTTTGGTGAGTTCCTTCACGGCCGCGCGACGGATCGCCTCGGGGTCGGTCGGCTCGGGCTTCTCGGCCTCCGGGTTGGCATCGGGCACCTCGGGGTCCAGTCCCAACTTGTTCACCATCTCGTCCATCTTCTTCTTCGCGTCGTCCACCTGCGCCTTGACCTCGATGGTCCTGCGCTCGTCTTCCTTCTTGGCGGTCGCGGTCTTGTACCACCCCATCACGTCCATCCGCGGCAGGGCGAGAAACACGACAGCGAGCGCAAGACCGAGTGCAAGGGGCACAGGCCAGAATCGTGGTGGCTGGATGGGCACGGCCTGCGAGAGCCGCACGCCCCGCGCCGAGCGTGTCGCGGACTCGACGGTGGCCTTGGACCACGGGTCGGTCGCGTTCTCGATGTACATCGCGGTGCTGAGCGCTTCCTTGAGGTTGGCACCCTCATCGACCTGCCGCGCAACCGCTTTCTTGTCGGCCAGCGTGACGAGGGTCCACAGGAGCGCGAGCGCGGCCGTGCCCGCGCCTGTCCAGATCGCTATCTGTTTCCACATGCCTCCGCTAGGCAGTTGATCGCCGGTGAAGGCGAAGAGTTGCTCGGCAACGCGCAGGCCCATCAGGCCGATGAGCGCGATCGCGAGCAGGACGACCAGGTTGCGGATGTACGCGCTCGCGCCCACTCGCCAGGCCGCGGCACGGACTACACGCCGGATGTCGTTCATGGAGTTCTCCCGAGGAATCGATGGCCGAAACGGTGACCCGGTCTCGATGTTCTACCACTGTATTCGACGCGCGGTGACGGAATGTTTGGATATTCGGTATTTGTTCACGATATTGCGGTTCAAGCGGCCGCCTTGGGACGTACGGGCGGTTCGTCGGGAGATTCCGGCGCCCCGTGCGCCGTCCGAGTGGCGGATCACCGCCAGACCCGCGATGATGCCCGCCCATGGCATGGAAGCGCCAATCCCAGGTGGAGGTCGATTCGCTCTTTGCCGGGCTGAAGGCGCGCGACCCGCTCGGGCACGGCATCCACGTTCTTTTCGCGCTCCCCGCGTGCTTCCTCGCGGCGTTCCCGACGACATGGCTGGAGTGGGCTTGGTGGCCCGTGACGGTGTGCTTCGCCGTGCGGATGCTCTCGCACCACCGCGTGCTAGGACCGCTCGTGTGGGAGTGGCCCGCGCGACTCGCGCTGGCGTGGGTGCTTTGGGCCGCGTTATCGCTCGCGTGGACGGCGGGCACGGGGCAGCAGTGGCTCGCGGAGTGGGGAGTGGCTCGGTACGCGCTGCTCATCCCCGCGCTGTGGCCCGTGATGAACGAGCGGCGATGGCTGGTCGGCGCGCTCGCGCTGGGCGCGCTGTGCGGCAACCTGTCGCAGGTCGGTCACGCGATCGGCGTCGCGGCGGAGATTCCGTGGTTGGTCTGGCCGCGGCTGGAGGACCGCAACAGCGGCTGGTGGGACCCGGTGGTCGGCGGCTCGGTGCTGTGCGCAGCCCTCGGTCTGCACATGGCGGGTCTGTCGCTGGGGCGATCAGTGAGCGAGCGCATCGTCGGCGGGGTCCTGAGCGCGGCGACGCTCATCGCGATCGCGGCGACCGGGACGCGCGGGGCGTGGATCGGCGCTGCGGGAGTGATCGGGGTTGCGGTGATGATCGCGGGATGGCGTGCGGTGCGTGGGCAGACACCGACTGCGGCCGAGCGGTCCTTCGGTAGTTCACGAATGGTCATCGCTGCGGCGCTGGTGGTGGTGCTGTGCGGCGCGGCCGTGTGGTTTGCCGCAGGAGAGACGATCACGAAGCGTGTTGGAGAGGCGCGAGAAGAACTGACGCGCGCAGTTGAGCATGGGGATTACTCCACATTCACGGGTGCGCGACTGACCATGTGGGGCTGGGGGGTGCGCGCGGTCGCGGCACACCCCATCCGCGGCGTGGGTGGGGGGGGCTACAGCCCGTGGGTGCAGGGGAAGATGCAGGAGCAATCGGAGCCCGAGACAGGAATCGAGGCGTCGCCGCTCCTCCCTCACGGCCATGCGCACTCGTGGTTCCTGCACGCCGCTGCGACAACAGGTGTTGTGGGACTCGGGATCATGGTGGCGCTAGTGGTGGTGTGCGTGATGAATGGGATGCGCGAGACGGCCGGTGCAGCCGGCACGGAGTGCCGACCCACCCGAGGCTACGACGCGGGTCCTGCACTGGCGATGGTGGGCCTGGTGTGCGCCGGGTTGTTCGACTCGATCCACGTCAACCAGCAGACGGCGTACTGGCTTTGGGTGCTGGTCGCGCTGTGCATGGCGCGCCGGCCGCGCGAGGCGATCGGGGCCCGCGCAAAGGTCACGCGCCAGTCTCCAGGCGCGGGGGGCAGCGCGTGAAGATTCTCATCATCGGTGGGAGGCTCGACGCGACACGCTGGTCGCACGCGGGATTGCTCGGGCAGGTCTGCCGCGGCCTGGCCTCGCGCGGGCACGAGGTCACGCTCGCGTGCATCAGCGCCGACGAAGCGGCGTACTTCGCGCCCGCGCGCATCATCGCGATGGGCGAGTACGACCAGAACGGGACGGACTGGCCGACCGGGTTTGCATCGTGGACGCGGGTGGTGATCGCGGGCAGCGGGCCGGACGTCGTGCTCTCGACCTCGCGACTGGCGTGGGGTGATGTGTGGATGCCGCTGGGTCCGTCCGCGTCGGCGTGGATCGAGAGCGTCGCGCGGGCCCTCGGTCCGGTCGGGCTTGGCAAGTGGCTGTACAAGCACCCCGGGGTGCTGCGGGCGCGCGCGTTGGAGGCGAGCAGGCCGTGGCCGCGAGGTTCGGGTGGACGGAGGCCCTCGCGCGTGGCAGTGTTCGGGGCCGAGGCCGCGGGCTGCGCCAAGGCGGCGCTGGCCGGGCATCGTCTCGACACGCGCGTGGTCGCGCTGCCGTTCGTGGCGTCAACCGAAGCACGGGATGATGCTCAGCGCGAGGGGTGGCGCGTGCGCCTCCGCGTTGCGGCAGATGTTGGTGCCTCCGACACGTTCGCGCTGGCATCTTGCGTGGGGCTGGTGGGAGGATCGCTGTCGCCGATCTTCGAGGCCGCCCGCCTGGTCAACGAGCGGCTGGGCCGCACGGGGCGGCAGGGCAACTTGATCGTCGGCGTTCTGGCGCGGGATGCCTTTCATGCGCACGATGCCGGGGTTCGCGCAGCAGCGGCGGAATGGGTGCGGGTGCTGGGCACGACGGCGAGCGTCGAGGGCGCTCTGGCCGCGTGCGATGTCGCGCTGCTCCCGCCGGCGTTGATCCCCGACCCTTTCCTGATGGGTGCTTCGGGACGCTTCGCCGCCGATGCGCTCCGTCTGGGGAAGCCCGTGCTCGCGGCCGATGGTGCGTCGGGGGCGGAACTCATCGAGAGTCTGCCCGGCCTTGGTGACCCGGGCGCGCTCGTGCGTCACGACGGGGTCGAACCGCCGCACGCCCCGTGGGAGCGGGCCCTCGCGAGGGCGATGGAGCCGCAGTGGCGCGACCGCGCGGTGGTTGCCGCCGCGGCGGCGGGAGGGCTTGGGCGGATCGGGCCGAACCGGTTCATTGATGCGCTGGAGGTCGTGCTAGAGGGGTCGATGGCGGAAGCGAGGCGGGCAGTGCCGGGCGCAGCGCGGGTCGGAGGCGGCCGCAGATAGACGCAGAGGAACGCAGATCAGAGCCGAGCAACGGATCGGCACGGATGAGGCCGGATCGGGAGTGGACACAGTTGAAGCAGATCGAAAGCAGACTGAGGTTGCCCGGGCTGATTGGTGGCCTAGCGGCAAGGGGTCAGGCCGTGCGTCCGCATTCGGGGCACTTGGCATCCGGAGCAAGTCCCGCGCGGTCGTAGCCGCACTTCACGCAGCAACCGGGTTGAGGTTTCTTCCGCCTGCGGTACTCGAGGTAGGCGGGCGGCAGGGCGAGCGTGATCGCGATGAGCCAGAGCGGGATGAAGAGCTGGTCGCCAAAGTGATGGGGGCGCCACCAGAACGCACGGAGGCCACCCAGATCCCAGAACGTGAATCCGTCGGTCGTGTAGCCGCCAAAGGTGGTGTCTCCCACCGTCGCCCACTTCCCTCCGCCCCAGGCCAAAACGAGAGTTCCGTATCCGACAAAAATGGTTTGCTGGTGGCTGGTCAACGTGCCTCGCTGCCAGCCCCCCGTGTATCGCGTGCTCGGAACGATCCAGAGGGCTGTCACGAGCGCCGGAACAAACCAGAGAGCGCGAAGTCGATGCCGAGTGCTGGTTCCCGGCCCAAGTGTTCGCGGTTTTGCCATCGGCTGAGTCTACCGCAGCCGGCTCCGACCGTCACACACAAGTGGGCGTTGCCGGAATCGCAGCAGGGATACCTTGCGGCATAGGACCAGCGTAAATGGAACGAACGGTGTTCGAACCGTACCGTCAGGGTGTGAAGAGAGCCCTCCAGCAACGCGTTGGGGTGCGGTACACAGACCTCTCCAGGGTGTCCGATGACGACGATTGCATTTGAACGCCTGGGGGATCGGGCCGATCAGGCCGCAATGTCGCTCGAAGAGCGCGCAGCGGACGCACTCGACGCGGCGGTCAAGGCGCTGCTGGCGAAGTTGCGGACGGACGAGCAGCGGTGGGGCGCGGCGGCCGCGCAGGACGAATCCGCACGCGCCGGGACAGGCCAGGCGAGCGGGCCGCTGCACTGGTGCGCGGAACTCGAGGGCGACTCGATCCTGTCGAGCGAGTATCTGCTGATGAAGTTGATCCTCGGTCAGGAGAACGACGCCGAGGGTTCGGGGCCGGGGCAGCACCGCGTCGGGCGGCCGACGCTGCTGCGGATCGCGGACCATCTGCGGATGTCGCAGCGGGCCGATGGCACCTGGGGGCAATACCCCGGGAGCGGGCCGGACGTTTCCGCGTGCGTGAAGGCGTATCTCGCGCTCAAGTGCTTCGGCGATGCGTTCGAGGCGCCGCACATGCGTCGGGCGCGCGCGGCGATCATGGGGCTGGGGGGCGCGGAAAAGTGCAATACCTTCAGCACGTTCTATCTCGCGTGCCTGGGGCAGGTGAGTTGGGACGCGTGCCCGTCGATCCCGCCCGAGATCGTGCTGCTGCCGCGATGGTTCCCGTTCCACATGGACAAGGTCGCGGCGTGGACGCGGACGATGCTCCTGCCGCTGGCGATCTGCTCGGCGCTGCGCCCTGTGCGAGCGATCCCGAATGAGTGGGGGATCGGCGAGTTGTTCATCGACAGCACGTTTCAGAGGCGCCTGAGCAAGGAATGGGAGCGCGATGAGCCGGTGTGCTGGGAGAACTTCTTCCTGGCGTGTGACAAACTGCTCAAACTGGCGCAGCGGTTGAGAATCATGCCGCTGCGAGCACGCGCGCTGCGAGAGGCGGAGCAGTGGATTCTGGACCGCGTGCGACCCGAGACGACGGAAGGGCTGGGGGCGATCTTCCCGCCGATGGTGTACCTGCAGGTCGCGTTCACCGCGCTTGGGTACGCGCGCGAGCACGCGGTGATGGTGCGGGCGGAGCGCGACCTCGACGACTTCTGTGTCGAGGGGACGACGAATGCGAATGGGGCGGGAGTAGCAGCGGAAACCGACTGCACGCGTGAGACGAGCACGAATGGTGCGAGGGCCACAGGCACGGAGTGCCGGCCCACCAAAGACTCGAAGCAGATTCATATCCGTCTCCAGCCGTGCTTCTCGCCGGTGTGGGACACGGGAATCGCGCTGTACGCCCTCACCGAGGCGGGCTTGGGAACGTGCGATGCGCGGGTCGCGCGCGTGTGCGACTGGCTCATCGAGCATCAGGTGAAGATGAACGGGGACTGGGCGCGGAACGTGCGGCCGGAGGATCGCGCTGTGGCGCTGGGGACAGTGAATCCAGGAAATGGAGCCGCGGCGTGGGCGTTCGAGTACCGCAACGAGTGGTACCCGGACAACGACGACACCGCAATGGTGGCGAAAGCGCTGTGGCGAGCGACGGAATGGCAGCAGAACGGCAAAGCAGCAAAGCAGCAAACCCAAGCCGATGCAATCATCCGAGATACGGTCGCGAGGTCGGTGCGGTGGCTGCTCGCGATGCAGAACGATGACGGCGGATGGGCGGCGTTCGATCGGACGCAGGCCCGGCCATGGATGGAGGCGATCCCATTCGCGGACCACAACGCGATGCAGGACCCCTCGTGCGCCGACATCACCGGGCGGACGATCGAGGCGCTGGTGACGTGCGGCATCTCGCCCCATCATCCGAAGGTCCGCGCGGCGGTGCGGTACCTGCTCGCGGAGCAGGAACCGGGCGGCTGCTGGTGGGGCAGGTGGGGGGTGAACTACCTCTACGGCACCTGGCAGGCCCTCGGCGGGCTGGTGTACGCGGGCTTTGCGTCCGATGAGCCGGTGGTGTGCCGCGCGGTCGAGTGGGTGGTGCGAGCGCAGAACATCGACGGCGGATTCGGAGAGAGCGCGAACTCGTACGTTGACCGCGCGCTCGCCGGCCGCGGCCCCAGCACGGCCAGCCAGACCGCGTGGGGCCTGATGGGCCTGCTGTACGGGTTGCCGGCGGATCACGCGGCGTGCCGGCGCGCGGCGGCGTGGCTGTGCGATCATCAACTGGTGGAGGACAAAGCAAGTTTCAAGCGGGGCGTCTCGGTCGCGGGCGGAAACGACGCGGCGGCGACCCTCGAAGATCCCGGCGCGAGCAGGCGTGCCGAGCAAGACTTCATGCACGACAGCGCGGGGTCGTGGGCCGAGCACTGGTTCACCGGGACCGGCTTCCCCGAGGTGTTCTACCTGCGGTACAACATGTACCGGCACTACTTCCCGGTGATGGCGCTTGCGCGGTGGGTGCGGATGGTGCGCGGCGAGGGTCTTCTTCAGAGCCCCGAGCGCAAGCGAATGGATTGGGGGCAGCGGATTGAAGCGTCATCCGGGATCAGCGCAGCGAAAACGCTTTGACGCCGTGAACCCCGTCGCTCGCGCTCCGGGCTCGATGTTCTTTCGCGAAGTTCACATCCCACCCGGCACCGGCTCCGCCACATCCGCGCGGTTGAACAGGCCCGTGTCGCCCTTGCGCAGGGGAGCGCCCGGCACCAGGCCGTGCGGCCCGGCCCACAATGTCAGGTCGGCGAGGCGAAGTTTGTCCGCCACAGCCCGCGTGCCTGTCGGGCATCCCCAGCGCGTCAGCAGGTCGTCCATCTTCCCCGGCATGGCGGGCCAGAAGAGGTACGCCGCGATGCGGATCGCCTCGGCACAGTGGTACAGAATCGCGGCCAACTCGCGTTTCTTGAGCGGGTCCACATCCACATGCTTGGCGAGTTTGAACGGCGCCGTGTCGTTGATGTACCCGTCGATCTTGCGGATCAACTCGAGCGGCGCGCGGAGCGCATCGTTGATGTGGAACCGCTCCGCCTGATGCACAGCCCCGTCCGCGCCGATCACCAGCCCCTGCACAATCCGCGGCCAATCGTGGTGGGCCAGCGTGCTCACACCCTGTGGATCGGGGACCTTGCCGTCGAAATACTTCTCGATCATGTTCGACACGCGCGAGGCGCAGTTGCCGATGCCGTTGGCAAGGTCGGCGTTGTAGGTCTCGACGAACTTTGCATGGCTGAAGTCCGCATCGTTCCCGGTGAGCGGGCCTTGCGTCGCCAGGAACCAGCGCAGCGCATCGAGGCTGTACCGGGAGGCATATGCCCTCACCCTTTCAAGGTCGATGAAGTTGCCCAGCGATTTGCTCATCTTCTGGCCCTCGGCGATCCACCAGCCGTGCCCGAAGACCGTTCGTGGCAAAGGCTCGCCCAGCGCCAGCAGCATCGCCGGCCAGATGACCGCGTGGAACCAGAGGATGTCCTTGCCGATGAGGTGGACCGCCGCGGGCCAGTACTTCCGGCGCTCGGGCGTGTCCACGACGGAGAGGTAGTTGAAGAGCGCATCGATCCAAACATATACGCGGTGGGCATCGTCGCCGGGGATGCGGATGCCCCACTGGGAGGCGGGGTCGTCGGTCACCGGGCGCGAGATGGGCACATCGTGCAGTTGCGTGGGCGGGCGAAGGCGCCCGAGCACCTCCTGCCGGCGTGCATCGGGGCGCACGAAGTCGCTACGGCCTTCCAGCAGTTCGAGCAGTTGTCCCTGGTATTGCGACAGCCGGAAGAAATAGCACGGCTCGGTCCGCTTGATCAACGGCTTGCGGTTGATCGGGCTTTTGTACTCGTGTTCCCTCGCCGCGGTGTCGGTGACATACTCCTCCTGGCCCTCATCGTACCAGCCGGTGAACTCGCCCTTGTAGACGGCCCCGGTGCTCTGCAACCGCTGTATGTACCCGGCGACCTTCTCGCGGTGGCGCGTCTCGGTGGTGCGGATGAAGTCGTCGTTGGTGCATTCAAGGAACGCGAAGGCCTCCTTGAATGCGCCCGCGTTGCGGTCGGCCCATTCCTGCGCGCTCACGCCGTGCTCAGCCGCCGAGGTTACGACCTTGTCGGCGTGCTCATCGGTCCCTGTGAGGAAGAAGACATCGCGCCCGATGAGCCGCTGGAAACGCGCGGCGACATCGGCCACGACCGTGGTGTAGCAGTGCCCGATGTGCGGGCGGTCGTTGACGTAGTAGATGGGGGTGGTGATGAAATAGGGAGCGCCCGTCGTCATGCCCGGAGTTTACACCCCAGAAGGTCTCTGTCCGGTGCCCCGGGAGCCTTCACCGGTGGTTCGCGACGCAGCAACGAGCGCGGATTCCGAGCGCTCCTGGCGTCGGGTCGGTAGAAGCAATAGAGTTTGAACCTTCCGGAGGTGCTTTATGGACCGCAGGAATCGAATCGCCCTGACCGTTACGACCGTGCTTGCTGTGACCGGTTCCGCCCTCGGCCAGAACGCGTTGGGCGATGGGCAGGCACTCGACCGCAACCTGCAGGTCGGTTCCGGTGGCAGGAACACGCGCGTCCGCGATCTCGATGCCTCGATCCGCTTCAACAACGCGGTCATCACCGGAAACGCGAGCGGCGGGCGCTCCTTCCACGGCAACGTCGGCTATCGCGCCAGCGACGAGTTCGGCGGCCGTCTGGGCTCGAACGAGTTGTACACCTTCCGGCGTGATTCCGTCCAATCCGCGTTCGCGGGCACAGGGGTCCGCGGCTCGGATGCAATCCAATACCAGTTTGCCGTCTCAACCGGGCAGGCGCTGCCGTCCGCGCTGGCGGGCGGCGTTGGGATCGTGCCGCGGGCGTTCGCGTCCTCGCAGGCGCAGGTGAGGTCGAGCGCATCGAGTTCGCTCCGCAGCACCGCGGACTTCCTGACATCGCAGGCGGTCCGACCGACGCTGGTCGGCTATCGCGCTGACGAGAACGGCGTGTACACCGCCACGGCCTCGCCGCTGCTGGGCGTGACGTGGTACCCGCTCGAGCAAACGGATTCGGCTCCCCGCGACCCTTCGGCCACGCCGTCGCGGCCCGGAGACGGAACCCCGCCGCTGCGGCCCCGTGCCAAGCCGATGGGACTCTCGGGCCTCGAGGCGACGGCCACCGGGCTTCCCTCGCCACTGGAACTTGCGGGCATGGGGCGTCAAGCGCGCGAGGACAGCCCATCCAAGGCGAACAACCTGGCTGTTACGGCGGTGCAGCCGAAGGTCCGCAGCGAGTCGTACACCCGAGTGCTCGACGCGTTCCGGGAGAGTTATGCCGAGCGTGACGCGGGTGGGAGTCGCGCTGCCAGTGCGGACCCGCTTGAAATTGACGACCCCGCCGCGCCCTGGCGACGCGACCTCGACCGCCTGCGTGACTCGCTGCGCCCGGGCGACGATCGGTCGGAACGCGACCAGCGCACTCCCGGAGCGGCGGATAAGCCGCTGAAGCCCGCACCCGGGCCTTCCCCGCGACCCGAGACGCCTATGGCCATCCCAGGGCTGGACCCCGAGGGATTGATCGCCCCGCCGGAAAAGACAGGATTGCAGGACGAAGACTTCGTTACCAAGCGGATGATCGAAATCCTTCGCGATGCCAACGTCCGGATCGACTCGCTCCGGCCTGCCTCGCCCAGCGCGGATCAGGCGTCGTACGCCGCGCACATGCATGAGGGGCAGCAGGCCCTGGCCGAGGGACGGTTCTTCGACGCGGAGGACCGGTTCAGCCGCGCGATGTCCGCGATGCCCGCCGATCCGATCAGCGGTGTCGGGCGCGTACACGCCCAGTTGGGCGCGGGCCTGTACTTGTCCGCCGCGAACAATCTCCGCGCGCTCATCAAGGAGCACCCCGAACTTGCCGCAGCGAGGTTCAACATCACGCTTGTTCCGGGTGATGCACGCGCCGTCAAGATCGCCGAGCAACTCCGCATTGAGATCGGTCGCGCCGGCGATCGTCTTGCGCGGGACTCCGGATTCCTGCTCGCATACCTTGGTCGCCTGCGCGGGGATGGCCCGATGCTCGAGGAGGGACTGAGCGCATGGAAACAGCGGATCGCGGCGGATGATGCCTCGGAACGGTCTCTCCATCGCCTGTTGAGCAGGGTTTGGCAGTAGCGACATCGGGTGCTGGCCAAGAAAGGGCCGGAACGCGCGTGCGATCCGGCCCCGTGGGGTTTCCGCAGTTGCCTTATCGTCACTCGGGGCAGCCCGCAAACCACGCGTTCAGAAACGCGAAGATGTCGGGGACATCCGTCACGCCATCGCGGTTGAAGTCCGCCCCCGGCGGCTGGCCCGGCCCGAAGGCGAGCCAGTGGGAGAGGAAGTCCCAGATGTCCTGCACGCTCCGGGTGCCGTCGTAGTTGTAGTCGGCCGCGCAGGAGTGGAAGATGTAGATCGCGCCGTAGGTGGTCGGCGGGCAGACGCCCGTGCAGTCCTGCGAGCCGAAGGCGAGGTCGGGCCGGCCGTCGCCGCTGCAATCCGGGATGACGGCGATGCCGGTGCTGAACTGCCCGTAGTTGAAGACCGTTTGCGGCGTCGGGTTCGGTGACACGAACGTGCGCAGAAGTTCGCCCGTGCGGGCGCAGAAGAGGTACGCCCGCCCGTTGTACTGCGGGAACCCGGGCGGCGTCTCCAAGGGCGCGCTGACCAGGAGTTCGGGCCAGCCATCCCCGTTCAGGTCCGGCGTGCCCAGGACGCTGCTGGCGAAGTTCCCCGGCATAGGCGCGGCGGGCGAGAGTATGGTGCGCACCCGCGTGCCCGTTGCGCCGGAGAAGATGTGGACGATGCCGCGGTACGATTGAGGCATCCCGGGGGGGCGGCAGTCCGCGCCCACGGCGAAGTCCCCGCTTCCGTCGCCGTCGAAGTCGGCCAGGGCCGTGACGGCGTGCCCGAACCCGCACGGCCCGTACGGCGAATCGACCGTGTACAGGAACGCGCCGGTGCCGCCGGAGAAGACATGAACGCGCCCGCCGGAGGGAATGTTGGTCTCTTCGCCCACGGCGGCGATGGCGATATCGCCCGCCCCATCATCGTCGAGGTCAGGAAGGCCGGCAACTTCGTAACCGAAACTACCGCCAACCTCTGGGGACGGTGAGGTTAGCCGTTGTTGCACCGTTCCACTTCCGCCCAAGCATACATACGCTGCGCCGCGTTCCGACTCTTCACGCCACGCCCCGATCGCGATTTCCTGGAAGCCGTCCAAATCGGCGTCGGGCAACGCGGCCACCGCCTTGCCAAATCGCGCGCCGCTGTACTCCGGCGGTGCCATGAGCGTGTAAACAAGTTCGCCGGTATGGCCGGAGAAGGTGTATGCGCGTCGTTGCCCGCTCGCGCCGACCACGATCTCGGGGTATTCATCCCCGCCGAGGTCGTCTATGCCCGTGCGCGCTTCACCGAACTGGCTATGCAGGCCCAGCATCGGAGATCGGAGCGTCCGGATGAACGCGCCGGTGGCACCCGAGTACACATGCACGGAGCCGGTGCGCAGAACCTCACCCGGCGGATGGTCGGGGTCCACCTCATCGTAGTTGCCCGATAACAGGTCCCCAAGCCCATCGCCGTCCACATCGCCGATCCCCGTGATCCGCGACGAGAACGAGTTGTTGGTGGACGGGATTCCGGGGTGGGGGATCGTGATGATCTGCGCGAGCGCTGCGCGCGGGAACAGGAGCGCGGCCGCGATGAGCAGCACCGGCCCGAAGAACCTCAGGCACGATGGCAGACTGAACCCCGCCGAATCTTGTGCCACCGACCGCCGGCTATGAGCGATCGCTCCATCCAGCCCGAAGGGCTGAACGTGCGTAGCCTGGGGTGAAGGAGGGTCGCCGCGGCGACCGACGCCACCCCCGGAGCGATCGCGCGATTCCTCCTCCAGCCCGAAGGGCTGGTCCAGAACACGGCCAAGGCGCTTCGAGCAGCCCTTCGGGCTGCGATCACGAAATGGGTCTGTTCCCGGGGGTGTCACTCGTTGAAGACTCCTCGCTCCACCCCCGGCTACTTTCGTGCAGGCCGTCGGCCTGAAGAGATGTGGAGAATGTCGAACCCCGAGGGCCGGGTGAGGGGCCGCGGACGCGAGAGTTTCAAGCAGAATGCCGATCATGCGAGTTCCATCTCAAACTTGGGCTCGGCCTGCGGACCAGGCGGGGGTTGGAGCGGGCTGGGAGGAAGGAGAGCAGAGAAGAAAAGACAGGTAGCCCCCACCGGCGGCTTCGCCGCCACCTCCCCCTTGGGGGAGGTTCTGACATCACGCATCAACCTCCCGCTGCAAAATCGGCCCGCCCGACGATCAGGCCGGGCGGGCCGCACCAAGTGTTGTTGCCTCACGGAATCGTCTGGAGGTAGCGGACGATGCCGTACGCATCGAACGAGTACACGGTGCCCAAGACGCCGAATCGCGGGGGGGAAACATCGTTGTACAGGCCGATGGCCGCGCCAAAGTCCTTCCCGCTGCCCGTGCCGTTGTACGTCACGAACACCCTGCCCGTACCGACCTCTTCCCAGCGCGTCGCGCCCAACTTGTTGTACGACATCACCGAGAAGTCCGGCGTCTCGCCCCACACGGAAGACCCGGCGATGTACAGGTTGCCCTCGTAATCCACGGCCAGGTCCGAGGGCAGGTCATCGCCGATGGTCCCGTTGGCATTGAAGCGCCGGACGCCGTCCGGGTCCGACCACACCGGCGCACCCGTGGACGTGTAATACGCGATGGTCGCGAACTCGTACCCCATCGTCGCCGACCACGATTCGCCCGTGACGATCACCCGATCCGTGCCCGTCGCGCTGTCGTAGTGGTACACGATGTCGCGCGCGATGTCCGCCCCGTTGGACCCCGTGTTGTTGTACACCGCGGCCCAGGTCTGGCAGGGAGGAGAACACAGCGGCTCTTCCGTCCCGTACGCGATGGTCAAGAAGTCGTTCCCCGTCCCCGCGCTCTGCCCCGAAGAGTACCCGGTGACAAAGATCGCGTCGGCCGAACTCGCATTGGTGCGGAGCGTCACGCCCGTGCCCCCCTCCTTGCCGTTCAGAGGCGGGACGTACCGCAGCACAGCCATGACCGCCGGATCGCCCGTGAACAGGACGGTCGTCATGTCCGTCGATGTGCCTACACCCGGCGAGGAGCCCGTCGCAACCGCCTCGTACCCGTTCTGCGCGAGCGTGCCTTGGGGCAACGCGACGAGCACCAGGTCCGCCAGGTGGTCATTCCCGTTCGCCGTGCCGTTGTACCTGGCCACCACCGGCTGGCCGGCGGCGTCGAAGCCGTATCGGGGCACGCCGGTCGGGAAGTAGAGTTCGAGGAGCACATAGTCGGAACCGACGGATGCACCCGTGGGAGAGACGCTCTCCGAATCGCCCCCGATGTACAGAAAACTGCCACACTTGACCACCACGGGCACATCGTCCCCCAGCGAGTTGCCCGCGACGTTCTTCGCATCAAAACTCCGCTCCCACAGGAGCGTGCCATCGGATGCGTACGCCACGACGATGATGTCCTTGCCGCCTGCGCGTTCGATAACACCCGCGGCGTACACGTTCCCGTACACATCCGAATCCACCGCCACGCCATAGGCGTCGATCCCCGCCACGGGGTCGTTGCGAACCCTCCGCCAGATCTCGACGCCATGCTCATTGAGTTTCCAGACCGCCATGTGCGGCTTGGGCGGGAACTCCGCCATCACCTTGCCGGTGTAGTACAGACGATTGACGCTGGTCTGGGTCTGCTGGTCGTACTCCGTCGCGACCTTGAGCGCGTGGCGCGTCGCGCCCGGATTGGGCGCGCCCGGCTCCTCGCAGACCGTTGGCGTTCCGCACGCCGCCTGCGACACCGCGACCTGCGCCAGCGCCGCGGGCAGGCACATGAAGGCCATGAGGCACCCCAATCCTGCACAGAGGGCGCTACGAACGCGCGGCCCGCAGTCGGTTCGGGGAAAGTACGTTCGGGCGATGCTGGGGGAGGGGG
>Ga0163153_10004322_pt1 | contig 17977 bp, 18 predicted proteins | sample OliLakLV19MP6IB1_FD_148629 | JGI IMG/M metagenome (GOLD analysis project Ga0163153, IMG submission 148629) | Freshwater microbial mat bacterial communities from Lake Vanda, McMurdo Dry Valleys, Antarctica - Oligotrophic Lake LV.19.MP6.IB-1 | ecosystem: Environmental > Aquatic > Freshwater >... | reverse complement strand
GTTGTCAGGAGGCGGCGAACTATGGCTCGGATCATCAAGCGAATGCTGCACGGTTCGATCAAGTACCCCTGGCCCCTCTGGACCGACGGTCGCGTCTGGCGAGCCAAACGGGATGCCGATTTTCGCTGCACCCCCGCCGGCTTTCGCAATTCGCTTTACACCCAGGCCCGCCGGCAGAAACGGAAAGTCATCGTGTTCGCCAAAGGCAACATCGTCGACTTTCAGTTCTTCGATCTCCCTTCGGCAACCACGCCTGCGGCCACCAAGCCTGTGCCGACTCCGCCGCCGCCCCGCGCGACGAAGCAGGGCACCCGGCCGCCGCACTGATTGCCGCGGGAACTTTGTTTTTCAACGGATGAACGCTCGTCAACTCAGGAGGACACGCCCATGATCAAAGGCCAACGACAATTCGCCTGGGGTTCGGCGGCCCGGCATTCGAAAGCGAAGCGTGCGGCGGCCGAGAGCACTGCGGCCCAGCAGATGCGTTCGCCCGCGAAGCCCGCGAAGCCCGCGAAGCCCGCGAAGCCCGCGAAGCCGTCGCCTGCCGCCGATGCCGAGCACGAGCGGCCGCTTACTCTGCGGCAGCAGGAGATTTTCGATTTCTATGTGGCGCGGATTCGCGACCATGGGTTGCCGCCCACCGTTCGCGAGATCGGCGGCCGTTTCGGCCTGGCGGTCAACGCCGTCGCCTGCCACGTGCGGGCGCTCGTCAAGAAGGGCGCGCTCAGGCAAGTCAGGCTCGGCAGTCGCGGCTATCTGCCGACCACGGGTCGAACCTGCCCCTGCTGCGGTAAGCCGATCGGCCGACGCCGACGCGCGGAGCGCGGCGAGAGGGAGGCGAGATGACGCCGGGCACGGCTCGTCGGGCTTCTCCAACTGACTACTGGCAACTGACTACTGGCAACTACTCCCATGTTCCGACGCTATCGGTTGATCGAACTGAAAGACGACGAGCTTTGCTTCTCGAACGGCTTGCAGCACGGCACGCTGCTGGTCGGCGTCGACACCGTGGTCGGCGACGAGGGGCCCAACTTTCACAAACGCGACGTAACGGGCCTCGATCTTTCGATCGTCGTCGGCACTCTCCAGGTGCCGTGCTCGGGGCAGGTTGCCGAGCTGACCGCCGATTGGCTCGATACGCCGGGCAATTTGCAACGGCTCGCCCGACACGTGGAGTGGGCCGAAGAATGCGACCCCACGCGACGCGTCGACCGTCGGGCCGGTTCTTCCGATCGATGGTTCACATAACGGCGGCACACAACCGGCGGCCGGCGGAACCGGCGTGCGTTCCCAACAAGTTAGCTCTCCAACCAGCATTCCCTCATTCGCTCAACCACCATGTCGAATAAGCAACGTATCAAACGTGAGCCGTACAACCCGCTGCTCAAGTCGTTTCCCGACTCGGAGAAAATCAACTCCGTTTCCGAAGGGGCCGAGGTGCTCTACCTGCGCCTGATTGCCGCCTGCGACGACGCGGGCCGGTATTGGGCCGAGCCGAAAATGGTGCTGGCCAAACTCTTCACGCATCGGGCCATCAACGGCCAAGTCACGATTCGAGGGGTCGACAAGCGACTCTCAGAGCTCGAGCGAATCGGCCTGATCCGCTTTTACCGCTCCGACGGCAAACGCTACCTGGAAATGGTCCGCGTTTTCAAACGGTTGCGGCCTGATCTGGCCGTCCATTTGTTCTGTCCGGAGCCTGCCGACGGGCCGGGCGAGTGCAGAAACGCCCCGGACGATGCAGGGCTTCCAGGGGTCGTGCGGAAAATTGATGCCGCTCGACGCTCGGTCGGGTCCGGTGAAGCCCCAGGCTTTTTAGCGGAAAAGCCTGCCGATACCCCGTGTGCGTCGTCACGGCGTCGTCACGACGTCGGACCGAGCTCGTTACCGAGCCGGCCCGCCAATCCAATCCAATCAGACCCAATCCAACCCAATCCAACTCACATCAATCCCAACGCTGCGCACCTCGATGCCGCTGTGACGGCCCATCCGACAAACGTCGCCGCATCCCTGTCGAGTAGCGGCAGGGGGATCGTTGTTTCGGACTTAAGCCCCCGAATGCCGAACGTCGCAGGTTTTGCCTCGTCGAAGCACGCCAGGCGTGAGCCCGTAATGGAGCATGAGCCCGCCGCGCAGGTTGCAGCTCAATTCGCCGCCTGGTCCGCGCTGGAGCACGCCGGCGAAAATCCGGCGAGGGGTGCTTCGCCCGGGTTACCGCCCGCGTTGCGGCCGCCGCTGCCGACTGCCGTATCGCCGCCGGCGGGGTCGGCTTCGGAGTTTGAAGCCTTCTGGAACGCGTATCCCTTCCGCAACGGGCGGAAGGCCGACGAGCACCAGGCCCGGTGCCTGTTCGGCCGCCTCGCCCAGACCGACGTGCCGCAATGCATCGAGGCCGCGCGGAACTACGCCCGCGAGACCCAGGCCACCAAACGGATTCCCAAAGACCCGCACAATTTCCTGACCGACGACTACTGGCGAAGCTGGGTCGGGCCGCCGGCCACCGAGCGTTCGACCCGTTACGTCGACCCCAACTCCGAGGAGGCACAAACATGGTCGGCGGAATGATGGGGGCGACGCCCCACTACGAGCAAGGGCTCATCGGTTCGCTGTTCGTTCGGCCCGAGCTGCTGTCGGCCGTCGCGGAGGTGTTGCCCTCGCCCGAAATGTTCATGTTGTTCGGGACGCGGCGAATCTACGCGGCCATGCTCGAGATCGCCCGCGGCGGCAAGCTCCCCTGCATCGAGGCCGTGCTGGGGTACTTCGTCGAGCGCGGCAAGCTCGACGAGGAACTGCGGGTCACGATTCGCCTGCTCGGCGACAGCGTACCGGTCGGCGACAACGCGGTGCCCTTCGCTCGCGACGTGCGGGCCGCGTATCGCGACCGTGAGGCCCGGATGCGCGAAATTGAAATCGTCCGGCTGCGGGGTCGCGGGGCGGGCATTAACGAGATAGCCGCCGCCGTGAAGGATCTGCACGCCTGGCTCGACGAATCGCAAACGGATGCGGCCGGGCGCAGCTACGCCAGCAGCGCCGAGGCCATTGCCGGTTATCTCGAGCGGCTCCGCCGCGGCCAGGAAAGGCTGCTGCCGCTGGGAATCGCCGATCTCGACCGGGCGCTCGCCGGCGGCGTCGGCTTCGGCGAGTTCGTCGCCTTCGCCGCGCCGTCGAACCATTGCAAGTCGTCGCTGGCGTTGCACGTGGTGCACCACGCTTCGGCCTGCGGCTTGCCGTGCCTGGTGGTGAGCGCGGAGATGAGCGCCGAGCTATTGGGCAAGCGCACGTTGCAAACCCTGCTCGACGGCATGAGCGAGCACGACTACGCCGACAACCTCTCGGCGCTCGAATCGGCCGCCGAAGCGTACCAAGAGAACCACGCGCCGTGGTACGTCGACGACCGGAGCACGAAGCTCGACGACGTTTTGGCGAGCATTGACGGGGCGGTGAAACGTTACGGCGTGCGGCTCGTGGCGATCGACTACCTGCAGATGATCGAGTGCCGGGCCGCGAACAAGTTCGAAGGGGTCTCGTACGTGAGCTCGGCGCTATGCAAGAAGGCGAAGGAGCACGGAATTGTGATCCTGGCGTTGTGCCAGATGAACAACCAGATCGTGCGGCGGCCGAAGTTCCAGCCGAAGGTGGGCGACATCGAGTACGGGCCGCAGATCTTCAAAGACGCCGACGTGGTGATCTTCGGCGTGTGGCCGCACCGAGTGGACGAAACGCAGCCGCCGAGCAACTACGACTTCTACCTGGCGAAAAGCCGCAACCGGCCGCTGCTGCGGAGCGTGCTGCAAGCGCGCTGGGACCCGGCCCGGCAAGTGTTTTATTGCCTGACGAACCGCTAGCGGAACCGAGCGACGGAAAAAGTCTTTGCCGGGGCGTTTGACGGGCTTGGGTGAGGGGAAACGCGTGCAATTGTAGGGAACGCCCTCCGTGGCGTTCCGTGAAGCGCGGGACGCGCTGATGAAGGGATGAAGGGAGTCGGCACGGCTGTTTGAAGAACGATTTCTAGCGCCTAGCGCATGACGGAGACGGAGGATTTCGATTATGGGACGGCGGATCAGGAATGAGATTCTGGAGCGGATCTTGAAGTTGCGGCGGACGAAATCGATTCGCCAGACGGCGAAGCTGTTGGAGATTTCGACGACGACGGTGCGGAATCATTGCGACAAGCGGCTGGCCGAAATTTTGCGGCGGTGGACGCCGCCGGTGGACGCAGCGCGAAACGAGCGGAATACCCCGCCGCCGCCGGCCCGCTTGCCGCCCTGGCGCCGATAAGCCGGGCCTGACGGGCGCGTGCCTGGCGACGCAATCGAGCGCCGTTCGGCGATCGATTGTGTACGATAAAACGCGGATCGCCTGACGATGCAAGTAAGACTCTGCTTCAAAGGAGAACGGCTATGCAAAAGGCAGTCATATTCATTGCGATGGCGATGGGTGTTCCGCTTCTCGCTCAGCTAAGTCAAGGTGTCGAACCTACCGCGCACGAAAAACTCGTTCTTCATCAACTGGATACGCGGGGGTGGCATAAGCAATACGATCGAGGCGCCGAGCTTCGTAAGGAACTTTCGTCACTCGACCCCGAGGCCCGGAAGAAATTCGATATCCAGAAGTACCGTGGCGAAAAAGTTGCCTTTGCGGGTGGCGGAGCGCCGCCGGGCGGCACCAACGATCTGATCACCGAAGGTGGGTTTTACCTCCGGGTCGTTACCAAGAGCGGCGCCGACTTGCGCCCGCATGCGACGTCTTGGTCCGTCGTCGTGCATGGCACCATCCTGCAGGTGTTTCCTGAAAACAAGCTCATCGTCATCGAGGTGGAGGACTGGTTGGTTTACATGACGTCATAGTCGATGGTGGTACGGTTGAGATACAACGCGGCGTCGAGCCCTTTCTGGAGACGCTCCGCCATGCGATATGCCGCGATTGTGGTCGCCGTCCTGATGCTGAGCGCTTGCGATGCAGCCCGTTCGCCTGAGACGACCCCCGAATCGATTGGGGCGGCGAGTGCGGGGGGCGCTGGTTCGGGCGGCGTTGCGAGTTCGGGCGGAACGGTTGCCGCTCGCGGTACGTCGGCCCTGCCCGTTGCCATTCCTGCGGCGTCGGCCGTCGCTTCCACTCCGGCGATCGCGGCGGCTCCCTTCCGGCCGAAGCCCGCCGACGAGGCCGACGTTTGCGAAGCCGTGTTTCGGCATTTGCTCGAACAGGGTGGTCGCGCGCAGCCGCGGATATGCCTGTCGATTCGCGACGAAGACCCCGACGCGGCATTCTTCAAACGCTTCAATGCGTTTCGATTTCCGCTGAGCCCGGGGTCGAAATACGAGCAGGGAACGTCGGTCTTGTACGCCGTCAGCCGTCTCGACTGGATCGACGCCGACACGGTCGACGTCATCGGAGGATCGTATCAGGGAAACCTGGGGTCGGTGTTCCGTACCTATCGAGTCAGGCGGAACCGAGGCGTTTGGACGGTCACGGAAAAGGAAGGGGGGACGGTATGGGTTTCATGACCCGAACGGATTCGCCGCGGAAACGCGGAGTCGGAAGCTGCGTGGCCGGATTCGTCGGTCGGCGCCGGTAGCACTACGAAGGGAACCTAAGCTCGTCGGGCAATACCTGCCGAGTCGAACGGAAGGCCGGCGTTTGGAAGGTCACCAAGGATACGCCGCATTGGATTTCCTGAACGGGAATCGCCAGCGGATGCACGATCAGACAAGGAAAAGGGTTCGCCATGCCGAATACGAATGCGGCGCACGAGTATCTCGTGATCTCGCGCGGAAGGTGGGACGAGAGCCTCGCGCCGGAAGTGATTCAAGAAGCGATCGACCGCTTTTACGTCTGGCACGATCAATTGGTCGCCCAGGGAAAAATGGTGGCCGGTCAGCGCCTGGCGCCGCAGACGAAGCTCGTATCGAAGCTCGGGATCACCGACGGCGCATTCGCGGAAACCAAGGAAGTGATCGGCGGCTACTGGTTCATCCACGCCGCGAGCCTCGAAGAGGCGGCGGCGATCGCGGCCGACAACCCCTGCATTTCCTGCGGCCTGACGTTCGAGATCCGACCGATCGAAGCGGTGAAAGCGAGCGCCTTTGCGATCACGACCGAATCGCCGACCGCGGCCGGCCTGCGCTGAGTTGCGTGCGCTCCGCCGTTCGAACGCGGTTGAACACGGATGAGGATGAGGACGGGAGACGGAGAGCGGTTGAACCCTAACGCCCAGCGCTTGAATTGTGGCCATTGTTCATTGCGAGGTAGATTCGGAAATGGACTCCAAACGAGTAAGCGGCCGACGCCGGGCGATCGGCTCCAGCCTGATGATCCTCGGCGCCTTGCTCGCCTGGCGAATACTTTGGTTGTGCTCGCTGTATTGGACTGAAGACTACGGTGAAGAATCTCGCGATCGGATGGTGCTTTGGTTCTGGCTGAGCTCGGCGGCCGTCGCGGCCGGGTTCGGAATTGTCTTCAGGATCCGGACTGCCCTTTGGCTCGCGGCCGGGCTCGCTGTGTTTGCGTTGATCGCGTTGTTTGCTTATCCATTCGTGTTCTCCCCGCCGGTCGCACCTCACTAGATCACCACGGGCGCCAAGCTGCCTAGAAAGTGCTTCGCTTCCTCCGGCGCACACTTGCGACTGGGCTTTGTCGTGAGTCGCGCGGGCCCCTTCTGCGGTCGATTACGCTGTTCTAATCGCTGAGCATCGGGGTTATCATGTACCCTCATTCGTGGGGGTGATGGTGGCCGTATCTCTCGACCAATTCGGCAAGGCGATCATCGCAGCGGGGCTGTTGCCGGCCGACGAGGATTTCCGGATCCATGCGGGCTCGATGGAAATGGGGCCCGTCGGCGAGACGGGGACAATTCGGGGGGCTTCGGGCGGCCGGAAGCCCTGGGTTTTGACCTTATATAGAGGCATAGAAACACCGGGCAGCGCCGGGTTCTGCCCCCCGGTGGTGGGGAGTGCCGATTGGATGTTATTGGAGCCCCGGCTCGCCGGTGGTGCCGGCCGTTTTACAGCGTGGGCCTCGCGGGCGAACTTGGTTTGAACGTGGATGCTCTTGGGCCGCTCGACGCCCTACATGGGGTTCAGCCGTCGGTGATCGTGCGGCCGATGCCGGGGATCGGTAGTCGGACGGAAACTCGGGTGCCCTCATCCAACTCGCTTTGAATGAGGCATTCGCCGCCGAGCAAGCGCACGCGTTCCGTCATGCCGAGCAGGCCGAAGCCCTTGTTCCGGGCCGACGCCACGTCGAATCCGCAGCCGAAGTCGCGGACTTCCAAGTGCAGTTGGTCGTCGACTTTTTTCAACTCAATCCGGATGACGTCCGTGCCGCTGTGTTTTCGGGCGTTGTTCAGCGCTTCTTGAACCACGCGGTAAACGGTCGTCTGAATCGCATTCGGTAGACGACCGATCTGGGGGTCGCATTTGCTCGTCACCATGATATCTGAGTTCGAAAACTGCTCGATCAGGTCGTCGATGGCGGCATCCAATTCGAAATCGTCCAGCACGCTGGGCCGAATTCCTCGCATAGCTCGCCTGCCGTCTTCGATGCCTTTGCTCAAATTGCCGATGACCCAATCGATGGCAGCCGCCGCTTCCGACGAAGGGTGCTTCTCCTGGTAACTCGACAACGACATCAGCGATCCGACGGCGTATTGCATCAGGCCGTCGTGAAACTCGTGGCAGAGAAACTGTTTTTCTTTTTCCTGAACTTCGATCAGGTTGCGGAGTAATTCTCGCTCCGCCGTCAACGCTTCGTGAGCCGCCTTCAGGTCGGTAATGTCGGTCGAGATGCCGCCCATGGCGATCATGTGCCCCGCTTCGTCGCGAACGGGAAACTTGACGGAGCGATAGGTATGCAGTCCGTCGGCGTGCGGAGCGTCTTCCTCGAAGTTGAGGGGCCCCTGTGTTCGCCAGATGGCGGCATCGGAATCTTGGAACGTTCGAGCGATCGGCTCGGGGAAGTAGTCGGAATCAGTCAGGCCGACGATGGATTCTCCGGCGCGTTCGATGACCTCGCGAAAACGGCGATTCGTCAAGAGATAACGTCCTTCGGAATCTTTGAGATAGATCACGGCAGGCGCGTTGTCGAGAATTCCCCGCAGCTGAGATTCTCTCGCTCGGATCGTGTCTTCGGCGGCTTTGCGCTCCGTGACGTCTTCGGTAATGCCGATCTGACCTGTCGGCACGCCGTCGGCATCGTGGATCAGGGTCGCCGTCGAGCGAGCCTGTCGAATTGAGCCGTCTTTTCTCAGGAAGCGGAACTCCGCACTGAAGTAGGTTCTGCCGTCGGCCATGGCGGCGTTCCAAGATTCGACCAACCCCGCACGATCGTCGGGGTGCAGGAACTCTTTCCAGCCGTAGGCCATGCACTCTTCCGGAGCGGCGCCGGCAATTTCGCACCATTTCGAGTTCACGAAAAACGTTCGTCCTTCGGAATCGCTCTGGATGATTCCAATCGGAGCATGCGTCGCCAAAAGTCGAAAGCGCTCTTCGGAGTCGCGCAAATCGCTTTCAGCCCGTTTCCGTTCGGTAACGTCGGAGATGACGCCGACGACCTGGCTGGGCTTGCCCGATGCATCGCGGAACAGGCGGCCGATTCCCTCGACCCAGTGCACGCCGCCGTCGGCCCAAACCACTCGATAGGCGATTCGCTCCGGGACCCGGCCTTCGATCGCATCTTCCATGAGGGCTTCGAGCAGATGCTTGTCGTCCGGGTGAACTCGGGCGAGCGATTCTTCGACGCTCACCTCCGAGCGACCGGGCGGCCAACCATGGAGCACCGCAAACGTGTCGGACGCACGGATCCGATCGGTCGCCATATCCCAAGAGAAAGTTCCTTGCCTCCCGGCTTCCAATGCAAGTAGCAGGCGGGCCTCGCTGTCTCGAGACTCGTGCTCCGCTTTGCGAACCTCGGTGATGTCGATCGCCAATCCTCCCAGCAGTCGTCTACCGTCCGCTCCCGGCAGGGGGAACTTCATCGTCGTCCAATGTTGGACGCCGCCGCCGGGCCAAGCCGTAGTCTCGTCGATTTGAATCGAAGCATTGTCGTCCATCACGCGCCGGTCGTCCTGCAGGCAGCGGGCCAATTCGGCGGAGGGGAACAACTCGGCATCGGATTTTCCGAGCCACCGGGCGGTCGCTATTTGCGAGCTGCGTTCGACGTACTTGTTGACGTAGACGTATTTGCCGTCGGCGTCTTTTACAAAGGCGGCGAACGGGCCGTTGTCGATGAAGCTATGGAATCGATCTTGGCTGATCCGGAGTTCGGCTTCGACCCGTTTGCGCTCTTCGATCTCTCGTTCGAGCTTCCGTCGGGCAAGCTGTTCGGCACGTATCAGAAAACTAAAAAGCAGACTGAATAGCAGGAAAAACCCGAAGGCAACTTGTTGGATCGTACCGGCGATGCCGAACTCTCCACGAGGAAGCATGAAGAAGTAGCGCGCGGCGAAGCCGCTTAACACCAGCGTCAACAGCGCCGGCCGGAATCCGCAATAGCGGGCCGTGACGACGACGGCGACCAGGAACGCGGAGAACGGCTGGCGATCGTCGAGAAACGGGTCGACCGCCAGGCGAAATAGCGTGGCGGCAACCACGATGGCGACCGCTCCCAGATAGGGGAGTATTCCCATCTTTTTCTCTTCGGTCATTCCTGCTCTCCCAGGTTTGCCCAAGCGGACCATCGGATTGCGGCGGGTCGCCGATTGTAATCAAAAGCGGCTGCCGCGACCGATTCCGATTCCGATTCCGCGCAACCCAATATTGGGGACGCCGGCCGGACAGGGACCGATTTGCAACAAAGCGGACGGACGGTTCGCCATACGACGGCGCGAAAAACGGCCGCCTGTGCTTTTCCGATAGCGCTCGGATGTCGTCGCGATCGAACGGTTACGAGCGGCCGGGGAATGAGCGATCGGCGACGGCGTTCCCGGCGGTTCCCGGCCCGTTTGTTGAAGGGGGTGCGAGCGGGCTCTACACTGGCGGACAGCTTTGGCTGCAGGCCGGCCGCTCGGGCGCCGCCTCATCGCCTTCCCACCCCTTGGATCTTCACGCCCCATGCGATTTGTGCCGATTGCTTCGTTCGCGCCTTGGCTGCTGCCGGCTGCGGTGTTTTTGTTTGCGGCCGCGCCTGATTGTGGGGCTGCCGAGCCCGCCGTTCCTGCGGCGACCGTCGCTCCGGCACCTGTCACCTCGGCGACCGTCACGCTGGCGGATGTCGCCGAAGGGCTGCCTGAGATCTCGGCCGATGAACCGCTCGCCGCCGCTTTCTCCTCGCAGAAGGCGGCCGAGTATCTGGATCGGTCGGCCCTGAATTGGCAGAAGACCAAGAAGTGCGCCACCTGCCACACCAATTTGTATTACATGGTCGCGCGGCCCGCACTCCGCCAGGCCCAGGCCGACTCGGGCGAAGTCCGGGCGTTCTACGAAGACTATCTCCACGTTCGTTGGAAGAAGAACGGGCCGAAAGAGACGCAAGGGTTCTGGCCGATCGTCGTCGGCACGGGGCTCGCGCTCAACGACTTGCAGACCACCGGCAAGCTGAGCGACACGGCTCGCAAAGTGCTCGACCTGATGTGGACCGTGCAGCGGGCCGATGGCGGCTGGCATTGGCCCGATTGCAACTACGCGCCGCTGGAGATCGACGACCACTACGGCGCGACCGTTGCGGCCCTCGCCGTCGGCCTGGCGCCCGACCAGTACGCCGAAACGCCGCAGGCCCGCGCGGGCCTGGCGAAGCTGCGGGAGTATTTCAAAAACAATCCGCCCAGGTCGCTCCATCATCGGGCGATGCTCGCCTGGTGCTCCGTGCGAGTCGACGGCATCGCCACGGAAGCTGAGCGAAAGAAAACACTCGAAGAACTGCTCGCCTTGCAGCTCGCCGATGGCGGCTGGTCGACCGCCGGGTTTCTCACCGATTGGAAAGGGCTGGAACTGGAAGAAGGCCGCCCGCTCGCAACCAAAACCAGCGACGGATATGGAACGGGCTTCGTGATCGTCGTTGCCCGCGAGTTGGGCGTGCCGGCCGACGATCCGCGATTGCAGCGCGGCATCGGCTGGATCCGCACGCACCAGCGCGAAAGCGGAAAGTGGTTTACGCGCTCGCCCGTGGTTTTTGCGAACAACCTAATTTCGAACGTGGGGAGCGCCTACGTGGTGCTGGCGCTGCAGGCCTGCGGCGAGTTGCCGGGCGGGCCGTTTGGGGCGAAGGCGAAGGGGCGGTGAGGGGAAGGCAGTCGCTGGGCGATCGTCGTTAACATCAGACGCCGGTTGCTTGTCGCTATTCGTTTGTGCCGCGTGGGGCCGCGAGGGCGACGCGACTTGGTCGTAGTTGCTCCTGGGGCCGCTTGGCTAATCCGACGACTTCCGCGTTGACGGTGCGATGTAACGCCTTAGGCGTACCAGCGAGGTGCAACGACGAACGTTCGCCCACCGCCGACGCCCGCGGTCCGAGATGGCAAAGACGAGCATGGCCCCGCAAGGTCGCTCGTACTCGAGCTAAACAAAGTGCTTTTCGCACGACTAAGCGATCGAGCACTGGACGACGCCCCTCCGTCGTTCCGCATCTTGGGCGAGTTCACGACGGGCCGACACGTGGCGGCCGAAGCCTTCACCGCGACTTAAATTGCGCGACGCGCTGTGAATTAGCACAAGGCCGCGCGCTGGAGGCCAATTGCGTAGTGTTAATACACTAAGCTTCTCGATTTGTTTGAGGCAGTTGCGTGCGAACGTAAGTCGAACCAGTTGCTTGGCCGTTTTCGGCGGTTAATAATTTGGTTCGTCCGAGTGAACGCGCGACCCGTTGAGCGAACGAGGGTCGTCGTCGAGTCGAACGCGTGAATCGTCGAAGGAGAGACGGGATGGCCAACGCCGATCAATGGTGCTTTTGCTGGCTGGCCGATAATCCGCATGCGGTCGGCGCCGAGAAGGGCGCACTTGTCAAAGGCGCAAAGTGGGTTCCCGGCGATACGATCACAATTTCGTTTCTCGACGGCGACGCCAGGGTGCAGGAGCGCGTCAAGAATGCGGCTCTGAAGTGGAGGAAGTACGCGAACGTAGTCTTTTCGTTTTATGACACGACGGATACGGACATTCGGATCTCATTTCGCGAAAAGGGATCGTGGTCGATGTTAGGAACGACCTGCAGGAAAGAAACCGATCACGCGAGGCCCACAATGAACTTCGGCTGGCTCAAGCCGGGTGTCGACGACGAAGAGCTCAATCGGGTGGTCTTGCACGAGTTCGGCCACGCCCTGGGGCTGGCGCACGAGCACGCGAATCCCAGCGGGGAAATTCGGTGGAAGCGGAAGACCGTGATCGAAGAACTGAAAGGTCCGCCGCATTATTGGGACGAGAAGAAGATCGAGGCGAACATCTTTCAAACGTGCGCCGTGGGCGAGACCAACTTCAGCGAGTTCGATGCGAAGTCGATCATGGTGTACCCGATTCCGGCCCGGTGGACGGAGGACGGCTTTTCGACGGAACTCAATAAGAATCTTTCGGCGACGGACATCGATTTCATTCGGAGCGAGTATCCGTGAAGCTGAACGGCGGAGTTGAAACCGAACACGCTACGGCGAACGACCGAACCGCCGGGCGACGGTAAGTCACGCACGTGAGGCGGACAGAGCGCTCGTTATTTCGTTTCCAATCGACGAATTTCATTTTGCATTCATAGTTCATGGCAGCCAGCGACTGGGCGATCATCGTCGGGATCAAGCGTTACCCGCGTCTGCCGCCGCTGGAGGGGCCGGAGGCGGACGCTCAGGCGTTTTTGGAGTGGGTCGTCAAGAGCCCGGACGGAGGCGCGGTTCCGTACGATTCGAAATTTCCCCACGACGAAACCAAGAATCACGTGTTGAAGATCTATTCGTCCGACTTTCACGCGGCCGATGAGCCGTTGGACAAGGCCTTCAATGCGAAGCCCGAGATCGGAGCCGTTGAAACGCCGTTCAATTACCTGCAAGAAATGGGCGAAGACGCGAAAGACAAGGGGGCGAAACCGCCCTATGTCGGGGATCGGCTTTACATCTATTTTTCCGGGCATGGCTGTTCGCTGGGCAAGCTCGTGTCGCTGCTCTTGGCCAATGCGACGAGCAACTCCCTGCAACATATTCCGGGACTGCCGTATGCCGAATATTTTTTTGATTCCGGCAATTTCAAGCAGGTCATTCTTTTGATGGACTGCTGCCAGGAGAAATCAAGGCAGCCGACCAGCTTGCGATTGCCGGTGTACGTCAATCGCCATGTGGGGGCCACGCGAACTGGGAGTTTTTTCTACGGTTATAGCTCCAAGTGGGGTACGTCGACGAAAGAAGTGCCGATCGGCGGCAAGGTGCGGGGCGTATTTACTGCGACGCTCTTAGACGGCTTAAGCGGGAAAGCGTGCCTTCCCTACAGCGGAGGCCGAATCACTTCGAACTCGTTGGCACAATACCTGTACGACCAGATGGAGCACCGGTTCCCGGAGGCTGACTTGAAGAACTCGGAAATCTCCAAGCGGCCTTATATCGTCTACGACACCGACCCTACTGCGGAGTTTGACATCGCAAAAGTTCCGAATCCTCCGAAGTATCTCTTGACCGTTCACATTACGCCCGAGGCCGTCGGACGCGAGATCATCGTCAAACGCCCCGATCGAAAGCAGTTCCGAGTGACGGCCACGGCGACTCGCGTCCCGCTCGAAGTCGAGCGGGGCTTGCACGAGATTCGTTTTGCCGGCAGCGACGTGGAACTTGGCGTGGAAATTACCGGGAGGGATTCCGCCGATGTCGAACTCCCCGGACCGTGACATGTCCGCCACCGAAGGGACGTCGAACGCAAACGTCCGCGAAGAGGAATCCGTCGGCGGCGACGGGACTCTCGTCGCCGTGGCCGAATCGCCGGGGACGGAGATCCTCGTGACCGACGGGCTATACCGGCGAGCCGCCGAGGGAGTCGGTATCCTGCGAGCGCAGTTGGCCGCCGGCGCCTATAAGGTGGTGTTCACGACCGCCGATGTCAGGAGCGAACACATCGTCGTCGTGCGGCCGGGTAAGGAAACCAAGCTGGCGGCCGACCGTGATTCGATGCGGTTTCCCACGGCCGCGCCGTTGCGCGGAACGTCGAACTCGCGCGAGTATCACCGGCAGGCCGCACTCGAGCTGAGCCTGCAGAAGCCCGTACGCATCGGACGCGGGGGAAAGAGCCGGCTGTTCCTGTTCGTGCGCCGCTTGGAACGGTCCGATCAGCGTTTGACCGAAGGCCTGACGCTCTGGAACGACCGGGACAAGCCCGCGTTCGACCTGGCGACGCTCGAGGAAGAGCCGCGGGATGAGGCCTGGGCGGGCATCCATTTGGAACTGGAACCGGGGAACTACCGGCTGCGGATGGCCGCCGGGCCCGAATATTCGGTCGAACAGACGGTGGTGACCTGTTCGGGATGGCAGACGCAGGTGCTTCTGCTTCGTCGACCGTGGAGCGAATCGAACGCTACGGAGCAGTGGTTCGACCTGAGCCAAGCGTCGATTCTGATGGCGCGGCCGGAGGTCGGCTTCAAGCCGGAAAAACAGGAGCGCCTGACGACGTCCCGGGGAGAATGGGAAAATTTCGATCTAGGACTGCGCTGGACCGAGCAGGCGCGCCGCGCATTGGCCGATGGGAGGGTCGCCGTCGCAGATCATTTGCTCGACGACTTTTTGTATCAGAAACTCGACAACCCGATGCTGGGCATTTTCGGGGCACATCTGTTGCTGCGGCGGCTCGACGACGCGCCGCAGCCGAAGCATTCGCGGAACGAAATCACCTCGATTCGCAGACGCCTGTTCGATATCGCCGTGAGGCTTCGCGGCGTGGTGGGGAATCATCCCGACGTTTTGGCGCTGTTGACCAAGTGCTCGCCGAGGCAGGCGGATGTGGCAGGATTGCGGTTCCCGCATCCGCCGATGCTGCGGAGCAGTTGGGACGCGGTGATTGCCGCTAGTGCGGACTACAAGGAATTGATTCCGGCCCGCACGCTGGCGGCCCGAATCTCGGCTCGGACGACGGGGGCGTGCGGAACGTGGCTTTCCTGGCAGCCAGTCCAAGGCGCTCCTCAGCTTCCCCCGGCCGGCTGGAGCAAAGGAACCGGGGGCTTGGGAATCGGGAAGATTCGCGAGTTGTATCGGAAGGTCGTGATTTGGGTCGGCGCGCACGCGAGCCGGTGCGACGAACTGGCCGGGGCGGATCCTCGGCTGCGCTCCGACGAACAGATTCTGCACTACTTTCTCGACGTGGCGAAGTATGAGAATCGCAAACGCTTTAAAAACGCGGATGAGGATCTCGTCGCGGCCGACCCCGAGAGCGCCGCCGGCACCCGCGAAGCCGCTTCGGAAATCGAGCGAGGGAAGGGGGCCACGGCGGCGGCGAGCAAGGGGGCCGCGGTGCGCGGCCTCGCTAATCCTTATTTGAGGTGGCCGTCGATCGTCCGGATGTTGCAGTTGCCGCCGGCGACGATTGAACGATCGTTACACAGCATTGAGAGCAAAATGGAGGATATAGCCCCCAAATCGCCGGAGTCGTGGCCGCCGCCCGACAGTCTCGGGTACCTTCACGGCGAGTCGTTCGGCCGACTCATGTTGGACCTGGCCCGGCAACTGATGGGCAAGTACCGGTCGATGGACTTCACCGACGCGGTGGGCCAGGTATACGCCTGGCTCGAAGGTAAGGTCGCGGAAGAGCCCGATTTCGTCACCAGCGGAAAGTTCAAATCGCAGCGGGCCTTCTTGGGCTACGTCAAGCAGGCCATGTGGAACGCCGGCAGACTGGCGGCCCGCAAGCGAAAGCGGCATGAGACGCTCGGGCTACTGCCGATCGAAGAGCCCGTTGATAAGCGCGATGCGAGCGCCGAGGCGGCCGTTGAGTTTGTCGAGCAGATCGATCAACTGCCGGAACTCGAGCGGAAGGTGCTCTATCACTATTTGTTGAAGGAGAAGAGTCTCGACGAGGTGGCCCGAATCATCGGTCGCTCGTTGAAGGCGACGGTTGCATTGTACGAGCGGGCGATCATGTCATGGAGCCGCACGCAACAAGCGACCACGGGCGGCCCGACGAAGCGCCCCAAGCCCGCCGGCAAGAAACCGCGAGGTCCGAAACCGGGAACTGCGAAGTCCACCGGCTTGAAGAAGGGCTTGCAGAGCGGAGGCCGGAAGATCGGCGCGCCGCGGAAGACGCCGTTGTCGGTGCGGATGAGCAAGAAGGGGCGCCCGAAGAAATCATGATGACGCACTCGTCGAGTGAGGGAGAAGAATCTTCGAAGGAAACGCTCCGCGACACGACGTCGCCGAGCGAGCGACAGGGTAACGAGGAACCTCCGGAGGAGGCGGCGGCCCCCCGGACGTCGGAAGGGGACGAGGGTACGGAACATCCGACATTGCGGATGGATAGCGCGGGGACGGGCCCTCAGGAACCGGTGGGTTCGAAGTACGAGCAATCCATGAAACAGTCCGTGCGGAATGATTCGAACCGCCCGCCGAAACCGACGATTCGGGCACCAAGGAGCGGCGACGTACCCGACAAGAAGAAAAGGAGGGAACCGGCGCCCGGGAAACATCGACCAGCGTTCGCCGGTGGGTTTGTGATATTGCCGTGGCCCTTGGAAGACATTTTGGACGGCATAAGTAAGGGCGAAGGCAATCTGATGGAACGCGTGGACAAGTTGGCTGAAAATCTGAAGCGGTCGCGGGAAGAGGTCCTCGCGGCGTACTTCAACGCACTGGATATGTTGGCCGGAATTCGTCGCGAGAAGCGTTCTAAAAAACGCAGGCGAAGGGAATAGCCGCCTTCAGCGAGGGGCCGTGCGACGGAGGCAAACGCTGTGGAGCCGGTGGCGGCGCAAATCGAAGCTGCGGCGCAAATGGGTCCCTCGATAGCGGTTCCCTCGATCGCGCCGCGGATCATTGCGCGGCATTGCCGGCGCACGGCAGTCGGTTTCCGCTTTGCGGACTCGAGGCCGCGAGTTGGCGCGGGAGCAACGGCCCGGAACGAGCGCCATGCTGCGCCGGGGACGATTCGCCGGAAGGCGCAGAAGCCCGGCGGGACGACGGCGTCCGCCCTGGGTCGAGGCGGACATCCGACGACCTAATGACCAATTGCGATTGCGATCGTACAGCTTGGAGTACGGCACTCACTTGCTCCCAATGAAGCGTCATCACATTACATGGTGTCTCTCCGAAAAAGTACCGGCGACAAACAAGATTTCAGGGTTTCTCAACCAAGACACGGGTCACAACGTGACGCGTTAGTGCCGGTCACGTAGCGATCTTGCTGAGGGCGTAAACCTTGTTAAGTACCTGGGCGCGGTCTTGAAGCACGTTATCGTCGGCGTAGTTCGCAAGGAACTCGCGGAGCGGTTTTGAGTTGGGATTCTTGTGCTTATGCAAGAGCTCCGTATAAACCAGCACGCGCGCTTGTCGTTGAAATACCCCGTCGTCGGCATGCTTCCGCAAAAAGGCCGTAATCGGCTTCGCGACGGGATCGTCGTTCTTCGCAAGCAATTCCGTAAACTCAGTGAGGCGCGACATCGAGCAGTCTCCCATGATCGGGGTGAAGGCGTGGGAGTGCTCTTGCGAAGAGGCGTGAAGGCCCGGCGACTGCATAGCCAAGGAAACCCCGACGTGCGCACAGGATTTGATACCCGTATTTCGTCGTGCAGGAAGACGACGACGCGATACGCGATCGCACCCTCAGGGCACGCGAAGCTGGAAAGCACAACTTCAGAACTCGTTTCCCTTGCCATAAATCACCTCCGTAAGAGGTCCTCGGTTTTCTCCGACAAGGAGAAATCGAGCACTCTGTAACTAAGTGCGCGCCGAGGGGGTCCGAGTACTCCGTTTTTCGGAGAGTTTGGCCCGCCACCCCCGGAGGAGTGGTTTTTTGTGGTCGTAAGTCCTCTTGCAATTTAGAGTTGGGACGAGCCCCCCAAGTGGAAAGGAAATATAAAAAGACGCGCTGAAAGATCGAAACGACGCCGA
>Ga0163153_10004319_pt1 | contig 17978 bp, 18 predicted proteins | sample OliLakLV19MP6IB1_FD_148629 | JGI IMG/M metagenome (GOLD analysis project Ga0163153, IMG submission 148629) | Freshwater microbial mat bacterial communities from Lake Vanda, McMurdo Dry Valleys, Antarctica - Oligotrophic Lake LV.19.MP6.IB-1 | ecosystem: Environmental > Aquatic > Freshwater >... | reverse complement strand
TTCCGTTCCGCCGACCACCGCCGCTCCTGCTTCCAACATCCTTGCCATTTTCATCTTTTCACTTCCTCCATGCCCTCTACTGTAATAGCCAGGAAGCAGTTGTCTCATCCATCATTGGCACGGAGGGTGGGGGGACGGCGGCTTGGAAACCTCAGCGGCGCATGCGACGAGACCGCCCCGGCCGGTCCGGTACGCCAACGGCGTTAAAGCAGATAGCCTAGGCTTGGGCGTACTCGCCCTAGCCTAGGAAACATGTCGTATTGGATCTCTTACGCCAACGGCGTTACGGCGCACTCCGATGGCACGAGATTCCAACCACGGCGCCCAGGCAAGCCACAACGCCGGCGGTCGAATCCGCTTCGTCGAGCCGCCTGGCGTGAGCTTGTCGAAGGGTCAGGCCGACGAGTGCCGGCAGCGCGCCTCAGCCTGCTACTCAACGCAAGCGTCGACCTCCCATTCGGCCGACCTCCTGTACGCCAACGGCGTACGCGGCAGATAGCCTAGGGTTGCGGCGTACTCGGCGCTACCCTAGGTCACATGCCCCGTTTCCCTGTTACGCCAACGGCGTTACGGCACACTCCGATCGCACGAGATTCCAACCACGGCACTCAGGCAAGCCACAACACCGGCGGTCAGATCGGAGCGAGCAACGCAGGCCGCCGACCGGTTAGGGAGGGGAAAGGCCGAGGCGGTAGTCCTAGATCGCACAGGCGTTAGCCCGACGAGTGCGGACAGCGCGCCTCAGTTCGCCACTCAACTCAAGCGGCAAACTCCAAATTCCGCGTTTTGGGATTCGGAATCTCCCGTCTGCTTTATTTGGCCAGACTCTGGAGAACACAGCGGAATTTGGGATTTGCAGACTGCAGGCCGGTTAAAAGGACCACGGGAGCGACGGAGGGGCTGGTCCTTGGTTCAGGGTTCGGGGAAGACGGACGTCCCTCCGCGTTTATGTTTGATTTGGTCTGCTTTGGGTCTGCTTTATTTGGGATTTGGAATTTGGCGGCGAGGGGCCGGCGGTGCCGCGGTCATTCGCCTACATCTCAATCACCGTGCCGTCCTCATGAACGGCACGCCCCCCCACAAACCGGCCGTCGGCTGCATATCGATTGTCGAAGGTTTGCGTCAAATTTCCCTTCGCACCGAACACTTCACCATGGATTTGACGAACGCCGCGTTCCGCACGGTACGCGTCGGAATCGATGATCGGATGCAATTCCTCGTAATAATCCTCAAGCGACAAGGTCACCCGCTCGACGGTCGCGCCCTTTCGATCGCCGGCAACGAGGATCACGGTGTTGCGTGGTTTCTTGGACGTCATGGCGATGGTCGGGGACCGGATAAGGGGACATCGTAGTACTACAGCGCTACGTTTCCCATTTACATCGTGGCAGGTCGGAGACGTAGACGCCTTGATTGTGGAGCTTTTGCAGGGTGGTCTTGGTGTGACTGCGTCGTGCGGCGGCGTTTCGCTGTTGATAGTACGCGATCTGCGCCGCCGCCGCCTCAATCATCAACCGGGCCGCTCGAACTCCCAGCGGCCGCGAGCGAACAAGTGCGTCGGGCGCGATCCGAATCTGGCAGACGGTCAACTCCGGATTTTTTTCCCCGAGTTCGCTTCGCACTTCGGCCAAGAACAGATGCGTCACCGCCGTCACCGTCTGATGACGTTTGAGACCCAGGTAGGAGCGGCCCTCGAAATGATCGAAGCCCAATTCCGTCTTCTGGTCTTCGAAGCAGCGTTCCACGTGCCACCGCGAGAAGGCGACCAACAACAACTCGTCCAGAGGCGTTTCGGCCGGTGCGTTGCTGAGGAAGTACTTGACCTCGGTCCAGTCGTTGACGTTACGAGCCACGACCAGGCGGCATCGCGCTGGCCGGCAATGAAGTCGACGGCGTCGGCCACGCGGCGCTCGGTCGGGTTGGCGTCGCACGAGCAGGCGGGCGACTCGACGAGCCGGGCGAGCCCTTCGGCATGCGCGCCTTGAAATGCCGCGAGGCCGGCGGGGCCCATGGCGCGGAGTGCATCGCGGGCTCGCGCGGCTGCCGCCGGAACGTCGGCGACGGCTTCTGCCGCCAGGCGGGCCAGGTCGCTCGACGGATCGGCGGCCGACGCCGGCGTCACCTCTTCGGGAGTTGCAGCGGCGGGCCAGGCAACCGAGAGCATTACCAGCGACACGCACCCGCAACGACGGAAAAAGCGGCCCATGATCGCCTCCTGCGAATTCGCCGTGGACATGAACGGTCGATTCTAGGGCTTCTGTTTGTTGTCTGAGCAACGCGAGCCTGCCGGAACCTCGGAACTTCGCTCGGCGGAGAACGGCGGGCGCACCCGCTTCTTGTACGGCGTGTGCTCCTTCACGAGCGGCCGCGTAAGGATGGCGGCGGCAGCAGCCTTTGGAATCGAACCTGTCCCGCTTTCTGCTTCCGCTTTCTGCTTCGTGGAAACCCTCAGCGGCGCGTGCGACGAGACCGTCCCGGGCCGGTCTGGTACGCCAACGGCGTTAAGGCAGATAGCCTAGCGGTTGGCGGTACTCCGCCTACCCTAGGTTCCGATCGCCTCCGACCTCATTACGCCAACGGCGTTACGGCGCACTCCGATCGCACGAGATCCCAACCACGGCGCTCAGGCAAACCACAACGCCGGCGGTCGAATCCGAGCGAGCAACGCAGGCCGCCGACCGGTTAGGGAGGGGAAAGGCCGAGGCGGTAGTCCTAGATCGCACAGGCGTTAGCCCGACGAGTGCCGGCAGCGCACCTCAACCTGCTCCTCAACGCAAGCGGCGAACTCCAATTCCGCGTTTTGGGATTTGCCGCTCCGCGCCCGCGGAAAACACTGCTGCCGACCACGCCCGCCCGAGGTGCCACGCCGGATGCGACAGGCGTTGGCTCTAAGCTTCAAGCGGCGGCCGGCCGGGACTTGAGGCGACGATCAGCCGCCGGTTCGGCAATTGGAATCGAACCTGTCCCGCTTTCTGCGCCCGCTTTCTGCGCCCCTTGGCCCAAAGATCGAACTTAAGGGGACGGGAGTCGAATCTATTGACGGGGCCTGCGGATGAGGCCGGGTTGTCGGCATGCCACGTCGTGGACGATCGCTGGTCGGGGGCTACCCGTATCATGTCCTGAATCGGGCCGACGGTCGTTTGCGCCTCTTCCAGAAGGAGGAGGATTTCGCGGCCTTCGATGCGGTCGTGCGGCAAACGCCGGAGCGCGTGCCGCTTCGGCTTCTCGGCTTTTGCGTGATGACAGAATCATCGGCATTTTGTCGTCCGGCCTCGCCGCGACGTGGCCTCGCCGCGACGACGGGCCGCTCGTGAGTGAGTTCCTTCGCCAACAGGTGAATCGGCTGCAAACCGACGGGGAATGGGCCGCTCTGCGACGGTCGGTCAACCGGGGTCAGCCCTACGGCGGCGACGTTTGGCGAGCCCGGACCATTCGTCGACGGGGGCTCGAACCTACCGTCCGCCCGCAGGGCCGGCCCCGAAAAATTTCTCTCGAAGAATCCCCGGAAAAGTAATTCAACTCCCGTCCCGAATGGCCCAAAGTTAAGCGTAAGTCCTTGAGTACCAATCGTGAAGCGATGCTGCGATTGCACGCCATCGCCGCGTGCCCAGGAAACAAACAGCGACGGCGTCACCTGCAAGCTTTGCAATTACAGCGACGCTTAGATCCGACAGTTGAAGCAGTTGCGCTTAACTTCGGGGCATTCACTCCCGTCCCCTTTAGTTCTCTCCTTGCTGATGACGTTCGTCGGCATTCCGGCGTTCCGGTCGCACCGCCAGGGCTTTCGCCACGGCGGCAGGTCGCCGGATTCGAGGGCCTCAACGATGCGGTTGGTGATCTGCTGAAGCAGTGCGTTCGTGGTGGGCATGTCGTCGTCTCCATAAGTGGTGAGAACGACGGCAGAGCCGGTGTCAGCCAAGACCAGGGAGAGCGGGCAACACTTCGCAGTGAGATTGAGACGAGTGGCTTTGTCGCAGATTGGATTCTGCGACAAACGGCCATTCTGCGACCAGGCCAGAGACAGCGGCCGAGCAACTGAAAGCCCGGCGAATCAAAGAGTTGAAGCGGTCAGCCAGGACACCGAAGCCTCCGTTGTCTCATTTCTCAGGCGACGGCCGAAGCGGAGAACTGCCGATGCGTATCCACATCAGGTAAAATGGGGCTGCACTATTTCTAAGTGAGAGAGCCACATGCCCAACTTCCAGCCGGCCCTGATCTTTTTGATCCTACTGTGCCCAGCCATCGTTCAGGCGGGCAAACCGAAAGTGGACGACCGTCTGGCACCGCTTCCGCAGACCGCCCCAGCCCCCGCCGATAATCCGACGACGCCGGAGAAGGTGTCCTTGGGCAAGCAACTCTTCTTCGATCCTCGCTTATCCGGCAAAAACACGATGAGTTGTGCCACCTGTCATGCTTCAGACAAGGCATTCGGTGATGGCGTGGCCTTGAACAAAGGCCACGGCGGCAAGACATTGGCTCGCAACACGCAGTCCTGCCTCAATGTCGGATTCTTCTCTACATTCTTTTGGGATGGTCGAGCCTCAACCTTGGAGGAGCAAGCTCTTCGTCCGATCCAATCGCCAGACGAGATGAATCAAGACCTGGATGAACTCGAAAAAGAACTGAATGCGATTCCCGGCTACGTTGCGCAGTTCCAGGCCGTGTTTGGCTCGAAGCCGCAACGGGACGGAATCGCCAAGGCATTAGCGGCCTACCAACGCACTTTGGTAACGGAGCCATCGGACTTTGACCGCTACCTCATGGGAGACAAGAACGCATTGTCGGCTGACGCCAAGCGGGGACTGGAATTGTTTGAGGGAGAGGCACGTTGCATCGAATGCCACAATGGCCCACTGTTCAGTGACGGCAAGTTTTATCGGCTGGGCGTCTCAGAAAAGGACGAGGGACGAGCGAAGATTACGGGCAAGAAGGAAGATCGGTTTCGATTCCGCACTCCCTCCTTACGGAACATTGCTGAAACGGGACCGTATATGCACGATGGCTCGCTCAAGACCCTCGATGAAGTCGTGACGTTCTATTACCGAGGAATTCCTCGTACAAGCACGGACGGTCTAACCCCGGATGCACCCGATCTAGGAGGCCAAAGTTTCTCGGATGTGCCGTATTTGGTCACCTTCTTGGAATCCCTTAGCGGAAAAGCTCCTGATTTTACGCCGCCCACATTGCCGTCGGATCGTTCCAAGGACTCCGTCGATACCTGGAGCCAATGGCGAGGACCGACTCGTGACGGTTTGGTGGCCGGTGCAATCTGGCCCAGATCACTTTCGGAGAAGAATCTGAAATTACGATGGAGAGTCGAGTTGGATTCCAGTTACTCCGGCCCCATCGTGTCCGACTCGGCGGTATTCGTCACCGGGACTGCCGAAACGAAGAATGAAGTCGTTAAGGCGCTCGATCGCCAATCGGGCAAAGAATTGTGGCGGGTTCAGTGGCCCGGAGCGATGCTCGTGCCGTTCTTTGCTGGGTCGAACGGAAGCTGGATTCGCTCCACGCCTTGCTTTGACGGTGAGAATCTGTTCGTGGCGGGGATGCGTGACGTGCTGATATCGCTCAATGCCAAGACGGGCCAAGAGCAGTGGCGAGTGGATTTCGTAAAGGACTTCGGCAGTCCGCTTCCGGCATTTGGCTTCGTTAGTTCACCGCTACTCGACGGTGACTCGCTGTATGTGCAGGCCGGGGCCTCATTCATGAAGTTGGATAAGAAGACCGGGAAGATTATCTGGCGTGTTCTGAAAGACGAGGGTGGCATGATGGGAAGTGCGTTCTCGTCACCCGTCATGGCGACACTGGCCGGGCAACGCCAGTTGGTCGTTCAGACCCGTGAAAAGCTGGTGGGCGTTGAACCCAAGACCGGCGAGGTTTTGTGGGAACAGAAAGTGCCGAACTTCCGAGGCATGAACATCCTGACGCCGGTAGTTTTCGGCGATGGCATTTTCACCAGTGCCTATCAGAACAAATCGTGGTTCTTCAACGTCTCGAAGTCAGATGGAAAGTTCGAGATCAAGGAGGCATGGAACGAAAAAGCCCAAGGTTATATGTCCACGCCCGTCGTGATCGACGGCCATGCGTATATCCATTTGCAGAACCAGCGATTCGCTTGCATCAATCTGGCGACCGGCGAGCGAGCCTGGACCTCGACGCCTTATGGCAAGTATTCCAGCATGGTGGCGCAGAAAGACTTGATCCTGGCGTTGGATCAGACGGGACGGCTCCTTTTAATCAAAGCGAATCCCAAGGAGTTTGAACTACTCGGCGAACAAAAAGTGGCCGACGAAGAAACCTGGGCGCATTTAGCCGTCCGCGGCGATGAGATTTTCGTCCGAGAACTCAATGCCCTCAGTGTTTTTCGTTGGCACGATTCTGAAGCGAAGTCGGACCAATAATCTTCCGCTTATCTCAAAAGCTGAATGCCAACATCAAGGCCGGGGTTCTGCCTTCGCTACCGTTGGACGAGAATCTATTCGCCGACTGGTCGGCTCATCTGTTCGTTGTGGATCGCACGCAGTACGTTCTCGTGAGCAACACGAAGTCGCTCTACTCGACCGTGATGTATGCAAAGGGCATCAACGACGACAGCACTTTCATCAAACGGGCGCTGAGCAACCTTGGAGAATTCACGGCAGACGACGGCCAACCCAACGACCTTGACGCTACGAGGCAGCGAAGGAAGAGAAGGTGCTTCAACAGGGATGCCAGACTTGTTCACAAAACGAGTTACTTTCCGCCGTGGTGCTGCCGGGAATCTTCTTTCTTCAGCACATTCTCATCCACGATCCCTGACGGACCCTGCACATCCACCACCTTCGCCTTGGGATCAACGGAGGTCGCCGTATTGCCGTGGACGTGGGCTGGCTTCGTGTTGTCTTTCACGACGATGGCCGTTCCTTGAAACTGCTTGATCGAATTGCCGGTGATGACCACCGTGGCTTTGCTCGCATTCACCGCCGCACGATAGCCGTCGAAGGAATTGTCGGAGATTGTGGCGGTTGAGTTCTCCCAGACCCAGACGGCGTTGCCTTGTTTAGCGCCGATGCCGACAAACGTGTTGCCGCTGAGGGTCGCCTTGCCCTGAACCAAAACCGCAGCCACGCCCCCGCCCGTGATGCGGTTGTCTCGGATCGTGGCGGTCGATCCGTCCTTCACGGCGATGATCGGGGGTACGCCTCCGGTGCGGGAGAGTTCGTTGTCCGTGATCGTCGCCGTCGATTCTTCGGTCACGCCGATGGCGACCAGCTTGTTCTCAACGCACTTGTTCTTCTGGATGATCGCCTCAGCCTTGCCCTGAAGCCCGATGCCTACGAGTTCGTTTTCTCGACATTCATTGCCGACGATTAGCGGCTTCGCCCCATCGCAACCGATACCGGCCATCTTGTTCTTGTGGCAGATGTTGTTGCGAATAATCGGGCTGGCCCCGTCCCTGCACCCGATCCCAGCCATATCGTTCTCGTAGCATTCGTTCCCTTCAACCACCGGGGCCGTGCCTTCCATGCGAATGCCGATTCCTGCCCGCCGATTCTGGTAGCACTTGTTGCCACGCATGACGGGCCTTGCCCCTTCTCGACAACCGATTCCCGCTCGGATGTTTTGGAAGCACACGTTGTCGGTGATGATCGGGTTCGCCTTGCGACATCCGATCCCGGCCCGCAGGTTCTCTTTGCAGATGTTGCCCCTGATGATCGGCTCTGCACCTTCGGCCACGCCGATGCCGCCGCCCATGTTGCGATAGACGAAGTTGCCGGTGATGAGCGGTGCGGTCTTCGTCTTCGCTTTGCCGAGAATACCGACGCCGACATCGCCGTTGTGATGGACGATGCAGTGGGTAACGGTGCAACTCACGCCTTGAATGCTGACTGCCGGGCTGGTTCCTTCAGCCTGAACCGAACCTTCTTCGTCACCTAATTCTTCGCCGTGCGAGTAGAAGTGCGTCTTCCAGAGAACTTCGTCGTAAGCGCCGAAGTTGGTGATCGTGAAACCGTCCAACGTGCTGTCCTCGGCCATCACGACGCCGGGCTGGTCCCCTTGCTTACCCGCCCCGTCGATGATCGTGACTTCAGCCCGCTTCAGGCCATCGGTTCCCTTGGCATTATCGCCATCGCTGCGAAGGATAATCCCCGGCTTGAGGCGAATGCGTTCTGGGTACTTTCCGGGTGCAACCGTGATCGTGTCGCTTGGGTTTGCTGTGTCGATGGCGGCTTGGATCGTCTTGTGATCCTGGGGAACACGAAGGGTAGCAGCCAGGGCGGGATGGGCCGAGGTCGCTACAAACAAGATGAGTAAGAGAATTCGCATCATCGGCTTGTCCCTTGTCGTTGCTTAGTCATATTACTTCAGCAGCACCAGCACCAGCAACATCACCAGCGGCGACTTCGCCTTGATCGAGTGCTTCAAGTTCGCTGGCATGTGGACCCAAGTTCCGGCCTGGGCCTCCTGAACGTCCTCACCGAGGCCGACGCTCGCTTCGCCCTTCACGAAGAACAACATGGCCGGTTTCGCCGCCGTGTGTTCGGAGAGTTCCTGTCCCTGACCGAATCCGAAGATCACCGCTTTGGTCCGATCATCCTGAAAGATCGTCCGGCTCAAGATGCCGTCCGCAGGCGGCTCGGCTTCCTTGGCGAGATCGAGAATGTGGGTGTAGCCGGTCGTCATCGTGCCTTCTCCTTCATTTGGTCCCGACCAACATGATGGCCGCCAGATGGTCTCGGTGCTTGGAAAAAACTCGCCGCATCGCCAACACCCTGCGACGGGCCTCCCGATTGCAGAGGAGATTGACGGCAAATCGGCAGGCACCAAGCAGGCCCTCGTCTTGGACGATCCGCCGAGTTTCCAGCAGGTGCATCGGGGCCTGGGCTTGCGCCTGAACCGAAAATCCTTCCGCTTCCAGAAGACGATTCCACTCCGCAATCGTCAAAGGGCGAGTGCCGTGGTGGATGGCGGCTGCGAGTTCGCTCTGGATGGTCTGCTTGATGTCTTCACCGAGATCGTCAGGAATCAGACAAAGCTCGTGAATTCCGTATCGGCCACCGGCTTTCAGTAATCGGCACGCTTCTCGGACGATCTGCTGCTTATGCTGCGGCGTTTGCATCGAGGCAGGACAAGGGGACATTCTGGTATTCACGGACGAACGGTCTCCGCGGCAGCCACTTCAACGGTTGCTCGCTCCCTACTCCCACCTCGCCGAACTTCACTCGGTCAAGACGCCGCGAGCAGTGTTTGATCGCTTGGCCGGCGGCCGGGTCCGGCCCCGGCCAAGTGGCACATCCCCTCGTACTCGGCGTTGAGTACAATCCGCTGGAGATCCGTGGCAGTTATCTCGGAATACGCCGCCTCGGAATACGTCCGCGCCGCCCCCAACGCCGGATTGACCGGCGTTCAGGCCACCGCGCCGGCGCCGTCATCACAAGTCGGAAACGGCTGCTTTTGATTTCGCCCGCCGCGGCCGGTTTCAATCGCCCGCTGACCCCCGAATGCGGCAGGCCTTGGGCGTTACGTTTCGAGCGGCGGCCATGCGCGATCAGCCGGCGGTTCGACGATAGGATTCGACCTGTCCCGCTTTCTCTCTCGGGCTGGCCGGTTAGCTACATGTGGACGGTCGTGCCGCTCTGTGGTCTTGAGGAATGGGAAAGGCGGCACGCAATCACCTCGCCCATCGGCTAGGCTGCGGGGATGAACACAACTTGGCTTACGACTCGACTCTCGTTCGCAGAACTCGACGGAGAGTGGGGGCTTCTGCAGGCCGAATGGAACGACCTGAAGACCCAAATTCAACCCGCCGACGAGCTGTGGGAGTTTCAGAGTCCCCAAGAATACTGCGACCGCCTTGCCGGTAGCATGGGAGTAGCGCTCGTTCGAGGTGGACAAATAGTCTGCCACATCGTCACGATTGAGAGCTAGCCGCGAGCCTCGCGGGCGAAGTACTCTTCGGATGCTTCCCAGCGGTTCGGGTTACGGCCTTACGCACCGCGTGTTGGTCTGACGGGCCAGTGCCCGGGCGGGAGAAGGGGCCATTCTGGTATTCACCGGCGAACGGTCCCCGTAGCGGCCACTTCAACGGTTACTCGCCCCCTACTCCCACCTCGCCGAACTTCTCTCGGTCAAGATGCCGCAATCAGTGTTCGATCGCTTGGCCGGCGGCTGGGTACAGCCCCGCCCAAGATGTTTGCCGGCTTGGCCGGCGGCCGAGTACGGCCCCGGCCAAGACGCACATCCCCTCGTACTCTCCAATCGAACACCGCCCGGCCGAAATCCGCCGCAGTTGCTTCGGAACACGCCGCCTGGAAATACGTCGCCTCGGAAGCTGCCCGGCCGCCCCAACGCACGGATTGACCGGCGTTCAGCCCACCGCGCCGACGCCCTCATCACAAGTCGGAGACGGCCGCTTTTGATTCCGCCCGCCGTGGACGGTTCTAAGCGCCCGCTGACCCCCGAATGCGGCAGGACCTGGGCGCTACGTTTCGAGCGGCGGCAGTGCGCAATCAGCCGGCGGTTCGGCGATTGGATTCGAACCTGTCCCGCTTTCTCTCCGCCGGCGAGATCACCAGACCGAAAACGCGTGGTTGGATGCGCATAACTTTGTTTATGCGCCGGCGGACCGGGCGCGCATACCGCCCCAAGATGGGGACGTGTCACCGCAACTTGGTCAAAAAACGGCTGCGGCAGGCCCCCAACCGCACGCCTGAGGGCCGATTAACCTAAAGCGGCTCTCGAGCCTACTCGTGCTTCGAGCTTTTGACCGCCGAAAGGTCTTTGCCCGCCAGGATGTCGTCGAGCTCTTTCGCCAGGCGCTCGCCGATATCGGGCCCCGCACCGACGTGCACGACCTGAATCTTGCCGGACTTGTCGATGATCACGGTTTGGGGGATCCCTTCGACCTTGAACAGCGTTCCGACCTTCCCTTCGCCGTCGAGGATCACCGGCACGTCGAGCTTCTGCGCTTCCAGGAACCTCCTTGACGATCGAGGCCTCTTCCTGCTGGTTGACGGCCTGGAAGACGACCCCCTTCTCTTTGTACTTGGCGGTCGTCTCGTTGATCTTCGGCAAGGCGGCGACGCACGGGCCGCACCACGTGGCCCAGAAGTCGAGCACGACGACCTTGCCGACTTGTTCGGAGAGCTTGAACGGCGAACCGGCCAGCGTCGGCAGTTCGAACGACGGAGCGGCCTTGCCGACCATGCGAACGGCGGGCGGGGCGAACAGGTCCGGCACCAGTTCGAAATCCTTCGGCGGCACGGCGGCGAACGCATCGGCGGCCGGTTCTTCGTCGTACGCCCATTTCATGAAGTCGACGGTCAGCTTCAGATCGACCCCCGGCGGAAGCTCGCGGCCGTTGGCGGCGGCGATCGTCTTCAGATCGGGAAGCAGGCGCATCAGCTTCGGTTTCGCTTCGGCCGTAAACCAGGCGTCGTGCGGCGTTTTCTGGAACACGATCAGGAGGTGGTGGGCCTTCTCCCCGTCGCGCATTTCTTCACCGACGTACTTCACGTCGCCCAAACCGGCGAGCAACTTCTCGAACGATTCCGCGGCCAACGCGTCGCCCAACAGCGAGAGGCCCTGCTGGAGGTTCGTCTGCGAAAGGATCACCGACTTGGAGAAGATATCGCCGATGCTCGCGAACGGCTTATCCTCGGTGTAGACCTTGCCGGATCCGAGCGCTTGGTAAAGCTGTTTGTCGTCGTTCACCAGCGTCAGGCCGGCGGCATCCTTGGCCTTCATGATGAAGTGCTGCGGGCGCTTCAAGGCGAACGTGTATCCGTCGCGCTGGGCCTGCACTTCGGTCCCCGCCTGGAGCACCTGGAACGCGGCCGAGGTTTCGCCGGAGAGCGTTTTCGCTTCCGCGATTCCCTTGTACCAATCGCCCAGCACGGCCTTGGCCTTGTCTTCGACCTCGGCTCCGCAGCCGATCGCAGGCGAAAGGAATGCCGACACAACGAGCACGGCCCAACTGGCGGGTCGACGAAGCATGACGAAAATCCTGGAGGAGGGGCAAAGTCGGGGGTGGGGAGCGTCCGGATAACGCTCGAAGCTCGAGCGGACGTCCCAAGAAGGGTATTCCGCGGGCCAAATCGCGACAAGGCGAAGCGGCGTTATATGTTTCGCCGCAGAAGTCGCCGAATAAGGCGTATCCGACCTAAAGCAGGCCGCCGGCGGTGGGCCGGCCGATCGACGGCCGCCGCTCTCGCAAGCGGCTCCTACCGAAAGTGTCTACTTCACCCGATCTACGCTGGAGCATGTCGTGTGATAGATAAGGGGACCTTGTACTTTTTTAGGTGAGCCCGTCGGCTTAGTCGCCTTTCGGCCCTGCCGCGCGGACCGATCTGCCGTTGCAGGACCATGCCACCAAGTCCCGAACCGGAGCAACGGTCGGGCCGAGGCGTTTCACACGCCGGTGGATTACGACGCGTTCATCCGGCTGCCGTCGGATGCGAACTAGCGCCTGCCAATGCGGATCCTCGGCCTTTGCCTGATGCCGAACCGGCGGCCCCGGCAACGCGAAGCGTCAGTGGCTTGAGACGCGGCATCGGGTGTTGCGGTCCTATGAAGAACGCCACGTCGGTCGCCGGATGAGGTGTCACTCAATACGGCGGCTCTCGACGGCCCACGTCCGCCGATACGTCGTCGAAGAGCATTCTCGTTGCCGGCAGGTGCGTGGCGAACGAGTTGCGTGGCGTGTGTCAGGTGAACCTGGCGGACCGCTTCGTACTGATCAGAGAGCTTCATGCGCCAGAGTGTGCCTCGCCAGAGTGTGCCTCGCCAGAATGGCTCGGAGGCCAGATAAGGGGACATTCTAGTATTCTCGGGCGAACGGTCCCGGCGGCAACCACTTCAATCGCAGCCGCTCCCTCCTCCCACCCGCCTCCCGACCCGAATGCCCCGAAGTTAAGACGACGTTTGCACAACGCATTGCGGTCGCGTGGCCGCTGCTAGCACGATATGCAGGCTAACTTAGTGGCATTCACTCCCGCCCCTTTTCTTCTCCCCGTAACACTTTCCGTCCCCTACCCTCGTAATGGTTCGTGTCCCTGGACACCTGCGACGCTCGGGGCCGCACAATACGCACTCACCCCAATCGTCATCGCGGTGAATAAAAGAAGTGCAATAAAGGAGGTCAAAACTCCGACGGCGACCCCAGTGATGGTCGCGATGTAACCGGCTAATGCGCCGACCAGTCCGACCGTGGCCTCACGCCCTCGCTGCTTGTATTCTTTTCGCAATTCGCGATAGTGTTCGTCATCAGTGCAAAGAAACAGCCGAAACTGCTCGCGCACTCGATTCCAAAACGGCGGCGGTGCCGCAAAGAGAACGCCTGGGAGCGCTCGTCGGGCCAGTAACAACTTCAGAGCCGCGTCGTCACCTTGAACCTTCAACAATTCCGGATCAATCTGATTGCGAACGGCTTCCAGATCGAGGTCTTCCAGCATGACTTTCGTCCTCCACAGACTTCCCAATACGACTCTTGGCTTCTCCGTCGAACGTCTCGTCCTGCGCTAAGTTTTAATCTGGATGCGGCCGTAGTCCCATGCGGGCTCCACCGGATTCAATCTTTCCTGGATAATGCCGGGCAATTCGTCCCGTTCCCAGGTCTCGATGATCGGAGCCGTTGCTACCTTTGCGGCTCGGATCAAGGCCTCAAATTGTCGCTTGTCGTGCAGGACGCCCGAGTAGACGTCCGGGAAATTCGTCTGCAATATTTCAGTCATCATCGTTTCGGCGACGTTGCGAATTGATTCGGTCGGCACGGTACCCGTTTGCACGACGAGCGGGATATTTCGCACCAGAAGATCGCTGACATAAAGCAATCTTACAACCGGATGGGGATATGCTTCCAATTCCTCCGGGCAACTGGTGCTCTCCGCAAACGTGGCCAAGACGCTTGCGATCGACGCTTGCATCAAGCCGATTGCGGTCGCCAAATCCATCTGCTTCAGAAGTCGATCGAAGCCGGAACGAAGATCACCCACGATGGCCAAAGCCCCGATCGTATCGGCCTCCAGTTCCTTTATGTACGAAAGGGGCAAGTTTAGTCCATTCTCCGCCGAAGCAGGGTTCGGCCCGTCGTCGAAATGTCCGCGACGAATATGACCCAGTTCGTGTCCGACCAAAAAAACGAGCGCATACCGATGCAAGACGTCTTCCAATTCCGGCGCCCAAATTAACGGCTTCCTTTCGTCCATCCGTTTCATGCTGAGCCGCCACAGAACGAGCAGAATGCCTTCGGATAGCCGGCCGATGGCCCCGTTCGTAATGCCGACCAAATAGATGGATCCTTCGCGCGCAACTAATGCGTTAATGGCGTCGCTCAAGACGATGTCGCAGTGAACCGTCTCCTCCGCGGTCAGTTTCTCCGCGATGTCTTGCAATTCATGATGCATCCTGGTGCGAAATCCGAAATCCTTTCCCATCGCCGCGAATCGGCTCTCGACTTTTTTTCTCAGAGCGGGGTCGGCGGGCGCCGGCTTGAACGGTCGTCCCGACGTCGCGACATACTTAGCGTGATGTTGAACGGTTCGGGCTATCGACTCCGGCGATTCGTCCAGCCCCGACAAGTCGACGGCAATCTCCGTCACTCCGTCCGCGGTCACGAGACCCAAGAAGAGAAGCGGTAACGTGTGCTTCTTACCGGTTCTCGCGTCTTTGAATTCTCCGAGCCGGAACGAACGGATTCGGTGCCAAAGAATTCGCCGACCGCTCCGGTGGTCAATGAAGCCGTCGCGGGCAATCGAAAGCACGGGAGAGCGATCATCCAATCGCCGAGTATTGATCCAAATGCCCCGGACGAAGAGTACAAGGAGCAGAATACAGACCCAGCTCCCTACGCTCATCGTTTCCTGAAAAAGCAGGAAGGCAAGTACGACGACGACGGAGATAGTGCAAACTACGATACCCTTCCGGCAATCCGCCGTGCCGTACCTGATCACTTGCCGAACGGGGCCAAATTCGGCATCCGTGACTTGATGCGTCTTCAATAATTCGTGCATAGGGGCCTCCGGCCCAAGTCGGAAAGTCCACGACTCGCCACGCCGAGCGGTGGGCGTATTGTAACAAACTTGAAAGCCTGTTATGCACTTTGGAAGTAAGTTATTAGGAACAGGGTGAGGGCGGCCACCCAGTGGAAGTCGCAACGCGTTTCGGTGAGTCGTTCGTAGTCGCGTGCCAATCGACGACTGAAGTGGACCCCAAAAACTGGACAGCGTGACAAGTTGTAGTTTTCCCAGGATGGCGAAAACATCAAGAGGTCCGGCAGTGAGCAGAAAGCGTCGAAGTTTCAGCGGTCCGTTCAAGGCCCAGGTGGCCTTGGCGGCAGTAGCCGCGTTTTCGGCCGATCGAGATCGTCGAGGCCCGGATAAGGGGCCCGGATAAGGGGACATTCTGGTATTCACGTCGCGGACAAGGGATTGCATGCAGCAGTGCCTTGAACCGTTCCTCCGTCATCTATTCCCACCCCGCCGAATTCGTCATCGTCACTGGCGGGCGGCCGGTCGGGCCTTGAGCAGGGTTTCTTTCGTCGTCGGCCGGCTCTTGTTCGGCGTCGCAGTGCTACTGTGGTGCAAAGCACCCTGGATTGCTGTGGTGCTGAAGCACCCTGGCCAGGATTGACGTCATCTCCCCGGCCGAATATTCTCGACGCACTGGGTTCGGAGCATGACAAGTTCGGCGGCGGAGGGCTTGGGGTGGGGGGCGACACCTTCACGGAAGCGAAGTTCACGGAAGCGACCTTCACGGAAGCGAAGTTCACGGAAGCGATGCTGACGCGACCGCCGGTTCGCGGCCGTGACGTGGAGGCGGCGCTAGAACACTTCGCCATCGTCTCGTACGCCGTCCCGCCAGAGCGGGTACGTCCGCACGTTGATCCGGCGTTCGATCTGGACTGCTTCGCGGGTCCGCACGGCGAGCCCCTGGTGTGGGTCTCGATGGTGGCCGTTTGAGGATCAGGACTTCCACTTCGCGGCCGCCAGGTGGCTCCGGTTCCGGTTCGGGCAGACGAACTACCGAACGTATGTGGTCGATCGCTCGACCGGTCGACGGGCCGTCTGGTTCTTCGGGACGACGCTCGGCTCCTGGACGGTGGTCGTTCCCCGCCACCTCTGGAAGTTGCCGTGGCATCCCGGCCGCGTTCGGTTCGATTGCGATTACGACTTGGCCGGCGAGCGGTACACCCGATATCGGATGACCACCCGCGCAGCGTGGGGGCCGGTCGAGCTGGAGTTGGAAGATTCCGGGAAGCCGGTGTCCGTCTTGAGTGGGTTCGACAACTTGGAGGCGGGGCTGGTGGTGTTGACGCACCCGCTGGTCGGGGTTTATCGCCGGCGCGACGGCGGGCTGGGGACCTACAGCGTCTGGCACGACCGGCTTCGGTGTACGATGGGGAGCGTGGTCCGGGCGCGGATCGGGCTATTCGACCGGCTGGGGCTCGTGCCGTACGCGGAGCAGGCCCGGCCGCATAGCGTGCTGATCCAGCGGCGAACGGCGTTCACCATCTACCTGCCGCCGGGCCGGTTCCAGGCCGAGAGCCGCAGCGACGTACCTGGAAGCGACGTATCTGAAAGCGCGGCACGACTCGCTTCCGGCGGTTCCTAGCTGCCTGAGTCCGCGGTGCAAGACAGAGTGAAGAACGCAGTCGTTCCCTTGGTTCCCCCTTCGCGCCCTTCGCACTGCAAACGTTTGGAATTTGCTACTCGTGAGAGGATTTTACGCGGCGCGTACGTTTTCCTTTCGATTGCAGCCGTTCTTCTCGCCCCGCCTCTGCCGTTTTATCTGTGTTCATCTGTGTCCATCTGTGGCTAAAAATCCTTCTGCTTCTCCCTGCCTTCTCTGTGCCTCTGTGCCCTTGTGGTTAAAAATCTGTCCTGCTCATTTTGGTTGCGGCTGAGCCGCGCCGGGTGCTTCTGTTCAAAATCCGGGAATGCTTTCTCCGCTGTCATCAGCCGCGCTGAGCCTGCCGAAGGGTCGAACCCGACCGTGCGCAGGGAGTTCGGCCCATCCTCGACAACACGGCCCGATGGCGCGGCAACGCCGATCGACAAATGCAAAATGCGGGTTGGGAACACTAATCGGCGGACAAATCGCAAACGAAATCCCAGACGGACAAAGCGCGCCACCCCGTCCGTGTCGGTCTCCCCATTTGTTCTGCGATTGGATTGTCGATGAGTGTTCCAAAACTCTCCCTCTGCTCCACCGGCCCTGAGCTGGTCGAAAGGAGCCTGCCGAAGGGTCGAACCCGACCGTGCGCAGCGCGTTCGGCCCATCCTCGACAACACGGCCCGATGGGGCGGCACACGCCGATCGACAAAGGCAAAATGCGCGTTGGGAACACTAATCGGCGGACAAATCGCAAACGAAATCCCAGACGGACAAAACGCGCTACCCCGTCCGTGTCGTCTCCCCATTTGTTCTGCGATTGGATTGCCGATTAGTGTTCCAACTCTCTCGACTCCACCTGCCCTGAGCGAGCCTGGCGAGTCGAACGGGTCTGCCCTGACCTGTCCTGCCTGTGGTGAGGCTTGTCGAACCAAGCGCAGCCGCTTGGGCTCGGCGCGCCAGACTATGGCCTTCGGACTGGGGGGGAGCGGCGTACGGCCATTCGCTCCGTGAGCGGTACCCCGACTTTCGTAACTCTGCGAGCGCCCGTACCCTCCCGTCGCTGACGCTCAGGATGCGCAAACTACCGTCTGCGGCCTTCCGGAGCGGCGTACGGCCATTCGCTCCGTGAGCGGTACCCCGGCTTTCTAAACTCCGCCAGCGCCCGCGCCCTCCCGTCGCTGACGCTCAGGGCTCGCTGGTCGCTGACGCTCAGGGGCTCGCTGACTGACGCTAGGGCGAACTGAGTTATTCTGAACAGAAAATCGAGTCGCAGACTATTGACAATCACTTAAATACAATCTAAAAATCAGTGAAGTGAACCAATGAACAGATAACGTCCGCAGCACCCCCTCGCCGGAGCACTCCCATGTCTAGCCAAAACC
>Ga0163153_10004315_pt1 | contig 17994 bp, 13 predicted proteins | sample OliLakLV19MP6IB1_FD_148629 | JGI IMG/M metagenome (GOLD analysis project Ga0163153, IMG submission 148629) | Freshwater microbial mat bacterial communities from Lake Vanda, McMurdo Dry Valleys, Antarctica - Oligotrophic Lake LV.19.MP6.IB-1 | ecosystem: Environmental > Aquatic > Freshwater >... | reverse complement strand
ATTCAATATCATCGGGATGCACTCCGATAGCCAGGATATCCGCTTTCATAGAATTACCATTTTAATAAAGCAGATGCCCAGGTAAATCCACTACCAAAAGCAGCCAGGCAAACGAGATCGGATTTTTTAACTTTATTTTCCTGAACGGCTTCATACAATGCAATTGGAATGGATGCCGCTGTGGTATTTCCGTACCGCATGATATTATTATAAACCTGATCATCCCGGAGACCCAGTTTTTTCTGGATAAACTGACTGATCCTCAAGTTGGCCTGATGCGGTATAAGCATATTTAAATCCGATACCTGATAACCATTGGCCGTAAGCGCTTCCATGATCACTTCCGGAAATTTGACTACTGCTGTTTTAAAAACGGCCTGACCGTCCATGAAAGGGTAATAGTCCCCATCCTTAAACATTTTTTCAGTCAGAAAAGCACCTCCAAATTCCTGATCCGGGTATCCAAATCTTTCCACGCCCTGATGCACTCCTCCATGACAACCCGGATTGATATAAGACAGGCTCTCGGCTTGGGCACCATTACTATGGAGATGGGTCGACAAAATCATGCTATCCTGATCGGTGGAAGGTTGTAGTACCATCGCCCCTGCCCCATCGCCAAATATCACGCTCACATTACGGCCATTGGTCGTAAAGTCAAGTCCGGCTGAGTGAAATTCCGCACCTACCAGCAATACATTTTTATACATACCGGTGCGTACAAACTGATCTGCAATAGAAAGACCGTACAAAAAACCACTGCATTGATTGCGGACATCCAGGGCTCCGATTTCTTTTAACTTCAACTGCCTTTGTAGCAGAACACCACAGCCTGGGAAAAAATAATCGGGGCTGAGGGTAGCAAAGATGACAAAATCGATGTCAGAGGGTTCGATCCCGGCATTTTCGATAGCGGATTTCGCTGCCGCAGCTCCCATGGTCGAGGTGGATTCATGGTGTTTTTTACCAAAACGCCTTTCCTTTATCCCGGTCCGTTCCTGAATCCATTCATCAGAGGTATCCATGACTTTTGACAAATCATGATTGGTCACAACCTTTTCCGGAAGATAGATACCTATTCCCGCAATTTTAGTACGTAGCATGGTGGATTAATTTACAAGGTGAAAAGGTAGTGAGAATTCTGCGTTTTAGCCGGGGTAGGTGTTCAGGCCCTAACAGCCCAACTTCCTATCAGGTCTTCCTTTCTTTCTTTTTTGCTGCCGGAAAGAGGATGTTATTGAGGATCAACCGGTAACCCGGACTATTGGGATGCAGGTTGAGATCGGTATCCGGGTCATTGATAAAGTGGCGGTAATCTTCCGGGTCATGGCCTCCATAGAATGACCAGGTGCCTTGACCCCGTGTACCATGGATATAGCGGACTTCGTTCAATGATTTATTTTCTCCCAATACCAGGACATCGGATTTGATATAATCTTTTATAAACGCTGTAGTCTGACCCATAAACCCCTTTACGGTGCGGGTATGGTCCTGGGTCAGCATGGTGGGTACGGGATCCCATTTGGCGGAAAAATCAAATAACGTGAAGTAGTCGTTTTGTGGGTTTACTTTTCTTCCGTTATTATCAATGGAGCTGAATTCATTGTCAAATGGGTTTTTCATTATTTTAAAATTGCGGAAAGCCAGCGTTTTGGTAAAATCCAGTTTTTCCTGGCAATCACCGTCCATAGGGTCCCCATCAAATACTTCCGCACAAATGTCGACCCCTTCTGCCGCCAGGGCAATATCATAGGTATCCGTAGCTGAACACATCGCGAATAAAAAACCACCTCCAAGAAGGTAATCGTGGATCCTTTTCACTACGGCCAGTTTTAATTGGGACACTTTTTTGTAACCCAATCGTTTTGCCAGCTCTTCCGATTCTTTTACATGCTGCCGGTACCAGGCTGCAGTATGGTTGCCAGAATAAAACCTGCCGTACTGTCCGGTGAAATCTTCATGGTGCAGGTGTAACCAGTCGTACTTAGCCAGTTTTTCATTCAATACATCTTCATCGTAAATTTTGTCATACGGAATTTCAGCATACGTAAGGGCGAGCATCACTGCATCATCCCAGGGTTGGACTCGATTTCCGGTGTGGTCAAATTCAGGAGTATAGACGGCGATTTTAGGAGCTACTTCCAGTTTGATGGCATCCTGGTTGACCTCCGGATTGGATATCTGGGCCAGGATCTGGTTAAATTGACCGTTGGGGATTACCTGATAACTTATACCTCTCGTTTTACATTCTTTTTCATAGTGTGCCTTATGCTCGAATGCAAAACTACCTCCTTCATAGTTTAATAACCAATACGCTTCATCTTTTTGCTGCAGCACCCAGTAGGTGACTCCATAAGCTTTTAAATGATTTTTTTGATTGGCATCCATTGGTATTAAAATCATCGATGCCCGCACGGTTAGTGAATTTAACAGTACAATAACTAAAAGCGAAAAGAAGGATTTGTTCATGTATAATTTAAAACGATTTTAATTCAAAATTGAATATAAACCGAACAAATATCATGGATATTTCTTGATCTTTGCAAGTAATCACATCCGTCCTAACCTGTTTTGTATTAAAAGAATAGATGAACCTGCCCCCGACCCTAATCTGGATACTTTGTTTTTTGATCGCACTGGTATTTTGGCTGATTCTTTATTTTAAAGACTCTACCTATAAAGAGGTCCATCCTTTCTGGAAAATTTCAATGTATACTTTACGTGGATTGGTTACGGCCATTATGCTCTATCTCGTTTTAGCCCCTTTATTTAAATCAATCCTGACTGAAGTTAAAAAACCGATCATTGTCTTTGCCCAGGATAATTCAAAATCCCTGGTCAACAACTGGACTGCGGAAAAACAACAAAAATACCTTCAGGATAAAGCCAACCTGGAGAAAGCACTTTCTGTCAGCTATGACATCCTGCCTATTAGTTTCGGCGAGCAGGTAAAGGAAAATGGACAGATTGATTTTTCAGAGCGTGCCACAGACATCAGTGCGGCCCTGGATTATATTCAAAACCAGACAGCCGGACAAAATCTGGGTGCCATCGTCCTGGCTACTGATGGTAATTTTAATCAGGGAAACAATCCCTTGTATTCCCATCCTTCCCTGATCGTGCCAATTTACACGGTGATGCTGGGAGATTCTACGATCAAAAGAGACCTGGCCATTCAACGCGTATTGAATAATAGCATCGTCTACCTGGGTGATCAATTTGAAGTACAGGTCGAACTCAAGGCCCTGCAATGTATTAATGAAAGGACTAATCTCCAGGTCTTCCGCATCGAAGGAGGCCAGGAACGGTTGCTGCAGAACGTTATCCTGGATATCAAATTGGATGACTGGTTTTACACGCATCGGTTTATATTGGATGCAGCTCAGGCAGGTACGGCTCATTTTATGGTGAGGACCTCTTCCTTAAAAAATGAATACGCCCTGGAAAACAATAATAAAGATTTTTTTGTAGACATCCTGGACGCCAGGCAGAAAGTCATGGTCCTTGCAGCCAGCCCGCACCCGGACCTGGCGGTGATTAAAAAAATACTGGAAGGGAATAAAAACTATCTGGTCGATATAGCGCTGCATAATGAATTTAAAGGCAAATGGGCAGATTACAGCATGGTCATTTTTCATCAGTTGCCGTCCAAAACGGTAGACATCGCATCGGTAATTAAAGAGATCAATACCAGTCAAAAACCCAGGATATTTATTTTGGGGAGTCAAACTGATTTATCCAAATTCAATGCTGCCCAGAGCTTACTTAAAGTAGTGGGCGATAGCAGAAACATGAATGAGGTCACTGCAGAAGTAAAAGAATCGTTCAGTTTGTTTAAACCCAATCCGGAATGGAAAGAAATTTTTAAAACCTTTCCTCCCCTATCCGCTCCTTTTGGTGAATATCAGACTTCAGCAGGAGCACAAATATTGATGACCCAGAAAATCGGAAATATCCTTACCAATTTTCCGCTATGCCTGATCGGTGAAGATCAGGGCATTCGCACGGGTATATTTTCGGCTGAAGGGATATGGAAATGGCGATATTTCAATTATCTGGAAAATAAAAATTTTGATGTGATTGATGATATGGTTCAGAAAGTCGTTCAATTTATCGGACTAAAAGAAGACAAACGAAAATTCAGGGTCATTGCCCAGCAAAAAATTTATCTGGAAAATCAAAGGATACGATTTGACGCCCAATTGTTCAACGACTCGTATGAACCGACCAATACCGATGAAGTTTTTATTGCCATTCTTTCGCCTGAAAAAAAGGAATATCAGTTTACCTTCAGCAAAACCGAAAGGGCATATACGCTCGACGGTGGTTTATTTGCCCCCGGCACGTATACGTATACAGCTTATACCAATACCAAATCGGGCAGACAGGAAGTAAAAGGCCAGTTCGTGGTCCAAAGAATCCAATTGGAAACCTATCAAAGCACTGCCGACCATAATTTACTCCGGTTGCTGGCTGCACAACATGGAGGCCTTGCCCTCCTCCCGGACCAGATCAGCTCCCTGGAAAATGAATTGATTCAACAAAAAGCTGTCAAACCCATACAGTACAGCAGCCAGAGGACTTATCCCATCATTAATTTTCGCTGGTTGTTTGCGCTGCTGGCCCTGATGTTGTGCACCGAGTGGTTTTTGAGGAGGTATCATGGGGCTTATTGAGCCACGAGCCACGAGCTTCGAGGCACGAGCCACCTCAAACTCAAATTTACTAAATAACCCAAAGCAAGCGCATTACCCATACATCCCTTCTCAATGCTCGCATCCGGCTTCACGTAGCTCAATATTTCTTATTTTTACCCCATATGACTACAGTCGATTGGCCAACCGTGAGCAAACAATTTTCGCAGGTAGCAGGCGAATTGGAGCAGGAAACCGTTTCCTCCGTTGAAAGTTTAGAACAATTCAGGATTAAATACCTGGGCACTAAAAGCATATTTAAGGATCTTTCTGCCTACCTGAAAGAACTGCCGGCAGAAAACAGGAAAGAGGCCGGTATGATGCTCAACCGGCTTAAAGTACAGGCTGAAACATTATTTCAAAATTTTCAGCAACAGTTTGAAGTCGTTTCAACAACAAAAAAAAATGAGATCGATCTGACGGCGCCCGGATATCCTTTTGAGTTGGGATCCCGTCATCCTATTTCGATTGTCATGAACCAGATCATCGATATATTTAAACGAATCGGGTTTACCATCGCCGAAGACCGGGAGATCGAAGATGACTGGCACAATTTTACTGCGCTCAATACCCCCGATGACCACCCTGCTCGTGATATGCAGGATACTTTTTATATCAAGAATTCTATTCAATATCTTTTGCGAACACACACTTCGCCGGTACAGGCCAGAGTAATGACCCGGGACAAACCCCCGATCCGTATCATCGCTCCGGGAAGAGTTTACCGCAATGAAACGGTCTCGGCCAGGTCCCATTGTCAGTTTCACCAGGTCGAAGGATTGTATATCGATGAAGGCGTTTCTTTTGCCGATATGAAACAAACCCTGTTGTATTATGCACGGGAACAATACGGACCGAATGTCAAAATCCGACTCAGGCCTTCCTTCTTTCCGTTTACTGAGCCTAGTGCAGAAATGGATGTGTATTATGGGTTGGCCGACGAGACCGCGCATCGAATTACCAAAGGAACCGGCTGGCTGGAGATCCTGGGTTGCGGCATGGTGGATCCTGCTGTCCTGATCAATTGCGGGATAGATCCGGAAAAATATTCAGGATTTGCTTTTGGAATGGGCATTGAAAGACAGGTATTGCTCAAATACAATGTGCCGGATATCCGGATGTTGTTTGAAAATGATGTGCGGTTTTTACGTCAGTTCAGGTCCATATAGCAATATGATTATAAATACGATTATATTTGCCCACACCTAAATATCATGCTTTGTCTAAACCTCAGGTCTTTACCAGTTCATTGCCTCTGGAATTAAAAGAAACACTGGAAAAATATGCGTCCAAACACCATTTACCTAAAAACAAAGTAATTGAACAAGCCCTGGCATTTTTCTTTCACGAACAAAAAAGAAAAGCTTTTGTGGAGGGCTTAAAAAAATATGGTCACGATAAGGCAATGACAGAAATGGCTGAATGGGGCATGGATGATTATGCAGATCAATTAAAAAAATTCCCTTATTGAAACAAGGAGAAATCTGGTCTACGGATTTGAATCCAACCCAAGGTAATGAACAAGCCGGTCAAAGTCCCATATTGATTATTAGCGGAGATGCCATGAACCTTTTCACCAGTTTGGTTATAGCCTGTCCGCTAACTTCTATTATCAAAAACCTGGAAGGTTGTGTGGTTATTAATAAATCGAAAGAGAATAATTTAAATTCCTCTTCAGAAATTTTAGTTTTTCAAGTCAGGTCTATTTCAAAATCAAAGTTAATAAAACGACTTGGAAGCGTCTCCCCCGGTATAGTCAAAGTGGTCCATGAACAACTATATCATTTTCTTCAATTTTAAAATGAACGGCTGCATGAAAATCGAACATCAAAATCTAAAATCCCTTGGTGACCTTCGTATTCTAAGTGGTTTTTATTCCAATATAAAATGACCAAACCCTCCCTCCCCAAAGGCACCCGCGATTTCCTGCCCCACGAAGTCATCAAACGTAAATATATGTTCGGTATCCTCGAGCAGGTATTTCTTCGCCATGGTTTTGCCCCTATTGAAACGCCTTCATTGGAACTCATGCAAACTTTGACCGGAAAATATGGAGAAGAAGGTGATCGACTATTATTTAAAATCCTGAACAGCGGAAATTTCCTTGAAGAAGCCGATACCCAGGCACTGGAAAATAAAGATTCTGCCAAATTAGCCGGCAGTATAGCAAAACGGGGATTGAGATATGACCTGACGGTTCCCTTTGCCCGATTTGTAGTGATGAACAGAGATAAAATTTCTTTTCCTTTCAAACGCTATCAGATCCAACAGGTATGGAGGGCTGACCGCCCCCAGAAAGGACGTTACCAGGAATTTTATCAATGCGATTGTGATGTGGTGGGGTCAAAGTCTTTGTTGTACGAAGCAGATCTATTGTCAATTTTTTCTGAAGCATTTGAATTGCTCGGGCTGGAAGTGGCAATACATATAAACCACCGCGGTATTTTAGCCGGTATTGCTGAAGCCGCCGGCATAGCCGATCATTTCACCGACATGACGGTATGTATTGACAAGTTGGATAAAATCGGTGAAGAAGGGGTAAAAAATGAAATGATCAAACGAGGCATCCCTTCAACTGCCGCCGACCAGATCTTACAAAACATTAAAATTACTTCCATTGACGAGCTGGCAATAAAATTGTCCGATACACCATCAGGTAAATCCGGCATTGAAGATCTGACCAAGATCTTTTCTTATCTCCCGAGTTATAATCTCAGACAGGAGGTGATCTTTACTCCGGCACTGGCTCGTGGATTGAGTTATTACACCGGTTTTATCGTGGAGGTGTTATCTAAACAGACGACAATGGGCAGTATCGGCGGCGGCGGCCGGTATGACAACCTCACCGGAGCTTTTGGCATGCCGGATGTCCCTGGAGTAGGGATTTCATTTGGTGCGGAGCGGATTTTCGATGTGATGGAAACCCTGGATAAATTTCCTAAAAATATCGGCAGCCAGGTATCCGCTTTGATCATTTGCCTGGACGAAGAATCGATGGCTACCGGTTTAAAACTTACCCAGTACCTTAGGACTGCCGGCATATCCAGTGATCAATACCCCGAAGTGGTCAAAATGAATAAATCCATGAAGTATGCCAATGATCTAAAAATTCCGTTTGTCATCATCATTGGAGAAGAAGAAAGAAAAAACAATTCCGCGGCTTTAAAAAACATGGTTTCCGGCCATCAGGAAAAACTGGAATGGCCTGTCCTGCTTGAAAAAATAAAATCGGAAACAAATGGTTGAGGAATATATAGACATTTCTCAACTCCAGGAGGCTTTACGGAGCGGGCAGATTACAGTGGTGGAGCTGCTGGATCAGTATTTGGAAAAAATAGATCAGACCCGGCATTTAAATCAATACATTGAGGTATATACCGATGAAGCCAGGGCTGATGCCATTGAATTGGATTATAAAATCAAATCCAATCAACCCCTCGGTAAACTGTTCGGTATGATCCTCTCCCATAAGGATATCATCAGTTATAAAGATCATGCTTTATCGGCTTCATCCAATATCCTCAGCGGGTATACGGCATTGTATAATGCCACCGTCATGGAAAGGGTGTTGGCTGAAGATGCCATAATCATCGGCCGGGTACAGTGTGATGAATTTGCTATGGGTTCATCCAATGAAAACAGTAAATACGGGCCGGTAAAAAATCCATTTGATGAGAGCAGGATTCCCGGAGGATCATCAGGAGCCAGTGCAACCAGTGTGGCTTCGGGTACTTGTTGGGCATCCATTGGTACAGACACCGGAGGGAGTGTAAGGCAGCCGGCTGCATTTTGTGGCCTGATAGGTTTAAAACCCAGCTATGGACGGATTTCAAGACATGGCCTGATAGCTTATGCTTCATCCTTTGACCAGGCAGGGTTTTTCACCCGTTCTGTTTTTGATGCCGCTTTATTGCTTGAGGTGACAGCCGGTAAAGATGAATTCGATGCATCGATGTCATCACAAGCTACGGAGGCCTACAGCCAGGCCACTATGGTTGCTTTCAAAGGCAAACTGGCTTATCTCGATATTGAACATTTTCGTTTATCCATGGATCGCACGATAGTCGACAATTATCATAAGACAGTTGAAAAATGGAAGTCAGCCGGATATGACCTTACACCGGTTACCCTTGATTGGCTGGATTATGTCATCCCGGCATATTATGTAATGACCACAGCAGAAGCCTCTTCTAATTTATCACGATATGATGGTATACGGTATGGATACCGCGCAGAAGACGCCACTACCATGGATCAATTGTATAAATTATCCCGCACCCGCGGTTTTGGTACTGAGGTCAAAAGGCGCATTCTACTGGGTACTTATGTATTGAGCGCTGGTTTTTACGATGCCTATTATCAAAAAGCACAACAAGTTAGAAGGTTGGTGAAAAATAATCTCGATGTTTTATTTGATCAATTCGATGGATTGGTGTTGCCTATTTCGCCGGTCCTTCCCTGGAAAATAGGTGAAAAAATGGATGACCCGGTCTCGGTTTATCTCGCCGATATCTTTACGGTAATGGCCAATGTTGCCGGCCTGCCGGCCATCTCAATTCCTACCGGAAAAGATAAAAATGGTTTGCCTATCGGAACCCAGTTGGCTACCCGGCAATGGGAAGAAAAGAAATTACTTTCCCTGGCCCGGGGTTTATCTTTACTATGAATTGCCGCCGATGATAGAGGCAACCACTATGGTTAAAGAACGTATTCTGCAAGCCTTAAATAATCCTCTGCCTGGCCTGGCTGCTCAACTCCTGATGGCTATGCCCGGTCGGTATATCAATGTCCAGGTACCCTCCGATGCAAGAAAAGCAGCTGTACTGGTCTTGTTGTATAATAAATCAAACCGTATATTTTTAGCCTTGATCCGAAGAAAAATTATTGAAACAGACCGGCACAGCGGGCAGATCAGTTTTCCAGGAGGCAAGGTAGAGCCGGGTGATGATTTTCCTGTGCAAACGGCCCTCCGGGAAGCTGAGGAAGAAATCGGGATCAATCATACCCTGGAAATCCTGGGATTGCTCACGCCGCTTTATATCCCGGTGTCTAATTTTCATGTGACCCCTGTAGTGGCATGGTATGGAGGTGAAGTCGATTTTATTATCCAAGAAAATGAAGTGGAAGAACTCATCGAACTTGAACTGGCCTTGCTCATTCATCCCGAAGTAAAATCACTCAGGGACATGAAGGTGTTTCCTTCCATGGTTTTAAAAGGAGTGCCGGTATATGACATTCAGGGTTTAATCATCTGGGGGGCGACAGCAATGATGTTGAGTGAATTGGAGGTCATGATTAAGGCCTCTTCCAGATAAATCTTTCCATCTCTGGTAAACCCATTTTTGCCTCAAAGAAATCCGTTTCATACACAGGTTGTAAACTTGACTCAGCAAGTTTTTTCTGCGTTAATCTGCTTATTCTGCGGGACTAATTTTAACATCAATGATATTAAAAGATGTTCCGGTGTATGATATCCAGTGATTGGTGATTTAGGGGGCGACGGCTATGATGTTGAGTGAATTGGAAGTGGTGCTGAGGGCTTCTGGCCAGAGCTCTTCAGGCAAGGGCGTTCCGAGGATTCGGAATATCGGCCGCCTGAAGAAAGCTGGATGCCTGTAGAAACCGGGGCTGGGGTGACCAAAAGGTCAGTTTATTTGAGCATCTGCTATATTTTTACAAAATATTGGTTTGAAGTTTCGAAACTTCAAACAGCGAACGCGAAGCGGGGCCGTTCCGCGCTCTCGGAATATCTGCCGTCTGAAGTAATCGGAAGACGACTAAAGTAACCTTTAGAAATCAGTTCCTTTTGCTCCTTTGCGTCGTCGCTGCGCTGCGTCTCTGCGTGAAAGAATACAACTGATTCCCGATCTAAATAAATTATTTAAAAACGCTGTTGGAGTGTCTCCGACCTCCAACCAATATCTGAATCACTATTTGGTCAACCGCGAAGCGGGGCCGTTCCGCGCTCTCGGAATATCTGCCGTCTGAAGTAATCGGAAGACGACTAAAGTAACCTTTAGAAATCAGTTCCTTTTGCTCCTTTGCGTCGTCGCTGCGCTGCGTCTCTGCGTGAAAGAATACAACTGATTCCCGATCTAAATAAATTATTTAAAAATTTGAATTGAATAACCATTTCATATTTATTCCCTTTTTCCCCGTTTTCCTTAGATTGTATGCTGAAAACTTTAAACCATTCCCTTAGATGAAGTCCAATTCTTTTCCCAAATTTATTTTTCTCCTCAGTTTATTGATATCCATCGAAATAGGATGCTCTCCAAAAAAACAAGTAGATTCTATTCAGAAGGATCCGGAACTCTCCGTCATCCAGGATGAAACTGCAGGCACTATTTCAGTATTCAGAAAAGGCCAAGCCGGAGCCATCGTCACCCAAAATGCCAAACCCGATTTTCGTCCCTATCTCCATCCTATCGCGGCCCCTGATGGAAAAGGCCAATTGACGGAATACAGCCCTGACCACCACCAACACCAAACCGGCCTCTACTGGGGATTTACCCGCGTCAATGGGTCTGGAGCACCCATGGATACCGTCCACAAATATTTTTACCAAAAAGATAAATTTCCTGCCATGCAGGCTGCTATTGGCCGTGACTTTTTTCATCACCCGGATTCGGGGTATTGGAAGCGGGTATCCATGAGTGTTTTGACTGCGGAAGGTCAGGAAGTCTCCTGGCAAACCGTATATGATATGCTGGCGCAAGACGGCAAACCCTTACTTAAGGAAACCCAGATCTGGACGATGAAAGAAAAGGAAGGAAAATTTTTACTCAGCTTGGAATGGCAAGGCAAAGCCATCTCTGATATCACCATCGGCGAATACGATTATGGAGGTTTGTTTTTACGCATGCCCTGGAAACAAGGGATCAAAGGCCAGGCTGTCAACGCCGCCCGTCAACGCAATGAAAAAGCCGAAGGCCAACGCGCGATGTGGATGGATGTGGGTATGCAGGTGGAGGGCAGGGCCGACCTGGCACATATCGCCATCTTTGACCATCCCGAAAATGCCGGTTTTCCCCAACCCTGGCGGGTAGATGGCCAGTTGGGTATAGGACCGGTGCGCGCCCGTATGGGGGACTGGAAGATCAAGGCTGGAGAAACAGAGATCATCCGTCACCAGATCGTCGCATATACCGGTGAGTTGAATGATGTGACCATGAATTCCTTATGGGATGCTTATATCGGTAGCAATTCAATGTACTCCACGGCATCGTTGTGGAATATAGCCCAGGAAGAAGCTCGCTCTGCAAAATTTCTCAGCCCGGATGAAGCCGTAGCTGAAATGACTATGGTAGACGGATTCAAAGCCAACGCCTGGGCCGGAGAACCCATGGTTACGCAACCTATTGCATTTTGCTGGGATGATCGAGGACGTCTTTGGGTAGCCGAAAACCGCGATTATGAATCCAGGGGCAGCGGGTTTTCCAATTTTGGAGACAGCCGGATTGTCATCCTGGAGGACACCGATCAGGATGGAAAAGCAGATAGCCGAAAAGTTTTTCTGGAAGGTATCCCCTTCCCTTCCGCTGTAGCCGTTGGTTTTGATGGTTTGTATTTGGGGGCTCCACCCAACCTGCTTTTTGTCCCGGATAAAAACCAGGATGATATCGGTGAACAGGAAGATATAGAAGTTTTACTGACGGGTTGGGGAATACGCGACAGGCACGAGACCATCAATAGTTTCCATTGGGGGCCAGACGGATGGTTGTATGGCCTCGAAGGATTTGCTACTCCTTCCAAAATCAGAAAACCTGTGGGCAGGGGAAAGATTTACAAACACAAAGAACCCTTCCCGGAAGACTTGCTGGAAGCAGAGGGAGTGGACATCAATGGTGGGGTTTGGCGATTCCATCCAATCAAAAAAAGATTTGAAGCTGTAGCCCATGGTTTCAGCAATCCCTGGGGTATCGACTACGACAAAAAAGGACAGTTATTTATCACGGCCTGTGTGATCCCCCATTTATTTCATGTCATTCCCGGTGGCATTTATCATCGCCAGGGCGGCCAGCATTTTAATCCTTATGTCTACAGCGATATTGCCACCATCGTCGACCACCGGCATCGATCGGCTCATGGGGGTGCCAGGATCTATCAATCCGATGCTTTTCCATCCATCCATCAGGATCGATTGTTTATGGCCAATATTCATGAACACGCGGTTTTGTCTGATATTTTGGAGAATAAAGGATCCGGTTTTGTAGCCCATCATGGGGAAGATTTTTTACTAGCCAATAATGCCCAATGGATAGGTTTTAGTATGGAAATCGGGCCAGGCGGGGATATGTATGTATTGGACTGGCACGATGCCGATATCTGCGGCAAGGAGGTACTCAACAAAGAGACAGGCAGGATATTCAGAATCAGTCCAGAAAAAACACTGGCTGAAAATTGGGAAGGTAGGTATAGTGACTTGAAGAAAATGACGGATGTCCAATTGGCGAGCTTACAAACCAGTGTAAGCGACTGGCACGCGCGGAGAGCCCGGGTGATTTTACAACACCTGGCCATCAAAGGCCCGTTGTCGTCAGGATCTGTCGACCAGCTTAAGAATTTATTTAAAGACCGTAAAAATCCGGATCACAGGCTGAGGGCTATGTGGGCCTTGTTTATCACCAACAATCTGACTCCCGATGAATTGCAGAATGCCTTGACCGATAAAGACGAATACATACGCGGCTGGGCCATCCAGATGTTATGTGAAGACCAGAAAGCACCTGCCAAAGCCATAGAAATCATGGTCAAACTCAGTAAAAAAGATCCGTCGCCTGTAGTTCGGCTTTACCTGGCTGCCGCCCTCCAACGTGTAGATGCCGATGCCCGCTGGAAAATCACGGAGGGATTGATATCACGCGCTGAAGATGCAGAAGACCACAATATCCCGAAAATGATTTGGTATGGGCTGGAAGGCCTTGTAGGACAAACCCCGGATAAGGCTATCACCATGGCTTCTACCAGTAAACTGCCTATGATCGCTGAATTTACAGCGAGGCGCCTGGTCGATGCGAATGCTCTAAGTTTGCTGGTGTCTGAACTTGGAAAGCAACCCAAACAATTGATCGCTATGTTGAATGGCATGCTTGCAGGGCTCGAAGGCCGCTCTGATGCGGTCGCTCCTGCCAATTGGGAGGCGGTATATTCTAAACTAAAATCCAATCCATCGGTATCGGCTTTGGCACCACAGATCGCCCAGATCTTCGGGGATAAAGAAGCTGCGCAAAAATTTCTGATCACCTTAAAAGACCCTGCTTCACCTATAGAAGCCCGAAAGGAAGCGATCAAAAATTTAGCTACCAGACAATACAAAGAATTGTTGCCCATTCTACCTGACCTGATCAAAGAATCTTCACTTCGGATTGATGTTATCCGTGCAACAGCCTCTTACGAAAATGAGCCTCTGGGCCAAGCCTTGATCGATGGATTTGCTCAATATACCAGCCAGGAAAAAGGAGAAGCTCTTCAGACTTTGTCTTCCCGCTCTGTTTACGGCCGTCTGCTCACCCAGGCCATCAAGAGTGGCAAGATCAAAAAAAATGAAGTACCCGCCTTCGTAGCCCGTCAATTGCGGAGGGTGGTAGGCAATGGTTTTGTAGAAGTCTGGGGCCCTATCGATCAGCTTTCCGGCGATTATGCCCTGGCTTATAAAAGGTACCAGCATTTGCTCAAGGATCAAACCCTGGCCACAGCAGATCTAAATAATGGCAAAGTTTTGTTTACCCGATCCTGTGGCGTCTGTCATAAACTAAATGGGGAGGGTGGCATACTGGGCCCCGATATCACCGGTTCCAACCGGACCAATATCAACTACCTGCTCAGCAATCTGATCGAGCCCAGTGCGGAGATCCAGGACGACTATCGAATGGTGGTAATTACGAGTCAGGATGGGCGTACCTATAGTGGAAATGTAATTGCAGAAAATGACCGGCAACTTACTTTACGGGTTATCGGGCAGGATAAATTGGTATTGAATAAATCGGATATCCAATCGAGGGAGGTGGCACAGGTGTCGATGATGCCGGAGGGATTGTTACAGACGTTGAGTGATAAGGAGGTGGTGGATTTGGTGGGGTATTTGCGGGCGGGGAAGGAGGCGAAATTGCAATGATCAATATTTTAAAAGTCTATTTAAACAAAACGATTTCGATTATTTCTACTTACCATATAAGACCTCAGGTTTAGATGAATAAAAAATAAGTATCTAAAAATTTGAAATTGACTTTCCCTAAATTATGCAGATTTGTTAAATTTGGAAATGATCCTTTAAAACACATTTATTGAACAACTGATACAAAAGTACTGGGCTAATAAAAAAGAAATAGTCATTGATAATGATGGCTTGATCATTAAGAAAGATTTCCTTGCAATTCAGAGAGTCTGTATCCAAAAGAAAGTTTAGGTGAGGTTAACATGTTCTCTACAATTGCCACAACTCGATTAGCTTCGTAAGGAGTAAGTGTTGGTTTGTACATTTTTATTGAAGTTACATACTTGGTGGAAGATAATCAAGTTTGTAATTATTTCGTAAATTCCGAGATAAAGATTATGAACTCAGACGTATTTACTTACGCAAATAATAAAGAGCAACTTGATCGAAAAGCACGGGATTGGACCAGGAACGAATTATACGATCAAATAACCGGTTAGTATAAAAGCTATTTGGAAATTGGTAGCTTTTATGCTACCTTTGAAGCATGAACGCCCTTGAACTTGAAAAACTTATAAAATCTAAGGGCTGGTTTTTTAGTAGACAAAACGGTAGTCACAAAATATTCAAACATGATATAATAGAAGGAATTATAGTAATCCCTTTCCATGGAACAAAAGATTTACCCAAAGCACCCAATTTGGTATTTTGAAAAAAGCAGGACTAAAGTAATAACATGAAACAATTAACAGTAGTTATCGAAAGGAATAAAGATGCATTTTTTGCCTATCTGAAAGAAGTAGATGGTTGTGTAGCAGGTGGCAAAAATTATCAAGAGGTCAAATTAAATTTGGACAAAATGCTCCAGATTGCCCAAAAAGAAGATAAAGACCTTAAAAAGTCATTAAGTAAGGGATACAAACTAAATTTTGAAGTGGATTTAGAATCTGTGTTCGATTTGATTCCTGAAGTAAACATTAGCCAATTGGCTAAAACTGGAAACTTAAATCCGGGATTGCTCCGACAATATGTTTCTGGCACTAAAAAAGCATCAGAAGCACAGACCGAAAAAGTGATGAAAGCAATAAAAGATGTAAGCCTGAAATTGAATTCCATCATGCTTACCGTAAATTAATAAAATACGATGCAGAACGGCCGAATAGCAAAATAGAAGGAGACAAAGGTGGTGACTAAAAAGTGTTTTAGATATTTGTTCAAGATCCGGAGACCTGGAGACACTCAAACCGTGATGCGCTTGGTAGTTGAGTAAAAGTCTAATATTTGACCCCCATAAATATTCAAAAAATAATTTATTTGACAACAACAATAGCAATATGAAACAACCAGGCAAAACCATTACTGAAATTTTATTAAACCTGCCCGAGGACAGGCTTGAACCCTTTAATAAACTGCACGATGTAATTGTAAAAAACCTGCCCAAAGGATTTGAACCCGCCATTAGTTATGGCGGCCTGGGTTATGTGGTGCCGCATAAACTTTACCCCGCAGGTTACCATTGCAAGCCTGAAGAGCCACTACCCTTTGCCGGCATTGCCTCGCAAAAAGGTTCCATTAATTTTTACCATATGGGGGTTTATGCTGATCCAAAATTATTAAAATGGTTTGTGAGCGAATATCCTAAACACAGCAAACAAAAACTGGATATGGGTAAGAGTTGCGTGCGTTTTAAGAAGATGGAAGAGATTCCTTATAAACTCATTGGTGAATTAATGAAAAAGTTGAGCGCTAAGGAATGGATTGAGATGTATGAGAAAAATCTTATACCGAAATCGATGAAGAAATAAAGTCGTTAATCGTTCTCCGGCAACGACTCAACCGGTAATGGTTGTTTTAGGCGGCCGATCCGAAGTGTCGGATCATCGGCCCTCACCTAAAACGGGATACTTGAAAAAACCCTGGAGACCCGTCTCGCAAGTGGACAAGGTTTCTTACTTACTATTCCAACTTAAACCACTCAGGCCTTGTTATTTGAAGAATAGGCGAAAGCTATAAATTAATTATTTTTAAATACAAATCCGATTAACCTTCGGGTTGATATAAGGTAATATATTCACTATCGATCTTAAATAGTTGTTGTGTGGAAATATTAAACCGATGACCATCTCTAAAAAATATATAACCGCAGTTTTTGGGCAAGCATCGTCATCTTGAGTGCTTACTATTTTTATAAAGCGATGGTGTATCGATACTACGAGGAAGGATTCGGACCAACATTTTGGAACAAACAGTTTTGGTTTGCGACTCATATACTTACCGCTAATACAGTACTTATCCTGGGCCCTATACAATTTTGGAACTGGTTTCGCAATCAGTACATCCGGTGGCACCACTTCTTGCTGGGAAAAATATAGGTGACAGGAAGTCTGGCGGGAGGGTTAACCGCCTGTTATCTTGGATTGACAATTTCCTTCCAAGGGTCTATTGTTCCATTGGTATTCCTTTCTATTTTGTGGATATTCATGACTACTGGGGCATGGATCTTCATCAGAAATGGCAATTTACAAGCCCTCCGCCTGTTCATGATCCGAAGCTATACCCTGGCTCTATCTTTTGTCTTCCTGCGAATCCTAGCTGACCTGGTTTACCAACACAACCTGCTGTTTTTTATAGATAGTACTGAATTAAAAGACAACACCTATGAATGGTTAAGCTGGGTGTTGCCTTTATTGGCAGTTGAATTATACTTTTCCTGGATCCCTGCGTTGAGACAAAAATCAAAAAAATACAACCGCTAACAGTTGGTTTGAAGGTAGTTGGTTTTCGAATATATTTCAGTATTTCATGAGTTCTCTTAGGTTTTCGAAAGCAGAATCCAATATGTTTGATATATTTAACTTTGCCTTACGCAAAGCAAGATAATATGTTCGGTTTTTGATTGTTCTCGAAAATGAGGTAAATGATTTGGTTTTGGATTGGATCTCATGAGGACTATAATATCTTAGTAAAATCAATCTAAGAAAAGTAGTTGATTAAAAGTCTTCTATTCCAATTAAGGCATGGGCCGACAGATTCGATCAGATAGGTTAGATCATCTGACAGGCCGCCTGAAGTAACCCGGTTGTTTTCTTTTCCACAGGATTGGTTAAAGAAGCGATAATGACTAAAATGGGTCCATGAATACCG
>Ga0163153_10004314_pt1 | contig 17995 bp, 14 predicted proteins | sample OliLakLV19MP6IB1_FD_148629 | JGI IMG/M metagenome (GOLD analysis project Ga0163153, IMG submission 148629) | Freshwater microbial mat bacterial communities from Lake Vanda, McMurdo Dry Valleys, Antarctica - Oligotrophic Lake LV.19.MP6.IB-1 | ecosystem: Environmental > Aquatic > Freshwater >... | reverse complement strand
GGTACGGGCGAAAACCGACTGCGGGCCCCGCACCCTGATCCTGGGCAATGCAGCCCATGCCATACATCCCATAGCGGCCCAGGGTTTCAATCTGGGTTTGCGGGATGTGGCGGTGTTGGCCGAGGTTCTGGCCGAGGCCATCCATCGACTGGCAGATGATTTTGATCCAGGCGCTGAAAGCCTGCTGCGCGCCTACAGCACCTGGCGCGTGGATGACCAGGCCGAGACCATCGCTTATACCGATGGACTGGCACGGCTGTATGCCAATCCCACTGCTTTGGCCGGCGCTGCTCGTCGTCTTGGACTTATTGCCTACAGGCTGCTGCCGTCATTACGTCGTCGCCTGGCCATCAAGGCCATGGGTTTTCGTGGCCGTATACCCCGGCTGGCCCTGGGTGAGAGGCTGGGTGGGGCTTAGCGTTTGAAGCACACAGCGGACATTATTGTTGTCGGCGCCGGCATGGTCGGTGCAGCAACAGCCTGTATGCTGGCGCGGGCCGGATTTTCGGTGCAAGTTATCGAAAGTAAACAAGCGCAACAATTCTCAACAGATGAGCCCGTTGGTCTGCGGGTATCCGCCCTTTCTCCCGGTTCGCAGAACGTGCTGACTGCTGCCGGTGTATGGCAGCGCATCGCCGATCAACGGCATAGTGCTTACCGCCGCATGCGGGTTGAAGATGGTGATGAGAAAACCGTGCTGGATTTTAATGCGGGTGAATTTGCCCTGGAACGGTTGGGCAGCATTGTTGAAAACGACCTGGTGCAATACGCCCTTTGGCAACAGATGCAGAATCTGGCCAGCGTGGAACTGGTCTGCCCGGCAAGCGTGCGGCAGATCCACATTGAGGCCGGCACAGCGCAAGTGACCCTGGACGATGGTCGCAGCCTCAGTGCAGCCTTGTTGGTGGGTGCGGATGGCGCAACTTCGGCAGTGCGCAAGGCCATGGGGGTGGACCAGCAAGTCTGGACCTATGGCCAGCAAGGCATTGTCTGTGTGGTTAAGAGTTCTATCGCTAACACAGGCCTGGCCTGGCAACGTTTTATGCCGGGTGGGCCTTTGGCCTTCCTGCCTTTGGCTGATGGATCTTCTTCGATTGTCTGGACGCGGCCGGATATTGAAGTAAACGAATTACTGACCCTGGACGATGCGGCTTTTCTGGCACGATTACAAAGTGCCATGGCTGAATCTGCGGGCGCAGAAAGCCTGTTCGGAAAACTGCAATCCTGCGGCCCCCGGGCCGCCTTTCCCTTGCGTATGGCTTTGAGTGATTCCTACGCAACGCAATGCGCTGTCCTGATAGGCGATGCCGCCCATGTCGTACATCCGCTGGCTGGGCAGGGGGTTAACCTGGGCTTTCTCGATGCCGCCGCCCTGGTGGAAACCCTGCTGGGCAACCGCAAGCAGGGCAATCGACTTAATGATGAGCGCAGCCTGCAGGCCTATTCCCGCGCCCGCCGTTCGGAGACCGAGTTGATGGCACGGGGCATTCATGGCATTCGTAGCTTGTTCGCTATCCAGCCATTGTCGCCATTGCGGCGCCTGGGATTGGGTCTGCTGGCGCGGAGCTGGCATGGCAAAGAAGCCTTCATACGCCGCGCTGCTGGATTGAATTCCAATGCTCCAGCGATTGCTCGAGGAGTGGAGCTGGGACAGTTAATGCGCTGAGGTGCTTATTCCTTTTTGGTGCGTGAATCTGCGCCATATGCTTTCTGGTTATATCCTGATAGAAAACACTTCGTTCACGGCTTGCACTGACAAACATATGCTTCTTGCCAATTCATTGAGAATGTTCAGCAAGAGGCATCAGCATGTTCCAGGCACTACGTAGCGACAATTCGCCCTTCACCGAGCAGCAGATTGAGCAGCTCAAATCCAGCCTGGTCAGCCTGGATGCAGCACAGTCCGCTTGGCTGAGCGGTTATATTGCCGGCTGCCTTTCTTCTACTAACGAAGCCAATTTGCCCTCGGCAGCAGCTGCTGCCGAACCATCAGCCCAACAGAAATTCCACGTTTTCTACGCCTCCCAAACCGGCACCGGTGAAGCCATTGCCGCTGAACTGGCCAGTCAATTGCAGCAAGCAGGCTGGTCAGTCGAACTGCAATCCATGGGCAGTGTACGTCCAGCCCAACTGAAGAAACTACAGCACGTTGCTGTGGTAATCAGCACTCACGGTGAAGGTGATCCGCCGGACGATGCGATCGATTGGTTCGACTATCTGCAGAGTCCCCGGGCACCACGACTGGAATCACTGAACTTTACCGTATTGGCACTGGGCGATCGCAGCTACGAAAAATACTGCGAGGCCGGGCGGCAACTGGAAACCCTGTTGCTGGCAACCGGTGCCAAAATATATTCGGAGCGGGTGGAATGCGATCTGGATTACGCCAGCAATGCCGGGCAATGGTCAGGCCAGGTACTGGGCTATGCCCACAAGCAGCAACCCCAGCAGCAACCCCAGCAGCAACCCCAGCAACAAGCCCAACAGCAACCCCCACAAAAACCCCTTACCGATTCATTGGCCAAACGCGGAGCTGCGCAGCACCTTAGTGTGGTGCCCAGTATTGAGGAGTGGACTCGCGTCAAGCCCTTCAAAGCAACTCTGGAGCGGGTACAAAAAATCACCGCGCTCGAATCCGACAAGCACGTGTATCACCTGGAATTGTCACTGGCCGATTCCGGCATCGAATATCAACCGGGCGATTCATTGGGTGTATGGGCCAACAACAATCACGAAATTGTTACCGCTATCCTGACCCGGCTGAATATCGCCGCTGATGCTGAAATTGAAATCGATGGTCATGTACACAACGCTCACGAGGTGTTGGTCCGCCACCGCGAAATCACCCGCCTGAGTGCCGACACCGTTCTGGCCTATGCCGCAGTGGCCGGGCAAAGCGAGTTGCAACAGCGTTTCGAGGCTTTGGAATCAGCCGCACGCCGCGACTTTATCGAACAGCGCCAGTTTATCGACCTGGTGGAAGAATACCCGCTGGCCGATGGCTCCGTTGTCTCGCTTGAAGAACTGGCTGATTTGTTACGGCCGCTGGCGTCGCGCTCTTATTCCATAGCCTCCAGCCGCGCGGAAGTGGATGAGGAAGTTCATCTGACCGTTGGCACCTTGTTCAGCAATGCCATCGGCACCGAGCGCAAGGGCGTTGCCAGTGCTTTTCTTAATCACCACCTGCAAGCGGGTGATGAGGTCGGTGTGTTCCTGGAGCCCAACCGGCGTTTCCGCTTACCGGAAAATCGCCAGACGCCCATCATTCTGATTGCAGCCGGGAGCGGCATCGCGCCATATCGGGCTTTCCTGCAGCAACTGGCGCAGGAAGAGGCCAATACGCCGGTTTGGTTGATCTTTGGCAACCCGCATTTGCGCAGCGATTTCCTCTACCAGCGCGAATGGCTGGAATGGCGTGAAAAAGGCTTGCTGCAGCACATCGATTGCGCCTTCTCGCGCGACCAGGACGAAAAGGTTTATGTACAACACATCGTTCGCCAGCAGGGCGAGCGCCTGAATCAGTGGTTACAGAGCGGCGCACAGATCTACCTCTGCGGCGGCCTGGCCATGGGCAAAGAAGTGGAACTGGCTGTGCAGGAAGTTCTGGCCGAACAGCGCGGCCTGGATGCAGACGAGGCCAAAGAACAGCTGGCTGAACTGCGTCGCCAGGGCCGCATACTGAAGGATTTGTACTAATGAAGGCCACTACAAATGACTGATGCCGCCAAGCTGACGCCGGTTGAAGGCATTAAGGCACGCAGTAATTTCCTGCGGGGCAGCTTGCTGGAAAGTCTGGCGGACAGTGCTACCGGAACCCTGGCAGAAGACGATACCCAGCTGAGTAAATTCCATGGTTTTTATCAGCAGGATGACCGCGATGTGCGCGATGAGCGCCGCCGCCAGATGCTGGAGCCCGATCACCAATTCATGATCAGAGCGCGCGTACCCGGTGGAATTTGCACACCTGATCAATGGCTGGCCATGGACGCGATAGCTGCCGAACATGCCAATGGCACCATCCGCTTAACCACGCGCCAGGCTTTCCAATTACACGGTGTGGTTAAGCGCCGACTGAAGTCCACCATCAAGGCCATCAACGACAGCTTGCTTGATACCATCGCTGCTTGCGGTGATGTGAACCGCAACGTGATGAGCACGGTGCTGCCGGAACAGTCCGCCCTCCACCAGCGCGTTTTCGATGATGCCGCTGCAGTGAGCCAGCACCTCACACCAAATACCCATGCTTATCACGAGATCTGGCTGGATGGCGAGAAGCTGACCGGCGAGCAGGCTGCACAAGAACACGAGCCCATCTATGGCGCCACTTACCTGCCACGTAAATTCAAAATGGCTTTTGCCATTCCGCCGCGTAACGATGTGGATCTGTTTGCTCACGATCTGAGCTTTATCGCCATCGTCGAGAATGGTGAATTACAGGGCTATAACGTGGCAGTGGGTGGTGGCATGGGCGTTACTCATGGTGACCCCAAAACCTATCCGCGCCTGGCGACGGTGGTAGGTTTCTGCAAACCCGAACACGTTTTGAAGGTGGCGGAAACCATCGTTAAAATCCAGCGCGATTTCGGCGACCGCACCGAGCGCAAGCACGCTCGCCTGAAATACACACTGGATGACCAGGGCGAAGAGTGGTTACACGAGCAACTGGTGCACCGCATGGGGTTCAGTCTGAGCATGGCGCGTGATTATCACTTCACCCATACCGGCGACCGTCTCGGTTGGCAGCAAACCGATGACGGGCTGTGGCATTTGGGATTGTTTATCGAGAATGGCCGGGTCAAGGACCAGACCAGCGATCAGTCTGGCAGTAAGCAATTAACCGGCCTGCGGGAGATTGCAAAAGTATTGAAAGGTGAATTCCGACTCACCCCCAACCAGAACCTGGTGATTGCCAAGGTAGCAGCAGCAGATCGTGCTGGCATTGATCAGATTGTGGCTCAGCATGGCCTGGATAGCTGGAACCGGTTGTCCCCCATACGCGAGAATGCTTTGGCCTGTGTCGGTTTTCCGACCTGCGGACTGGCCATGGCCGAAAGCGAGCGTTATTTGCCGGAACTGATTGGGCGTATTGAAACCTTGCTGGAAAAGCACGGTTTGTTGCAACAGGCCATCACCATTCGCATGACCGGTTGCCCCAATGGCTGCGCCCGGCCTTACTTGTCTGAGATTGGCCTGGTTGGCAAAGGCCCCGGTTTGTACAACCTGCATCTGGGTGCAGCATTCAACGGCACACGGTTGAACTCTTTATTCCGTGAGTCGGTACAGGAAGCTGAAATTTTACAGATTTTGGACCCGTTGTTTGCCGAATATGCTGCGGGCAGAGCCGATCAAGAACATTTTGGCGATTACCTGTTTCGGCAGGGATTGCTTTCCAACTCTACCCATTCAACCACACCCCAAAGTCTATCAACACCACTCAACAGGCTTCAGCATGAGTGAACAGGCATTGAAATTATGCATTCCCCGACCCGGCCAACACTGGAGCCAGCAACAACTGGACGCGGTTAATCCCTGTCTGGAGAAAATGTCAGCCGTTGCCCGGGTGCAATGGGCGTTGGATTTCCTGCCCGACCAGGTGGTGCTCACTTCCAGTTTCGGCGTACAGGCCGCATTGATGTTGCATCTGGTTACCCAGATCCAGCCGCGCATTCCGGTGGTGCTGATCGATACCGGCTATTTGTTTGATGAGACTTATCGGTTTGTTGATGAACTGCAGGACAGGCTGGATTTGAACCTGCACATCTACCGCCCGGAACTGAGCCCGGCCTGGCAGGAATTGCGTCATGGCCGCTTGTGGGAGCAGGGCACTGAAGGTATACGTCGCTACAATCTGTTGAACAAGGTTGAGCCAATACAAAGAGCCCTGAAGGATTTACAAGTGGGCACTTGGTTAAGTGGCTTGCGGCGGAGTCAGTCCGACACGCGCAGCGAATTGTCAGTGCTGCAACGGCAGGGCAATGTGGTAAAAGTGTATCCGCTGGTGGACTGGAGCAATCGTGACGTACATCGCTATTTGAAACATTTCGATCTGCCTTATCACCCCTTGTGGGAACAGGGCTATGTATCCATCGGCGACCACCACAGCAGCCGGCCATTGCAATGGGGCGAATCCGAACAGGACACCCGCTTTTCCGGATTGCTGCGCGAGTGCGGCTTGCACGAGGCAGAACATTTCACGCCCATCAAAGCCGATGAACTACAGGTTAAAAGTGCCGTTGCAACAGCTTGAATATCGATTGCTGAGGCCGGGGTGTTGATTCAAGGCACCCAATGATTGGCCCAGGACCGGGCCAGCACCTCCGTCGGCATTGGCGATGATGTCGTCAATGCGTTTGCGATCTATACCTGGCACCATCAGTTGCAGGAAAGCATACATGTAGTCGCGCAGGAAACGGTCCCGGCGAAACCCTATCCAGGTAGTGCAACTGGGAAACAAACGTGTGACGTCCAGCGCCACCAGGTCGGAATCTCTGTCTTGCTCGTAAGCCATACAGGCGACGATGCCGATACCCATTTCCTTGCGCACATAGGCCTTGATCACGTCGGGATCTTCGGCAGTAAATACCACCTTGGGTTTGCAGTTGGCTTTGGCGAAGGCCAGTTGCTGATCGGAGCCCGCATCAAAGCTATGGGTATAGCTGATGATGGGGTAGCGCGCCAGATCATCCAGGCTGATGCGTTGCAGTTGCGTCAAAGGATGATCCGGTTTGACCAGTACCGTGCGCTCCCAATGATAAATAGGCAAAGTCACCAGGTCGTCGAACAGTTCGCTGCGGCCGGAGGCGATGGCGAAATCAGCTTCCTGCTCCTGCACCAGGCGGGAAATCTGGTCTGAGGTGCCCTGTTGCAGGTTGACGGAAATGCCCGGAAACTGGCGCTGGAAGGCTTCCAGCAGATCCGGCAAGACATAGCGTGCCTGGGTATGGGTAGTGGCAACCTTCAAATTGCCTTGTTGCTGGCCGGACATTTCTTGCGACATGGAGCGGATATTGTCGACTTCCGTGAGAATTTTACGGGCCCGGCGCACCACCTCCTCGCCCGCCTCGGTCAAGCCTTCCAGGCTTTTGCCTTTGCGCAAAAACAAGCTCAGCGATAGTTCCTCTTCCAGCATTTTGACTTGCTTGCTGACACCCGGCTGTGAAGTAAACAATACCTGTGACGCGGCGGTAATGTTCATGCCGGCATCGACTATGGCGATCAGATAACGCAGTTGCTGCAATTTCATAAAATATTCCCGGTCTTCACATGGTTCAGACCGTTCAACAGTCGATCTGCTTGCAGATTAATCAGCCTTACCGTTCAGCGCAAGCCCGCATAACTCGCATATTGCACCAAGGATCCCATGTTTGTGCAATATGTGGGTTAAGGACACGGGCGATATAACGCAGGGATATAAGGGCGAAAGGAATGCTTCTTTCTGCTGTCACCCCGGGCTGACTATGATCGACTCCATTGCTGTTTGGAGTTAGTAATGGACTTTTTCCCTATATTCCTCAATTTGCGCGCGCAGCCAGTCTTGCTGGTAGGCGCAGGAACAGTCGCTGAACGTAAAGCACGCATGCTGTTGCAGGCCTCGGCCACAGTAAAAGTTGTGGCGCGTGATCTGAACAAGCAGTTTCTGGCCTGGCAGGCAGAAGGCAGGATCGAGCACCTGGGCAAGGAATACCATGCCCAAATCCTGCACGGCAAACGTCTGGTATTCGCCGCCAGTAGCGATCGGGCTTTGAACGCCCAGGTTTTTACAGATGCTGAACAGGCCGGAATTCTGGTCAATGTGGTCGATGATCCAGACCATTGCCGTTTCTTGTCGCCCGCAGTCATTGACCGCTCGCCCATACAGGTCGCCATCTCCACCGGTGGTAGCTCGCCCCTGCTGGCAAGAGTGATCCGCGGCTGGATAGAACGTTTGCTGCCGTTGGGCCTGGGGCGGGTCGCTGCGGTTGCCGGGAATTTACGCACTACTGTCAAGCAGGCACTTCCGGTCAGTCAGCGCCGCCGTTTCTGGCAACAGCTGCTGGAGGAAAAGCGACTGCGGAGCTGGAGTTTGCAGGACGAGGACCAGATCAGCCGACAGATTCGGTCGGCTCTGGATGCAGAAGTCAAATCGACTGCGACAGAAAACAGCACCAGTGAATTGCCCTCGCAAGGCAAAGTATTTCTGGTCGGTGCAGGCCCGGGGCGCGCTGATCTGTTGACCTTGCGGGCATTGCATGTGCTGGGTCAGGCTGACGTGATCCTGCATGACCAACTGGTCAGCAGTGAGGTGCTGGATTTGGCGCGACGTGACGCCGATCGCATCGATGTGGGTAAACGCGCCGGCGATCATCATCGCAGCCAGCAGGAGATTCATGCCCTGATGCTGCAGCAGGCCAGTCTCGGCCGCACAGTGGTCCGCTTGAAAGGCGGCGATCCCTTTGTGTTTGGCCGTGGTGGGGAAGAGTTGGAGTACCTGCGGCAACACGATATTGCTTATGAAGTGGTGCCCGGAATCAGCGCAGCCATGGCTTGTGGGGCTTACAGCGGTATTCCATTAACCCACCGCGACCACGCGGCAACGCTGACCTTTTTAACCGGTCACGCTGCCAGCCCTGCAGGCCAATCATCAAATCTTGCCACAGATCATTCCCGCCCAGCCGTGCAGTGGGAAGCCATTGCCGGCAACGGGCGCACTGCGGTGATTTATATGGGGCTCAAACAGGCCGGTAGAATTCGCACCGAGTTATTGCGGGCGGGCATCGCCAGCGATTTGCCAGTAGCCCTGGTAGCCAATGGCACACGCGACAACCAGCAGGTATTGCACGGTACAGTGAATGAATTGCAACAACTCGCATCCCGCATCGAGGCCGCTGCACCCACTTTGCTGATTATTGGACAGGTTGCCGCGCTCGGGAGTACCCTCAGTTGGTTCAAAAATCACCCGGTGCTGCTGGCAGCAGCGTAATTATATGATGAGGAAGACCTAATGATTTACAGCAACATCCTGGAGACAGTGGGACGTACACCCATCGTCAAGATCAATCATCTGGCTCCCAAAAGGGTCGAAATGTACGTGAAGCTGGAAGCCTTCAATCCTATGGGCTCGGTCAAAGACCGTCTGGCCCTGGGCATTATTCTGGATGCCGAAAAGCGCGGTGCGCTCAAGCCCGGACAAACAGTGGTGGAAGCTACATCCGGCAACACGGGTATCGCCTTGGCCATGGTTTGCGCCGTGCGCGGCTATCCCTTTGTAGCTGTGATGGCAGAGTCGTTTTCTATTGAGCGCCGTCGCCTGATGCGTTTTCTCGGTGCCAGAGTGGTATTAACGCCAGCGCCGCGACGGGGAAGTGGCATGGTAGCCGCTGCTGCAGCATTGGCCAAAAAGCATGGCTGGTTTCTCACCGAGCAGTTTGAAAACGAGGCTAACCCGGCCTATCACCGCAGTACCACCGGTCCTGAAATCCTGTCTGATTTCGCTGGTCGGCGGCTGGATTACTTCGTCAGTGGCTACGGCACGGGTGGCACGATTACCGGTGCAGGGCAAATGATCCGTCTGGCACGCCCGGAAGTAAAAATCATTTCTACCGAGCCTGCTGGCGCAGCGCTGCTCGAAGGTAAGGAATGGCAGCCGCACAAAATACAAGGCTGGACTCCTGACTTCATTCCAAACGTGTTGGATCGTAAAGTTGCCCACCAGAATATTCCGGTAACGGACGATGAGTCCATTGCTACGTCCAAGGCCCTGGCCAAGAAGGAAGGTATATTCTGCGGTATCTCGGCTGGCGGCACGTTTGCAGCAGCCTTGAAGGTAGCCGAAAGTGCGGAACCGGGCGCAGTTATTCTGGCCATGCTGCCCGATACGGGCGAACGCTATTTGTCTACACCGTTGTTCGTTGATGTAGCAGAAGGGCCGGATGAAGCGCAGGATTTGCTGGAAGGTCTGGATTACTAGTGTTTGCTGGGCCTGGCCGGTTTGGCCAGGCCTCTATTTCATAAGTTCTGCGGTTAATTGCCGAAAGACGTCAGCCAGTTCCCGGTGGAAATTAACCAGTGCAGAACTGCTGCGCCATACCAGGCAGATGGTGCGGGACGGTGCCTCGCCTGCAAAAGGCCGGGTGACCAGGTTGTCGGTGGCCGCTATGGGCGGCATCACTGCCAGCAAGGGCAGCAGGGTAATTCCGACCTCAGCCGCCACCATTTGCCGTAAGGTTTCCATGCTGCTGGCGTGAAAATCCACCCGTTCATGCGCACCTGCCAGAGTGCAGACTTCCAGGGCGTGTTCCCGCAGACAATGGCCTTCTTCCAGCAGTAACAGTTCATTGCCGTGCAGGTCATCAATACTGACTTCAGGCAGTTGAGCCAGTGCATGGTTTGCCGCTACGGCCAGAACAAACGGCTCGTGAAACAACACTTCAATCTGCAATCCGGCCTCGGGGATGGGCAGTGCCAGCAAGGCCGCATCCAGCTCACCGCGGTGCAGCATGCGCAACAGGTCTTCGGTTTTTTCTTCAGCCAGTTGCAAACGCAGCCGCGGGAAGTGCTTACGCAGGCCCGGAACCACGTGGGGCAACAGATAGGGCGCGAGGGTGGGGAACAGCCCCAGCCGCAGATTGCCTTCTTCCGGGTCGCTGCTGCGGCGGGCTACGGCGCGTATCTGTTCCACATCGATCAGTAATTTGCGTGCCCGCTCGGCAATTTCTTCGCCTACGGGTGTCAGCATGATGTTTTTCGGTGAGCGTTCGACCAGTTGTGTGCCAAGTTCTTCTTCCAGCTTCTTGATCTGGGTGCTGAGCGTGGGCTGGCTGACAAAGCAGGCTTCAGCGGCTTTGCTGAAATGCCGGAGATCCGCAAGTTTTATAAAATATTGAAGCGCTCGCAGGTTCATGTTGGCGTTAAGGAGCCTCTGATTAATTCAGGTTTCTGCAGACCATTCAATAGTCGTAATCACCAAATTCCATTTCCACCCACAGGCTGAACCCTAAGGACAATTCGCGCTCTTCGTAACGGTAAGTGCGCGGCCAGGTGATGTTGGGACCCATGGACAGAAACATCCAGTCCCGTGTAAAAGGCTGGCGCCAGATCAAGTTCAGGCCGTAATCACGTAACGGCACTTCCTGATCGGTCTCGCCCTGCGCAAATGCCTGCAGGGAAATGGCGTTCTTGCCGTGCAACTGGTGATACCAGGTTTGAGCCGTGTACCACTTCATACCCTCGGTATCTTCCGATACTGTGGCGACACCTTCCCAGCGAACCACATTATGAGTGTTGGCCTGGTGTACCAGGTTGGCACGGCTGGTGGTTCCCAGGCCTTCATCGGTGCGCCAGAACAGGGTTTGTCGAAAGCGTAGATCGGTTTTCTCGGTGTATTGTTTGTTGTAGTAATACTGCACTTTGCCGTACAGACTGAATGGCGACCCCAGCCTCAAGCCCACTGAATAGTCAAAGCCCTGGCGGCGGTTTTTCTGGCGATGACCCAGGCCCAGCAGCCATTCGTTGTCTGCATTGCGCGACAATCCAGGGTCGTAGAGGGTTTGATCAGAGGGTGCAGTGTCGGAGACAAACTCTTCTTCATTCTCACGTCCAACGATGAGATCCCAGCGATTGTTCAGGTTAGGCAGAGGCGCGCGGACCCGAAATCGGGTACGAGGATCGAATCCGTCGTATTGATGATACTCGAAGCCCAGCAGCAGCAAGCCGTTGACTTGTTCTTCCGGAAAGTCGTAGGTGCTTCCGAACAGATGATCGAGCCAGCGAAAGCTGTGACAGGAAATCCCGTAGACTACCTGCTGCGATTTTTCCTGCCATGGCCGACCGGCCAGCACCATGTCGCACTTGTCTTCTTCCGTTAGTGGGCCAGTCGCTGCAGAGGGCTGCTGCTGATCAGGCGGAACGGACTGGCCGGATTGCTCGGGGCTTTCAAAATCCTGAGTGGATATGACTTCAACTGACTGGGTGGCGCTGGTTGAATCCGCCTGATCGGCCATTACCAGAGCTGGTGTCAAGCCGGCCAATGATGTTAACAGCAGAGCAGGAATTGCCAGGGAGTTAAGCAAGGCTTTCTGCAGTTGTGAGAAATGGCATGGTAATTGGCTGATTGTCATGGGTTTGGCGTTTTCGCTGCAAGAGCTTCCTTTGTTCTCGAACTTCTATAGCTGTTTCACTTAGAATACCGCATTGTCTCATTGCTCCGGCGATATTCTTCTTATGCAAAAAAGCACTGTCCTTACCGGCATCACCACCACGGGCACCCCGCATCTGGGTAATTATGTTGGTGCCATCAAGCCTGCAATTCAGGCCAGCCGTAACCCGGACGTACGATCATACTACTTCCTCGCTGACTATCATGCGCTGGTAAAAAATTCAGATCCACAGCGCATCAAGCAATCCACCCTGGAAATTGCCGCCACCTGGCTGGCACTGGGGCTGGATACAGATACCGCTGTTTTCTATCGCCAGTCGGATATTCCGGAGATTCCAGAACTGACCTGGATGTTGACCTGTGTGACTGCCAAAGGGTTGATGAATCGTGCCCATGCCTACAAGACGGCAGTACAGGACAATGTGGATGCAGGCGAGGATGCAGATCTTGCTATCAACATGGGCTTGTTCTGCTATCCGATTCTGATGTCTGCCGATATTTTGATGTTCAACGCACAGCGCGTGCCGGTTGGGCGTGACCAGGTACAACACCTGGAAATGGCGCGCGATATTGCACAGCGCTTCAATCACCTGTTTGGCGAGCATTTCGTGCTGCCGGAAGCGGTAGTGGATGAGCATGTGGCTGTGCTACCCGGACAGGATGGCCGGAAAATGTCGAAGAGCTATAACAACACCATTCCACTGTGGTTGCCGCAAAATCAATTGCGCAAAGCCATTATGAAAATCGTCACCAATTCGCTGCAGCCAGGCCAGCCCAAGGACACTGCAGATTCCACTTTGTATTCGTTATATTCCGCTTTTGCTGCGGCTGAGCAACGCGCCAGCATGCAGCAAGCCTTTGCCGATGGTATAGGCTGGGGCGACGCCAAACAACAGACTTTTGAACTGATCGATGGCGAATTGGCTGCTGCCCGTGAGCGCTACCAGGAACTGATTGCCCGCCCTGATCAAATTGAAGAGATTCTGCAGGCCGGTGCCGGTCGGGCGCGCAACTTTGCCCGTCCTTTTATGGCCCGCCTGCGCCAGGCGGTGGGCCTCCAGCGTCTAGCTTGATGGTTACGGCCTTATTGCTGCTGCCAGTCGTCACTATTCTGGTTTGGTTGTATTGGTATTTGTTGCCGGTGCGCAGGTGGTTGCTCAGCAACAGCCTGTTTCTGCTACTTTTGCTGGCTGCTGCTACCGCTTTCGTGACGTGGGTAGAACGAATGAATTTTGACGCTGACGGCCCCTTGTGGCCTTATATAGTCTCAACTGGGGGTGCCTATGGCATTCTGACAGTAGGCTTGGGTGCTGCCCTGGCGTGGCGCTGGTATCGTTCAAAAATCTGATTCTGGATTGCGATCTGGTTTGCAACCCAGGTTGGCGAACTGGAAACTGAGACAGGGAGTTTCTCTTGCAGTCGGAAAACGTCGAAGGGGTCATAGATCCGGCACAATCGTCTACCGCCACGGAATTAGGCGTTGTGGTGGAAGAACCAGCCGTGCCCGACGGAGCCTCCGTTGCAGACTTGGAACAGCTACCGCTGGATATTGACATAGGTATTTATCTACCTGATTTTATGCGGGAAAGTTGGTATTTCCTGGTAGATCACAAAGCCTTGTTGATGTTGGTGATCCTGTTGTTGAGTTTTACGATTGGGAAAGCGCTCAAGCTGCTGATCGAAAAATTCATTGGCCGCCTGGCCAAAAATGCTGAATCCGAACTGGAAAACCAGATCATTCAGTATCTGGCTGCACCCATCATGCAGACGGCGATTACCGTTGGGCTGGTCATCATCGTGCTGTCGCTGGAGTTTTCCGCATTTGTCCAACAAATATGCATCCGCGTTTTGCTGACGCTGTTGATACTGTTCTGGGGACGTGCCTGGTTCAAGGCCACCAGCGTGATCCTGATTGCGCTGGAATCCCATCGTGACAAGTTTCATGCTTTCCAGCCACGTACCGTGCCGCTGTTCGAGATGGGCATCAAGTTGTCGCTGCTGGGCTTGTTCGTCTACCTGTTTTTCAGTATCTGGGGTATCGATGCAACGGCCTGGGTAGCCTCGGCGGGTATCATTGGTATCGCTGTGGGTTTTGCTGCCAAGGACACATTGGCCAACCTGATTTCAGGTGTTTCCATCGTGGCAGATGCGCCTTACAAGATCGGCGATTACATTGTGTTGGATACGGGCGAGCGCGGCATCGTTACCCATCTCGGCATCCGTTCTACCCGCTTGCTCACCCGCGATGATGTGGAAATTTCCATACCGAATGCGGTGATAGGTGCAGCCAAAATCACCAATGAAAGCGGCGGGCCCTGGGTCAAGCAACGGATACGCGTACCCGTCGGTGTGGCCTATGGCAGCGACACCGACAAAGTTGTGCGCATACTGGAAGAGATAGCCAATGAAAATGCCACTGTGCTGGACAACCCGGCACCGCGAGTGCGCATGCGCGCCTTTGGTCACAGTTCGCTGGATTTTGAGATGTTGGGCTGGATCGCTACGCCAGAGCAGCGTGGCCTGGTCATTCACGAATTGTTGTTGGAAATCGATCGGCGCTTCAGGCTGGAAGGTATAGAAATTGCCTTCCCGCAGTCGGACATTCATATCCGCAGCGGCCTGCACCCCGAAGCAGCGTCAAAGCAATCTTCCGAGCAATCTGGCTCGGATGATTGATGCCTATTCCGCCAGCCTGCGCAGCAATTCGTGGGCTGCGCCTTCGAGAGGAATCTCCTCGTTCTTCGTGGCAGTACGCAAACGGTATTCCAACTGGCCACTGTCTATGCCGCGCTCGCCGATCACCACCCGATGCGGAATGCCGATCAACTCCATATCGTTGAACATCACGCCGGGGCGTAAATCGCGGTCGTCGAGAAACACTTCTACTCCGGCGGCCAGCAGTTCCTCATACAGGGCTTCAGCTACTTCCCGAACACGGTAGGATTTCTTCGCATTCATCGGCAAAATGGCAACCTGGAAAGGAGCCAACGGCAAAGGCCAACAAATACCCCGCTCGTCGTGGTTCTGTTCTATGGCTGCAGCCACGATGCGCGACACACCAATACCATAACAGCCCATTTGCATCGCATGTGAACGGCCGTCTTCGCCCAGCACCACCGCATTGAGCGATGTTGAATACTTGGTGCCAAGCTGGAATATATGACCGACTTCAATACCCCGGGCCAACTGGATCTCACCCTCGCCATCCGGGCTGGGGTCGCCGTTCACCACGTTGCGCAGGTCGGCTTGCGATGGTAATGGCAGATCGCGATCCCAATTGATGCCGAAATAGTGTTTGCCGTCGATATTCGCACCGGCGGTGAAGTCGGCCATAACGGCAACACTGTAATCGATGATGCAGGGGATGGGGCTGTCAACTGGCCCCAACGATCCGGCTGAGGCGCCCATTGCGTCCTTGATTTCTTCCTCGCTAGCAAAGCGCAAGGGCGCGGCTACCGCATCCAGCCTGACTGCCTTGAATTCATTCAGATTGTGATCACCGCGCACCAGCAGCGCTACAAGGGTGCTCTGCTGCCCTTCTGCTGCCTGCACGATCAGTGTTTTGACTGAATTCTGCGGCTGCACGTCGAATTGAACCGTCAGGTCTTCGATGGTGCGTGCATCAGGAGTGTCCACCAGGCGCATCTCAGCACCGGGGGCTGGTCTTTCGACTGCCGGCCTGGCCGCTTCGGCGAGTTCGATATTGGCGGCAAAATCTGAACCGGTTGAAAAGGCGATCAGGTCTTCGCCGGAATCAGCCAGTACATGGAATTCATGTGAGGCATTGCCGCCGATGGCACCGGAGTCGGCCCTTACTGCACGAAAACTCAGGCCGGCGCGGGTGAATATACGCGCATAGACTTCGTACATTTCCCAATAAGTGGTCTCCAGACTGGCAGCGTCAATATGAAAGGAATAGGCATCCTTCATGAGGAATTCACGCGCCCGCATCACGCCAAAACGAGGGCGAATTTCATCGCGAAACTTGGTTTGAATCTGGTAAAAGGTGATCGGCAGTTGTTTGTAGCTACGCAGCTCATTTCGCGCCAGGTCAGTAATCACTTCTTCATGCGTAGGCCCGAACACGTAATCTCGGCCAGCCCGGTCGGTAAGTTTCAGCAACTGGCCACCGAAATCTTCCCAACGGCCGGTTTCGCGCCAAAGCTCAGCGGGTTGCACGGCGGGCATCAGCATTTGCAGGTAACCGGCGCGATCCATTTCTTCGCGTACGATGTTTTCAACCTTGCGCAATACCCGCCAGCCCAATGGTGTCCAGGTATAAATGCCAGCGGTAAGCTTGCGTATCATGCCGGAGCGCAGCATCAACTGGTGGCTGGCAATCTCAGCATCGGCCGGAGTTTCCCGGGTGGTAACTAAGTGGAATTTACTGGCTCTCATGGTTCGTTACGCTAATGCGCCGTTGTTGTGCAAGGGGCGCATTGTAACGGGCCACCCGGTGATCGGGTAGCGCGAAGTTTTCAAAACCTCAGGTCTGCATCGCTCAAGAGCGCCTGTAGTGTAAGTTCTAGTCGCAGTATTCGGTTATCAATCCCTTGGCTTCTTCAACCATTTGAACGCGCTCTTCGTCGTCCATGCGAGTGGTTTCGCCATTTTCGTCGGTGTAGAACACCCGTCGGCTGGGTTCGACCTGGGCCAATCGATCCCTGGCCTGCAAACAAACACGCTGGCGCTCAGCCCGCAACTCTCGTTGTGCTTTGCGCTTTTCATCCATTTCAAGGCGTTGCTGGTCGGCATAAGACAATTCATCTGCCGCTGCAGCCTGGTTGTCATCAGCACCCTCTGCCACCGTTTCATTATTCAGGGTGCCAGTTGACGTATCCATGGGTAAGGTTTCGTATGCAACAGGGATCTCATCGTTGTGCGCGGAAACTTCTGCTGGAGCGCGGTCACTGAAGTGCTTGATGCCATTCTCATCGGTCCAACTGTAAATGCTGCCTTTCTGAGCATCAGCGAAGTTGGGGAACATTGAAGCGACGACTATTGACAGTATTGCAATGCTGATCCTGTTCATTCCTGCCTTCCTTGCCGGGATGTGAAGGAATCTTATAGCACATTGTCAGCCCCTTCGGCGAGGCAGACAGCCAGGGTACAGGCTTCAAAAATGCTATGATGCCTGCGTCTCAGCAACACAGGACAGCGTATGGATAAGGACGAAAAGAAGCGGCACAAAGGTGTATACCTGTTGCCCAATGCCTTGACTACAGGCGCAATGTTCGCTGGGTTTTTTTCCATTATCAGCGGTATCAACGGCCACTACTCGGCTGCTGTGATTGCGGTGATCGTGGCCGGTTTCCTCGATGGACTGGATGGCCGGGTAGCCCGCCTGACCAATACCCAGAGCGAATTCGGTGTGCAATATGACAGCCTGTCGGACCTGATCTCGTTCGGCCTGGCGCCGTCTTTGCTGGCTTTTAACTGGTCTTTGGCCAGTATGAGCGAGATGGGTCCCTTGGCCGGCAAACTGGGCTGGCTGGCCGCCTTCCTTTTTGCCGCATGTGCGGCCTTGCGTCTGGCCCGGTTCAATACCCAGGTTGCCGTAGCAGACAAAGGTTACTTTCAGGGATTGGCATCACCGGCTGCCGCGGGTACGCTGGTTGCGACCATCTGGTTTTTCGTTGCCCAGGGCGTCTCAGGCGATAACGAATTGGTCCGCTGGCTGATCTGGTTTGAAACCATTGCGTTGGGCCTTCTGATGTTCTCGCGAGTGCGTTACTTCAGCGGCAAAACCTGGCCCATGGGTGATCGCATACCTTTGTATATGTTGTTGCTGCTGGTGCTGGTTCTTGTATTGCTGGCGATCGATCCACCCACGGTTTTGATGGCTATCGGGCTGATTTACGT
>Ga0163153_10004313_pt1 | contig 17996 bp, 14 predicted proteins | sample OliLakLV19MP6IB1_FD_148629 | JGI IMG/M metagenome (GOLD analysis project Ga0163153, IMG submission 148629) | Freshwater microbial mat bacterial communities from Lake Vanda, McMurdo Dry Valleys, Antarctica - Oligotrophic Lake LV.19.MP6.IB-1 | ecosystem: Environmental > Aquatic > Freshwater >... | reverse complement strand
AGATCGGATCGTGGAAAGCCCCAAAACGTTCAAAGAAAGTTCAAACATTCGCACCCCAGGATCGCTGTCGTCGCCCTTGCCACTGCGGCGGCGTGAGTTTTCTTTCAGGCACTAAGTAGCACATCGCGGAACAGACCGTCGGGCGCGGGCATCGCCGCGCCGCGTTTGGAAATGAGCAGTAGGCCGAATGGTGCGGAAGTTTGGAGGAAAGCAACGTCTGGTTTCCAAAGCTCAACCTGCGGTTCATCGCCCGTGACTTTGAAGAACGGGCGCAGGATGGATTCGAGGCGCTTGCGGAATCGCTCGCGTTCCACAGGGCGAGGCGGGTTGCACGCACGGTCACGCGACTCAATGTAGGGCATGCCCACTTCCACCGTGTCACGCACGACTTCCATGTCCTTGCTGTCGAGTCCGAATAAGTTCCCAAAGAAGGCATCAATCTCGTCAAAGACTAGCGTATCGCGGGCGATGAGCCGAGAAGAGAGGCTGGCCACAGTCTGGCGTTGTGCCGCTGACAGTTTCTCGAACGGAACAATCGGGCATTCGTCGAAATCGGTTTTGTAAACAACCCGTCTTTCCGCGCCGAATACTGGCGCGGTGATAAGCGCGTGATGAATCCAAAGGAACGAATGGCTGAAAAGAAGAAGGTATCGAACCAGTTGTTCGCCATGCGCATGACCAAAAGCCGAGTAACCGTAAAAATTCTGGTTGAAGGCAACGTCTTCCAAGCTCAACAAGGCCCAACCGTTTCTCCTGTCAGAGCCTGGCGACTGTTTCGTCAGCAATAGAGGCGCGCGGTAATTTTCTCTCTTCCTGGGCCTACACGCCTCGTCACGTCCGAATGGATTCACCCCACTCGTTTCGACGATGAACTCCCCGTTCGCAGTGGTTGTGAGGTTTGGCAAATCCTTGAGGAAAGAAGCATCATTTTGCTTCTGTCTCTCCTTCACCATGTAGCCCGCGACACTGAGCAGGCCCAACTCTTTTTCCCAGTAGTCCTCAAGTCGAGGGCAGTCAGCTTTGTGTAGCCGCCTAACGACTTCCGCATCCAACGATGTTCCCAACGCCAGCGCCTTCCAAATCCACGGTTGCTCGAAAGTCGCTCCCACCTCAACGGGTTGAACGGACTTCATATCAATCCGCATCTCGCCATTCCGATTCAGTGACGTGTCATACTGCGGCGTGATGAGCCGCAGTGTATGTCCGGCTTTGGGCTTCCGATTCCGAGCGAACAGCAGCATGAAGGGTTGCCCCATCTTCGGCCAAACCGCCGTGTCAGAAAGGTTCGTTCCGTTGACGATGCCCGTGACTTCGACCAACCGCAAAAATGTTTCACGGGCACGGCGCGGAATCTCTTCCTGCTTGAGCAGAATGCGAGCGGGCAGCGCCATCGCAAGGCGACCGCCGGGTTTGCACCACTCCGTCGCCTTCCAGACGAACGGCAAATCAGGGCCAAAGTCTGGATTCTCATACGCAGCGGCAGTTCCCGCATCCGCACGGCGTGTGATGATGGCCTTGCTCAATCGGTTCAACTCTTCAGCCAACGGACGCTCCTTGGGTTTGAGGCTGGTCCACGGCGGATTGCTGAGGACGAGATCAAACTGACCATCAAAACGCCGCCCAACATGTTCTCCGAGACTGCCAGCAACCGCGCCCTCTTCCGGGTCAATCCCTTCGCGGCGGAAGTTGAAGAGCACCTTGTTGCGGAGGTGAATAAAACGCAGGTCTTCCAATGGGACAGGCTCTGGGTCGAGTTCGATAGCTGTGAGGTAGAGGCTGAGGGAGGCGAGTCGGATGGCGGACTCACTGATGTCGAATCCTGTAAGCTGCGTGTTTAGGATTTGCCGAATGGTTCGTCGATTTGGACGCTGCTTTGTCTCCTTCCACCGCTCCTGATAGAGTCGTCGAAAGGCGAGAACGAGAAAGACTGAAGCACCACACGCCGGGTCGAGCACGCGAGCGGCATGGGCGTCGGGAAGTTTTGCGAAAGCTTCATCCACCAGCGTGGCTGCGATATTGCGCGGGGTGTAATGGACACTCGTTTCCCTTGCTCCGTGTTCCCACTTCCACGCGAAACGCTCATAGACCTGGCTCAACAGGCCAACCGGGACATGGGCGAAATCATACGCGCCCCAGTTCCGTTCCTCTGGCCGAAACCGCAGCGGAATTTGCCAGCCAGAATCTCCCGACGGCTCTTCGCCTTTGAGAATGGCGCTCAGATGAATGAAAACACGTCCGCCAGTTCGTTGCCCGATTTCGTCAAAGTAGCTCGTGCTACCGTCGTCGGTGAGAGGCAGCAGGTCGCCGTTAAATGTCTTGTCCAACCATGCGGATGTGCTGGCCGCATTCTCCGCATTGGCAAAACAGTCCACGATGCTGGAGGCATGGGGAGCAATCTTCTGGCAGTCAATTTCGCGGACAACATGTCTATCGCGCAAAAACCGAAGGAACAGCGCGCGTCCCATCAGCGACAAAACGTCCGTGCGCTTAAGGTGCAACGCCGCGAGCCGGTCGGCCACGCTCCACACCAGCTTGAACATTGCGGAGAAGACGTAGTCCGCCTCCTTCGGTTCGCCTTGGCCGTCATACTGACCGTGAGCAAGGCGAGTGAAAAAAGTCAGCGCCTCAGGCGTGCCGGGAGTGTAGAGCTTCCACGCGGGGGTTCGGTCGTCCAGCGACACGGGCACAACTGCGAGTTCACCGGGGCGGATGCGGGCGAGGTAGGCGCGGTCCCCTCGACAGGCGAGTTTGCGTCGTAGGGTTTTGAGTTGCTGCTCCTGTTCGGCGGGCGCTTGTGCGAGCCGGCTTTCGTTGACGATGAAAAGCAGCGGACGCCCCTGACTTTCGGCGACGCCGTCCGGCAGGAGATTGTCTTCCTCAACCTGACCGCCATCGTCCGCCTGAAACAAATCGAGATAGTCCAGCGATTCCGACGTCGCCGTGCCGCCAAGTTCACGGAAGCTCCGGCTGGAAACGCCGTAGCTTTGAACTGCCGACTTCAGATTTAGTGTTTCACCGTTGGGCATGGATGCGTCCGCAGGTTAATGACCCGGCTGAATTTTTGCACGCGACAATCGCTCGCGTTGCTCTTGGGCGGGACGCCGAACTGCCAGCGCACGTCGTCGTCTTTGCGGAACCAGTCGGAGTCGTTGAAGGGCGGGTTGGCGAGGAGTTGTCTTTCGCTGCGCGCAAGTCCCGCCAAGTGGCTGCGCAGTCACGATTCGCGTTCCCGCGCAGCGCGGCGGTGGTATCTTTTTCGGAGGGCGCGATCCAAATCATGGCGTTGGCGCGGAATGTATTTCAAAAGGTTTCGTCCGTGAACAAAAATGAGGTTCTCCCCGTTTTCGGTGGAATACACCCAGGGCTCACCCCGGCCCTTTCGGCCTCCATTGAAGGCTGCGAAGAACTGTTTTCCCCAAATGCTTCGCCCCCGCCCGTGCTTCACCCGCGAAAAAGCCCCATTTTTAAAGAGCTGGCTCTTTTTGCACTGCGGTATCGCGATACTTCGTCGATCATGAGCCTTACCGCAGCCCGGTATCGTCATACCGTGGCAAAGTATTGCAATACTTCGTCGATCATCGGCCATACCGTGGCGCGGTATCGCGATACCGCAGTGTGGTAAGGCAATACTTTGGCGTGGGATGGCCTTACCGCGCCGATCATGGGCAATGCTTCGGTGCGGGATGGCGATACGGCGCAGGAGCAGACAGCGCGTTCTGCCTTCCTCCAGAGTGGAAGGTTCCACGGCCTGAACAAGGCCACGATTTGTGGTGCCCGTGAACCACAGAGGGTTCCTCGTAGATTCAGATTCTTCGCAGGAGAACGCGCGCATGCAGTCGCCCGGAACCAAGTCCATGCAGTAGGACAGCGCTTCCAGCCTGTCCCGGAAGCCGACGGGCTGGGGACCGACTTGTTGCTCAACCATTCCATTGAGGCTCGTGCAATAGAAGTGACGGAGCGCCGAGCATGGCTCGGCACGGGGGAACGCCATTACGATCAAGCCGAGCAATGCTCGGCGCTCCACTGAATGTGGCCACCGCTTTGGCAGTAATCGTCACCTGTTTCATCAGGCTCAATAGTGCCCTCTGACAAGCAGCCCCTGCCCTCTCCCTGTTTTTATCCGTGTCTATCTGCGTGCATCCGTGGTTGAACTGCCCTGTTCCGGCTCACCGCGCGTAACGATCCGGATCGAGCAGGGCGAGGTTCAGCGAGGGCTTCTCGTCGCTGAGGATTTCGCTGACGAGCCGTCCGGTGATCGGGCCGAGGCTCAGTCCCATCATGGCGTGGCCGGTCGCGAGCGTGAGGTTCGCGAACTTCGCCGTGCGTCCGAGATACGGCAGGCCGTCCGGTGAGCACGGACGCAGGCCGCGCCACGGCTGGATGCCCGCAAAGTCAGCCGGCGTGAACTGCGGAAAATACTTCGACACCGCCTTGATGATGCCCTGCACGCGCACCGGATTGATGTCCTCGTTCAGCCCCGCGATTTCCATCGTGCCGCCGAAGCGCAGCGTGCCGCCCATCGGTGTCACCGCGACGCGCGCCTCGGTGAAGATGGAGCAAAGCTGCGGCAGCTCGCGCGGCCTGGTGAGCGTGAGGCTGTAGCCTTTGCCGGCCTGCATGGGAAGTTTCAGACCGAGGTCGCGCGCGATGACCGGAGACCACGAGCCGCCGCACAGGACGAGTTCATCGAACTCATGTTCGCCCCGCTGCGTTTTCACGGCGGCGACCTGCCGTTCAGAACCAGCCAGCCGAAGCACTTCATCATTCCAGGAGAACGTCACGCCCAGCGCGTCGCACTGCCGCTTCAGCGCGGCCATGAAACGGTTCGGCGAGAGATGGCAGTCCTTCGGGAAATAAACGCCGCCCGCCACGTTCATCGTCACGTCCGGATCGAGCCTCGCGACGCCTCTCGCGTCCAGCACTTCGGCGGGCACGCCGAGGGCGTTCGCCTGCGCGGCATACTTCGCCTCGTCATCCAGTCCGTGCTGAGTCCGGCACAGCATCACCAGACCCTTCTTCACGAGGCCGAAGTCGTTCGCGTCCGCTTCGTAGCCGCCGACGTGAGGAGGCGGATTCGTTGCGCGGTTAATTCCATCCGCCCCGTCACCTCGGCGGCTGCCTGACTTCCACTGCTCCGCCAGTTCCTCGAAGCACGCGCGGCTGGCGAAGCTGAGGTCGCGAATCAACGGCGCGCTGCGCTCCACATGCTTGGCGTTCGCGGCGCGCATGAACTTCCAGCCCCACGACATCAGCTCCCAGTCCAGGCGCGGCTTGATGTAGAGCGGCGACTCGGGATTCCACATCCACTTGAAGGCCGTGCTCACCGCGCCGGGCGCGGCCAGCGGCACGAAATGGCTCGGCACCACCATGCCCGCGTTCCCGAAAGAACAGCCGTCGCGCTGCTCGGGATTGCGGTCGATGAGCGTGACACGATGCCCGCGCCGCGCGCAGTAATACGCGGTGGAAAGCCCGATGACGCCCCCGCCGATGATGAGGATGGATTTGGATTCTGAACTCATTTGAGGGAGGAACGAATTGCGGCGAAGCGCGTCCGAATCTCCTGCGCCGACCCAATGGTCAGCCAGACGTTGTACTCGAACTTCAAACCGGGCGTGATGGCAAATCGTTTGAGCGGTGCGAAGTAGGAACACGAACCGTGCTCACGCCTGCCGTCGCCGAAGCGGTAGCAGGTCAGTTCATCCGCCACCGGCACGAACGCTCCCACGCCGAAGTTGTTTGCATTCACATAAGCCGCCCAGTGCTCGGTGAACTTGCGAGACTCATTCGGCCAGCCAGGTTTGGAGCGATGCACCGCGTCGCCCGCCCAGGCATTCGTGCCTTGATACACGAGCAAGGTGTCGTACTGCGGCTCCACGAACACCGCCGGCAGTTCGTGGTGAATGTTCGGATGGGTGTTGGTGCCGGAGCAGGTCATGCGAAACTTCACATGGGCCACCTGACCAGTCAGGGAAATCCACTCCTCGAAAATCACGTCAGGCAGGTCGGAGCCCGTGGCCCAGTGCTTCGCCATCGTCTTCGCGTAGAGCGAAGTCTTCTCCGCCTTCAATTCCAGGACTCGCGCCGGCTCATGACGCCATCCTCCACCCTGCACCGGATTCCAGCGCCACGGCTGCTTGTTCCAAAACGAACCGTCCTCAGCACCATAGTAGGACTGTTGCACCAGTCGCCCGCGATCCCAATGGTTGATCACATTCTCACCGGTCGCACTGAGCGCAAGATGCGCGATGCCCGCTCCAGAAGACTTCTTCACGCCAAGACGGAGCTCGCCGTTGTCGATGAAGACGAAGTCATCGGTGGCACGTTCGGCAGGCAAATCCGCTCCAGCAACGGCTAGCCGGAACAGCAGGACGAACAACGCCAATAGCACTTTGAATTCTGGTTTCATGTCAGGGACTTCGTCATTCGCACCACGGCGATGGTCAGGCCGCCGGGCATCGGGGCTTCGTAACGCTCGGCGACCGCGTAACCAAAACGCGCATACAACGCCTCGCCTGCCAGCGTGGCCACGAGTTCCACGCGTGCGAAGCCAGCAGCACGAATGGCCGCTTCGCTCGTCTCCAGCAACGTGCGACCTAGCCCGCGCCGTTCCCAGGCCGGGTGAACGAAGAAGGCCCGCACGCGGGCCGCATCCGTGGCCGGGTTCAATTCTGCCTGCGCTCCACTGCGTCCACGGTCGCCGCCATACACCGCAAGACGTTTGCTCCAGCCACCGCACGCAATGATTTCGCCCGCGTCCTCTGCCACAAAATATGTGCCATCGCGAATCAATTGGCGATCCAGTCCGAAGACCGGGCCGAGCGCCACCGCGAGCTGCGCGGCCGAGTAGCAGCGCGACAGCGACTCGCGCACCGTCAATTCAATCAGCCGCTCCAGCGCAGGAGCGTCTTCATCACGGGCGATGCGCAGAAGCCAGCTCATGGATCAGTGCGGAAGGGAGACGACGCGGATGTCCCGTCTTCACGGAGTTCGCGATGAAACATTCGGCATGGGCGCGATGATGCAGCGCGGCGATCTCGTCCGCCGTCGGAAGACGTTCACCGCTCCAGACGAGTTGAGGGTCCAGCGTGACGCTGCTGATCCAGAGCGCGCCTTGCTTGTTCTTCGTCATCACGCCGACGGCTTCGTCCACGTAGCTCGCGACCGTGAAGCCATCACGCGAGGCGAGCCACAGGAACGTGAGCATGTGGCAGCTCGCGATGGAGGCGACGTAGGCTTCCTCCGGATCGACATGCGCCGCGTTGGACCATGGCGCAGGCACCACGGACGGCGACGGCGATGCCGCCACCGTGACGCCACCATCGAAGGTCCAGGTGTGCTCGCGCGAATACCGGCCCTTCACGAAATCCGGTCCGCTCAGTTTCCAATCAATGACCGCCTTGTATTGATGACTCATGGCTGTTCCAAGCAGGACAGGCTTCCAGCCTGTCTGTGAATGACCACAGGCTCGCCAATGGTTTGGTGGATGAAATGAAATGGTTGAGCAACGGAATGGTCCGATGCCCGTCGGCTCACGGGACAGGCTGGAAGCGCTGTCCTACTGCATCGTTCCGGCTCACGATGCCGCCGAATCTCGTTATGAAATGGCGTCATGGCTCGTTTGTCTTACCGGATGCCCCAGCAGAACGGATCGTTCTCGGCCAGCAGCAGCGTGGCCTCGGAGTTCACAAACGCCGTGCCGGTGATGATGGGCACCACCTCGCCCTTCTCGCGGTTCACCCACTTGAAGCGTCCGGTGAACGTGCTGCCCAGAATGCTCTCCTGCACCCACGCGTGACCTTCGGCCAGCTTCCCGTCCGCCGCGAGACACGCCAGCTTCGCGCTTGTGCCAGTGCCGCACGGCGAACGATCATAAGCCTTGCCGGGGCACAGCACGAAGTTCCGCGAATGTCCGCCCTTCGACTGCGGCGGGCCGAACAGCTCGACGTGATCCACCTCGGGAAAACCCTGCGCGTTCACCGCCTGCCGGATGCGCCAGCTCAGGTCCGTGAGACGCTCCACGTTCTTCAGCGCCAGCTCCTCGCCGTGATTCTCCACGAGAAAGAACCAGTTCCCGCCCCACGCCACATCGCCGCGAATCTCGCCCGCGCCCGGCACCTCAATCGCCGCACCCTTCACCTTGCGAAAACTCGGCACGTTCGAGACGGACACCGAGCCGTCTTCGTGCAACGTCGCCGTCACCACGCCCACGCAGGTCTCGATGCGATGCTCGCCCGGACGGATGCGCCCGAGATGCGCCAGCGTGACCACGAGCCCAATCGTGCCGTGGCCGCACATCTGGAGCGGCCCGACGTTGTTGAAGAAGATGACGCCGGTGACGCACGACTTGTCCGCCGGTTCCACGAGCAGCGCGCCGACTATCACGTCCGACCCGCGCGGTTCATTCACGACGGCGGAGCGAAAGCGATCGTGCTGTTCGCGGAAGACCTTCAACTGCTCCGCCACCGCGCCACGTCCCAGGTCCGGTCCGCCGCTGATGACAATCCGCGTCGGTTCGCCGCCGGTGTGAGAATCGATGATTTGGATGCGTTTCATTTCTGAAGATTTTTTCAACCACGGATGGACACGAATTCACACGAATTGCAGACGTCGGATTCGTGTCCATTGGTGTTCGTTCGTGGTTTCATTGTTGAGATCAATTCAACCGCACCGCCCGCTGAATCTGGATCATCGGCGTCAGGGTTTGTCCTTCCGCTGGCGCGCTCTGGATGCGGCGCACCACGTCCATGCCCTTCACCACCTTGCCAAACGCCGCGAAGCCCTGGCCGTCCAGGTTCCGCTTCCCGCCGAAGTCCAGCTCCGGCTGGTCGCCGATGCAGATGAAGACATTGTGCTGCGCCGAATCCCGCTCCGCCCGCGCCATCGAAAGCGTTCCGTCCAGATGCTTCAACCCCGTGTCGCGCGTGCGCTCGATCTGGATCGGCGGCAGGAACTCGTTCGACTTCGCGGCATTCGCCGCCGCCTGAATCACCTGAATCTTCACCGCGTTCACGGGCTGATTCGCCAGCGTCACCGTGCGATGAAACCCGCCGTCGCTGTAAAGCCCCTCGTGAACGTAATGCAGAAAGTTCGTCACCGAGACGGGCGCGCGATTGCGGTCGAGCTCCACCTCGATGTCGCCCATCGCCGTCTGGATCAGCACGCGCGGCTTCTCCGGCACCGGCTCCTTGCGCCAGCGGAAGCGCGGCGCCTTCGCGAAGTCGTAGCCCGCCAGATGCGCGCGGTCGGCGGCGGCGCGCTCCATCGGCTTCACGTAACGCCACGGGAGGTCGCCGAACACTTCCTCGCACAAGGCGGCGAGCTTCACGTCGTAGGTCTTCAGCTCCGCGCGCGTGTTCACATGGTTGTGCAGTGAATCGTTCTCGCGGTTGTTGTCGAACCAGTCCTGCACGCCCTCGGCCCAGTATTCGTGCGGGTTGGTGTAGCCATAAGTCTTCGCCCAAAGACCGGCGTTCGTCGCGCTGTGATGCGCCTCGCGCAGGCGTCGGTCGAAGGTGGCGTCCAGCGTGTTCATGCCCATCGCGTGAATGGCGTGGGCGAACTCGTGGATGCAGATGTTCTCGGTCGCATACGGATCGCCCGGCTGACCCAGCAGATTCTCCTCGCCGCAGCTCACGGCGGGCGCGTTCCGCGTTGCGCCCAGACCGCGTGCGCGTCGATCCCAGAAGACGCGTGACTGAAGCCTGCCGTGCTCCGGGATGTCCGTGGTGTATTCCGTATAAGCCATCACGGCGAGACGCGTCCTGTTCGTCGCCATCGCGCGCAGGATGTCCGGCCGCTTCTCCAGCATCCGCCCGACAATCCACGCCGCCTCGCGCAGCGCGAAGTCGCTGACATTCGTGGAGCCCACGACCGGCAATCCGCCGACATCGACATGCTTCTGATAGAACGGAGCGAGGGCAAAGTCGCGTCGGACGGCGTCGGGAACGGGCGCGGCCTGCGACGTTATGCATGAAAGCAGCAGGAACGGCAGAAAGATGAGGGCAGAAAGATGATTCATTGGAGTGTGACGAAGGTGATGCGATGGCGGGCGATGTTCACCCACAAAAGAGCTTGAAGACTCGCACAGGCAAGCATGCGGCGGGCGGCGGCGGCGAAACGTTCCAGAGGTTCTTCCGCCTCGAAGGCTGTAAGCTTAAACGCCACGCCGTCACTCACCTGACGGAAGAGCTGCATGCCCACGGAAACGCCATCCAGACGAATCTCAGCCATGCGCAGCACATGCGCCTCTCCACCGAGCAGATGAGTCAGCGCTTGCTTATAGATGGATTCGTCGAACAGCCGGCCCAATGAATTGTGGATCGCGAACACATCGCGCATCACCTCGAACGACAGTTCGCCAAACTCCTCCTGGCTGAGGACGCGCAGCGGGATTGGACAGGTCACAGGCATGGCGTCAACGCTCGGTCAAAACCGCCAGGCTCCATGTCACACGTTTATTCACCCAGTCCAAACTGCCCGTCATGATTCCCCATGTTTCTGCCCTGATGTTTCTGCCGCTCCTCATTGGATTCCTTTCATCAGGTTCCGGATCGGTTTCGCGCACAGCAGCAGCAGCACGCCGGTCCCGCCGGAGAACATCACGACCTGCATGAAGCGAGCGGGCATCGCCGCCGTGTTGTCGCCGCTGACTTCACCGGCGAACAGGCCCGCCAGCAGGTTGCCGAGCGACACCGCCAGGAACCACACGCCCATCATCTGGCCCACCAGCCGCGCCGGAGCCAGCTTCGTCACCGCGCTCAATCCCACCGGACTGATGAGCAGCTCGCCCCAGACATGGAACAGATAGGTCGCGATCAGCCACGTCGGCCAGACCTGGCCGGAGGCGAGCGCGCGCTTCGAGCCGATGGCCACGACGAGGAATCCCAGCGCTAGAAACATGAGTCCGAAGGCGAACTTCGCCGGCAACGACGGCATGACGCCACGTCGCGCCAAGGCCACCCAGAACATCGCGGCGACCGGCGCGAACACGATGACGAAGAGCGCGGGCACGGATTGGAACCAGCCGGCGGGCAGCTCGATCTTGAACGCATCAATCATGCGCGAGGTATAACGCCCGGCGAAGAGGTTCAAGGACGAGCCAGCCTGTTCGTAGCCCGCCCAGAACAGTGCCGACGCCACGAACAGAATGGCGATGACGGCCACATGCCTGGTTTCCGTGGAGTTCAATCCGCCGAAAAGGAACGCCCACACAAAATACGCGATGGCGATCCCGGCGATGACGAACGCCCCGCCCTTTGCCAGCAGCACCGGGTCGATGACGATCACCCGCGTCATCGTCAGCAGCACCACGGCTGCGAGCGCGGCGCACGCGATGGCGACCAGCGTCCAGTCGCGGCGGCTGGTGGCGCTGCGATGTCCGGGTTCACGGCCCGCTTCGCCCAGATGACGGCGCATGGCCTTGAACTGCACCAGGCCGAGAATCATTCCCACGCCCGCAGCCACGAAGCCGTAGTGCCAGTTGATGTGTTCCCCCAGCCAACTGCACACGAGCGGCCCGATGAGCGCGCCGAGATTGATGCCCATGTAGAAGATGGTGAACCCGGCATCACGCCGCGCGCCGCCTTCAGGATAAAGCTGGCCGACCAGCGCGCTGATGTTGGGCTTGAGCAGGCCGGTGCCGATCACGATGAGGAGCAGTCCGAGGAAGAACGCCTCGATGCGCGGAACGGCCAGCGTGAAGTGGCCCGCCGCGATGATGATGCCGCCGACCCAGATGGAACGCTGCGCGCCGAGCAAGCGATCCGCAATCCAGCCGCCCGGCAAGGCCGACAGATACACGCCCGCCGTGTAGAGCCCGTAGATGGCGGCGGCGACCTTGTCACTGAAACCGAGGCCGCCCTTCTGCACCTGCTCCACCATGAAGAGCACGAGCAGCGCGCGCATGCCGTAGTAGCTCAGCCGTTCCCACATCTCGGTGAAGAACAGCACGTAGAGGCCCGGCGGATGTCGTTCGTTGGTGGTCATGGTGTGGTGTAAATAATCGTAGCAGCCGACGTTAGGAGGCTCTGATCCACCCATGAATCTCCCACCGATTCAGAGCGGCCGCAGATGCCTGATTCCATCTGCGGAAGATCTGAATCTGCGGGAAACACTCTTCGGGTCAGGGGCACAATCCGCAGCTTTTGTCGTGTCGCGGAATCTCTCACGGCATTGGGTTTCACCGGCGAGACCAGAGCCTCGTCACCTCGGCTGCTACGAGGGCGAGAATTTACAGACCCACGTTTCGCCTTCGCCGGAACATCCGCAGGCTTGCCCGGTGAAACTTTGACCGGCCAGTCCGCCGATTCGCTGCGCGCCAAGTCAAGGTAGCGGCTGATGCGCCCGACCAAGTCCGCGCGTTTGGCGGCGAGGTTGTTCGTTTCTCCGAGGTCTCGATTCAAATCGTAGAGTTCGACCGGCGCATTCGTCGTCCCTTTGCGAATGCCCTTCCAACGTCCATCGAGAATCGCCGCGCTGTGGAAGCCGCCTTCGTGAAACTCGAAATACAGCCACTCGTGCGATTGCTGCTGCCGCTTCCTCCCGACCAACACCGGCGCGAAACTGATGGAATCGAGATTCGTCGGCAACGAGGCGCGGCCCAGTTCCCCCGCCGTGGCCATGAGGTCGCCGAAGTAGCCGACGTGTTCCGAAACCTTCTTCGGCTTCACCGTGCCGGGCCACCACGCGATGAACGGCACGCGAATGCCGCCGTCCGTGAGGTCGCGCTTGAAGCCGCGCAACGGTCCATAGGGCTTGAAGCGTTCGGCGTTGTGCCCGCTTTCCTTGTGCGGCCCGTTGTCGGACGTGAAGATGACCAGCGTTCGCTCATCGAGTTTCAGACGGCGCAATTCGTCGATGACCCGGCCGACGTAGCCGTCCATCCGCATGACCATCGCGGCGTGACCCTTGTCCGGCGCAGGCCACGGCTTGCCGGCGTAAGGACCGAAGTCCGGCACCTCCGCGCCATTCTTCAGCACGTGATTGCGTTCGTTGTTCGCGTGCGGGACGACGAGCGACAGGAAGAGGAAGAACGGCTGCGCCTGGTTTTGTCCGATGAACTTCACGGCCTCGTCCGCAAACAAATCGTCGGCGTACACGGTTCCGTTCGTGGCGTAGCCGCCGCCTTGATCGCCCACCGGCACGAGATCATTTGGCAGCGGAACCTTCTCCTCGTTGCGCCAGAGAAAGTCCGGATAGTGATTGTGCGCGCGATGCTGATTGAGGAAGCCGAAGAAGTAATCGAACCCATGCCGGCGCGGCAGCCCCTGCGCCGCTTCACCCACGTCGCCCAGGCCCCACTTGCCGAGGAGCGCCGTCCGGTAACCGGCGGCCTGCAAGACCTTCGCCACCGTCACGTCATTCGAGCGCAGCGACTGCGCGAGCGGGTTCGCCTTGCCCGCGTTGCCACGCACGCGCGTGTGGCCGTGATGCTGGCCGGTCATCAGCACGCTGCGCGACGGCGCACAAACCGTCGCTCCCGCATAGAACTGCGTGAACCGCATGCCCTCGCGCGCCATCTGGTCAATGCGCGGCGTGTGAATGACCTGCTGCCCGTAGCAGCCGATCTCTCCGTAACCCAGATCGTCTGCGAGAATGAAGATGATGTTCGGACGCGTGGCAGATTCGGCTGCGTGAAGAGATTGCGTGAACAGCGCCAGGACGAGGAGGACAGCGAAGAGAGAGATGTTTGGTCGAACCGCCCTGACCCCGGCCCTGGCTTTGAACCTGGGTGGAGCGGCGAGCATTGCTCGGCTTTGGGAAGTATCTGCGGTCTTGCCGAGCATTGCTCGGCGCTCCGGCTCATGAGCAGGGCCGGGGTGAGGGCGAGCGCCAAAACCACGGGCATCATTTGCCTGCGCTCCTTGCCCTCGTAGCCGCCGACGTGAGGAGGCGGAGTCCCTTGGAAGTTCGTGAGAGTCCGCCTCGTCACCTCGGCGGCTACCATTCTCGCACCCATTTTTTCTCACTTGCGCCACCACGCCTTCGCCTCCTTCGAGGCCGTGTTGTCCCAGATGAAATTCACAATCGGCGTCGAATCCTCCAAGCCATGCGGATGATGCTTCACGCCCGGCTTCGCAATGAGCGTGATGCTGCCGCCGAGCTTCTGGTAACGCTCCGCAATGACGCCCGTGTTCTCGTCCCACGGCACGACCTCGTCCGCATCGCCATACACATGGAGCAATGGCACCTTCGCGGCGGCGAGCGGCGCGAGATTATCCACGGGATTCTTCGCGTAAACCTTCGCCTCGTCGTCGTTCTTGAATCCGTACAGTTGCAGGATGCGCTGCCAGTCCGCCTCGCTGCGTTTGCCTTTGCCGAACGCGCCCGGCCAGCTCTTGAAATCGCACACCGGCGCGTCGCCATAGATGCACGCGACCTTCTCAGGATTCGCCGCCGCCCAGTTGTAGCAATAGAGTCCGCCACGGCTCAGTCCGACCAGCGCCGCCTTCTTCGCGAAGCCATGTTTCTCCGTCAGCTCCTGGTAGAACGCGTTCCAATGCGCCACCGCCTGCGGGCCGCCGAGCATGTCCGGCAGGCTCATGTAAACGATGTGAACGCCGCGCTCCAGCAGCGCAATGTCCGGCGCGGGCTTGTGTCCGAAGAACTCGCCATGCCAGGCCCACGGACGTCCCGGCGCATCAGACTTCGGCGCGACGACCATGACGGGCTTGCCGCCCACCTCGAAGTCGTAGCGATCAAATCCATTCCACACCGAGCGCTTGCCCGGATAACGCGGCGGCTTCACCGACTTCAACCGGGCCTCCAGTTCCGCCGCCTCGCGCTCGGCGTCCGCCACCGGCTTGCCCTTCGCCATGCCCGGACGCTTGTGACCAACCTCGCTCAACCACGCATCCTTGCGCACGCGCTGCCGGCGCTTCACCAGTTCGAGAACTTCCGGGGCAGTCGGCGCACCGAGCGTTGCCAGCTCGAACGAGTCCGCAGCGAGCGCCGCATCCGACACACCCACCCAGCGCAAAAGCTCGCGCGCGATCAGCCAATGCCCCTGCGTGTTGGCGTGAACGCCGTCGCCGGCCAGCTTGAACCGCGAATCGTCCGCACGACGTGCCGCGAGGAAACGGTTCATTGGCCCGTGGACATCGACAACGTCCCAGTCCTGCGCGTTTTGATCGATGAGCCAAGTGGAGTAGCGGTCGAGCACGTCGTTGTAGCCCTCGTACGGCTGACGATACTCGTCGCGTCCAGCGGGCAGGGTGTTCGCCTTGATCGGCACAGGGTCAAATGTCGGCGGTGTCAGGTGGATCGTCTTTGCACCAAATCCGGTCGCCATGTCCCGCAGTTCGCGCACACCCATCGTGAACGCCGCGAAACGTTCCTCGCTGAACGGATAGTAGATGCCGTCGTTCATCCCGTAGCACGCGACGATGACGTCCGGCTTCAGCTTCGCCAGCGCGCGGTCGAGACGTTCGTGCAAATCCGGTCGCGGAAACGAACCGCCCGCGTGGCCCGGTTCCGACAGGCCCGAAACGGTCTCGCTCGGCAGACCGATGTTGATGAAGTCGAACGTCGCCTTGGGATCCTGCAAGCGCAGATACGCCTCCACGAACTCCACCCATTCACCCGCGTGCGTGATGCTGTCGCCGAGGAACAACACGCGCCGCCCATGCGACAACGTCTTCGCACCCGCCGCCGAAGCGGGCAATGAATTCACCGGCAGCAGGCGCACGCGACGAATATCCATTACAGCGGCGGCTTGCTTGCGCTGCGGCTTCACCGCGAGCACATGCTTTCCGGCGGGCAGCTCGACACGGCCGATGCGGCGCGGCGTGAAGTTCTGGAAATGGCCCGTGTCCTCGACCACGAAATCAAACCGCTTGCCGCCGACTTCCACCGCCACATCGCTGCCGCCATGGCCCTTGCCACAGCCTTGCCAGACTTCGATCTCGAAGCTGCCCGCGCGCGGAATCTCGAACGTCCAGTCCGCCCAATCCTCCGCCTTCGTCCAGTAGCCGAGGCAGTTCTTGTTCGTCTCCGGCTCGTAGCGAAGCATCGTTCCATGCACGACGGCATTGCTCGCGTGCAGGAGCACGGCAGCATTGCCCGGCGGCGATTGCGGGCGGGTGAAGGCGCAGGAAGAAACACCGGGCAGGATGGCGATGAGGCCGAGCCACATCGTGAAGCGGGCGGCGGTCGAGGCGACGTGTGAACGAAGGCTCAATGGGAAACGCATGGGCAGTAATTAGCAGGCACACCCGCAGCGGCCAAGACTTTCAACCACTCTGGAGTGCGGTGACTTGTCACCGCTTTCGCTGCTTTGGCGGCTCGTCGCCAAAGCTGGGCCGCGTCCAGCGGACGCCATAGTTACCGAGAGACGGTCCCCTCCGTTCGACGGCGACAAGTCGCCTGCACGAAACGCGGACAAGTCCGCGCACTCCAAAAGCGGCTCCGATTACAGTTCTCCTCATCCGTGTTTATCCGTGTCCATCCGTGGTTACTTCCCGCGCTTCGGCAGCTTCGGGCGCTTCGCGATTCCGTCATGGATAATCTTCAGCACGCGCTTGCGTTCCTCGCCCTTCAAGATGAGACGCGGCGTGCGCACCCATTCCTTGCCTAGACCGGTTTCCTGCACGGCGAGCTTGATGTACTGCACGAACTTCGTGCTCACATCCAGATGCAGCAGCGGCGTGAACCAACGATAAATCGTGCGCGCCTCCTCCCACTTGCCCGCACGCGTCAGCTCCCAGAAATACTGGTTCTCCGCCGGGAACGCGATGCCGGTGCCCGCCACCCAGCCGTCGATGCCGAGGATGCTCGCCTCCAGCGCGAGATTGTCCACGCCGGTGAAGATCGCGTATCGCCCGCCCACCGTGTTGTGCAGGTCCGTGATGCGCCGCACGTCGCCGGAACTTTCCTTCAGCGCGACGAAGTTCTTTTGATCCGCCAGCTTCGCGAAAAGCTCCGGCGTGATGTCGTTCGCGTAGCTGATCGGGTTGTTGTAAATCATGATCGGCAACCCCGTGGACTTCGCCACCGTGCGGAAATGCGCGAGCGTCTCGTCCGGGTCACCCTTGTAAAGCATCGCGGGCATCAGCATCACGCCGTCCGCGCCGAGCTTCTCCATGTCACGCACATAGCGCACCGCCTCCGCCGTGCTCGTCTCCGCCACGCCGCTCAGCACCGCCACGCGCCCGTTCACCATTTTCACCATCGCCTCCATGACGCGCCGCTTCTCCTCGCCCGCCATCGGCTGGTTCTCGCCGAGTGACCCGAGGAAGATCAGTCCCTTGATGCCAGACTGGATGAGCACCTCCGCGTGCGCGGCCGTCGCATCGAGATCGAGCGAGCCGTCCTTGTGGAGTTGCGTGGTGATGGCGGGAAAAACACCGGACCAATAAGGTTTCATGTCAGTTGTTCAGTTCAGTAATCAGTGGCCGGTATTCAGTGACCAGCCGGGCAATGGAGACAAGTTACAATTGCTTCCGGCACGACCACAGAAGCATCCCCACATCATGTCAGAACCCAGCGCATCGGCTAGGCTCGGAATGACACTCCCATCATATAATCCCGCATAAGAGAACCAACTCATCCTCTCCTCCCGGCAAAAGAGAAGCGCTACCGCTTCACAACTCACATAAACAGGCATTAAATCGGCGATAACTCTTGATGAAAAGATGGTGTTCCGCTCTCCTTTCGGTCAGACAAATGGAATGATCGAACACACTATTATCTTGCTGTAGTTTCAGCTATAAACATGGCGCTGCCTAATTTCACACAGTTGATGGAGAGCAAGTTGTTTGTGGCCGCGTTGTCTGCCCTTGTCGGCGGTTTCCTGGGCAACTTAATCGCGGTTTTACGTGGCCGCATTAAAACCCTTGAGTATTCGGTGAACCACGACCGCGTCGCATTATCAGGCCGTGCAATAATTTTTCTGTAATTTCGTCGAGCATCTAAACTGAGGGCTGGGTTGAGGATTGCATGTTGAGGTAGAGGGTTCCGGTTTCCCACTCGTCGCTGGTTTCGACCAGGAGCGCGGTGAC
>Ga0163153_10004311_pt1 | contig 18003 bp, 15 predicted proteins | sample OliLakLV19MP6IB1_FD_148629 | JGI IMG/M metagenome (GOLD analysis project Ga0163153, IMG submission 148629) | Freshwater microbial mat bacterial communities from Lake Vanda, McMurdo Dry Valleys, Antarctica - Oligotrophic Lake LV.19.MP6.IB-1 | ecosystem: Environmental > Aquatic > Freshwater >... | reverse complement strand
GGATCGATACGAAGCGCAATGTCATTTGCACAATTTGTACGATACCCGTTTAGCATGAGGAGACAAACTTATGTGCCGCAACATTAAACCCTTATTCAATTTTGACCCACCGGCCACCGAAGCAGAGATTCGCGACGCAGCGTTGCAATATGTGCGCAAAGTGAGCGGCTTCACCAAGTCATCGCAGGCCAACCAGGCCGCGTTTGATCACGCCGTGGATGAGGTAGCGGCGGTTACGCGGGCGTTACTTGGTGCGTTAAGCACTGCCCAATCACCGCGTGCTCGCGCCGTCGAAGCGGCTAAAGCTAAGGTGCGTGCGCTTAGCCGCTTCGGATGAGCGTGTGATCAGATTAACAAAACAATCCATGTTTGGCATTCATCGCTGACGGTGTTCACTGCGCAGGCGGAACGAGTTCATAGCCGATCTGTTGCAAGATCTCAGCATTGGGAATCGTGTGCCAGATGTCGGTGATCTTGCCATTCTGGACGCGATGGATGTCGATATGCGTCTCCGTCATTGGGTTGCCGGTTGGGGCAACACCGGCAAATTCACCCTGATGCGTCCCGCTCAAGGTGACACGGGTGGTGACCAGGTCGCCCTCGCTCATCCAGAACTCGGCGGTGACCTGTAGATCGGGGAAGCCAGTGAACAGTCCGGCCAGTTTTGCCTCGACTTCTTGGACGCCGTTGTCCCCCATGTCGTGGTCGACCCCGTTAGCGTCATAAATTTCGTCGATAACACTCAGATCTTTCTGGTTGAAGTTGTTTTCTCTTGATGACTGACTTTTGTGGTCATTTGCATAGTGGGTAATCCTTTTCTTTAGTATATCGCAATAGCTCATAGATGATAATGTACTACCAGTGCAAACGCCTATAAATCTTTATCATCTATGGCATTGCTCAGTATAACTGAATAGGACTTACGCACGAATGACCTGTCACCAGAGAGACCTGACAGGTTTGCGAAACCTGTCAGGTCTGGGCCTACGTAAGTCCTATGAAATAAGTTGCTTTGGTATAGGTAGTTTATGCCACTGTTCACGTTGATCCATAGGAAATGATATAGGCTTGCGGTATGGGGTTGGTTATAAAAGGGAAAATAGGCTATGCAATAGCGTCTATCGGCAAATGGAGAATTGCTGCTTATCTTTTTCCCTCTTTCTCTTAAAAACTGGTATCATTGGGGCAAATACAATTGGTAGATAGGTAAATTGGTAAATCGGTAGATAGGTAAATCGGTAAGACCAAACTTATCTACCTATCTACTTATCTACCTGCAGCATAAGAAAGGAACCACAATGGCCACACAAGATTTCTTTGGCGCCAAAGGGACATTTGACACCGGCAGTGGTGAGGCTGTGATCTTCCGCCTTTCAGCTTTAGAGAAGGGGGGTGTTGCCAAGATCGCCCGCCTGCCGTTTTCGATTCGTGTATTGCTCGAAGCTGCGCTGCGTCAGGCCGATGGTTTTGAGATCACCAAAGAAGCCGTGGAAACAATTGCTCATTGGGGCGCCGAGACAGCCGGTAAGGTGGAGATTCCTTTTAAGCCGGCGCGCGTTGTACTGCAAGATTTTACGGGCGTACCTAGCGTTGTGGATCTGGCGGCGCTGCGCAATGCCATGGCGCTATTAGGGGGCGATCCCAAGAAGGTGAACCCTCTCGTGCCGGTCGATCTGGTGATCGACCATAGCGTCCAGGTTGACCGCTTTGGCAGCGCGTTTGCTCTTCTTTACAATGCTGAGCGTGAATTTGAACGTAATCGAGAACGCTATGAATTTTTAAAGTGGGGTCAGGAAGCTTTTGATAACTTCCGTGTCGTACCGCCGGCCACCGGCATCGTGCATCAAGTCAACCTCGAATATCTAGCCAGCGCCGTGATTAAGGCACCCTACAATGGTCTACCTATTGCTTATCCTGATTCCCTCGTCGGCACCGATAGTCATACAACGATGATTAATGGCCTGGGCGTGTTGGGCTGGGGGGTTGGTGGCATTGAAGCCGAAGCGGTCATGTTGGGGCAGGCGATCTACATGTTACTGCCGCAAGTGGTTGGCTTCAAATTAACTGGTGCGCTGCCCGAAGGCTCCACCGCTACCGATCTAGTGCTGCGTGTGACTGAAATGCTGCGTAAGAAAGGCGTCGTCGGCAAGTTTGTTGAGTTCTATGGCCCAGGCTTGTCTAAGTTGAGCCTGCCCGACCGGGCGACGATTGCCAATATGGCCCCGGAATATGGCGCTACCACCGGCTTCTTCCCCGTTGATGAAGAGACGTTGCGCTATCTGATCGGCACTGGGCGCAGTGAAGAGCAGGTTGAGTTGGTGGAGCGCTATTGCAAAGAGCAGAATCTCTTCCACGATGCCAATACCACTGAACCAGAATTTAGCGACACACTCGAACTGGACATGAGCACCGTCAAGCCGGCGCTCGCTGGCCCCAAGCGGCCCCAAGATCGCATCGACCTGGATCAGATGAAAAAGAACTGGAATACTGCACTGTCGGCGCCGGTCGGCCCAAAAGGGTTTGGTTTGTCCAGTGATGAACTCAACACGCAAGTTGCGATTGAGCATGAGCATCGTACCTTTGCCCTGACTCACGGTAGTGTGGTCATCGCCGCCATCACCTCTTGCACCAACACCAGCAACCCCAGCGTGATGATTGGCGCAGGTTTGCTGGCGAAGAAGGCTGTGGAGCGCGGCTTGAGTGTTAAACCCTGGGTGAAGACCAGTTTGGCGCCGGGCAGCAAGGTCGTGACTCGCTATTTGGAAGCGAGTGGTTTGACACCTTATCTGGAATCATTGAACTTCCACACGGTTGGCTATGGCTGCACCACTTGTATTGGGAACAGCGGTCCGCTACCCGCCCACATCAGTCAAGCAATCAAGGACGGCGATCTGGTGGCAGCGGCGGTACTCAGTGGCAATCGCAACTTTGAAGGACGGATTAGCCCCGATGTACGCGCTAACTTTCTGGGATCGCCACCACTGGTGGTGGCCTATGCCATTGCCGGTACCGTCAACATTGATCTGGCTACCGAACCGTTGGGCAATGATCCCAATGGCGAGCCAGTCTATCTGCGTGATGTTTGGCCGAGCCAGGAAGAGATCAACAGCACCATTCGCCGCAGCTTGAAACCGGAGATGTATCGCGAACAGTATGCGAATGTTTTTAAGGGCAATGAACAATTTAACCAAATTCCGGTGGCCGGTGGCGAACTTTTCAACTGGAACCCCACCAGCACCTACATTCGCCGTCCACCCTTCTTTGATATCACCCTTGCTGTCCCGCCGGTGCGACCCATCGTAGGTGCGCGTACCCTGGCCGTTATGCCCGATAGCACGACGACTGACCACATTAGCCCAGCCGGTGACATTGCCAGGAACAGTCCCGCCGCCAACTATCTGGAGGCGCATGGCGTGGAGCGCGCGGAGTGGAACAGCTATGGCAGCCGCCGTGGTAACCATGAAGTGATGATGCGTGGCACCTTTGCCAACATTCGCATTAAGAACCAGATGTTGGATGGCGATGAAGGGGGCGACACTGTTTACATTCCCACCATGCAAAAGATGACCATCTTCGACGCCGCCGTCAACTATATCAATGATGGCACGCCGCTGATCATTCTCGCCGGCAAAGAATATGGCACCGGTTCCAGCCGCGATTGGGCCGCCAAAGGGGCGCAATTGCAAGGTGTGCGCGCAGTGATTGCGGAAAGCTTTGAGCGTATCCATCGTAGCAACCTGGTGGGTATGGGCGTGCTGCCTTTGCAATTTAAGGATGGACAGAATGTCAGTACGCTTGGCCTGAGCGGCTTTGAGACCTTTGATATTTTGGGTCTGACCGACAATATGGTGCCCAATCAAGTGTATACTGTGCGTGTTACATTCCAATCAGGCGCCGTCACCGAGTTTCAGGTCATGAGCCGCATTGATACGCCCGTTGAAGTCAACTACTATAAGAATGGTGGCATTTTGCAGACTGTGCTGCGACGATTGGCACAGGAGGGCTGACAGGAAGACAAGAAGACCGGAAGACAAGATGGCAAGATGAAAACATCTCTTCTTGTCTTCCGGTCTTCTTGTCGCCTAGCGCGATGTCGGTAAAATTTGCATGTTATTAATTGATGAACAAAGGAAAGAGCTATGGGTATTGCCTCCCCTATAAAGGTGAAACAATATGAATTGTCGGGCTGGGATCTGGCTGAGCTATTACCAGAACCGACGGAAGCGATCATTGGTGAAAGACTTGCATCCCTAGACGAGCGGGTGCAAGCTTTTGTCGCACGGCGCGAGGAGCTAAACCCGGAGATGGAACCGGGGGTATTGACCGATCTGATGGATCAGTATGAGCGATTAGCGGAAGGCGTCTATACGTTGGCAGCCTATGGCAGCCTCTGGTTTTCGGCTGACACCCAGTCATCAGCCGCGTTAACCTATCGTAACCGTGTACAACAGGTTATGACCGATGTGCAAAACCGGACGCTCTTTTTTGATCTCTGGTGGAAAGCGCTGGACGATGACGAAGCGGCGGCGCTCTTGCCAAGCGCCGCGCAATTTCCCGACTACCGCCACTATCTACAAGATTTGCGGCGCACCAAACCGTACACACTGGACGAGAAGTCAGAGCAACTGATCAACACTAAAGATGCTAATGGCATGGAGGCGGTGATGACGCTCTATTCCATGTTGACCAATCGGTTGGAGTTTACACTGGAGGTCGATGGCGAGGTCAAGACGTTGACACGTGATGGTGTGAGTAGCTATTATCAATCCGGGCGCCCCGAGCTACGCGCCGCCGCTTATCAAGAACTGCATCGCGTCTATGAGAAAGATGCAAACATTCTGGCCCAGATTTATGTGAATCGGGTGCGGGATTGGTATAACGAACATGTGGGGTTGCGTCAATACAGTTCACCGATTGCGGTGCGCAACGTAGCCAACGACATCCCCGATGCCGCGGTTGAAGCCTTGCTGGAGGTGAGTCGGGCCAATGTAAACATCTTCCAACGCTACTTCCGCCTAAAGGCCGGCTGGATGGGACAGGAAAAACTCCGCCGCTATGATATCTATGCACCGCTGGCCGGCTCGGATCGCAAGGTGGACTATCCGGATGCCGTTAGCATGGTGCTGGATACTTTTCAAAACTTCCATCCCACGATTGCCCGCCATGCGCAACGAGTCTTTGACCAAGATCACATTGACAGTGAAGTACGCAAGGGCAAGCGGGGCGGAGCTTTTTGTGCTACTGTGCTGCCCAGCTTAACACCGTGGGTCTTGATGAACTATACCGGCAGGGTGCGCGATGTGGCGACCCTCGCCCATGAACTTGGTCATGCCATTCATAGTATGTTAGCCGAAGAACATTCGGTCTTGACCCAACATCCAACCCTACCATTGGCCGAGACAGCCTCGGTCTTTGCCGAAATGTTGCTTACTGAACAATTTCTGGCGGTAGAAAAGGAGCCATTGGTGCGGCGCGAGTTGCTGGCCGCGGCCGTGGATGATATGTATGCTACAGTCATGCGCCAGGCTTTCTTTGTCAATTTTGAACGTACTGCTCATGCTGCGATTATGGATAATCGGTCGCCCGAAGAGCTACATGGGTTGTATATGGAAAATCTGAAAGAACAATTTGGCGACAGCCTCGACATTGCGCCGGAATTTCAATATGAGTGGATTAGCATCCCCCATATCTACAATACACCCTTCTACTGTTACGCCTATAGCTTTGGTCAATTGCTCGTGCTTTCGCTCTATCGGCGCTATCAACAAGAAGGCGATGCGTTCAAACCCGGCTATATGAAACTCTTGGCCTACGGCGGTTCTGCCCGCCCCGAAGAGATCCTGCAAGAAGTAAACATTGATATTACCAGCAAAGCCTTCTGGCAAGGGGGCTTCGATGTCATTCGGGATATGATTGATGAGCTAGCGGCGATTGGGATTTAGGTAGATAGGAAGACAGGAAGACAAGAAGAGAAGATTATCTTCCTGTCTTCCTGTCTCTTTCGTAGTTAGGGCGAGCGACTGGCTCGTCCTTTTTATTGTGGAAAGTTTCATCCTGGTATATAATAGAAGAATAGAAAAGCCTCATATATTCCTCAAATAACAACGGCGAGAAAGATGGTTTTAAATTCATTTCGAATTTTGTATGTAGGGCGCAAAAACGCAATTGCTGATCACCTACAAACAGTCTTCGAGCAACCGAACCCAATACACGTGAACGGCCACGGGACGCCAGTCGTATTTACGGCAATGACGAACCAAAAGTCGGCCTTACGACTGATTGGCGCTCAGCCGCCGGCTGCGCTTTGGGTGGAAACCGAACATCGTGCGGCAAGCCGTTTACGCTTTTGCGAAACGGTGCGTTATCGGTTGCCTTCAGTGGTGATTGTCGCCATTGCCAGTCAACTACCAACCCAAAGTGATTTTAAATTTGATGGCTTGCTCAAACTGCCCCTTGTGCCACAAAATATCTGGGCTGCGGTTGATCAACTCAGAGAGCGACAAACCGAACACACCCTCCGCTGTGGGCCAATTTACCTGGACCTAGCTCTACGCACGGTGGTGACACCCAATGGACAATATGCCATGACGCCCAAACAATGTTCATTACTCAAGTTATTTATCAATCATCATGGCGAAGTGATGAAGCGTCGCCAAATTATGGAGAGTGTCTGGGAGACTTCCTACGTGGATGACACACGCACCTTAGACGTTCATATTCGCTGGCTGCGCGAGTGCATCGAACCCAATCCTTCCAAACCAATTTATCTGAAGACAGTGCGCGGGACTGGGTATTATTTCAAGATAGCCTAGGTTACAGCGAGATCACGAGATAAAGAGATTAAAAAGCTGCCCAACTCCTGTCTCCCTGTCTCCCTGTCACCTTGTCTTCTTGTCTTCCTGCCTAACTAAGTGCCCTACGCACCTCGACAATATTGGGCAAGCGGTCGATCTTGGTCAAAATCCGCATCAATTGCGCCACATCCTCGATCTCCAACGTAGCGTTGATCAGGGCTAGATTGTCTTTTTGTCCGGTCAGCGCTTCCACACTGAGCATATTAATACGTTCGTCGGCGACCAGGCTGGCGACATCGCGCATGAGGCCAGAACGATCATAGGCGCTGATCTGGATTTTAACCGGATAAGTCTCTTGACCACCGGCTGTCCACTGTACATCAATTAGGCGGTGAGTTTGACCGCGGCGCACACAAGTGGCAATGTTGGGGCAATCGGTACGGTGAATAGTCACGCCGCGCCCTTGGGTGACATACCCCGTAATCGGCTCGCCAGGCACAGGGCTACAACAGCGCCCCAACTGCGTCAACAAGCCCTCCACCCCCTGTACAGTCAGCCCATCGGTAGTTTTGGTGGGGCTGCGCATAACGCGATTGATCAGTAGACCATTCTGGGCAGCTAGACGCTCCTGTTCGCGCCGCTCTTGGTTAATGATCTGTTGCGCAATCTGCTGTGAGTTGACATCGCCATAGCCAATCGCGGCATAGAAATCATCCACCTTCTCATAGTTAAAGAGCTTGCTCACCGCTTCGGCGCTCTGGGCCACGGACAAGCGGCGCAACTCTTTGTCTAACATCTGGCGTCCACGCTGGATATTTTCTTCGCGCCCTTGTTTGCGTAGCCAGGTGCGGATTTTACTGCGGGCGCGTTGTGAAGTGACATACTCCAGATTGGGATTCAGCCAATCGCGGCTGGGTCCACCCCGTTTGGCCGCAATCACCATCACCTGATCGCCATTCTTCAGCTTATAATCGAGCGGCACCAGCCGACCGTTGATATTGGCGCCGCGACAACGATGACCAAGCTCGGTGTGAATGGCATAGGCAAAATCAATGGGCGTGGCCCCTGCCGGCAGGTCAACGACATCGCCCTGGGGGGTAAAGACAAAGACCCGATCCTTGAAAACATCGGTCTTCATGCTGTTCATAAACTCATCAGCATCAGTGACTTCCTGGCGCCACTCCATCAATTGGCGGATCCAGGCCACCTTGCGTTGAAAGTCGGCGTCATGTTTCGCTTGTTCTTTATATTGCCAGTGCGCGGCAATGCCATATTCGGCGATATTGTGCATCTCTTGCGTGCGGATCTGCACTTCCATCGGTCGACCGCTGCGGCGACTCAGCACTGCCGTGTGCAAGCTGCGATACATATTATTTTTGGGGTTGGCGATGTAGTCATCAAATTCACCGGGAATCGGACGCCACAGACTGTGGACAACGCCTAGCGCAAAATAACATTGCGCTTCCGACTCCACAATCACACGGAAGCCGTAGACATCATAGATCTGTTCAAAACTGACCTCTTTGCGCTTCATCTTGCGCCAGATGCTGTAGATATGCTTGGTGCGCGCACTGACTTCCGCCGTGATGCCGGCCTTGATCAATTCGCGCTCTAATTCGGCCTTGATGCGGATCACCCATTTATCGCGCTCATCTTGTTTTTGCTGGATCGCTTTGGCAATATCGCGATAGCTGGCCGGTTCCAGGTAGCGAAAGCTCAAATCTTCTAACTCTGATTTGATTTTCCAGATACCCAGACGATTGGCTAAAGGCGCAAAAATTTCCAGCGTTTCACGGGCAATCCGCCGCCGCTTAAAATCTTTCTGGCTGCCCAACGTGCGCATGTTATGCAGCCGGTCAGCCAGCTTGATAAGCACAACGCGAATATCCTCCACCATCGCCAAAAACATTTTGCGCAGCGATTCTGTCTTGCCATCCGACATCGTGGAACGGGTGACACCCAATTCATTTATACGTTTTAGTTTGGTCACCCCATCCACCAACATGGCAACACTGGGGCCAAAGTGCTCCTGAATATAGTCAATCGTAAATTCAGAATCTTCGGCGACATCGTGCAACAGACCAGCCGCCATTGTATTAACATCCATGCGCATTTCTACCAAAATTTTGGTCACCGCGATGGGATGAATAATATATGGCTCGCCGCTTTCCCGCTGTTGGTGGCGATGCGCATAGCTGGCGACTTTGTAGGCGCGCAAGAGAAACTCATATTCTTTGCGCGCAAAGTTAGGTGGCAGTGCTTGAAAGATCTGGTCAAATGCTTGCTGCTCTTCTTTGGTTGGTTCAATCTGGATCGGGCCACTATTATCGGAGGTCGGTTGGGGTGATAATTTTTGCAGGGCAATGGCAACCGGTTCAAGGGGCTGATTAGGCGCGGGACTACCGGCTTCAACGGGCGCTTTGGATGGTAAAGGCAAGCGCGTAGAATTCCCATTGGATGAATGAGCATGCAGACGATTTGTGGGCGCAATGCCATTGAGTACAGGAGAGTCTACCGGTGTGTCCAGCCTATCAGGGTTTGAATTAAGCGCCATAATCAGTTCCTCAACTTTATAAAAGTGGTGCCATTTTAGCAAGCTCCATAATCCTTAACAAATTATAGACCCTTCTGTAAGTATTTGCAACGAAGAAAAAAGTGCTATATTTCACTATACCATAGCCAGAAAATCTGCGACGTGGGCATAAATCCGCTTTGATATCTGTTCCACCGTTGCCGCTTCCACATCAAACCAAATGATATGAGCCATCTTGCGAAACCAGGTGTACTGATGGCGCACATAGCGGTGGGTTTCGGTTTTAATCTTTGCGACAGCCTCGGCCAATGGGAGCGCATTTTCTAAATAGGTGATGATTTCGCGATAGCCCAGGCTAGTAATCGCTGGCAGGGGTGGGCGATAACCGGCGGCCAACAGGTGCTGGGTTTCTTCGATCAAGCCCTGGGCGATCATCTGATCAACTCGCTGGTCAATGCGTGTATAGAGACTAGCGCGTGGACGATCTAGCCCGATGAGCAAAAAGCGATAGGGAGGCGGTTGCCTCCCTTCCAACGCAGTTTTGGATTGTCCTGTCGTCAAGAAAATTTCCAATGCGCGCAAGACGCGCCGTGGATTCTGTCCATCAATGACGGCAGCCGTAGCTTGGTCAACCATTTGTAACCGTTGCAAGAGCGCTTCGCGGCCATGTACAGCCAGAAAGGCTTCTAGCTCAGCCCGCAGTTGTGGATTGGGTGGCGCTTCGGGAATACGTAAGCCATCAACAATAGCCCGAATATAAAGGGCCGTACCACCCACTAAAAAAGGTACATGACCCCGTTGATGAATGGCGTCAATCGTAGCATACGCGCGCGTTTGATAGTCAGCCAGCGAGAACGGTTCATCCGGATCGCAGATATCAACCAGATGATGGGAGACACGCGCGCGCTCCGTCAGAGTTGGTTTGGCTGTGCCAATATCCATGTGGCGATAGATTTGACGGCTATCCGCACCGACGACCTCGCCATGAAAATGCTCACATAGTCCAAGACTTAGTTCCGTCTTGCCCACAGCCGTTGGTCCTAGCAAGACAATGACAGGAGGCAGCGCCACCGAAGCATGTGGCGAAAACGCTTGAGCAAACGATTGCGCAGGGTCCATCGTTCTTATCCTGTAATGGCATGGCGCACATGATCGATAGCCAGTAAACGACCGCTAGCGTCCATTTGTACGGCAACGAAGTCGATCCGCCACGGTCCTTGCCATGCCTGTTGTTGTACATAATGTTCAGCGACTTCGCGCAACTTGGCGGCTTTACGCGCGGTGATCGCCTGCAGTGCTGTACCGAAAGCTTGGCCGCGCCGGGTACGCACTTCGACAAAAACGAGCCAGGTTGCCTGCGGATTGCCCTGTACAAAGTCGGGCGCACATTCCTGGGCGATAATATCTAATTCGCCGGCCGTACAGCGCCAATTGCGCGTGAGGATGGTCAAGCCGGCCGCAGTCAACGTCTGCATGGCAAGTTCTTCCCCTTTATTGCCGAGTTGCCGCCGTTGGCTGCCGGCGGGGTGTTGAATTGATTTGTCCATGGCGCTGATTACTCTGTTTGATCAAAGAGCGTAGCACACTGTGCAACGGGAGCAAAGGTATGACGATGTTCCGCGCAAGCACCGTAGCGCTTCAGGGTCGTCAGATGTTCAGCCGTGCCATAGCCTTTATGACGCGCAAAGCTATAGGCGGGATAGACATTTTGCAATTCTGTTAACAGTTGGTCACGGTGGACTTTGGCTAGAATGGAGGCGGCGGCAACGGAAACAATGTGCTGGTCAGCCTTGACAAAACTTTCCTGAGGCAGCGTAACCTGCGGCAATTTCACCCAATCCAGTAGCAAATAATCTGGTGTTGGCGTTAAGGCAGCTATCGCCTGCGCCATTGCTTGACGTGTGGCGGCAGCAATCCCAATTCGGTCAATGATAAGGGCAGAGACTACGCCAACCCCCCAAGCAACCGCCTTATCACGAATCTCTTGGGCCAGTTGCCTACGCGTAGCGGGAGAGAGCAACTTGCTATCCGCAACCTTGGTCCAGATGTTAAGCTGCTCAGTGTACTGTTCGCTATGCGCTGGAACAATTACGCTAGCCGCTACAACAGGCCCAGCCCATGCACCGCGACCCGCTTCATCTATACCGGCGATTTGGTGGTAGCCGAGCTGCCAAAGACGTTTTTCCTGCTGGAGCGTTGGCCAAACAAGCTTTCTGTGATTCATAACAAAAAGGCACTGACAGCATGTTCAGTGCCTCTCTCACCTACCGATCAAGCGGAGTACGAAAACATAGAAGGTGGCTTATACCGTTTATACCTTGAGGAAGCGCTTTTCACGCAAGCGGGCGGCTTTGCCCTGGCGGTCGCGCAAATAATAAAGTTGGGCGCGACGTACTTTGGCTTTACGCAGAACTTCCACTTTTTCAATGCTCTTGCTATACAAGGGAAAGGTGCGTTCGACACCGACGCCATGCGAACCAGTGCGGCGCACGGTGTAGCTAGCGCCAGGTGTGTGGCCGCCGCGCATGGCAATGACAATCCCTTGGAAGACCTGGATGCGTTCATTGCGTCCTTCGGTAATGCGTTGATGAACGCGCACCGTATCGCCCGGATCAATTTCTGGAAAGCCAGCCGGTAATTCCGGTTGGAGTGAAGCCATGAGTGCGTTGGTCATGATTTTTATCCTGTCTAAAACAAAATTTCGCTATCGTCACGTTTACATTAAATCTATTTTACATTAAATCTATTCAGTTGAATAGATAGTTGTCACAATTATTTTTCTAAAGCCCAGCCCTGTATCACAAAAAGAATTTTGCACCTCTTCCGCCAATGAAAAGCGGCCAAGCAGGGCGCAAAATCTTTTGGAAAAGTATATAGAGAAAAATGTCTGCATCTAGATGCAGACATGCTGGCTCACCAAAATAATAACTTGCATAGTTTATCACAAACGCGAGGAGAAAGACAAACTTGGTCTGTGACTAAATCATAGTATACTCTGTCAACCAGCCATAAGCCGAGGAAGGCACTCCCTATTTAGTCTAAAGTCATCGTCAACGCAGCTGAAACTTCATCCAGTTGTTGGCGCACTGCCGGATCGAGCGACCAGCCTATGCCACCCAACACATCATTGAATTGTTCAATCGTGTCGGCTCCGCTGATGGCAACGGTGACTTCGGGGTGGGACAAGATCCAGGCAATGGCCAATTGTGCCGGTGTTTTGCCTAGTTCGGCAGCCAGGCGATGCAATGTGCGGATTACTTCACCCACATCGCCGCCCATCGCTTTGTCAAACCACTCTTTGCGGCGCGTGGCCCAGAGTGAGCTGGCTGGTGCAGGTTGGCCGGGGGCATAGGCGCCACTCAATAATCCCACGGCCAGTGGGCTATAGGCCATGTAGCCCAGCTTCAACTCGCGCACCAGCCCAAACATCTCTTGTTCTACCCGGCGATTGAGCAAACTATAGGGATTCTGGACACACATAAACGGGGTGGCGTTGCGAATGTCGGCAATCCAATGCGCAAGGCAAACCTGCCATGCGGTGTAATTACAGCAGCCGATATAGCGTACTTTCCCACTGCGTACTAGATCATCCAGGGCGCGGATCGTCTCTTCCTGCGGCGTTGTGGTGTCATAGACATGAACCAAATAAACATCAATATAATCAGTGTCAAGTCGTTGCAGCGAACGCTCTACTTCGCGCAAAATGTGAAGACGCGAAAGGCCCGAATCGTTAGCGCCTATGCCCAAGGCGCCGGCCACTTTGGAAGTGATTACCACCGCATCGCGTTTGCCCTTTAGCGCACGCCCTAACACGCTTTCCGACTGCCCAATGTTAGCGCGATCATCCATCGGTCCATAAACATTGGCACAGTCGATCAAATTGACCCCTTGTGCAAGAGCATGGTCGATCAAGCGTTGCGCCGCGGCAGCGTCTGCCTGTCCCCGTAGCCCTAATCCTAGCGCCAAAGGACTTACCTTGATACCGGCTGCACCAAAATTTTTGTAATCCACGCTTTTCTCCTTCCTATCTTTTCTTGAACAGCGGACGCGGATTGACCTGATTTAGCGAATTTTCGCGGATAAAATCCGCGAAAATTCGCTTGATCCACATTATTCGCGTTCACTGTTTAGCTTTGCGAATTTGCGATCGCATTTTGATCTAAGTTTACATGCTTGTGAAATCTGGTAAGCTGGTGTAGACTGAAATTATGAGTACATCTAATCCATTTGTCGAACGTTTACGCGCCGCCGGTTACAAGATAACCCCACCGCGCCTGGCCGTCCTCCAAGTGATTGAGCAGGAAGGTGAACACTTGGACCCGGCCCAAATTTTGCGTCGTGCCCAGAGCATTCATCCTGACATTGGGCGTGCAACGGTTTACCGCACCCTCGAATTACTCACCCAGCTCAATATTGTACGCCCTATCTATGTAGGCGAACATGGCCCCACGTATATCCGCGCGGAAGGTGGTCATCACCATTTGGTCTGCTCCACCTGTGGCGTTGTCATCGATTTTGATCAATGCATGGCCGGCGAGATGACACGCGAATTGGCCGAGCGCTTTGGCTTTCAGATCCAGAGTCACCTGCTAGAATTTTATGGCCTCTGCGCCGGCTGTCAGGGGAAACTTAGTTAGCGCAAAGTTTCCATATTGTGCCGTTGCGGTAAGCAGTAGCCTTGACCACGGACGGTGACAACATAGCGGGGATTATCCGGATCCGGCTCGATCTTACTGCGCAAACGGCGCACATGCACCCACAGCGACTCTACCGTGCCTTTGCGCACGGGATCCCATGCTTTGGCTAGGAGGAAGCCCGGCGAAAGCACGCGCCCACGATTGTTATAGAGAATATGCATCAAGCGATTCTCGGTGGGGGTCAACATGATCTGATCGTTGTCAACCACGGCATATTGCTGGGCGAAGTTGATCCGCAGGTGATCGTCAATGACCAATTCGGGATCGACCACCTGATCCGAGGCAACGCGCAGCAGTACACGCCGGACACGGGCTAACAATTCCGAGAAAGCAAAGGGCTTGGTGATATAATCTTCAGCGTAGCGGTTGAGTCCTTCTACTTTTGTATTGGTATCGGAGAGCGCTGAGAGAAAGATAATCGGAATATCGCCCATGCGGCGCAATTCGGCAGCCACAGCGAACCCATCCATGCCGGGCATCATGATGTCCAGAATGACGAGATGGGGTAGCCCTTCTTGTTGCACGATCTCAAGCGCTTCTGTGCCACTGCCGGCGGCGTAGACGGTGTAGCCCTCGCGCTGAAGGCGCAAGTTTAGCATTAGCCGCGTATCAGCCGCATCATCCACGACCAGAATGCGTTTGGGGTCATTCACACTAGTTACAACTTGTTGTTCACTCATTACACACTTCCTTTTTAGTAAATTGACGTTTGACTAGATTGAACTGTTACCTGGTTGCTCATCTTGATTAGATCTGTCATTGGTCTGTTACATTCCACAATTTCAGTAAGCTACCCAACTAATCGCAAGGTTCATGCACTGTGTTATCATCATAGAAACTCAAAATAAACTATTAATTGAAAAGCTTGTTTTGCATGTTCCCTATTTCTTGTATAAACGGTAGATGTATGACAACTTGCATCATTACTATAGACGCTACATTACACTGTTTAGGGATGAATTTTCTTATCAATTACATTACAATAAGACTTTAAACAGTAATTTAGTTTGCTTATAGGCCTTATTTTGGAAACCGCTCCTAAATAGAGAGTATCTTAAAAAACTAAGTACAGTTTTCGTGTATCAACTCTACAATCATGTTCGTTTACAGTTTCGTTTAGATTATATCAGACAAAACTATCAAAAAATGTTACGAAATATTACAAAATAGATCATTTTTATCGCAAGGAGTTAACGAAGTGATGACAGGGCTTACAAGAAAGTTAAAAAAAATCACTTATGTTGCCGTCATTGTCCTTGCCTTTATGATTGGTAACGTTACTGGGTGGTTTGTTCGTCCCGCGTTTGCTGCCGAAGTACCTCCGGAATTTGCTGTCTTTTGGGAGGCATGGGACATTGTACTTACTAACTTTGTTGATCAAGATAAAATTGATTTCCGACGAATGACCTATGGCGCCATTCAGGGGATGTTAGAGACATTGGGCGATAATAACCATACGGTCTTCTTTGATCCGGATACAGCCCGTTTACAAGAGCGTGCGCTGGAAGGATCATTTGAAGGAATCGGCGCGCATGTTTCCATGAAAAATGACCAGTTCACCATTATCTCTCCCATCCGTGGTTCGCCGGCAGAAGCGGCGGGTCTGTTGCCTGGCGACATAATCTTGGCGGTTGACGGTATATCCACTATCGGTCTACCCGAATGGGATGTTATCAGCCGGGTACGGGGGTCGGCCGGAACATCAGTCGTTTTGACGGTTCTACACGTCGATGCCGATGAGCCTATCGATATTACGATTGTCCGCCGTCGCATTGAAATTAAAAGTGTCACTTGGTCACGCATTCCAGGTACAGCGATCGCGTATGTCCAGATCACCCAATTTGCTGGCGATACAAATTTTGAATTGATGCGCGTTTTGCAAGCCATCAATCGTGAAGTGACCAATGACCAACCTATGCGGGGTATTGTGTTAGACCTGCGCAATAACCCAGGGGGCTATTTGCATGAAGCGGTGCGGGTTGGTTCCCAATTTTTGGAAAGCGGTCAAGTGATCCTACATGAACGGGATGCTATGGGCCAAGTCCAGACTCATAGGTCGTTGGGCAATGGCTTTGCGCGTGATCTACCCATGGTCGTTTTGATCAATCAAGGGTCAGCCAGCGCCGCCGAAATTCTCGCCGGCGCGCTCCAAGAAAATGGACGTGCCAAACTAGTCGGTGAGGTGACATTAGGTACAGGAACTGTTCTACATCCATTTACCCTGAGTGATGGTTCGGTCATTCGGCTTGGTGTAACTAATTGGCTGACGCCTAAGATGAATTTGATTAAAAACCAGGGGATTCAACCGGATGTAAAGATTACACAGAAAGCCTCCATTCAACTTGTCGATGCTACTGTCCTCCCGCAACCTACAGCGCAACAACCGTGGAGCAGCGACGATTTGCAATTTAATGCTGCACTTTTGCTATTGAGTTTGTCAATCTTCGGAGACGGGTAAAGTTATCGGACTCGAAAGATTGTTCCTGATCTAGCGGTAAAGAGCCTGTTTGGCAATGTATGCTTCCACCATCGGTGGAACTTGGTGGCAAATTGGAGCGCCACTGCGAATACGGGCGCGCAGGATATGACTGGCAATTTCTAATTCAGGCATATCCAAGAGCACGACACGCTCGCGCAATCCAGGCAATGCGCTTTCCAGTTGTATCCAATCAATTTCAATGTCGTGGCGTGTCAACACGACTAAAATACATTGTTGGATCAACCACTGAGGATGACGCCAGGTCGGTAGATCGCGCAGGCTGTCCATCCCCATGAGAAAGTAGAGTTCAGTATCCTCACCCAGTTGCTGCCGGAGTAATTGCACCGTATCGTTTGTATAATGTGGGCCGGGACGATCAGCATCCACACGACTAACCCACAGCCCAGCCATATCCGCCGTTGCCAACTCGGCCATCATAAGCCGATGGGCAACCGGTGTCAGGTCGTTATTTTGCTTATGGGGTGGGTCACCGGCCGGCACCAGATAGACACGATCCAGCCTCAGCCGATAGCGCGCCTCCTCTGCCAGAATCAGGTGACCAATGTGAATGGGATCAAAGGTGCCGCCAAAGATGCCAACCCGCTGCCTATGCACTTTGCTCACTCTCCCAAAGCGTTTTCATAGCCCCAAACCAACTCAACATCACCAATGCGCACCGTGTCGCCATCCTGAATGCCGGCGGTACGGAGGGCATCAGCAATGCCAGTGGCGCGCAGAATCCGTTGGAAGCGCATCCCTGCCTCATAATAATCCCATTGTGTCATCTGGGCGATTCTCTCGATAGTGGTTCCTTCCACCCACCAGAGATGCTCGTCCAGACGGTAAACCGCAAAGGCTTTCTCGTCCTCGCCTGGGGTAATTTCGGGGAGAATCTCGGTTTCTACCACTGCTTCTGGAGGTAATTCATCTAACATGGCTTGCACGCGGAAGAGCAATTGCTCGGTATTTTGCTGGGCAACCGCGCTGATCGCCATGACGGGGTAGCCGCGTGCTTGGATGGCCTGCTCAATTGCCGGCCACTCTTCCTGTGCGTTGGGTAGATCCAATTTATTCAAAACCACCAGTTGTGGCTTTGCGCGCAGACCGGGGTTGAATAACTCTAATTCCTGGTTGATCGCTTCAAAATCGCCCAGTGGATCAGGGCTATCACCACCCAACAAATGGATCAAGATGCGTGTCCGCTCAACATGCCGCAGAAAATCCAACCCCAGACCAACCCCTTCATGCGCGCCTTCCATCAGCCCAGGGATATCGATCAATAAGATTTGGCGATGAGCCACTTCCGCCATGCCCAGATTGGGGGTGATAGTGGTAAAGGGATAGGCGGCAATCTTGGGCTTGGCTGCGCTGAGTACACTGAGCAAGGTGGATTTGCCCGAATTGGGTACCCCAATGATACCGACATCCGCCACCAGTTTTAGCTCTAGCGCCAGCCAACGCTCTTGACCCGTTTCGCCATTTTCTGCCACGCGCGGCGCC
>Ga0163153_10004306_pt1 | contig 18009 bp, 14 predicted proteins | sample OliLakLV19MP6IB1_FD_148629 | JGI IMG/M metagenome (GOLD analysis project Ga0163153, IMG submission 148629) | Freshwater microbial mat bacterial communities from Lake Vanda, McMurdo Dry Valleys, Antarctica - Oligotrophic Lake LV.19.MP6.IB-1 | ecosystem: Environmental > Aquatic > Freshwater >... | reverse complement strand
GCCCTCGCCACGCTCACCCGGTCGCAGGTCGCGAACCAGGGGATGGGCAGCGGCGGCCATCCGGACCGCGTCGCGCAGGGCACCCGTCCCCAGGCCGTGGATGACCGTGACCGATGGCATGCCGGCCAGCGACGCGTCCTCCAGGTACCGCTCGAGCGCCTCGAGCGCCTCCTCGACGCGCGCCCCGCGCAGGTCCAGCGACGACGCCACCGAGCGCGCCCGTCCGAGCCGGATGGCAGCGATGTTCGAGGTGACCGCCGCACCAGCTGCCGCGCGATCCGCCGTGATCGTGCCGCTCGGTGCGGCCGACGGCGTGAGATCCGCGACGTCGACGACGACGCGCATGCCACCGGACTCCAGGGTCGCCCGCCGGCCGCCGCGGTCCAGGGCCGCGATCCGCCCTTCCCAGCCACCATTCCGGCTGCGCGCTCGCTCCCCGACCTGCCAGACGTGATCAGGATCGGCCGGGACCGCAGGAGCCTCCTCGACGTCCTCTGACGGCGTCGGCAGGCGCGCCGCAAGGGTATCCGCCCGCTCCAGTGCAGCGTCCAGGGATGCCGCCGTCACCGTCTCGCGCTCCAGTGCGCGGCGTGTCTCGGCCAGCTCGTCGCGCAGCGCCGCGAGGACCGCGTCGGCCTCCGCCCGAGCCGCACGGATGGCCTCATCGCGCTCGTGGCGCGCCCGGCGCCGCTCCTCCTGTGCGATGCGCAGCGCCTCGCGGGCTCGGACCTCCGCCGCTCGGGCCGATTCGAGGGCGTCCGCGGTCTCGCCCTCCGTCTCACGGATCGACGCCAGCGTCGCCTCGAACGATCGCTGGGCCTCGCTCAGGCGCGATCGGGCATCCTCGACGATGGACGGCGGCAATCCCAGGCGCTCGGCGATGGCAAAAGCCTGGCTACCACCGGGCAACCCGATCGTCAGGCGGTAGGTGGGGGTCAGGGACTCGAGGTCGAACTCCACGGCCGCGTTGCGTGCGCCGGGTGTCGTGTGGGCATACGCCTTGAGCTCCGCGTAGTGGGTCGTCGCCGCGACGATCGCCCCGGCCCGGATGAAGTGATCGAGCAGGGCCTGGGCCAGCGCGGATCCCTCGGTCGGGTCGGTCCCGGCTCCCAGCTCATCGAGCAGGACGAGTGTGCCCGGGCCCGCTGCATCGACGATGGTCGTGATCCGGCGCAGGTGGCCGGAGAACGTGGACAGCGACTGGGCGACCGATTGCTCGTCGCCGATGTCGGCGAAGATGTCGGACCAGATGGGCAGGCGGCTGCCGGCGGCGGCCGGGACGTGCAACCCGGACTGATGCATGAGGCTGAGCAGGCCGAGGGTCCGCAAGGTGACGGTCTTGCCGCCCGTGTTCGGGCCGGTCACGACGAGGGCCGTGTAGCCATCGCCGATGCGGATGTCGATGGGCACGACCCGGCCGCTGAGGCCCGGGTGGCGCGCCGACAGCAGGATGACCTCGGGCCGATCAGCCGTCTCCGCGCGCACGGCGTCCATCTCCGCCGCCAGCGACGCCCGGGCGGCCCATAGGTCGAAGCGCGCCATCGCATCGAGCGACTCGCGCAGCGCCGTCGCGTTGGCGGCCACGAACGCCGACAGCTCGTCCAGGATGCGCGCGATCTCCTCGGCCTCGGCGACCTGCGCCTCGCGCCAGGCATTCCCGAGCTCCACCGCGACCAGTGGCTCGATGAACAGTGTCTGGCCGCTGCCCGAGGCGTCATGGACGATGCCCTTCACCCGGGCGCGCGCCTCGGCCTTGACCGGCACGACATAGCGCCCGTTGCGCAGCGTGATGATCGGCTCCTGCAGGGCGCTGCCGAGCTCGGCGCCGACGAGGGCGTCCAGGCGCCGGCGCAGCCGGTCGTACGCGACGCGGACGGACGCGCGCAGACCGCCCAGTCGCGGCGACGCGGTGTCGAGCACCTCGCCCATCGGGTCGAACGTGCGGGTGAGCGTGCTGCGCAGGGCGGGCAGCGCATGGAGTTCGCGCGCGAGGGCGTGCAGGAGCGGCCGCCGGTCATCGGCCAGGTGCGTGGCCAGGCGCGCCGTCGCATCCAGGGTCTCGGCGATCTCCAGGAACTGGGTCGGATCCAGCCGGCCGCCGCGCGCGGCGCGCTCCACCGACGGGCCGATGTCGTGCGCGCCACCGATGCCGATGCCGGCGCGCTCCGTGAGCAGCGCTCGCGTCTGGTCGGTCTCATCCAGCCGTCGCGCGACGATCACCGGGTCTGCCGACGGCTCCAGGGCCTCGGCGGCGCGCCGCGAGGGCGGGAACGACGTAGCGGCCGCCAGCCGCTCGCGGACGAGCGGGAATTCGAGCAGGGCCTGGGATCGCGCGTCCATCGTGCGCTCGCTCAGGGGCGCGCGGGGGACGATCCGGAGACAGCCGGTTCGTCGGCCAGCCACACGCGCCAGGGGCGGGCGGCAGCGTCCGGGCCGGCGTAGTCGATGCCGATGCGCGGCCCGCTCCGAACAAGTCCGGCCTGCCGCAGCACGTCATCCGGGCCGGCTGCGACGAGACGCAGCGAGCCGTCCGGACGGCACAGGTCGGTACCGGTCCAGGTGGTGTCCACGCCGTATGCTGCGGCCACCAGGCCCGGGCCTCTGGCCAGCCGCTCATCGGGAGTGCGGGCCAGGGCGGCCCGTGCCCTCGCTCGGCCCTCCTCGGAGCGAGTCGCCCGGCGGCGCATCGCCACGGCCAGCCTGGAGGTGCGCATCGCGTCCAGCCCGGCGACGGGTGCGACCGCCCGGATGAGCACGGCGCTGGCCGTGCCCGACGGTCCGGTCACCACGTTCAGGCAGTCATGCATCCCGTAGACAAGGTACACGTAGAGATGGCCTGGCGGGCCGAACATGGCGGCCGTCCGGGGCGTGGCCCCGAAGCGGGCGTGGGAGGCCAGATCGTCTGGTCCGCCGTAGGCCTCGACCTCGACGATCCGCGCCAGCCGAAACCCGGACGCATCGTCGCGGAGCAGCAACCCGCCGAGCAGGGCGTGCGCGGCATCGAGTGCTGCGCCGGTCAAGGCAGCGCGCGGGAACGGTCGTGTGGCGAAGGGAGCCGCGAACGCGCGGTCGATCAGCTCCTGGCCCGCGGGTAGAGGGCCTGGATGGAGTCCGGGATGAGGAAGCCGGTGATGCTGATGAAGATCGGGATGAGCGTCTCCCGGTACGCCTGCACGATGGCCGAACCATCCAGGGCGGTCCACAGCTCGCGCAGGAACAGGAGCTCCTGCGGGTCCTCCGGGATGCCCGGGATGCGGAAGAACGAGTCGAGGATGATGACCGTCGCGCCGAGGATGACCCCGAACTGGATCAGGCCCAGGATCGCTCCGAGCAGCTCATCGGCGAAGCGCGCCTTCTCGAACAGGGGCTGCGGCTTGTAGAACCCCTGGACCACGATGGCGAAGGCCAGCGCCGCGGCCACGAAGACGGTGCCGAAGCCGACCATGTAGCTGTATTCCTTGGCGAACTGTGTCCAGTTGGCCCCGAGGAACGAGCCCAGCGGCTCGGCGAGGTTGGCCGCGAAGAAGAACGAGAACAGGATGGCGGCCAGGCCGATGAGCCGGCGGATCGTGCCCTGGGCGAAGCCGAGCACGAAGAAGCCCATGAAGATGAGCACGAGCACAAGGTCGATCGCTGCGAATCCGCCCAGGAACTCCCCGATGTCCACCGTTCCTCCTTGACCGACCTGGCCGCCTCGCGCGCCGGTTCGAGGCGGCGCAAGGGTAGCAGCGCGCCTCGACGCGTCGCAAGCGACCGCCGCATGTCCCTCGCGGGGTGTTGGCTCAGGTCCGGAGTACTCCGTCCACGTCCGCCGCGACACCGGTGGTGACCGCGGTCACCGCGGCCTCCACGTCATCCTCCGTCAAGGCCCGCTCTGGGGCCGCGAACACGAGGCGATAGGCCAGGCTGCGTCGGTCGTCTGCGAGCGGGCGGCCGCGATAGATGTCGAACAGCGTGACCTGGGCCAGGCGCGGCCCGCCGTGGCGGCGGATGGCGGCCCCCACGTCAGCGGCGGCTCGGTCGTCGGCCACGACGAAGGCCATGTCCCGGGCGACGCTGGGGTGCCGCGACGGCGTCCGACCGACCGGCACCGGCGGCACCCCGGCGGACAGGCCGGCGATCGCGACCTGCCCGACGATGACCCGGGCGCCGCGCACATCGAGCGTTTCGGCGAGACTGGGATGCAGCTCCCCGATCCGACCGGCCAGGCCGTCGCCGGCCGTGATGCGGGCGGCACGGCCGGGATGCAGGCGCGGATCGTCGCTGAGCGTGACGTAGGCGACCGGCGGCAGGCCCAGGCTGCCCGCCAACAGCTCCACGAGACCCTTGGCGTCACCCAGCTCCCAGTCCGCTGAAGGACGGTCCCAGGCCGCGGACACCATCGGGCCCGTGACCGCGAAGGCCAGGCGCCACCAGCCATGGACGACGGCGTCATCGGTCACACCGTAGCCGCTGCCGACCTCGAAGATGGCGACTGCATCGCGACCGCGACGTTGGTTCTCGCCGACCACCTCGAGCAGGCCACCGAGCAGGTCCTGGCGCATGACCGAGTGCTGTGTGGAGAGCGGGTTGGTGACCACGATCGACCGGCCGTGCACCCGACCCTCGGCGGCGACGTCGGCATCGTCGTGACCCCCGAAGCGCTCGACCGTGGCCGGCGCGAGCAGGGCATACCCGACGACCTCCTGGACACCAGCCCCGACGAGGATCTCGCGGACGCGGTCGCGCAGGCGCAGCGGTGACGGGCGGTAGGCCGGCATCGGCGTGTGCGGCAGGATGCCCGGGATCAGCTCGAAGCCGCGGACCCTGGCGATCTCCTCGGTGATGTCGGCCTCGATGGCCAGGTCGCGTCGCCAGCTCGGGACGTGAGCGAGGAACGTCGCCGCGTCGCCCGCGGGCACGGACAGCGGCTGGGGCTCCAGGGCGATGGCGATGTCCGTGCCGGCCGGTGCAGGCTCGGTCGCCACACCGACGCGGGCGAGCACGGCGCGCTGCTCATCGACGGGCAGCGTCGTGCCCAGCAGTCGCTCCACGCGCGCCGGGCGGAACGCCACCGTCGAAGGCGCCGGCTCGGTCGGGTCGGTATCCACGACGCCACGGGCGACGCTGCCGCCAGCCCACTCGGTGATGAGCCGGGCCGTGCGATCGGCACCCAGCCGCGCGAGTCGATGCTCCTGGCCCTTCTCGAAGCGCAGGCTGGCCTCGGAGCGAAGGGCGTAGCGGAACGCCGTCCGCCGGATGGAGATGGGATCGAAGATGGCCGACTCGATGACGACGTCCCTGGTGGCGTCGCTGATCTCCGACGACGCGCCGCCCATGACCCCGGCGATGGCCAGTGGCCCGTTCGGGTCGGCGATGAGCAGCGTGTCGGGATCCAGGTCCCGCGCGACGTGGTCCAGGGTCTCCAGGCGCTCGCCCGGTCGGGCCCGGCGGACGATGATGCGCCCGTCGTGGACCGCGGCCGCGTCGAAGGTGTGGATGGGCTTGCCGAGCTCCAGCATCACGTAGTTGCTGACGTCCACGACGTTGCTCACCGGGCGCTGCCCGGCGGCCATGAGACGCATCTGGATGCGGTCAGGCGACGGCCCCACCGTGACCCCCGTGACGTGGCGCCCGACGAAGCGTGGGCAGCCCAGCGGATCCTGGACCTCGACACGCAACCGCTCCCCGATGGGCGCGCCGTCTTCAGGCGGGTTCGTCTCCGGGAAGCGCAGCGCCGCCCCGGTCACGGCCGACACCTCGCGGGCCAGCCCGACGAGGCTCAGGACATCGCCGCGGTTGGGCTTGACGTCGACGTCGAGGATCACGTCGCCGTAGACATCGGCCAACGGCACGCCCAGCGGCGCGTCGGCGGGCAGGATGAGGATCCCGTCGCCATCCGCGGTCAGGCGCAGCTCGTCGCCGGAGCACAGCATCCCATTGCTGGCGATGCCCATCTTCTCGGTCCGCTCGATGCGCCGGTCGCCGGGCAGGACGGCACCCGGCAGAGCCACCGGGATGCGCTGGCCCGGTGCGATGTTGGTGGCGCCGCACACGATCGACAGCGGTTCGCCCGACCCGACGGTCACTGTCGTCAGCGACAGTCGGTCGGCCCGCGGGTGTTTCTCGACGGTCAGCAGCTCACCGATGACGACGTTGCGCCAGTCGGCGCCCCAGCGCTCGATGCCCTTGACCTCCATGCCCAGCAGGGTCAGGCGCTCGGCCAGCGCCTCGGGCTCGAGATCGATGTCGACGTAGTCGCGCAGCCAGGACAGCGGCATCCTCATGCGAACTGCTCCAGGAAACGCAGGTCGTTCTCCAGGTACAGGCGCAGGTCGCCGACGGCGTGGCGCAGGTTGGCGATGCGCTCCACGCCCATGCCGAAGGCGAAGCCCTGGTAGCGCTCCGGATCCAGGCCGCCGTACTGGAGCACGACCGGGTGCATCATGCCCGCGCCCAGGATGGTCATCCAGCCGCTCCGCGAGCAGGCCGGACAGCCGGCGCCGCCACACACCAGGCACTCCACGTCGAAGGCCACCGACGGCTCCGTGAACGGGTAGTAGCCCGGGCGGAAACGGGTGCGCTTGTCGGCGCCGTACATGGCCTTGGCGAACTGGTCCAGCAGACCCTTGAGGTCGGCCATGGTCGTGCCCTCGTCGACCATGATGCCCTCGACCTGGAAGAACTCGGACGCGTGGCTGGCGTCGATCGCTTCGTAGCGGTAGCAGCGGCCGGGCAAGAGAGCCCGGATCGGCGGGGCCACGCTGTGCATGACCCGGATCTGGCCGGGCGAGGTGTGGGTGCGCAGCAGGTGCCCCGCGACGTCCACGTACATGGTGTCCCACAGGTCGCGCGCGGGATGGTCCGGCGCGATGTTGAGCATCTGGAAGTTGCGCAGGTCGTCCTCGACCTCGGGGCTCTCGTGGATGACGAAGCCGAAGCGCCCGAAGATCTCGGCGATCTCGGCGATGGTCTCCGGGATGGGGTGGTAGCCGCCGCGGGCGATCGGTCGGCCCGGGGTCGTGACGTCCACCGCCTCGGCGGCCAGTCGGGCCTTGAGCTCCGAACCGCGCAGGGTCGTACCCCGCTCGGCGAGGGCAGCCTCGATGGCGCTGCGCACGGCGTTGGCGATGGCCCCGACCTGCGGCCGCTCCTCGGGCGCCAGGGCACCGATGCCGCGCAGGACGCCAGTCAGGCGGCCCTTCTTGCCCAGGATGTCGAGCTCGAGCGCGTCGAGCGCTGCGGCATCCGGCGCGGCGGCGACGGCCGCCAGGGCGTCCGCCTGGAGGGCCTGCAGGTCGCGGGTCAGATCGGCGAGGTCCACGGTCCTCCTCGGACGCTTGCCGTCCGGTGAATCACGAACCCTCGATCGTCAGGGACGTCGAGGGCCCGATGGGTGCGAGCGTATCCGGCTGGCCGGCCGGGATCAGGCGCCCTTGGCGAGCTCGGCGATCCGGCCGAAGGTGGCCGCGTCGCGGATGGCGAGGTCGGCCAGGATCTTGCGGTCGAGTTGGATGTCGGCGCGCTTGAGGCCGCTGATGAAATGCCCGTAGGTCAGGCCGTTCTGGCGGGCCGCGGCATTGATCCGGACGATCCACAGCTGGCGCATCTGGCGCTTGCGCTGCTTGCGGTCGCGGGTCGCATACGCCAGGGCGTGGAGAAGCGCCTCGCGAGCCGGCTTGATCAGCCGCGACTTCGTCCCCTTGCGGCCCTCGGCCGCGTTCAGGAGGCGCTTGTGACGCTTGTGGGCGGCGACGCCGCGCTTGACTCGTGCCATGGTCGGTGGGCTCCTAGAGGTACGGCAGCAGGCGCCGGATCTGCCGGGCGTGCTCGGGCCCGAGGATGGACTTGCCGGCGTAGCGCCGGGTCCGGCGGGACGACTTGATCTCGAGGTGGTGGCCGCTCCAGGCGTTGACCCGGACGAACTTGCCGGACCCCGTCACGCCGATGCGCTTCTGGGCCGCCTTGTGGCTCTTGATCTTGGGCACGGTGGCCTCACTCTCCTTGCGGCGCCGGTCCGGCTTCCACCGCGACAGCGGCAGCCGGCTCGACGGCGATGACGGTCTTCTGTTCGGGTGCATCTGGCGGATCGGCCACGGCATCAGCCGGGACTTCGTCCAGCGCATGCTTGCGGTCCGGTGCGTCGTGGCTCTTGGGCTTGTGCAGCGATGCCATCGTGATGTGCATCGACTTGCCTTCCAGCAATGGCGTCCGTTCCGCGACCCCGTGATCCTTGACTCGTTCGATGAACCTGGCGATCAGGCCTCGGCCGATCTCCGGGTGCGTGAGCTCACGACCCCGGAACCGGACGGTGACCTTGATGCGGTCGCCGTCCTCCAGGAACTCGACCGCGCGATTGACCTTGGTATCGAAGTCGCCCACCCCGATCTTCGGGGTCAGACGGACTTCCTTGAAGGTGACCGAACGCTGCTTGCGCTTGGCTTCCTTCTCTCGCTTCGTCAGCTCGTACTTGTACTGCCCGAAGTCGAGGAACTTGACGACTGGGGGGGCAGCCAGCGGCGCGACCTCCACGAGGTCGTAGCCTCGCTCCTGCGCCATCTCGAGGGCACGCGGGGTGGGCATGACGCCCAACTGTGCACCCTCTTCATCGACCACCCGGACCTGGGGGATCCGGATCATCTGGTTCACTCGCAGGTCTCGGCTGATGATTCACCCCTTGGACTACTGACATTCGGACCGACCGGCGCGCGGACATACAGCCACGCTCGGCCGAGCGGGCAGGATAGCACAATCGCCGCTCAGCCCACCCCGCGAGCGCGGCTCTCCTCGGCCAGGCGATCGGCGAATGCCTCCCAGGCCTGGGGCTCCTGCTGCTCACCGCTGCGGGTCCGCGGCGACGCGGTCCGCGCCTCGATCTCGCGGTCGCCCAGGACAAGCATGTACGGCACCTTCTGACCCTGGGCAGCACGGATCTTGTACTGCATCCGGTTGGACGACCCGTCGACCTCGACGCGCAGGCCGCGCGCACGCAGCACGCCGGCGAGCTCCGCGGCAGCGTCCAGATGCCGATCGGCGATCGGGATGATCACGGCCTGGACCGGCGCGATCCAGAGCGGGAATGCGCCCGCGAAGTGCTCGACGAGGATGCCGATGAAGCGCTCCAGCGAGCCATAGATGGCGCGGTGGATGGCCATCGGCCGCTGCGCCTGGCCCTCCTCGTCGATGTACGTCAGGTCGAACCGCTCGGGCAGCATCACGAGGTCGACCTGGATGGTCGCCATCTGCCACTCGCGGCCGAGGGCATCATCGATGTAGATGTCGATCTTGGGCGCGTAGAACGTGCCGTCCTTGGGCTTGGTCACGTACGGCGAGCCGGTGCGGTCCAGGGTGTCCTTGATGATCGCTTCCGCCCGGTCCCAAAGGGCCGGGTCGCCGATGGCCTTGTCCGGCCGGGTCGCGAACGCGAATCGCGGCGTCAGTCCGAACCAGCCGTAGGCCTCACGGACTTCACCGAGGAGCGCCTCCAGCTCGTCACTGAGCTGATCGGGGCGCACGTAGACGTGCGCATCGTCCTGGATGAACTGGCGGACGCGCGTCAGGCCACTCAGGGATCCGGACCGTTCGTTGCGGTGTAGCCGGCCGAACTCGCTGAAGCGCAGGGGCAAGTCCCGGTACGAGCGCAGGTGGCTCTTGTAGATGAACGTGGATTCCGGGCAGTTCATCGGCTTGAGGCTGAACAGCTGCTTCTCGGACTCGACGATGAACATGTTCTCGGCGTAGTGGTCCCAGTGGCCGGACTGGCGCCACAGGCGCTCGCTGACGAGGATCGGCGTGCTCACCTCCTCGTAGCCGCGACGATCCTGGAGCTCGCGCATGGCCGTCTCCAGGGTGCGCCAGATGCGCTGGCCCTTGGGGTGCCAGAACGCGGATCCCGGTGAGACGTCGTGGAACGAGAACAGGTCGAGCTCCACGCCCAGCCGCCGGTGGTCGCGCTTCTTGGCCTCGGCACGGCGCCACAGGTAGGCATCCAGCTCATCCTGGGTGGCCCAGGCCGTGCCGTAGACGCGCTGGAGCATCGGCCGGGTCTCGTCGCCGCGCCAGTACGCACCGGCCGTGCCCAGCAGCTTGAACGGGCCGATCTGGCCGGTACTGGCCACGTGCGGACCGCGGCACAGGTCGATGAACGGGCCCTGGCGGTAGAAGGTCGTGGGCGGCATGGTCGTGCCGTCGCGCTCGCTCGCCGCGGCCAGGTCGTCGACGATCTCGACCTTGAACGGCTGATCGCGCTCCACAAGGGCGGCGCGGGCAGCGTCGGGCGCCTCCTCCGACAGCTCGAACGGGTGGTCGGCCGCGATCGACGCGCGCATGCGCGCCTCGATGGCCGGCAGGTCGTCGGGATTCAGCGGGCGCGGGAGCAGGAAGTCGTAGTAGAAGCCGTCGGCGATGACCGGGCCGATGCCCAGCTTGGTGCCCGGGAACAGATCGAGGACGGCCTCGGCCAGGACGTGCGCCGCGCTGTGGCGCATCGGCCCCAGCGCGTCGCCTGCGGCCCCATGGTCCATGAGCTCGGTCGCACTCCCCCGCTCGGGAACCTCGGGCAGGACCTCGTCGAGCTCGATCGCGTCGTCGTCAGCCATCTCGGTCGTCCTCTCGAATCACAAGACCTCTCGTCCATCGCAGGACGAGAGGTCGATCCTCCCGCGGTCCCACCCGCATTCGCCGACGTATCTCGCGCCAGCGCACTCGTGGCCGCGCTAACGGGCGGATCCCGGGCCGGTTCACCGGCCGCTCACGGGTGGTACTCATCGACGGACGACACCGGGTTTGCAGCCTTGACCCGGTTCTCTGGAGGTCGCCGCGCGACGGGCGTGTCCCGTTCCTCGCGTTCCGGTGGATGGTAGCCCAGGGCGCCACGGAGCACCACCTGGCGCCAGCCCGGACAGGTCCGCGGTACGATCCGCTCAGCGTCGGCGTCTCCCTCCTGCGGAGGTCAGCCATGTCCATGCCACGACCCATCACGATCGCGCTGCTCGCGTGCACGGCCCTGCTGGCAGCGTGTGCCGAATCGCCAGCCGTGCCGTCTGATCCCTTCGGTGCGCCGTCGCCCGACGCGGCCGGTGTCCCCCTTTGCGAGGACGTGCCGCCGATCGCAGCGCCGCCCGAGGCCTATCGTGATGCGCCGATCTACGTCGGCAACGAGATGCCCGTCGAGGCCGTCCGGGATTGGGCTGCACGGCAGCCGGGATACGCGGACATCTGGATCGACCGCGAGCACAACGGCTGGCTCACCGTGGCCTTCGACCGCGACGCAGCCGCGCGACAAGCGGACCTGGAGCGCGAGTTCCCGGGGGTCGGTGTGGTGGCCGTGCATGTCGAATGGACTCCCGCCGAGCTGGAGGCCATCCAGCGCCGGGTCTTCGAGGTGCTACCGGCGGGCATGGTCGATGGCTCGGGGACGCTCATCAACCGTGGTGTCGTGTCGATCGGCGTGGGCGTCCTCACGCCGGAGCGCGTGTCGGCGGTGGCAGCCGCATTCGCCGGGCAACCGGTGTGCATCGAAGGCATGGATCCGGCTGACGCCCCGCCGACTGGCCCGCAGCAGCCGGCCGGCGACGGCTGGCGCCTGCTGGCCACGGAGCCGACCGGGCAGCCGTATCGGACCGGTATCGCCTGGGATGACGCGTCGCTCGTCGACCTGTGGGCGGAGGCTGGGTTGACGGCGGATGCGCCGGTCGTCGACTTCCAGACCGAGGTCGTCATCTGGTTCGGCGCGGTATTCGGCAGCAGCTGCCCGGACCTGCGCCTGGACGACGTCGTCCACGACGACGGCCGCCGGATCGTCCACGCCGAGATCGTCCATGTCGCCCCTCCCCAGTTCTGCACGGCCGACGCGAACCCGCGGGCGTATCTGGTGGCCGTCGAGCGGTCGCGCCTTCCGGCCCCGACCTTCGCGATCCAGCTCCGTGCCGAGGACCCGCCCGCTGGCGCGCCCGAGGAGCGCACCCTCGTGGAGGCCGACCTTCGGGTCCCTGGCTCCATCGCCGAACCGGGTCAGGTCCACGCGGATCCTACCCTCATGCAGCCCGAACCCCAGTTCATCACGTCAGGCGACACGATCGAGACCGACATCTCCAACCTGTACCTGATGTCCGTCCACTGCGGCGTGGAGTGGCTGGGCACGCTCAACGACGTGACCTGGCGGACGGTGGCGTCGACCGGGGCACCGGACTGGCTGCCCGCGACGTGGCGGCAGGTCGTGGCCCCCGACGAGTCGATCCTCCTGGACATCGTCATGGCGCCCGGACCCGATCCGACGGTGACGGCGAGCGCCAACGGGTTCGATGTCGTCTATCGGCCGGCCCGGGAGTCGGCGCCGGACTGCGACTGATCGCGGCCTGCGGGGACCGCGAGCGCCTGGGAATCGAAACGACCGCCTCGCGGCGGTCAGGATGGGTCGGTGTGGTGGGCGACACTGGACTCGAACCAGTGACCTCTTGCATGTCAAGCATAACGCAAGATGCGGCGTGGGTCGTGCTTAGCAGTGCTCACAATCGTCTGCGACGAGGGCCGAAGTATCGCCTGTACGGCAAGTCCTGAACCGCGCTTTCCGAGCAGAGAGACGACTGAAGGGCCGCTCAACCTGCGGTTGAGTTCGGCAAAGTCGCAGCGTGTCGACGCCGCTCACGACCATCCGCTGCCCGACCTTGGTAGCGCTGATCGCCCGATGGGCTGCGCCGTCGGGTTAGCGGACCCGCCTTATGGGGTGAGCACGCTTAGACTGGGTCGAATGGCCCGCCATCTCCCATTCCGCTTGCCGGGCATCGAATAGAATCGGCGCGGCTCCACTGGTAACAGCCCGGGCAACGGACGAGAACCATCGTCGCAACAACCTCGCGCTTCCCCGCCACGTCTCAAACGGTTGGGGCACGGCCGGCGTCACGAGACCTCAAACGAGCGTCGGCATCGGGCATCGGTCGTCATTGAGAACGCGGTTCAGGGGTCCGACCAGGCGCACGACGATCGGCGTAGGATCGCCAAGGTCGGCCGCGGAACCTCGCCACGTACGTTCGTAGAAGTCGTCTGGATACGGTGCTAGATCTGCGGCGTCGACCATCCAGTTGGTGAGTCGAAAGTGCGAGACACAGCCGCGCAGGTTCGTAACGGCAACGCCGATCTCCCAGTCGCCGGTGAAGCCCGTGTCGGCGCTTACGACGGCGGCGAGGTGAGCCACTCGCAGGACCAGGCCGCCGATGATTACCTCGAAGGCGACTCGAGCGCCCTGCCAGAAGTCCGACGCCCGTGAGCAAAAGACCTTGATCGTCCCGTCCTCCATGAACTCGACCTCGATGCCGTAGTTCTCGCGTAGCGGCTCAGGCGGACGATGAACGCCCTCGTAGTAGGTCGCGATCCAGCCGGTGGGCGTCCGGGGGAGCCTGTGTGCCTCCCGGAAATCCGGACTGAAACCATGGCTGAGGCGAGGGGCGTTGATGACGTGCTCCCGCGTCCATGCCTCCCATCGGGCTCCGACAGCGACTTGGAGCATCTCGTCGTTCGCCCGGAGAGGTCGGGCGAGAACGAAGAGGTGCGCCTGCTCCCGCTGTTCCTCCTGCGTGGGGTCCAGACCGACGAACACGCGGAGCAGATCGAGGATCGGCCGGGCCTCATTCTCCGGCGCTCTCTCGTGGAGCCGGCGGACCTCGGCCGCGGTGAGGATGGTGTTGGTCGTCCCGGACCGTCCGCGGAACCTGCCCGCGACCGCATGAGGTGCCTCGGGAGAGGGCGGCACCTCGATGACCAGATAGCCTGTTGCTGGGTCGGCGTCCGAGACGATTTCGCGGACGACGATTGGCAGGGGCGGGTCGATCGAGGATCGCGCGATCTGCGCGACCCGCTCGCGCTGCCCTCGCAATCCGATGGGCGTCAGTGCGACGGGCGGTCCCTCGGTGACGCCGACCAGGACGGTGCCGCCGGTGAGGGCGAGGGACGCGAGATCCACTGCGATCGCCTCGCTGCCGCGATCGCCGCCAGGTAGCTCGCGCTTGAGGTCGAGACGCTCGGTCTCGCGCAACCGACCGCTGTCTGCCGCCTCGCGCAGGGCAGGCTCATCGACTGGGATCACTAGCAGAGACTACTCACTCGGCGTGGGCCGCGAGCAGCGTCAGCCGTCTCGCAGCGTGGGCCGCGAGCATCCTGCGCGCATCGGTATCGGCTCGGCGTCCGCTAGTGACTCATCGCGGAACGACGAAGGCCCATCGCCAACCACTCGCTCAACGCGGTCTGCCGTCTCACTCGAGCGGCTCCGGAACGCCCGGGTCGCATGGCGGTGACCATCCGCGGACCGTCCCTCCGGAGAGTCGGACACTCCACGGGTCTAGTCCAGCGACTTCCCGCACGCGATCGATGGCAGGTGCGTGGTAAGCGGCCTGCTCGAGGATCCTAGGGTCGCGCGCACCGCGTTGCCGGTGTTTCTCTCTGATCACGGAGCCGGACAGTCGGGCCCCTAAGAGTCGGATGTATTGACACAGAGCGCAAGCTGACCGACTCTTCGCTCATGGCAACATTGAGCAAGCCCGAAGCGATCGAGCGGTTCCACCTGGCTCTCCTCCAAGTGATGCCGCAGCACATCCCTCCGACCAACTACGCAGTCAAGGGTGGGGCCAACCTGCGCCTCTTCCTGGGAAGCCAACGCCGGTCTGAGGACATCGACTTCAACTTCGTCGGGCGTGTGACCTGGAGCCTGCAAACACGGATGGACGCGGTGCTCCGCGCGCCCGCTCTCAAAGCGCTGTTGGCTGTCCACGGGCTCAAGATCGTGTCGATCAATCCTTCCAAGACGACGAGCACGACCGGCCGCTGGAAGTTCGAGATTACCGGGCCAGGCGTCAGGTTCAACTCGAAGGTCGAGTTCTCAATGCGTCGTGAGGATCGGCCTCTCTTCCGAGTCGATGCCGTGGCGGCATCTCTGGCGGCCGAGGCAGGAATGCGGCGAGCATCCGCCAACCACTACCTCCCTACGGCGGCCATCGAGCAGAAGATTGCGGCTCTGGCCTACCGAAGCGCAACTCAGGCCCGCGACATCTTCGATCTCGACTTCCTACTCACGCGCTACCCGCAAGAGTCGGAAGACGCACAGCCCTCGCGCCACGAACTCGACCTAGCCCGCAGACGGGTGTTCGAGATCACCTACGCGGAGTACCGCGAACTCGTCGTCGCCTACCTCGATCCCGCATTCGTCGCGATGTACCGAGGAGAGGACGAGTGGGAGCGGATGGCGCTGGACGTGTCGGGATGCCTCGACGCGATGCTGGAGCGCGCGAAGTGAGCGCGCGTCAGTTCGCCGAGTTGCAGCGCCTCGGCACCCGAACTGTGACAACGGCAGAGGCAGCCGCGGCGTGGCAAGTGACGCCATCGGGCGCTAGCCGGATGCTCGCGAGTCTCGCTTCGGCTGGCCTGATCGAGCATCTGAGGCAGGGCGTGTGGCTGTTCGATCTGAACGCGACACCGGAGAGCCTGGCCCCGGAGATCACCGCGCCGTACCCCGCATACGTGTCCCACGTCTCCGCGCTGTACTCACACGGCGTGATCGATCAGGTTCCCGCGGAAGTGCACATCATCGCCTCGGCGGAGCCCCGGAGGATCGAGACGAGTCGCGGGGCGTATCGACTTCACCGGATGCCGACCGACCTGTTCGGCGGCTTCACCGACAAGCGGGGGGTGCCGCTCGCAACGCTTGAGAAGGCCTTGTTCGATTGGGCCTATCTATCGGTTGTGGCCGGCCGGGCGGACGCACGCCTGCCAGAAGCCGAGTGGCCGGCGTCCTTTCGCCGTTCAGAGGTCGAACGCTGGCTACGACGCATCCCTAGCCAGAGGATCAGAACCATGACCGAAACGCTGATCGCAAAGCGCCTCGAAGACGAGGAAGCCAACAAGAGCGGCCACTGAACGCCCTGACCGGGCCGGCTGGCCCCGTCGCGGCGGCTCGCGGTAAGCGCCGGCCGGTCACAGCCGTGCAGCGCCGACTCCGCACCCGCCCGCGGAGCGGGGCCAGCGCCATCCTCGCAGACGGCGCTTACCTGGCGGTCATCTGCGCGGGTCTCAGGCCTCGACCTCGGCCGGGCTGATTCCGACGCCGCACCGCTTGCCGCTCGCCGCTCGCAAGCCGACCGTTGCAGATCGAGGACCCGTCCTCGAAGTGCTCCATGGCCGGCGCATGCTGGCCCTTGTGGAGTTCGGCCACGAGCCGGAGGGCGGCGTCTTCGGTCGCACCGATCCCGCCCAGGGATTGCCAGTCGACTTTTTCATCGGTCTTCATGACGACCCACACGCGTTGGTTAACATCGGTCCGGCTCGGGCAGCCTGGCTGGCGGGCATCGTCGCCGAGGTCGATCCAACGGGCGACCTATCCCCTGCCGAGCGGGAGCGCCGGGCCGCATCCGCGATGCGGGTCCGCATGACCCGCCTCGCGATGGCCCGCTGGGCTAAGAGGCGGAAGCGCGTCGACCCGGCCCCGTGGCGGTGACCTAGACCTTGTCGCCCAGCGCCAAGCGCTGCGATGCCGCGATGGAGCGCTGCTGGGCCAACGGGGCGGCATAGCGGCGCAACATCCCTGGCGAGGACCAGCCGCGCTTCGCCATCACGTCGCTGTCCGATAGCCCAGCGGACATCTCGTGGTGAGTCGCTGTGTGCCGGAAGTCATGAGCGTGCAGCCTCGCGATCCCGATACGCTTGCCACGCGTCTCGAGCATCTGCGCCACGCCTGAGTCGGTCAGCCGACCGCGCTTGCCGAGCCACATCCACGGCAGGTCACGATTCGGATGCTTCTTCCGTGCCCGAAGGTAGGCCTCCAGGGCCACCAGCGTCCGGTTGTCCAAGCCGATCAGGTTCTGCTTCCGTCCCTTCTCCAGGGTCCGGACCCGCCCGGCCCGAAGATCGATGTCACGGTCTTCCATCTCGGTCGGGTGGTAGCGGAGGTTGGCGATCTCGGCCCGCCGGCTGCCGGTGTTGAACAGCATCCGGACGATCGCTTCGTCGCGGATGCTCTCGAAGTCGTTGCCTTCGCACGCGGCGATGATCTCGCTGATCTCGTCGAGCCCGAAGATGCGTGGGCTGAGTGGCGGAAGCCGCGGCGCGCGCATCCCCATCATCGGAGACGCGAAGGCCGCGTCGACCTCGGCATACCAGTTGAAGAAGCGCTGGAGGCCCCGGAAGCGCTGATGCGCCGTAGTCGGCTTGCGGCCGCTCTCGAGGATCGAGCCGATCCAGTCCTCGACCTGCGCCTTCGTGATCCGTGGCAGGTCCGTCGGCCTACGCTCGGCCAGGCACCAGCGACCGAAGGTCACCACTGCACCGCCGTAGGCTTGCACGGTCGCTGGGCTGACGTTCTCGGCCTTCAGGTACCGGACGAACGAAACGAGTTCGTCGCCGAGATCGCCCGGCGTCTCGATGGCTGGATCGGGGCTGTTGGTCGCCATTGCAGTTCACCCTGACACGCGTGTATTCAGGTCAAGGTATCTACTGAACTGCGGCGTGGGTCCATGACCCATTCGTCAGGTCAGACCGGTATCGCCTGAACCCCCTCGTGAATGAGGGGGTTGGTGGGCGACACTGGACTCGAACCAGTGACCTCTTGCATGTCAAGCAAGTGCTCTAACCAGCTGAGCTAGCCGCCCGAGTCGCCGGTCCCTCGATCGATCGTGACCCGATGACCGTTGGCTCGCGGGGTGTTCCACGTCCCGTGACAGTCACCAAGCCTCAAGCGATCGAGTCGCCAGCGGCCCGCGCATCCTATCAGAGGGTGCCGCCAGGCGACAACGAGGCCGACCGGCCATCATGGCGCGGATGGACGACGACTACGACCTGATCGATGCCGGCGACGGCGCGCGCCTCGAGCGCTTCGGGCCGTACCTCGTGGACCGGCCCGCGCCGGGCGCGCTGGCGGCGCGACGATCACCCGACCGGTGGGCCGCCGCGGACCTGCGCTTCGACCGGCGGAGTGGTTGGACGGGCCCGGCCCTTGCGGAGGCCGAGGCCGGCTGGACGATCGGCATCGCCGACCTCGACCGTGTCACC
>Ga0163153_10004303_pt1 | contig 18016 bp, 16 predicted proteins | sample OliLakLV19MP6IB1_FD_148629 | JGI IMG/M metagenome (GOLD analysis project Ga0163153, IMG submission 148629) | Freshwater microbial mat bacterial communities from Lake Vanda, McMurdo Dry Valleys, Antarctica - Oligotrophic Lake LV.19.MP6.IB-1 | ecosystem: Environmental > Aquatic > Freshwater >... | reverse complement strand
GGGGTGGTCGCCGCCGCGTGCGGACGTCGATGAGGACGAGGCCTACGAAGACGAGGCTGAACCCGAAGAAACCCCGACTCCGCAAGACGCGATCGGCGCACTGCGCAGTTGGCTGCAAGCTGCAGTCGATACGCCGACGCCGGAAGCGGACGAAATCACCGATGCGGCGGCGACCACCCCGTCGCCGGACGCGACGACCGAGCCAACGCCGACGCCGGCGACGACGACGACGGGTACGCGAGTAACCAGCCAAACGCCCGCGATGACGGGGACGATAACGCCGACGCCGCCAACGCCGACGCTGACACCGACCCGGACGATCGGGCCGACGACGACGCCGGCCTCGGCGACGCCCGGAAATGGTGCTTGAGATGCGGCCGCGATTCGTGTCTTATGCCTGGATTCCAAGATGAGCGAGCTGATGCAGAATTCCGATCCGCAGAACCCTTCCCTCGTTGCGCCGAAACCCGTTGATCGCGGTTTCTTCCGCGGCTCATGGCACCGTTGGACCCAGATGGCGCACTCGATCGGCGTCGTGCAGACCCGGGTGCTGATGGTCGTCTTCTACCTCTTGGTGGCGCTGCCTACTGGAATCTTCCTGCGCCTGTCCAGTGACCGCCTCCAGTTGAAGCGGGGCAAGGAAGGAAACTGGCACCCTCACCGGCAGGAAGAGCAAAGCCTGCAAACGGCGAAGCGCCAGTTCTGATGGTCGCGCCACCGGCGGTGGCGCACGAATTCGCCAGTTAGCGAAACTCCCCAATGGCGCGCGATGCGAAACGATTGCCACGCTTCGCCGTCATCATGGCGGGCGGCCACGGCACCCGCTTTTGGCCGCAAGCGCGCCGCAGCCGGCCAAAGCAGTTTCTCTCCTTGCGCGGCGATCGCAGCTTTCTCCAGGAGACGGCACGCCGCGTCCTGCCGTTGTTCGGTTGGGATCGAATCCTGGTGGTCACCGGCTCCGAACATGCGGCGGCCGTAGCCAGCCAGCTTCCCGACCTTGCGCCGGATCAGATTCTGATCGAACCCGATGGCCGCAACACCGCGGCCTGCCTCGCCCTCGCCGACGAATGGATCGCACAACACATCGGCGATGCCGTCGTCGTCGCGATGCCCGCCGATCACGTCGTGCGCGATAGCGCCGGCCTGCGTCGCTGCTTGCGGCAGGCAACCGATATCGCTGTGGCTCACCCGGCGTTGGTGGTGATCGGCATCGAACCGACGCGTCCGGAAACCGGCTTCGGCTACATCGAAGCCGCCGATCCGATCGACGGCCAGCAGGGCGCTCGCTGGGTGCGTCGGTTTCACGAGAAGCCCGCGGCGGCGACCGCCAGGCGCTACGCGCGCAGTGGCCGCCACCTGTGGAACGCCGGAATTTTCATCTGGCGCGCCGCGACCTTCCGCGCAGCCTTGGAACAGTGTGCGCCACCGTTTATTCGCCATCTCGCCGGAGTCTTCGCCGGCGCGGGCGACGTCTCGGCGCGCATCCGGAGTGCCTACAAGAAACTGCCGGCGTTGCCGATCGATGTTGCCCTACTGCAAGCGATCACCGCGATCGATGCGCCGGTGGCCCGCGTGGCCGTCGTCGATGCTACCTTCGATTGGCTCGACGCCGGAAGCTGGGAGGCGATGAGCGAACTCTGGGGCGGCGACCAAGACGGCAACGCGACCCGTGGCAACTCGGTCGCGTTGGCCAGTACGAATTGCATCGTTGCAGCTGGCGATCGGCTCGTCGTCGTGCTCGGCGCGAGCGACCTCATCGTCGTCGATGCGGACGACGCCGTACTCGTCTGCAAGCGCGAGGACGCCCAGAGGGTCCGCGATATCCCGGCCGAACTCCGTCGCCGTCACCTCGGACGGTACACCTGAGCCATACGGTGAAACTCTCCGTCATCATTCCCGCGTTCAACGAGCGCGCTACGATCGTCGAACTCGTCAAGCGGGTCGCGGCGGCGCCGTACGCAAAAGAGATCATCATCGTCGACGACGGGTCGACGGATGGTACGTTGGAGATGTTGCGCACCTTCGGCCTGACCCGAGCCGGGGAGCGGGTGGCCTACGACCTGGTCGCCGGCGTCGCGAACGAAATCGAGTTGCGGGTCCATGCAGTCAACCAGGGCAAGGGAGCCGCGGTTCGCGACGGTATCGCGGCTGCCGGGGGCGACATCATCCTCATCCAGGACGCCGATCTCGAATACGACCCGAGCGACTACCCGCGCCTGCTGCAGCCGATTCTCGACGGCAAGGCTGACGTCGTCTATGGCTCGCGCTTCACCGGTTCGCCGCGGCGCGTGCTGTTGTTCTGGCACTCGCTCGGGAATCGCTTGCTGACGTTCATCTCGAACATGATGACCAACCTCAACCTCACCGACATGGAGACCTGCTACAAGGTCTTCCGCGCGGACATCATCAAGGGCGTGCCGTTGCGCTCGGCGAGGTTCGGGATCGAGCCCGAAATCACCGCGAAGGTCGCGCGCTTGCGGGCACGTATCTACGAGGTGCCGATCTCGTACGCCGGCCGTGGCTATCTCGAAGGTAAGAAGATCGGTTGGCGCGATGGTATCGCGGCAATCTGGACGATCCTCAAATTCGCCATCATCGACGACACCGCGGGCGACAATCCCGGCTACGTCACGCTGCGGAGGATGGAAGCGCTGCGTGGCTACAATGCGTGGGTGGGGAAGATGATCGCCCCATTCCTCAGTGACTCGGTGCTGGAGGTGGGGGCGGGAATCGGCAATCTGACCCGCCTCATCGCCGACGGGCGGCGCGTCGTCGCTACCGACGTCGACCCGCGGCATGTTGAACTCCTGCGGCGCACGTTTGCAGACGATCCACACGTGAGCGTCGCGGAGTTCAATCTCGGCAGCGACTCGACCGTCGACTTGGGGGGCCCGTTCGACAGCGTCGTCTGCCTCAACGTACTCGAACACATCGAGGACGATGCCGCGGCGTTGCAGCGGCTGCAGCAGCAATTGCGGCCGGGCGGCCGGCTCGTGCTGGTCGTGCCGGCGATTCCGGCGCTCTACGGCGAAATGGACCGCGCCATCCACCACTTCCGCCGCTACGAGCAGGGCGAGGTGGCAGCGAAGCTGCGCGACGCGGGCTTCGAACTCGAGCACATGCACCCGTTCAACGCACTCGGCATTCCCGGGTGGTTCTTGAACGGCAGGATTTTGGGTCGCCGCAGCGTGCCCGGGTTGCAGGCGCGGCTCAACTCGATGCTCGTGCCGGTGTTGCGCCTCGAGCGTAAACTCGGACTCCCGTGGGGAATGTCGATTCTGGCGGTTGGCCGCCGGGTTTGACGTGCTCCCGTTCGCCCTGAGCCTGTCGAAGGGCCTGTCCTGAGCCCGTCGAAGGGCTGTTGGAACCAGGAGTGTGTGCTTCGACAAGCTCAGCACGAACGGAACGATAGTGGAGCGTAGGTGTCGCACGTACTCCGGAGTAAGAATGAGTTGCGATGGCGTTTTTGTTCGATCTCCGGCAATGCGCAGATGGTTCGTACGGTGCTGGACATACTGACGACCTCGAACAGCGGAGCACGCGGCGCAGGTGCTGGGTATTCTAAAGCCGGGAGAGGACTTGAAATCGAGTTGCGGGCGTCGGCCATGGCGCGCTGTTCAAGGCTCGTCCCACGGATCGACCTCGTCGACCAGGGCGAGCGGGCGCAACAATTCGGGGGGCACGTCGGCGATGAAGCGCGACGGCTGGCCGAGCACCACGCCCGAGTAGCGATCGAAGATGGTGATCGGATAGGTCAGGTAGAGGAGTTGCTTGGCGCGCGTGGTGGCGACGTACATCAATCGGCGCTCCTCCTCGATGTCTTCGTCGCTGACGCAGTAGGGCGAGGGAAAGCGGCCCTCGGCGGCCCAGAGCACGAAGACCGTGTGCCACTCCAATCCCTTGGCGGAATGGATCGTGGATAGCGTGAGCAACTCGTCGTCGGAGCCGACGGCGACCAAATCGCCGATGCTCTCGTTCGGCGGCTCGAGGGCCATATCGGCGAGGAACGTCTCGGCGCTCTCGTAGCGCGCGGCCATGGTCGCGAAGTGCTCGAGGTCGCGGCGACGCTTGGGATGGTCGTCGGGGTGGACTCGCTTCAGAATCGGTTCGTAGTAGTCGAGAATCCGGCCGATCAGAATCTCCGGCGGCGCTGCCTCTTCGCCGAGCGAACGCAAGAGATTGGCCAGGGCTCGAAGATCCGTCGCGAGGGCAGGGCGGGGGAACGAGCCGAGTGCGATGAGCGCATTGTCGCCCGCGAGCATCCAGCGCAGGATCTCGTCGCTCGTGCGCGGCCCGATGCCTTCGAGCAGCAGTAGCACGCGGTGCCACGACACGCTGTCGCGCGGATTGAGCAGCACCCGCACGTGGGCGATCACGTCTTTGATGTGCGCGGTTTCGATGAACTTGAAGCCACCGCGCTTGACGAACGGGATGTCGTGGCGTGCGAGTTCGATCTCGAGACCGAAAGAGTGGAAGCTCGAACGGATGAGCACGGCGATCTCGCTCAGCGGCACGCCCTCTTCGCGCAACTCGAGCACCCGCTGGCAGACGAAGCGCGACTGGTAGTGTTCGTTCTCGCCCGTTACCAGCAATGGCGGCTGCCCGGGTCCGTTGCGGGTGTAGAGTGTCTTGTCGTGACGTTCGCTGGCGCCGGCGATGACGGTGTTGGTGAGATCGAGAATCGCCTGGGTGCTGCGGTAGTTCTCTTCGAGGGGAATCACCCGGGTGCCGGGAAACAGTCGGGGGAAGTCCATGATGTTGCGGAAGTCGGCGCCGCGAAACGAGTAGATGCTCTGCGCGTCGTCGCCGACCGCCATGACGTTGTCGTGCGCGCTCGCCAGGAGCCGCACGATCTCGGACTGCAGCGAGTTGGTGTCCTGGTACTCGTCGACCATGATGTAGCGCAGTCGTTGCGACAGCCGGGTGCGGGTCTCGGCGTGGTCGCGCAGGAGATCGCGCAGCAGCACGAGGAGGTCGTCGTAGTCGACGAGTTGGCGCTCGCGTTTGTAGGCGCGGTAGGCGGCGTCGAGTTCGCGCAGCGCTGCGGTATGTTCGCTCAGATGTCCGTACGCATCGTCGATGAGAACCTCGAGGGGAATCGCCTTGTTGACGGCCATGCCGAAGATCTCGGCGATGCTCTGTTTGCGGGGAAAGCGGCGTTCCTTCTTGTCGAGGCCGCGCTCGGCGCGCAGCAGGTTGATGACGTCTTCGCTGTCGCCGCGGTCGAGGATGCTGAAGCTCGGCTCGAGCCCGACCGGGGTGCCGTGGCGGCGCAGGGTGAGGTTGGCGAAGGAGTGGAAGGTGCCGCCGGAGACGCGCTCGCAGCGCCCGTCGAGCAGGCTGCTGGCGCGGCGCAGCATTTCGGCCGCGGCCTTGCGGGTGAAGGTGAGGAGCAGGATCTGCGCCGGATCAACACCGCCTTCGACGAGCCGCGCGACGCGGTAGACGAGAGTGCGGGTCTTGCCCGTGCCAGCGCCGGCGACGACGAGAACCGGCCCCTCGGTGGTGCTGACGGCGCGGTACTGCGGTTCGTTCAGTTCGCCGCGGTAGTCGATCTGGAAGTTCTCGGCAGGCCGCCCGCGGTCTTTGCGCAGAACGTATTTCTCAGGCGGTGGCGATTCCATGGTGACGGCCGGCAGGCGACCGCGGGAATATAGCAGCCGACCTCGCCGGTACAACTCGCGGGCGACCGGGGCGACCGCGAGTTGCTAGGGATTGGGTGCCCACATCACTCTCCACGTGCGGTCATTCGTACGGCTCCCATCATCCCCAATCCTTCCTGTCGTTCAGCGATCCGCCCGCCTCACTTGGTGGCGGAGATCTTCAAGGGAACCGCGGCTTGCGGGTCGAGGACACGGAACATGAAGGATTCCGTGATGTAGAGCTCGACGCGCTCCTTGTCGTGCGAAGCGTAGCCGACCGACAGGTCCTGGCCGAGGGTGAGCACGAAGTCGCCGCCGCGCGTCGATGTCACGAGGCCGCCATCCAGTGCCGGGGCGTGGATGATCTGTCCGTTGAGAACCTGCCGTTCGATGTTCTTGCGCACGGGATGGCCATCTTCCGTTGCGCGGGATACCGCCTTGTAGGCGTTGGTTCCCAGCACCAGCACGTAGGGGCCGTCGACTCCCGCATCGCGGAGGATCTCACAAGCTTCGACGGTCGCGCCCATGTAGGCGCCCAACGAGGCCACGGCCAGAGGCTTATGCGGCGTCACCGCCAGAATCCCTTCAATCCCGGCCTGCGGCATTCCGTTGAAAATCGCATGGTCCTCGAAGCGGGCCATGGCCTCGGCGGCTTTGGTGACCGGATCGAGATCGACTTCCTCGGCACCGCGTGCCGTGCAATCGAGTTCCATGATGTCGAGGAAGAACGGAACCCGTATCTCGATGAGCGGAAGGACCTTGCGCATCCCCCACTGGGCAGCGTCCTTCCCATTGCCGGTATTCAACTCGAGTCGGCCGAGATTGACCGCGCCGTAGTCCCATCCGTAGGGCCCGCGCACATCCGCAAGCTTGCGCCCGGCAAGGTCCAGCCGGAGTTTGCCAGCCGCGGCGGCGTCGATTTCCTTCCACGACTCCGGCGCCACCGGAGCCTGTTCACGCCTCAACATGCTCATAATTCGCTGCTCCCTTTCAGCCCGCCGATGCCGAGCGAGCATTCCGTTTCGGCGGTTTCCCGCCCCGCGCTTGCCGTCGCACTCACTTCCGCGTCCGTGATTGAAACTTCCGTGAAGACGTAAGTGCGCAGTTCTTCGTCGAACTTGGGGACGTTGCGGCGAAGCCACTCGATCACCATGCAAGCGTGCTCGATCTCCTCGTCTCGATTGTGTTCGAGAACGGCCTTGAGCTGCTCGTCCGAACAGGCCTCCGCACGCTGCTGGTACCAATCGACGGCCTCGAGTTCTTCCATCAGGCTGACGATGGCGCGATGCAGGTTGCGTGTCTTCTCGGACAAGAGTTCCAGTGGTTCATGGTATCCAGTACTACTCATCGTCTCTCCTCCTGCTCGAACCGATACGACGCCCGCGCGACCGAGTCCATGGCGAGCATGACATCGCGGGAGCCGCCGTGCGCCGCGACCCGATCCGCAGCGGTGGCTGCCGCAGGCACCAGGTTGGCGATACTGACAAGGAAAACGCCGAGCAACAAGCTTCGGCGTCGCGAATGCGCGCTTGATCTCCGGATCGACCGCGGCGGTTGCTGGTTCCTTTTGTGGCACCCCGTCGCCGGAGTCACCGGGGTGGTACGTCCGCCGCTTTCCGGGCAAGGCGCGTCATCGACTCGAGTTCGAGCCGGACGCCGCCGCGAGGCGAATATCGGCAATCACGGCGAGATGGTCCGATACACGCCGGGCCAGGGGGTCGACGAAACTACGCACGAGAACTCCCGCAGGGCGGCAGTAGATGCGGTCGAGGTGCAACATCGGGAGAATCGCGGGAAACGTCCGGTGCCGGGTGCGCTCCGGCATTGCGGCCGCGAGCTGCCCGCGTACCGACCCGGCCCACAGCCAGTCGTTGAAATCTCCGAGCAGGACCGTGGTGCCGGCGCAGCTGCCGACGAGTTCCAGCAGCTTCCGCGTCTGCGCTCCGCGCTCGCGCAGGCTCAGCCCGAGATGGGTGGCGACGACGCTCAGCGAGCCCAACGGCGTCGCGACCTCGGCTCGGATGGCTCGCCGGGGCTCGCACTCGGGCCAGGAGATGTCGTGCACTTCGACCCCGTTCATCGGCGTGGCGCTGATCAGCATCTGGCCGTACTCGCCATCGGCGGTCTGAATCGATTTCGCGCCGATTCCGAATCGCCCCACCTCGCGCTGCAGGAACTCGAACGGATCGCCGATCTCCGAGTCGCGCCGCCGCGAATCGACTTCCTGTAGCGCGACGACGTCCGGCGCCCAGCGGCGAATCAATTCTACGACTCCGACCAGATCGAAACGCGTGTTGCGCCCGAGGGCGCCATGAATGTTCCACGTCAGGACGCGCACCTGACCAGCACCGGCCGCCATCATGAAGACTTTCTCGCGAAACGCCTCAACGCGTATTGCGCGCCCGCGGCCAGGCCGATCCACGCCGCGACGGCGAGGCTCAGCAGCGCGAGGCGCGTCGGCGTCGGATTGGTCAGCATCTCGATCACCTGCCCGCCGAGGATGGACAACACGATCAATCCCGGTGCCAGGCCGAGGATGGTGCCGATCACATAGTCGAGCGCGCGGATCCCGCTCGCGCCGGCCGCGAGGTTGACGACGGTGAAGGGTGCGATCGGTAGCATCCGGATGGCGGCGACGGCGAGCACCCCACTGCGCGCGATGCGCTGGTGCGCTCGCTCCAACCGTGGGCCCAACAGCCCCCGCAGCATCTCGCGGCCCAGCAATGCGCCGATCGCGAATGTGACGATCGCGCTCGCGAGTGCACCCGCGCCGGCATAAGCGATTCCCGGCCATGGTCCGAAGGCCGCCGCCGTCGCGGCTATCAGAATCGTCACCGGGAACGACACCAGCCCGGCAAGCACGAACAGGCCGATCACCAGCGGCCCCCCGAACCAGCTGCGCGAATACGACGCGATGGTCTCGCGGACTTCCTGCACGTTGGCGAATTCCGCCAGCGGCGTCAGCTGCCACACCAGGGTCAGCACGGCCAGTACGAGGACGACGAGGGCGAGCTTCGTCAGAGCGGAGAGCTGCGTGTTGGAGAGCTGCGATCTGAAGAGATCGTTGACGGTTTCCACGCCGATCGGATCATGTGGGTCGGCAACGAGTTGCAGGTAGGCGCTGATTTCCGCGGTATCGAGTTCCCCATCATCGATCGGGCGCAGCCGATGGCCGTGGCCGGAAAGTGTTTCCGCCGCGAGGATCAGCGAGCCGCGAAGGGCGATTTCCTCGGCGGCGCGTTCCGCCGGCACGCCACAGTGGTCGGCGATCAGGCGGGCGCGCACCGCGCGAATCGCCTCGCGGTCGGCTTCGCAGCTCGCCTCGATCACGAGGTCGCATTCCGTGTCGGCCGCCATCGAGCGATTGTTCAGATTGGCCGAGCCGACGCGCAGCAACCGATCGTCGACGATCATCACTTTGGCATGCACCATGGTGCTGGTGTGCGAGCCGTTCAACGACACTTCCGGATAGAGCAGGCGCACGCGCTCGTCGTCGTGGCGCATGAGCTCGCGGGTAAACACGATTCGGCCCGCGCGCATGCTGTGGTACTCGATCCAGCTCTCTGCCTTCTCCGGCGCGACGATCAGGACTTCGAGTTCGCAACGGGCGCGGAGCCGCTGGGCAACGCCCTTGGCGAACGGGTCGAACGTGAGGAACTGGTTCTCGATATAGATCGACTGCTCCGCGGCTTCGATCGAATCGAGATAGAGTTGCTCCACCTCGCACACTTCTGGCCGGCCGTCGTAGTGGGGGGACGTGCGCGCGATGCCGACCCGGACATCCTTGAAATCGGGCGACACGCTCTGCGGCCACGGATCGTGCGCTTGTTCGTCTTCGCCGTTCGGCCGGGTCATGTCCTCCCCGCATGCTGTCGCCCACCGTTCGTTCGCGAGCTCGCCGAGCGCCCGGGCCGCGGCCCCGTCGACGAGCATCTGCACATCGTGGAACGGCGGGTACGGTTCTCCGTCGGGATCGACCCGCAGCGGCTCGTCCGTGCGGTGGCGCGCCGTATCCCAGCGCCGGATCGTGAGGTCGAGGCCACCGCAAAAGGCGACGGCGTCGTCGATGACGACCAGTTTCTGATGGTGAGACGAGCCGAGCGGAACCGAACCGTCGAGCCGGAAATGAATCCGCGATGGCATGCTCCAACCGAACCGCAAGCGCGGGAACAGTTCGCGATCCATTGCGAACACCGCGGCGAAGTCCCAGGCGAGAAGATAGATTTCGAGTCGCGGTCGCCGGCTCTCCAACGCGACGATGAAGTCGCCGAACAGGCGCGGCAGACCATCGTCGGGCTCTCCCGTTTCGCCGACCAGTGGCGTCTGACTGTGCAGGTCCCAGCCGAGGATGACGACGCGCTCCTGCGCTGCCCGCAACGCCTCGCGCACAGCCTGATAGTAGGCTGCGCCATCAATCACTACTGCTGCACGGTCCGCCTGTTCGACGCGCCAGACGTTGCTGCCGGGAGCCAGGATGGATTGGCCTACTCGTGTATTCGGGCTGGCAATAGCTCCACCTCCTGGCGCCGCGCGTTGATCGCAGCCGCATGGGCGGAGAAGGCTACGTCACGCTCGCATCTTGCACGGTAGCCGGAATCGCTGAGCGCTGCACGCACAGGATCGTACGCAAGTGATTGCACGGGAAGGCGGAGTCGCCTGCTAGGCCATGGCGATCGTCGCCGAGCGCCGGCGGGGCATCCCACTGTTCGCCGGGTTTGGGTGTTCCCGCTCTTTCCCCGGAATCGGGCTGGGCAAGGCGAAAGGCACTTGGGGAGTTCTGCTTGTGCGGGTGGCGCGCAAGGGGCTGGACATCCTACGGTTGCTGGCGCCAAAAGGAGGGAATGGGCGGCGCGGCTTCTTCGATGCAGCACGAGACCCTGGACCTTTGCGGCGTGAAGTGCCCGCTCAATTGGGCGCGGGCCAAGGTGCGGCTCGAGCAGCTGCGACCGGGCGAGGCGCTGTTGCTCGTGCTCGACGACCCGAAAGGAGTGCGCGACATTCCGCGCGCGGCCGAGGCCGAGGGCTACGACGTGCTCGAGGCGACCCGCGACGGAGGCATCTGGCGCCTGTTGATCGCCCGCTGAAGAAAGGGGGCGTGACGACTGCGTCCCGATTGAAACTGGCATTTGCAATTCGTCGCCACCGGCGTCGCAGAGGCTCCTAGACCGAGGGGCGCCTGGCAGGCACCTTGCTGGCCTGGCAGCAGATCGACACGGCCGACTGGTGAACGCCGCCGGCGATAATAGCCACTGGCATTTCCATGGGCGGCGAGCACCCGTGGCGCGCTGCGGCGCGCACTGCCGCCGCCGGTCGATCGCCGGGTGAAGAAAACCCGAGAAGGTGTCTCCGGGCGTTGTCAGGACGCGATTTGCAATGTACTGTTGGGGCGCTCGTAAGTTGTGTGAGCAAAAGGAGGTAATTTGGCATTTCGCGGTAGAGGTCCCCGGTTCGTCCCACCACCCACCGAACAACACCGGATCAATCGTAAGATCCGTTGTCCCGAGGTGCGCCTGATCGGCGCCGACGGCTCGCAGGTCGGAGTGGTCACGACAGAAGAAGCGTTGCGCATCGCGGATACCGCGGGACTCGACCTGGTCGAGGTCGCGCCGGCAGCGAAGCCGCCGGTCTGTCGCATTCTCGACTACGGCAAGTTCAAGTACCAGCAGCACAAGAAGGAAGCGGAGTCGAAGCGCAAGCAGTCGACCACTACCCTCAAGGAGCTGCGACTGGGCTACAAAACCGACGTCGGTGACCTCGAACGCCAGATCGGCAAGGCGCGCAAGTTCATCGAGGATGGCGACCGGGTCAAGTTCACCCTGCGCTTCCGCGGCCGCGAGATGGCCTACCAGAATCTCGGGCGCGAAAAGCTTCTCAAGATCTGCACCGCACTCGCCGATGTCGCCAGCGTCGAAGGCAACCCGCGCATGGAAGGCCGCCTGATGGGCGTCGTCCTGGCCCCCGGGGTCAAGAAGAAGAAGCCCGTCGTACGCCGCGAAAGCGATGCCCCCGAGTCGGCGAGTCCCCCCGACTCACCCGACACCGCCGAAGCCTGAAGTCATTGCGGCGCACGACCTCTCAACCGGTCGTGCGTCGCACCTTCCTGCCGACGACCTCCAGTTCCCCAGCCGCCCAGAGGCGCACCGCCTCCGGGTACAATTCGTTCTCTACCACGTGCACCCTCGCCGCGAGCGCCTCCGGCGTGTCGTCGTCCTCGACCACCACCACTCCCTGCAAGATGATCGGTCCGCGGTCGTAGTCGTCGTCGGCGAAGTGCACCGTGCAGCCGCTGACCTTCACTCCCGCCTCGATGACGGCGCGGTGCACGCGCTCGCCGTAGCAGCCCTGGCCGCCGAACGCCGGCAGCAGGGAAGGGTGGATGTTCATCACCCGCCGGGCGAAGAGCCCGCGCAACTGCAAAGGCGACATGAACCCCGCCAACAGAATCAAGTCGAAACGATGCCGGTCGAGTTCGGCGTGCAGAGCATCATTGAAGACAGAGACGTCGGCGTGGTCGCGCCGCGACACGGCCACCGCGGGAATATCCGCGAGGCGTGCGCGTTCGAGGCCGAACGCATCCGGCTTCGAAGAGATCACGACGGCGATCTCGGCATCGAGACGGCCCGACGCGATCCGGTCGATGAAGTTCTGCAGGGTGGTGCCGCCGCCCGACAGCAACACCGCCAAGCGCGGTTTCTCGATCCGCTCGGCCACGATCGCCACGCCGCACTCAGCGGCGGCTCTCCTGGATCTCGAGAATGATCGCCTGCAGCATCAACTCGAAGCCGAGCAGGAACGGCAGCACACTGAGCATGACCGTGCCGGTGCTCGCCGGCACGCCGCTCCAAAGGGAGTGCGCCCACGTACTCAATCCGAAAATGCCGCCGAAGACGAGAAGCGGTATGCCGAGGAGCCAGAAGACGGCGATCGGCGAGAAATCGCGCAGCACGTACTTGCGCCAAATGCGGGTCGCCAAACCGCGCGCCAGCCGCGGCGGAAACCCGAGCAGGACCCGTCCGATGCGCAACTTCGACTGCTCGTTGCCGTAGATCGCCGGGATCGCCACGTCCTTGACCCGCAGGTTCATGACATTGAGCTGGATCAGCATGTCGTTCTCGAAGAAGAACCCGCGCGCGATCGCGTCGAGCTCGAGCTGCCGCAGCGCCTCGGCGGTGATCGCGACGTAGCCATTCTGCGGGTCGAAGATGTGCCATTGCCCCGAGGCGAGCTTGGTCAGGAACGTCATCGCGAAGCTGCCGATCAGCCGCGGGACCGGCATCTTCCGCAGCGCATCGGTGTGCAGAAAGCGGTTGCCCTTGGTGTAGTGGTAGCCCTCGTGCACCAGCGGCGAAATCAGTTCGCGCAGATACGCGGGGTCCATCTGGCCGTCACCGTCGATCTTGACGGCGATGTCCGCGCCGAATTCGAGCGCGCGGCGAAACCCGCTGAGCGTGGCGCCGCCCACCCCGGCCTGGTGGGTGTGGCGGATGACGTGAATGCGCTTGTCGCCGATGCCTTCGGCGGCCGCCGCCGTTGTGTCGCTGCTGCAGTCGTCGACGACGATGATCGCGTCGACGAAGTCGGGCATCTGCCCGATCACAGCGACGATGTGGAGGGACTCGTTGTACGCCGGAATCACCGCGGCGATTTTTCGACCTTCGAACACACAGGGGTGTCTGCCTGCCCCGTTCAGGGCAGTCAAGCCGGGCGGCCGCAGGCGCGCACGGCGCGCCGGTTCATTGGTGCAGGAGACTTTCGAGGACAGGGCGGAATTGCGCCGGAAACGATACCGCCGCCAGCGTCGCGCGCAGGGATTCGCGCTGCGCAGCGGTCAGTGGATGGTCGGCGTGCACGACATCGAGGAGCGCCAACGTCGCGTGTTGACGCAGCTCACGCGTGGACGAACGCAAGGTGAGGATCAGCACGTCGGTGACCTCATCGCTCCCGGAGCGCAGCAGCGGCCGGAGTGCGCGATCCAATTCGATGTATTCGCTACCACCCGCGCGCGCCGGTAGCACGGTTCCGTTCGCGTGCACGCACTGCCATCGCTCGCCGTCCCGCTTGACGAAGAAGGCGTAGGTTCGACCGACTTCGACAGCGAGCCGAGCGGGTATCTCGATGCTCGCGAGCGTGGGCGGAGCGGTTGCGGTGGGCGGCAGGGCCACGGGCAACAGGCGCATCCCCTGGCCCTCGGGCGACGCGCCGGCACGTACCTTGGCGATCAGCACGCGGTCGCTGCGCTGGATCAGGTCGAGCAGGCGCCCCTGGGCGATCTGTAAGTGGGCAAGTGCCGGTGCGGGAACGGCGAGCAACAACGCAAGCGCGACACTACTTCGGATTCTCATGCAAACGCCCGCTGACGCAGCTCGCGGTGCCCTTCGACGCGCTCTGATGGGGATACCAGGAGTTCATGCTTCGCCGAGCTCAGCGCGAAGGGATGCCCCACGCGGGGCCGATCCAAGCCGAACCAATCCGTTTGCCCAGAGGCTGTCGAACGGCATTTCGAGCGTGTCCCTATGGCAGTCCGAGCACGCTGCGGCAGGCGTCGTTCGCCGCAACGACGTCCTCGCGGCCGAGCAGGCGCAGCGCGTGGCAGTTGCCCAACGCCGCGATGCTCGGGCCGACGGCAAGCGTCTCGTGGTAGTGCCGCGGCACGCGGCGCCGGGGGACGCCCGGGAAGTATGCCTGCCCGTCGCACGGGTCGACCGCTTCGTCGCCGAGCGACGCGACGGCGCGGAAGTCGTAGCCGGGAACGATATAGCCGAAGTGGTCTGGCGACAGGCCAATCAGCCAACGGTGCGGCGCCGTCATGGCGTCGCGGATCGACGGCTCGAACGGCAGGCCGGTATCGGCTTCGGGGCAATCATCGCGGCGGTGCGCGGCAACGCCGTAGAACAGTTCGGGGAACAGCTCGCCTGGAGACGTGACGATCTGCACGAGCGGTGCACCCGCATTGTCTTCGAGTTGCAGGAGGTGTTGTGTGACCGTGGCACATAGACCGCCCGCGCCGCCGGCGCAGTTCGCCGGATTGAAGGCGACCGGGTCGAGATCGAGGATTCCGGCCTGCATCGCGAAGCTGAACACCGGGTTGCTGCCGGCGGCGAAGTAGTCGACAGAATCGATCCGTAACGCGGCGACCGGGGCGGCGTCGGCATCGGCGAGCATGTCGACGACGACGCCGCCGACGAGATCGCCGAGTGCTTGGGTGCGTGGCACACCGATGTCGTCGCGCCGGTCGAACTCGTTCGACCCGTCGGGGTTGCGTGCGTCGGCGCCATCGACGCAGGTGTCGCCGACGATCTCGGCGGCGCCTAGCGCGCCGCTGAAGTAGACCGCCGTGCCACCGAGGTCGGTCTCGACCCGCTCGCGGATGTAGTGGACGAAGTCGGAGCTGACCAGGGTGTTCTGGTCCTCGAGCGACTCGGGGTGCGTGCTCCAGTTGATGACCGTGGCGATCGTCTCGCCGTCGGCGTCGGCGAAGCGCAGCGCGCGCAACTCGTCGTCAAAGAACCACGGCGGCCGGCAGCCGGTGCGCACCTGCAGGCCGCGCAGTGCCGCGGTTTCGACCGCGTTGGTGCTGGAGGCGAAGACCTGCGTGGCGTCGCGCATGTTATCGGGGTCGGCCGCCTCGGTGATCGATTTGGCGATCATGCGATCAACGAATTGGAGGTAGTGCGGGAACTTGCCGTCGGCGAACTCTTGGAAGCCCCAGAGGCCCATCGAGTCGGGACCCTCGTGCTGGTGCGTGCTGCTGTAGATGAAGGTGTCGATGCCGAGGCCGCTAGGCAGCATGTCCTGGGCGCGCTGGAAGCCGTAGTAGGTGCCGTGGCTCAAGTACCCGATCAGGTCGATGCTGGTCATCGATATCTTGGTGTCGCCGATCTCGATGACGACGGTGCGCGCCCAGAGGTCGTCGTTACAGCCGGTGGCGAGCCGGTTGCTGCCGAAGCCGGCGAGGAAGATGCCGTTGTAGCGGTTGGCCGCGTCGCGCCGGTCGAGTTCGGTGCTGACCGGATCCTGGACGATCGCTTCGCCGGGGTCCCAGACGCCGTTGCCGTTGGTGTCGGTGAACTCCTCGCCCCACACGCCCGAGGCCGTGATCGGCCCGCTCCACTCCGGATTGATTCCGCAGGGGGTGATCGGCACCGCGGCGACGCCGACGCGGATCGCGACGGGGTTCGCGGCACTGTGGCCGTCATCGTCGCCGCAGGCATTGAGGTTCAGCAGCATTGCCGCAAGGAACAGCGCGCCCATCGTTCGGCCAAGGATCATCGTCTCACCCTCTTCTTTGCGAGTTTCCGTCGGAACTTCCCGCTTGTAGTCCAAGTGCTGCGCCCACCTCAACCCACCCGTGGGTTGTTGGGTTCGGTTTGGACGCTGTGCCATAAGCCGGGCATTCAGGGGACGGGCGCGATTCACGCGATAACCAGGGGAGTTCGATGATGAAGACGTTTGCCGTGATCTTGGTCGCTGGCCTGATGTTCGCCAACGCCGCAGCCGCACGCGAGCTAGAGGAGATCTTGCGCGAGAAGGGGGTCATAACAGCGGACGAGGCAGCGGAGGCCGGCGGCGACCCGCGTGACCTGCGGGTCTATTGGAAGGAAGGCATCCGCTTCGAATCCGCCGACGGCGACTTCAAGCTCAAGCTGGGCGGCCGCATCCACAACGATTGGGCCGCGGCGTTCTCGAGCGACGAGTTGGTCGACGACTTTGCCGGTTTGTCCTCGACCGACACGGGCACCAGCCTGCGCCGCGCCCGTTTGCTGCTCGGCGGAACGATCTACCAGTCGCTGTTCTTCAAGGGCGAGTACGATTTTGCCGGCGGCGACGCCGACTTCAGGGACGTGTTGATCGGCATCAACGGACTGCCCGGCGTCGGCACCTTGACGCTCGGGCACTTCAGGGAGCCGTTTTCGCTCGAGGAACTCAGCAGCAGTAACCACATTACCTTTCTCGAGCGCGGCCTGCCGAACATCTTCGCCCCGAGTCGCAATACCGGCATCATGTTGTCCAACAGTGCTGCCAGTGGCCGCATGACCTGGGCAGCCGGTGCCTATCGTGACGTCGACGACTTCGCCGACGGCTTCGGTGCGGATTCCCTGTACAACGTGACCGGTCGGGTCACCGGACTGCCGCTTTACGCGGCGGAGGGTGGGCAACTCCTCCACCTCGGTCTTTCGTACAGCCACAAGTTCCGCAACGACGACGTCATCCGCTTTCGCCAGCGCCCCGAGTCGAGCTCGTTTGGCGCCCGTCTCGTCGACAGCGGCGAGATCAGCAGTGACGGCGTCGACTTGCTGGCTCCTGAGGTCGCCCTGGTTTTCGGTCCGCTGTCGCTCCAAGGAGAGTACTTCCAGGCTTGGATCGACGCGAGCGGCAACGATCCGAGTTGGCACGGCTATTACGTCTTCGCGAGCTACTTCATCACTGGCGAGAGCCGCGCCTATGACACAACGTCTGGCTTGTTCGGCCGGCTGCGACCGGCGCGTGATTTCGCCGTCGACGGCAGCGGCTGGGGCGCGTGGGAAGTCGGCGTGCGTTACTCGAACCTCGACGTCGAACAGGAAGGCGGCGAACTCGACGACGTAACTGCCGGGATCAACTGGTATCTCAATCCGAATGTACGGGTGCTGTTCAACTACGTTTACGGCGACGTCGACCACAGCGGCGACGCCCACATCATTCAAGGGCGATTCCAAGTCGACATCTAAAGGCGAGCGGGGCAACGCCTGACGTTGCCCCGCTCGCCGCCCACCCCTTCCGCCTTCCCTATCGCCGTCCGGGCAGTCGGCGCGCCGCTGCACGCGTAGCGGGCAGATGCCCGGCTGCTTGCTCGGTTGCCGTGCACGCCGCGTCTTGCTGGGGCTGCACGAGCCCCTAGGCCTTTCGCAATTCCCGCAGTCGAGACTGGCACGGGAATCGCAGACGCACTGCGCCTAGAGGGGAAGGCGTTTCATCCACATTTCTAACCAATAGGAGGGGTTCTACACGAATCGCCGTAGCGATCGTTGCCGGACAGCTGATGCTCGGAGTCTCGCAAGTCGAGGCCGGCGGCAAGATCACGATCGACGATACCAAGTGGATCAGTGTGGGATTGGGAGGGAGAACATCATTCGCATTGAAGGAGGATGCGGCACCGAGTGGCAAAGACTGGTCGAACGATTTCAACATCGACAACGCGCGTATCTATATTGGAGGACAGGTTCACAAGTATCTCAAATTCGAATTGAACACGGACTGCGCATTCTGCGGGAATGTCCCGCTCGCTGTTGAAACTCTGGATTTCTAAAGGTGACGGTTCCTTGGTCGCGAGTGGTTTAGGCTGCCTGCTTCTTGGTGTCTACCTGTAGCTTGGCTTGATGGACGTCGAGAGCGGC
>Ga0163153_10004302_pt1 | contig 18018 bp, 13 predicted proteins | sample OliLakLV19MP6IB1_FD_148629 | JGI IMG/M metagenome (GOLD analysis project Ga0163153, IMG submission 148629) | Freshwater microbial mat bacterial communities from Lake Vanda, McMurdo Dry Valleys, Antarctica - Oligotrophic Lake LV.19.MP6.IB-1 | ecosystem: Environmental > Aquatic > Freshwater >... | reverse complement strand
GGCGCGCCGGCGCTGCGTCCGGCCCGCGCACGCAAGCCCGTCGAGGTGACGATCACCTCCGAGGGCCCGCGCTGGGACGGCGAGGACAACCCGTTCATCGACGAATATCGCTATGAAGGGCTCGTGGCGCAGGTCTACGACCTGTGGTTCCCGCCGGGCGCCGAGTACGAGGATGAGCCGTTCTACCGGCGCGCGATCGAGCTGGGCGAGGGGCCGGCGCTGGAGATCGCCTGCGGGACGGGGCGGCTGCTGGTGCCGCTGCTGCAGGCCGGGCTCGACGTCGAGGGCACGGACATCTCCGCCGACATGCTCGCGATCTGCAAATCGAAGGGCGAGAGCGTGGGGCTGCGCCCGCGCCTGCACGCCGGGGCGATGCAGACGATGGAGCTGGGGCACAAGTACCGCACGATCATCATCCCGTACTGCTCGTTCCAGCTGCTGCTCAACCGCGACGACGCGATGGCGGCGTTGGTGCGGTTCCACAAGCACCTCGAGCCCGGCGGCAAGCTGTACGTGTCGAACTACACGCCGTGGGAGGACCTGTTCGCCCAGAAGACGTGGTACGTGCGGCGAGTCGCCCAGCGTCCCGACGACAACGCGACGGTGCTCATGCACGAAGCCACGAGCTGCAACCGCGTCGAGCAGATCCAGACCGACTGGATCAAGTACGAGATCTACCAGCACGGGCGGCTCATCGACAGCCAGATGCGGTGCATGAAGATGCGCTGGTACTTCCCGCACGAGTTCGAGATGATGGCCAAGGCCGCGGGTTTCGGCTCGTTCGCGGCGTACGGGGATTACACGTTCGAGCCGCTGGGGGATGACCACGACTCGGCGGTGTACTGCGCGGTGAAGTGAGTGGCAGTGCCGCTGATCAGAGCCTCCCGCGCGAGCGGGCGGTTGGACGTCGGCATCGCCGGAGCGATCGCGCGTCTCAGTCAGGTCGCGGTGTACCGCCTGCTCCCGCTGGCGGCTCTGATCCGGAGGCTTCACGCCGCCGCTGCCGGATGTCCGCCAATCGCTCGGCGAGCTGCTTTTCGACGCCGTGGCCCGCCGGGCGGTAGTACTGCTTGTCGACGCCGAGGTAGTCCTGGCCGCTCACGGGGTTGGGGTGGTCCTCGATGCCGTGCGTGTAGACGTACCCGCGTCCGTCCTTGGGCGAGCCCTCCGCCACCGGCTTGTTCCCGTCGCGCAGGAACACCGGCACGGCCACCGTCCGCCCGCCGCGCACGTCCGCCAGCGCCTCCTCGATCGCGATGTAGCTCGCGTTGCTCTTGGGCGCCAGCGCCAGGTAGATCGCGGCCTGGCTGAGGATGATCCGCCCCTCGGGCATGCCGACGCGCTCGACGAGCTCCCACGCCGACGCCGCGACCATGATCCCACGCGGGTCGGCGTTGCCGATGTCCTCGCTCGCGAGGATCGCCAGCCGCCGGGCGATGAACCGCGGGTCCTCGCCGGACTCGAGCATACGGGCGATCCAGTACACCGCGGCGTCGGGGTCGCTCCCGCGAACGCTCTTGATCATGGCGCTGATGGCGTCGTAGTGCTCATCGCCGGTGATGTCGTAGACCGCGAGCTTCTGCTGGATGGAGTCTTCCGCGGCGGCGCGGGTGATGTGGATCGGCGCTTCGCCGGACGAGGCATCCGCGGGCGGCGCGGCTACTGACGTGTCCGGGCCGCCCGTCGGTTGCGATTGCTTTCCTGGCGGCGTTCCCGACGTTCCTCCGTCCAATCCCGATCCAGCAGGCCGTGGGCGACCAGATCGAGCATCGTCTCCAGGAAGAACTCCAGAACCTCCCCCACGGCGTGCCACATGCTGTTGTCCTTGGGAAGAGAGAACCGCCACTTCCAGGGCCGTGAGCGCCCGCCGTGCATCGCCGTCGCTCTTGACGGCCCAGACCCGCAGCGCATCGTCGTCGACCACCAGCCCGAGATTCCCGTAGCCCCGCTCCGGATCTGCGATCGCCCGCCTGAGCACCGCCATGATCTCCTCTTCGCTCAGCGGCTCGAGCCGGAACACCGTGCTGCGGCTCACCAGCGCGCTGTTGACCGCGAACATCGGGTTCTCGGTCGTCGCGCCGATGAGCGTGATCAGCCCGCGCTCCACGTCCGCGAGCAGGACGTCCTGCTGGCTGCGGCTGAAGCGGTGGATCTCGTCGAGGAACAGCACCGTCCGCCGCCCGCTCTCCGCCAGGCGCCGCTCGGCGTCCTCGATGATCTGGCGGATCTTCGCCACGCCCACCCCCGAGGCGTTCTCGCGCTCGAAGTGCCGGTTCGTGTGCCCCGCGATCACCTCCGCAAGCGTGGTCTTGCCCGTGCCCGGCGGGCCGTAGAAGATCACGCTCGTGAGCGCATCGGCGTCGAGCATGCGGCGGAGCAGCTTGCCGGGCCCCAGGATGTGCGTCTGGCCCGCGACCTCATCGAGCGTCCGCGGGCGCATGCGAACCGCCAGCGGCTCAACCCGGCGCACCGCTTCTTTCCGCTTGCTGGCCCACAGATCGCTCACGGATCAATCGTACGACGCTGGCGGCCTCCCCTGTTCGCTACCATCGGCCCCGTGATGAGCACGCACGCGATGCTGTGGCTGGCCGTCGGCGTCGCCCTGTGGCTCGCGTTCGCGCTTGCGTGCCGGCTGCTGATGCGCAACCCGCGCGGGACCGTCGACGCCGGGTTCTTCATGCTGCTCGCGCGGGTGTATGCGAGCCTGGTTCACCGCCTGCGCGTGCGCGGGCGTGAGCACGTGCCGGCCTCGGGCCCGCTCATCGTCGTCGCGAACCACACCGCGGGGATCGACCCGCTCCTGGTGCAGGCCGCGGTCGTCACGCTCGATGTCCGCTGGATGATGGCCCTTGACATGCAGCTCCCCGTGTTCGAGGCGTTCTGGCGCTGGGCCCGCGTGATCGGCGTGCGGCGCGAACAGCCCGAGCCGGGCAGGCCCCCCGACGTCACGGGCATCCGCGACGCCCTCGGGCACCTCAACCACGCCGGCGTACTCGGCATCTTCCCCGAAGGCGGCATCGAGCGCCCGCCCGGCCGGCTCCTGCCGTTTCTCCCCGGCGTCGGCGTGCTCGCGGCCCGCAGCGGCACTCCTGTGCTTCCGGTGCTGATCACCGGCACGCCGCGGACAAAGACTGCTTGGGGCAGCCTGCTGCGCCCGAGCCGGTCGGTGGTGGAGTTCCTGCCGGTCGTGCGGTTCGCGCCCAAGAGCGACCCCGTGCGGGTGACGCGGGAGCTGGAGGCGATCTTCTCAATCGCGTTGAAGCGCACGAGCGAGCCGGCTTGACGCCCTGCTGTCACTGCCCCGCGCTGAGCTTCTCCAGCGCCGCCAGGCGCTGCTTGTGGATCTCGCGGCCGGGCTCGAGCTCGACGAGCGCCTGCAGGTGCTGGCGCGCGGTCGCGAAGTCCTTGCGGCGCACCGCGACGGTCGCGGCCAGCTCGCGGTAGTCGGCGTCGAACGGCGAGATCTGCGTGGCCCGCCGGGCCTTGGTCTGGGCCCGATCCCAGTCCGACTCGGCCCCGCCGGCCGCGGCGCGGGCGGTGTATCGCCGGGCGAGTTCGGCGGCGAAGGTGGGGGAGTACTGCTCGCGTGCGTCGAGAGACTCGAGGTGCGGGATGGCTGCGTCGACCCCGGCGCCCGCGCCGTCGAGATAGAGCCGCGCGAGGTGCCGGTGCGGCATGGGATCAACCGGGCGCGCCGCCGCGTACCGCTCCAGCAGCGGGATCATCTCGGCGCTGGGCTTGCCGCCGTTGGCCTTGAGGGCCTGCTCGACGGCGAGCTCGAGCAGGTCGGGGTGCCTGGGGTGCTCCTCGAGCCAGCGGGCGACGAGCTCGGGCGTGATGCTCATGGCGTCGTCGGGGTGCTCGACGGCGGGGTGGGGAGGCTCGTCGCCCGGGCCTGGTCCGCCGCCTTCCGCTCCCGCGTTCGCCGGGTCGGGCCGCGCAGCGGCGCTGAGCAGCTCCTTGACGCTCGGCTCCCCCGACGCGGGGGCCATGCCCCACTCGACGAGCTGGTCCGCGGCCCAGGCCTTGAACTGGTCGAAGAACTCCTCACGCGTCACCCGCAGCGCGAGGGGGAACGCCTGGGCCTCGGTCTTGCCCTGGGCGTAGAGGTCCATGAGCGCCAGCGGCGCCTTGTCGCCCCAACGCTTGACGAGGAACTCGTACATCCAGTGACCCTGCGCGTACGCCTGGCCTCGGTCGGTCGGCTTCTCGGGGCGGATGAACGCGAGGTTGATCTTCTCGAAGTCGAAGAGCTTGTCCGCCGCGAACGCCCCGGTCATCAGCTGCACGGCGTTGTAATCCCGCGGCGAGAGCTCGAGGTACACGGCCGCCGCCTCGGTGAACCAGTGCGGGATGCGGTTGCGCGTGCGGCTGAGCGTGACGGTGTGGGTGTATTCGTGCTGCACGACGCGGGCCCAGTCGTACGGGCCCTGGTGCCCGGCGCCCTCGCGCGGGGCCTCCATCGCGATCACCGGCCCGGTCGCGGCGGCGATGGTGTGGATCTGCGGCATGCCCGCGATGCGGACCGCGAAGCTCGCGTGGTCGGGCATGAGGTCGATCTGCGTCTTGACCGCCGGCTCGTGGGCGATCCCTCCGGGGCCGTTCCCGGCGACCGTCGCGTGGATCTTCTCGAGCACGGGGATCATCTCGCGCGCCATGACCTGGTTGGCCCCCGGCGGTTCGCCCGGCTTGTCGACGCGGTAGTGGACGATGAAGTGCTCGCCCTCGATGGTCGCGAACTCGAGCAGGCCGTCGAGCATCCGCAGCGTGTTGCCGGCGCGAACGTTGAACGGGTCGAGGCGGGCCGCGTCGCTGAGCGCATCGCGGGCCTCCTGGTCCCGGCCGGCCTGGTTGAGCACCAGCCCGAGCTCGACGAGCGGGACGCTCCACTTGGGGGCGCGCTCGGCGGCGCGCCGGAGGTACGCCGCCGCCTCGTCATACTGGCGGGCCTCGCTCAGCGCCCTGCCGACCTCGAGCACCGCGTCGGGCGATCCCGGCGCGAGGGCCTCGTACGCCGACACCGCGTCCTCGGCCGCGGTCATGTCGTAGTTGATCGCCAGCGCCGCGCCCCGCAGCGCGAGCGCTTCGCGGTGCTGGGGGTACGCCTTGAGCAGCAGGTCGAGGGCCCCCAGCGCACCCGCGCCGTCGCGCATGCGCATCGCGGCCTTCACCCGCACGATGCCCGCGTACGCCGAGGTCGCCGGGAACGCCAGCTCGTCGAGACGGGTCGCGATCCCCTCGGCCGCCTTGAGGTCGAACGCCCGCGTCGCGAACTGCCCGCGCAGCCCCCAGGCCTCCGCCGCACGCGGGTTGAGCGCCAGCGCCGCCTGCGTCGCCTGGTCGGCGTCGCCCATGTTGTCCTTGTCGAACAGCAGCCGCGCCTCGGCGAGCTGCGCGGGCCAATAGAGCCGGTCGATCCGGTCACGCACCTGCGCCAGCACGCCGTTCATCGCCTGGAACTCGCCCGCGTCGGCCCCGACCAGGCGCGCCCGGAGCATCAGCCCCCGCACGCACTCCACGATCTCGTCGGGCGCGGTGAGCTTTCCGGAGCCCAGCGCCGCCAGCAGCGGCTCGGTCGCCCGCAGAGCCTCATCGGCCTTGCCCACCGCGAGCAGCGCCTCGACGCGGATGCGCCGGGCCCGGGGTTCGTCGCGCCCCTCGGTGAGCGAGAGCGCCAGCTCCGCGTCGCCGCGAGTCTTGGCGGCCTCGGCGCGGTCGAGCGGGTCGGCGCCCTCGAACGCGAAGATCTCGTCGTCCAGGACGCCCGTCAGCAGTGAGACCTTCGCCAGCGCCGCCGGCCCGTCCACGTCGGTCGCCATCCACACGCCGTGGAAGATCCGCACGGCTCGTTTCTCGGGCTCGGTGAGATACGGGGCGTCCAGCAGCCGCTTCACGGCCGGGGCGGGCTCGGCCTGGTCGTCGAACTTCGCCTCGGGCATCGCGGGGGTCGCCACCTGGGACGGCGGCGCCGGCGGAGCCGACGGCGCAGGCGGCGCAGGCGGCTCGGCCCCCACGACCCCCACCATCCCCACCGTCGACGCGGCGATCGCCGCCAGCACCGCCACCGTCGTGGCGAGCGTTCGCGTTACACATTCAATCTGTCTACGCACGGCGAAGGCCTCCCGCGCCGCCCCCGGGGCCCTGATCGGGGGGCGGCGGGCGGTCTCTAAGGCTTCTCATCGACCCGCTTGCGGAACTCGTCCACCTCGATCTGCCAACCGTCTTCCTTCTTTGGGGGCGTGGTGTCGAATAACTTCGGGTCCACCGGCTCGTTGCGGACCAGCTCGATCAGCACGACCTGGGCCGTCCCGTTCTCGCGGTTGATCGTCTGCGCCATCCTCGGGAGCAGGTCCTTGCTCCGGTACCACAGCCGGATCTCCTTGAACTCACGCGCCTCGTCCGTCCCCGCCTTGGGAATGAGCTTGAGCTGGTAGGCCGAGTCCTCCTCGATGATCTTCTTGGTGCGCGGCTGGTTGTCCGGGATGCCCTCCATCGGGTCCACGAGCGTCGTGTCAAAGCGGGCTTGGATGTCCTCGCGCTTCTGCCCGATCGGGATCGGGAACGGGCCCTCGCCGATCCGCAGGGGGTCCGCCACCTCGCCCGGCGGCACGATCCGCCGCTTGAAGAACTGCTTCTCGCCGGGGTACTTCTCGACGAGCCACTCGCCGTCGAACACGAACTCACGCCGCTCGTCACGCTTGGCCTGGTCCACGATCATCTCGTTGAACCGTACCGAGAACCCGCGCCGCGCGGGGCCCTTGGCGTCGGGCGCCGCCGCCCCCACTCCGGGGAGCTTCGCGGCGTAGTGGATCGTCCCGCGCCGGACCGTCTGCACCGCGCCCTCGAGCCTCCCCGAATCTCGGGTGTACTGAATCTGCGCCCGCAAACTCGTCAGGTCGCGGTTGGCGGTTTCCAGACCCGTGAGCAATTGGTCCGCCGTCGTGAAGCGCTCGCCGGCGGCCTCCGGTTTGGCCGGGGGCTTCGTCGGCGTGCGCGGCGGGCTCATGTCGGAAGTCTTGGGGCCGCTCGGGACGGGCCTTGGCAAGGGCTGGACGGGCGGCGTTCCGGGCTTGGGCTGCAGCGCAGCCGCGCTCCCCGCGCCAAGCATCGCCAGCGTCGTGAGGCCCACCGAAAGCACTCGTCGGTTCATGCCGCGCTCCCTACGCCCCCGCACCACCCGTTCAGCGACCCGCGTTCACGGTTCACCTCCACCACCATATACGTCGCAATCGGGGTCATTGGTCTGGTCGCCCAACAGATGGTCGCGCTTCAGGAACTCGGTCAGGATCGCCGCCGCGGCCAGGGCGTCCCGCTTTGACTTCTTCTGGTCGCGGGTGAGGCCCGAGCGGGCCATGCTCCAATCGGCCGCGGCGGTGCTGAGCCGCTCGTCATAGAACCGCACGGGCCGGCCGGTCGCCGCTGCGACCCGCGCTCCGAACGTCCGCACGCCCGCGGCCCGCGGGCCCTCGGTACCGTCCATGTTGAGCGGCAGGCCGATGACGAGCTCGCCGGTGTTGAGCGGGGCGCCCGCACCCCGCACCTTTCCAAGATGCTCCTCGACCGCCCGCACGATCGCCGCCAGCAATTCGGCCCCGCCGTCCGCGCTGATGGGCGCCTCGATCACCCCCACGGGCATGACGAGCCGCGCGCGGTCGTCGCCCACGGCCAGGCCGGTCCGCTTGTCACCAAGATCAATGCACAGGTACCGCACGCTCTGCGGGATTATTCACTCACTTGAGCCGCTCGGGAACCTGCCCGTGGAGCGCCTTGAGCTCCTCGGCCTTTGCCCGCGGCATCACCAGCGTCGCCTCGGCCGTGCGGACGACGATGAGGTCGTCAACCCCGAGCACCGCGACGACATGCCCCGGGTCGTCGTTGACGACGAGCGTGTTTTTGCACCCGTGCAGCAGCGCCGACGACCCGCCCGGGCCGCCGCGCCGGTTGCCGGCTTCGTCGGGAGCGAGCGTCTCGCCGTAGCTGGGCCAGCTCCCGACGTCGAGCCACTGCACATCCATGAGCACGGTCGCAATGCTGACCGCCCCGGTCTTGTCCACCGACGCGGGCTCCATCACCGCAAAGTCGACGCTGATCTTGGGGAGCGTCGGGTAAACCTCGGCGATGATCTTCGCCTGGTCGCGCGTGCCCCACGCCGCGGCGATCTTCGCCAGTCCCTCGTAGCTCTCGGGCTTGTACTTCTTCAAGCACTCCATGAACGTGGCGGCCTTGAAGATGAACATCCCGCTGTTCCAGCCGAACTGCCCGCTCTCGACATACGCCTGGGCCCGCTGCAGGTTGGGCTTCTCCACGAAGCGCGCCACCTGGAACGCAATCCCGTCGCCTCCCGGGACGCCCCCGATCGCGGGCCCGCGCTCGCAGTAGCCAAACCCCGTCGCGGCGTACGTGGGCTTGATGCTGAACGTGACGAAGCGGCGCGGATCGGTCTCGACGAGGCGGAACCCGACGTCGATGCACTTGAGGAACGTCTCCTGCGGCTCGATGAGGTGATCGGCGGTGAGCACCGCGAAGACCGCGTCCTTGTCGAGCTTCTGGAAGACCGCCGCCGCCAGGCCCACGGCGTTCACCGTGTCGCGCCCCACGGGCTCGCCCATGATCCGGTCATCGCTGAACTCCGGCAGCTCGGCCTTGATGATCGAGCGAAAGCCCTCGCTCGTGCAGATGTACCGGCGCTCGGGCGGCACCATGCCGTGCAGTCGCCCCGCGGCCAGGGCGAGCAGCGAGGTGTACCCCCCCGCCCCGCTCCCCTCGGGCGCGGGCATGAACGGGAGCAACTGCTTGGGACGCCCCGCGCGGCTCATGGGCCAGAGCCGCGTGCCCGATCCACCCGCCATGATCATGCCGTAGCGCATATGGGGGCGATAGTACGGGGCAGAGATTGGGGACCAGGGATCAGGTGTTCGGGATTGGGCGCCACTACCGGCCGCTTCGGCCGGTAGTCCCCGAGTCGTGAGTTTGTCATCGCGTACCGCACTACCGTCCGGTCAAATCACCGGCCGATAGCGGCACCCCCCTCACCGCACCCCCAGCGCCGCCCGCAGGATCTCCGGTGTCGCCGTGAGCCCCGGCTCGCGCCGCACGACGATCTCCACCGCCCGCTCGGCGTCCGCGCGAGTCTGCCCCAGGCTCACGAGCGCCCCGACCGCGTCCATCGCCGCGGGGGGCAGGTGCGACAGGCTCGACGTCCCGTTCGCGATGGGCGGCAGCGTCACCGGCGTGGGGCGTGAAGCGCCCGCAGCGCCCGGGCCCGTCGCCGCCTCGCTCATGCTCGCGAACCGCTCGACTTTCCCGCTCAGTTCCGCGACCACCGTCTCCGCCAATCGCTTGCCGATCTCGGGCAGCTCCGTGAGCGCCCGCGCATCGCGCGCCATCACCGCCCGCGCGATCCATCCCGGCTCGATCGCCATCGCCCGCAGCGCTCGCTTGTTCCCCAGCCCCTTCACCGTCGTGAACAGCTCGAAGAACTCCCGCTGCATTGGCGACGCGAACCCGATCAGCCGCGGCACGAAGCTCGTCCCCTGCCCCTGACCCTCAAGATACTGCAGCGTCCACAGCGTCACCGGCCCGCCCAGGGCCAGCATCAGTCGCGGCGTCAGGAACGCCGGCACGAGCAGCTCGTACGCGACCCCTCCCGCGCCGCCCTCGCCGCTCCCGGGCACGACCACGGCCGTGTTGGCTTCGAGCGATTCGAGCGTGCCCGTCAGGCGTGTGATCACGCACCGAGCATAGCGACCGGCGCACCGAGCGTGCCCCCAGCGCAAGAACGGCGGCGGCGTCGGGCGCACGGACTGCGCCGGCGAGACGCAAACCCGCGCGCCGGACCGACCGGCCCCGCCGCGTGCCGATACCTCCCTCATGGCCAACCCCGCCGTAAAGAACGCGGTCCCGGTCCCGATCGTCCCCGCGCCGGCGCTGCGACTGGCCCCCGTCGACGTTTCCGCGTCGGGCGATGACGCCGTGACAAGGGTCAGCCCGCCGATCGCGCAGACCGGCGTCGTGCTCGTCGGCACCCCCGGCTCCCTCCCCGGCGAGCTCGACCGCGCCCGCTCGGCCCTCGCCGAGCTTGGCATCGCGGCCCAGCTCGTGCGGACGCTCGAAGAACTCATGGAGCTGTCGCCCGTCATCCCGTCCGCCGCACCGACCGGCTCGGTGCGCGTCGCGCCGCCGCTCGACCTCGCCGCGCTCATCGGGCGGCGCCCGCACGTGCTCGACCGCGAGGCGGTCGCGTCGGTCGTCACCGGCAAGCGCGTGCTCATCACCGGCGCCGGCGGCAGCATCGGCGCCGAGCTCGCCCGCGTCGCGGCCGCATTCACCCCCGAGCAGCTCGTCCTCATGGACCGTTCGGAGAATTCGCTGTTTGAGATTGACCGCCAGCTCGGCGGGCGGTTCCCCGGGCTCGCCCGGCGCGCCGTCATGCACGACGTCGTCGACGCCGACGCGACGCTGCGCCACCTCGTGCAGCTGCGCCCGCACGTGGTCTTCCACGCCGCGGCCCACAAGCACGTGCCCCTCATGGAGGACCACCCGGCCCACGCCGTCACGAACAACCTGCTGGGAACCAAGGCGATCGCCGACGCGGCCGTCGCCGTGGGCGCCGAACGGTTTGTCATGATCTCGAGCGACAAGGCCGTGAACCCCACCAGCGTCATGGGCGCGACCAAGCGCCTCGCGGAGGTCTACGTCCGCTGGCTCGCGGGCGAGGCCGGGTCGCGGAACACCAAGCTCAGCATGGTCCGTTTCGGGAACGTCCTGGGCTCGGCGTGCAGCGTGCTCACGATCTGGTCGGCGCAGATGGCCGACGGGCAACCCCTGACCGTGACCGATCCCAGCATGACGCGGTACTTCATGACGATCCCCGAGGCCGCGGGGCTGGTGATCCAGTCCGCGACCATGCCCGCCGCCGGCGGGCGCACGCTCGCGCAGGCGCCCGCGGGGTCGGCCCCGGTCTACGTGCTCGACATGGGCGAGCCGATCCGGATCCTGGACCTCGCCGCCCGCTACGCCCGGGCCCACGGGCTGGACCCGCGCCCCATCGGCCTGGCCGCCGCCGCCGCGACCGACTCGGCGGAGTTCACCGACGACGCCACCGACGCCAGCCGCGGGTGGCCCACCATCGACATCGTGGTGACCGGGGCCCGCCCGGGCGAAAAGATCCACGAAGAGCTGGCGTACGCCGCCGAGCTGCTCGTGCCGACTCGGTTCGCCGGGATCAACGCCTGGCAGGGACCGGCCCCGGAAGTTGCCGACGACCTCGGGGCGGCGCCCGCCCCCATCCGCTCGCTCTCGGTGATCGAGATGATCGCCGAGCTTTCGTCGCTCCGCTCCAGCCCGGACCGCTCGGCCGTGCTCGCGGCGATCCGCCGGCACCTGCCCAGTGCCGGGTAGGCGCCATGTTCGGGACGTGATCGGTTTTCCTCGCAATCAGAACACGCCCGCAGCGATACCGGTACAATCAGACGCGATCGTCCGCGATCCTGCCCGGGTTCGGGCCGGATCCACGGAGACGACCGCAACTCGGCCGCCGCTGTGTGTACGCGGAAATACCGGCCGGTGGGAGTCGACCACGATGCCCATAGCCATGGATGACGCCGAACGCCGCCGGTTCCTGACCGAAGCGACCGCGGCCCGTGAACGCGTCGAGGCCGCCCTGGCGGGCCTGATCCGCGACCGCGACGCGATCGAGAGGGACCTGCAGGAAGGCCGCCGGGCCGACCTGTTCAAGCACGTGACGGGCAAGAGCTCGCTGGACCGGGCCGTGGACGAAGCCCGACGGACGCTTGACGGCCTGGAGCGGGCGATCGACGAGGTCCGCAAGATTGGCGCTTCGGACCAGACGCCGTCGCTCATCCCGATCATCCGGGTCGGGGTGGGGGGGGCGTTCGGGGCGATCGCCGTGCCACGGAGCGCGTGAGCGACCCGAGGTCAGGCCGCCCGGCGCCGCCGGAACGCGAAAACGCAGCCGATAACGAGGACGCCCGCCGAGCCCGGGGTGGGGATCAGCACGCCCGCGATAGTCACGTACCCCGCGGGGTTGGGGTGAACATTCATCCCGATCGGGTCTTCGGTGGTCATGTACGTGAGCTCGGCCTCGCGCCCGACGAAGGTGGGGAAGATGTCGGCGAACTCGACGCTGAAGGTCTCGCCCGCGCCGGCGATGATCTGGTTCAGCACCGGGATCGCGAACGCCGCGAGCGGGCCTGCCGGGCTGTCCGGCACCGCCGGGAACGGGTCGTAGTACCCCAGGGCGATGATCTGGGCGTCGGGGAGAGTCGTGCGGACGAGCCCGTAGATCGACCCGAGATTCACGGCGGCGTCGGCGAGGGCCTGGCCCGCGAGGGCGAGCTGCTGATCGGGCGGGAGGGCCTGGAACGCGGGGTCGAGCACGAGGTGGATGAGGTCGTTGGCGCCCAGCGAGATCGTGACCCGGTCGACCGTTCGCCCGGCGAGCCGCTCGGCCGCGACCACCTGCACGAAGCGGTCCGCCTGGCTGACGGTTGCCCCGGCGTAGTTCGTGTTGAATTCGCGCTCGGTGATCTCGGTGGTGAAGAACGAGGTGGTCCGGTCGCCGAACACCGACAGATTCACGACGTTGGGGCGTGGTCCGCCGGACTGGGTGGCGAGCCAATCGGCGTACAGCCCTACGTACCCGCGGTCGCCGTCGGAGAGTTCGGTGTACGACGCGGTGGTCGTGATGCCGAACCCGACCGAGTCGCCCAGGGCGATGTAGGTTTGAGCCAGGGCGCCGGAGGCGATCACCGCCAGGGCCGAGAACGCGCCGGCGCAACGAAGTCGAAGTGAAGTCTTCACGCTTCGAGAATAGCGTCGCGGGCCGAAAAAGGGCAACCTGCGGGGCCCGAGCCCGAAGAAAGCAATGGTCGTCTTCAAGGATCGTTGGGTGCAGAGGATGCCACGAACCGAGGGAACCCGGATGCGACGCCCCACCAACCAGCCGGAAGCCGAACCCCCCGAACCCGCCGCGCCGAGCCTGAAGCCCAAGCCCGCCAAGGCCCGTCCGATCACCGACTCGATGTCGGCCCTGAAGGCCGACGCCTTCGGCTTCGACCAGGCCCGCCACCTGCTCAACCGCGCCGGCTTCGGAGGCACGCCCCAGCAGGTCCAGACGCTCGTGGGCTGGGGGCTCGAGAAGTCGGTCGAGTACATGCTCGACTTCGACAAGGTGCCCTTCGACGGCGACGACTCGACGCTCTTCGACCAGAACATCATGCGCCCGCCCAACGAGCAGGAGCGCACCCTCGCGACCAAGGCGCGGCGCGGGCAGGATGAGGAGACGCTCGCCCGCCTGCGGGCCCGGCGTCAGGAGGCCGAGCGCGACGACCGCCAGCAGATGCGCCGCATCCAGCACTGGTGGATCAAGCGGATGATCGAGACGCCCAGGCCGCTCGAGGAGAAGCTGACTCTTTTCTGGCACGGCCACTTCGCGACCAGCTACCGCACGATCGAAGACAGCTACCACATGTTCGTGCAGAACCGGTTCTTCCGCAAGAACGCTGCCGGCAACTTCGCGGACCTGCTCGCGGGCATCATCCGCGATCCCGCGATGATCGCGTACCTCGACAACAACGACTCGCGCAAGGGCCGTCCCAACGAGAACCTCGCCCGCGAGATCATGGAGCTCTTCAGCCTGGGCGTGGGGAACTACGGCGAGCGCGACATCAAGGAGGGTGCCCGCGCCCTGACCGGGTACACCTACCGCGACGACGAGTTCGTCTTCGAGAAGCAGAACCACGACGACAACCCCAAGAGCATCCTGGGCAAGTCGGGCCGCATGGACGGCGACGACTTCGTCAAGGCGATCCTCGCCAAGAACGCCTGCGCGACCTTCATCGCCGGCAAGCTCTACCGCTACTTCGTCAACGACGACTTCGCCTCCAACCCGGCCCTGGAGAAACCCGCCAGGAGCGTGATCAACGCCATGTCGGGCACGCTCAGCGGCGCCCGCTACGAGCTCAAGCCGCTGCTGCGCAAGCTCTTCATGAGCGAGCACTTCTACGACCGCGCCGTGATGGGCGAGCAGATCAAGAGCCCCGCCGAGCTCGTCATCGGCTCCGTGCGCGGGTTCAACGCCCCTGTGCGCGATCTCGGCATCCTCGCCGACGCGATGAACCTCATGGGCCAGAACCTGTTCTACCCGCCCAACGTCGCCGGCTGGGCCGGCGGGCGCAGCTGGATCAACACCAGCACGATGTTCGTGCGCCAGAACACCCTCGTGTTCATGCTCACCGGCAAGAAGCCCACCGGCTACGACGCGCTCGCCGACCGGGAGAAGTTCGACCCCACCACGCTCCTGAGCGAGCTCGCCAATGCCGACCCCGCGGCCGTGCGCGACGCGGCCCGCGTTGTCGACTACACCCTCCGCTTCACCCTCGGCCCCACCGCCGCGCGCGAGCGCGAAGACCTCGTCAGCTTCGTGAACGCCAACGGCGGCCCGGGGAATCCGGACACGATCACGGGCGTGCTCGTGCTCATCACCGCGATGCCGGAGTATCAGTTGTGTTAGAGAGGCACTGGGGACTGGGCAATGGGCATTGGTGAAGAACCTGGTCCTGCCGCCCTCTACCAGTGCCCAGTGCCCAGTGCCCGATGCCCGATGCCCAGTGCCTTCGAGAACCCCATGAACCTCCACAACGTCAGCCCGTTCACCCGTCGCGAGTTCCTGTTCTCCGGGCTCACGCTCGCCTCCGCCGCGCTGTTCGTGCCCAGCTTCATCCAGCGCTCGGCGCTGGGGCTGCCCATGGTCGCGCCGGGGATGTCGAGCATCCCGGGGGTGAATGAGGACCGCATTCTCGTGGTCGTCCAGCTCTCGGGGGGCAACGACGGATTGAACACGCTCGTGCCCTTTGGCGACGCTGCGTACTACCGCGCCCGTCCTGCGATCGCCGTCCCCGAGAACCGTGTCGTCAAGCTCGACAAGACCGCCGGACGCGGGCTGCACCCGGCCCTCTCCCCGCTCGCCGATCTGTACAACGAAGGCCAGGCCGCGGTCATCCAGGGCGTGGGCTACCCCAACCCCAACCGCTCGCACTTCAAGAGCATGGACATCTGGCACACCGCCGACACCTCCGGCACGGGCGCGGGGTGGCTGGGCAAGTACATGGATGCCGAGTGCTGCGGCTTCGGCAAGGGCGAGAGCGGCAAGGCCGAGAAGGCCGGTGGGGGGTCGAACCAGCCGGGCATCGCCATCGGGCGTGACGCGCCGCTGGCGATGCAGGGGCTCGCCGCCAAGCCCATCGCGTTCGAGAACACCGACCTCTTCCGCTGGATGGGCCAGGATGTGCATGGCGCCCTGGTGAAGCCCTACGACGAGCTCACCCGCGCCGGCGTCGTGGGCGGGGCCGGCGAGCACTCCAACGCCGCGTTCCTGATGCGCACCGCGCTTGATGCGCAGGTGTCCAGCGACCAGATCCGCAAGGCCGTCAGCCAGGCGCCGCTGGTGGAATATCCCGGCAGCGACCTGGGCCGCCAGCTCGCGATGGTCGGGAGCATGATCCGCGCCGGGCTCAAGACGCGGGTGTACTACGTCACGCAGGGCGGCTTCGACACCCACGCCGGCCAGGGCGGCGAGAACGGCCGGCACGCCCAGCTTCTGGGGCAGTTCGCCCAGGCCGTCCGCACCTTCCAGCGCGACCTCGTCGCCCAGGGCAACCAGGACCGCGTGCTCACCATGACCTTCAGCGAGTTCGGCCGGCGCGTGAGCCAGAACGCCTCGGGCGGCACCGACCACGGCACCGCCGCCCCCATGTTCCTCACCGGAACCAAGGTCAACGCCGGGATGCTCGGCGAGCACCCGTCACTGAGCATGCTCGACGACGGCGACCTCAAGTACACCACCGATTTCCGCAGCGTCTACGCCGGCGTGCTCGAGGGGTGGCTCGGCGCCAAGAGCCAGCCGATCCTCGACGGATCGTACAAGCCGATGAAGGTCGTCAAGGGATAAGTGACCGTGCCACGGGCTTGGCGGCTCCGAGCCAAGCCGTCTGCGCGATGGCCAGCCTGCACGGATTGGTGCAACGCCACCACTCCGTGGCACGACGGTCACGTAAACCCGATCGCGATCGCGACGAGCAGGACGCCCAGCACGTTCACCGCGGCCCGCCGGGCGGCGATGTTTTCCGGCGTGCTCGTGCCCGCCAGGCCCCATTCAGCCCGGAACGTCCACGCGAGCAGCGCCGGTGTGAGCGCGACTGGAACGCTCAGCGCCAGCAAAGCTGGGTTGACCGTAACTACCGGGCGCGCCGTCGCCCAGATCACGACGATTTTGAAGATCGCGACGACGACGCCCATGGCGACGCATACCTGGAGTGTGCGAGGGACTCGCCGGAGGTCAGGCTCGTGCCGCGCGGCCCGGGCCCGAGCGTCGGCGAGCGTGATGTCGGTTGCGCCGCACTCGGGGCACGAGGCCGTCGGGAGGCCTAGGAGGGCGCATCCGCACCGGTGGCAGCGCATCGCGAGTTCATTCCCGGGCGCCGGGGGCGGCGGCGCGGGGATGACGTGCCCGCACTCCGGGCACTGCGCGATCGTCACGCCGCGGAGGTTGTAGCCGCAGCCGACGCAGGGGACGTCGTGCTCGGCAAGATAACTGCGCAGCCGGTTGCCCGCCGGCGCCGCCGCGTCGCCATCGGCCGCAGTTCCGCTCATCGCGACTCACTCCCGCCGCGCAAAGCAGAACGACAGCGCCCCCTCCATCCACGTGTTCCAGCTCGTCTCGTTGTGTACCGCCCCGGGGTCGATCGTCGTCTTGTGCAGCAGCACCTTCGACCCCAGCAGCTTGTCAAACTCGCGGGCCGCCGCCACGTACTGCTGGTTCGTCGCCTCGTCGGCCGGGTCCGTCCCCGCCTCCTTGCCCCCCATCACGAAGTACACCGCGTCGGGCCACTTCGTCCGCGTCGCAAAGAACTTCAGCGGCGCCTTGTCCTTGATCATCAGCGCCGGGCTGAAGCAGATCACCTTGCCGAACAGCTCGGGATGCTCGGTCGCGGCGTACAGGCTCACCAGCGCCCCCATGCTCGAGCCGCCGATCCCCGTGTGCTCGCTGCCGCGCTTTACGCGGAACGCCCGCTCGACCCGAGGCATCACTTCCTCGACCAGGAACCGCGTGTACGCGGCGGCCCCCGCGCCCACGTCGTCGAACATCACCGTCGGGGCGTACTCCTCGCGCCGCCCGCCGAACGCGTGCGGGATCGCGACGATGATGAGGTCCTCGATCGTGTGCATCCTCAGCAGCTTGAGGGCAGCCTCGTCCGCGCCCCATTCGCCCGGCACCGTGGGCAGCTTCTCGAAGACGTTCTGCCCGTCCTGCAGGTAGAGCACCGCGTACTCGTGCTGCGCGTTGGCGGGGTCGTAGTACCCCGGCGGCAGCCACACCAGCGCATCGCGCCACAGGCTCACCCCCGGCGACGCCTCCACGCCCCCGCCGACGACCTCCAGGCGGCGGATCGTGCCGCCCTTGACCGCGATCGGGCGGTAGCGGTTGAGCGCCACCAGCCCCGGCTCCCACGGGCGCTTGTCGCGCCAGTTCTCGATGCTCAGCTCGATGATCGGCTTCTCTCCGTCCTTGAGCTTGCTCGCATCCACGAGCGGCAGCATCCGGTTGTCGACGTCCCCCAGCTCTTTGGTCGTCTCCACGTTGTCCCACGACCCGCGCGTGAACTTGAACGACATCCGGCTGTCGAGCTTGAGCTTCTCCACCACGATCTGCCAGCGCATATCCGACCGCGGCGTCAGCTTCCAGGCCGCGTCCGCCGGGTTCCACCCCGAGTGGTTCGACGCGAGGAAGATCGGCGAGTCGTTCGTCGCGACCTTTTGCTTGTCGTCGACGACGATGATGAACCCCTGCGGCAGGCTCTCGGGCTCGACCATTTTTGCGCCGGGCTGAGCCGACGCGCCAAGGAACTCGCCCGGCTTCGCCGCCGCGTCCGAGCGCTTCTCGGCGACCGCCGACAGCGCGTCCGGAACGGATACGGATGGGGTGGGGGGGAAGACGGG
>Ga0163153_10004300_pt1 | contig 18033 bp, 15 predicted proteins | sample OliLakLV19MP6IB1_FD_148629 | JGI IMG/M metagenome (GOLD analysis project Ga0163153, IMG submission 148629) | Freshwater microbial mat bacterial communities from Lake Vanda, McMurdo Dry Valleys, Antarctica - Oligotrophic Lake LV.19.MP6.IB-1 | ecosystem: Environmental > Aquatic > Freshwater >... | reverse complement strand
ACCTTGTCCCACCCCACCAGCAGCGCAAACGCCACGGTGAAGACCAGGAACCCGGCGACATCGTGCAGGAACCCGCGTGCGGCCTCGTCGCCCATGTGCACGGCCACGAGGGAGAGCCCCAGCACACGCGCCATGTTCGCCGCGATGGCGATCGGCAGGATGCCGGCCATCACCAGCGCCACGCGCGCGATGCCGCGCCGTCCCGACAGGTGGGTGTAGAGCAGGCCCAGGGCCAGCAGGCTGTAGAGCGAGTTGAGCCCCGAGCAGGCATCGGCCACCAGCAAATCGTGCCCGTTGACCGCAAGCACGACGCCGCTGCGCTCGACCGCGTAACCCATCATCGCCAACATCGAGGCAACCGTCGCGGACACCAGCTCCTTGAGTGGTCCGGTGGCCGCCTCGAGCACAAACCCCGGCAGCGGCACCATGAACAGCAGGAAGAGGATCGGAAACGCAAAGGCACGCAAGCCCGCGTAGCCGCGCACCAGCAACAGGGCGCCGGCGATCACGGGCAGGTGGGAAGCGACCTCGAACAGCGGCAGCGATTGGGTGCGCCCGAGCAGATAAAGCAGCAACCCCGCGGCCAGCAGCAGCGCCCCCGCGACCGGCGCCGACCGCGGCGATCCGCGCAGCGCCGCGCGCCGCTGCCAGCAGAGGAAAACAAACACCGCGAGGATGATCGGGCCGTGGGCGTAAGCCTCTTCACGCCAAAGGCCCCGGGACAGGGCAACGTACGTGGGCAGGTAGAGCGCGGCGAGGCCGATGGCCAGGAGCCACGCGAGCCATCCTGAACGGTCCGCGCGCGTCATGGGATGCTGGTCGAGGACTGTCGACATGCCGCGCCCAGCCGCCTAGTAGTCGTTGACGACGGTACCCACTACCCGCGCGCCGGTGCTGGCGAGATCGCGGATCGCCTTCTGAGTCGAGGAAACCGCCGTGTGGTTCTTGCGCGCGACCACGATAGCGTCCCCGGCGCGGAACGCCACGTTTTGTGTATCGGCAAAACGCCCGGCCGGCGGCGTGTCGATGATCACCGTGTCGTAGACCAGCTGCAGCTCGCGCAACAGCGTGGCGAACGCGGGGCGCGACAGCAGCTCCTGCGGGTTCGGCGGCAGCGGGCCCGAGGGCAGCACCGAAAGGCGGTTCATGCCGGGCACGGGATAGGTGCCCTTGTGTTCGGATCGCCCCGACAGCAGCGACGAGAGCCCATGCGCCTCCGGCAGCCCGAAGATCAGGTGCTGGCGCGGCTTGCGCATGTCGGCATCCACCAGCAGCGTGCGCGCGCCGAGCTGCGAAAAAACGATTGCCAGGTTCGCCGCCACGTAGCTGCGGCCCTCGCCCGCGTCGGGGCTCGCCACCACCAGCGACTTGCGTCCCTGTTCGGGGTTGTACCAGCGCACCAGCAGCTGCGTGCGCAGGGCACGCATCTCTTCGGTGCGCGGGTGGAACGGCGCAAACGCCGCCACCAGCTCGCGGCTGGGGCCTTGCGACGAGGGCGTGAAGTGCGGCATGTCGTATTGCTTGGCCAGTGCGAAGCGCACGTCGTCTTCGCAGATGAAGCCCATGCGCACGGCGGCCTCGCCGAAGCGGATCGTCTCCTTGCGCTGGAGCTCCAGCACGCGATCGACCTCGCGCGGGGTGAGCTTGCCCTCTTCGACCAGCAGCGCGCCGATGCAGCGATCGGTGCGTGCCGGCGGGCGGTGGGCCTCGATCGGGAGGACGTTTTCTTGGGCGTTCATGGTTCTGGGCTTTCCTGGGAATGCGCTCAGGCGGGGCTGGGCAGCGCGCGGGTATGGCCGGAGTTGCCGCCCAGCACGCGCGGCGGGTTCCACGACTCCAGCGTCGCAAGCACCGGGACTTCGAGCGCGCCTTCGAGGTCGCGTCCGGAGCGCACGCGCCGGTCGATCAGCTCGAGCAGGAAAACCGCGGCCAGGCCCAACAGCGTGCCCATGGCGAAGCCCAGCAGGATGTTGAGCATCCGGCGCGGCTTCGCGGGCCACGTGGATTCGGTCGCGGCGTTGAGCACGCTCACGTTGGCGGCTCGCGCCCCGCTGTCCACCTTGTTCACGGCCTGGCGCGCAAGCGCCGTTTCGTAGGCCTTCTGCGCGGTCTCGACGTCGCGGGCGAGCACGAAGGCCCCGTTCTTGGCGTCGCGCATCTCGATCACGCGCTGGCGCTGCGCCTGCAACGCGCCCCGCAGCGAGCTTTCGCGCGCGCGATTCTGCGTCGTGAGGTTCTTCACGCCTTCGACCACCCGGGCGATCTCGCCATTCATGCGGGCGCGGATCGCGCTCACCTCCTCGGCCTGCTGGATGTATTGCGGATGGTTGGGGCCCAGGCGCGTGGCAAGCTCCTGCAGCCGGGATTCGGCGCGCAGCATGTCGGTCTTGAGCGCCTGCACCAGCGGATTGCCCAGCACCTCGGGCAGGTTCGCGGCCGCGGCCTTGCCGCCGGTGGCCAGCCCCGATCGCGACTGCGCCTCGAAGGTCATGTTCTGGGCCTGGAGCGCCTGGGTGGACAACTCGGCCAGCCGGGCGTTTTCGACATCGACGCGTTCGTCGGTGACGATGATGCCGTTTTCCTTCTGGAACCTGGCCAGCCGGTCCTGCGCCCGCTCGAAGTCGGTGCGCAGCAGCTTGAGCTGGTCGTCGAACCACGAAGCCGCCTGCTTCGTGGGCTCCACGCGCAGGGCCAGCGTGGTGTCCATGTACGCCTTGGCAAATGCATTGGCCACCGCAGCGGAAAAGCGCGGGTCGTCGGAGCCGAAGGTGAGGTGGATCACACTCGACTGCGAGCTGCCCACCTTGAGCTTCGCGAGCAGGCCGCCGCCGATCCAGTCTTCGATCGTGCCGTTGGACTTCGACTGCGCGAATGCCTCGCGGATCGAGGCATTGTCGGCCAGCTTCAGGTCGTCGACCACGCGTCGGGCCACGCGCTGGCTCTGGATGATGTCGATCTGCGTCTGCATGTAGCCCAGGCGTTCGCGCCCCGAGGCGATGGTGCCCTGCAACGACTGCTCGTCGCGGCTGTCGAGCAGCAGCGATACCGTGGACTCGTAGGTCTTCGGCATCAGCAGCGTGACGATGACGGCGGCGGCGACGGTTGCGCCGAGCAGCGACAGGAACACCCACAGGCGGCCGCGCAGCGCCAGGTAGAACTGGTTCAAGTCCATCTAGAAGAGGCTTTCGCGCACGAACACCACGTCGTCGGTCTGCACCGGATCCGTGAGAGCCACATCCATCTTGCGCACCTGGCCACTGCCATCGCGGCGGTGGATGCGCACGCCGCGCTCCGTCCCGCGCACGGTAAGGCCGCCACCCATCGCAATGGCCTGCATCACCGTCATGTGGGGCTCCAGGCGATAGGCGCCGGCCTTCTGCACTTCCCCGTACACGTAGACCACCTGCGCGCGGTGCACGAAGATCGTGTCGCCGGGCTGCAGCTGAATGTTGGCCGACAGGTTGCCGTTGCGGAACATCTGGTCGAGGTCGACATCGGTCTTGGCCGACTGGCCGTCACGCTGCGTGACGACGGTGACCGAATCGGAACCCGTGCCCGCAACACCACCGGCGGCGGCGAGGAAATCGGTGAGCCGGCTGTTCACGGCGTCGATCGGGTAGCGGCCGGGCTTGTTGACGTTGCCCAGCACCGACACCTGGCGGCTGTTGACCTGCGCCAGTGAAACCGTGACCTCCGGATTGACCACGAACTTGCCGCTGCGCAGCTTGTCCGCGATCTTGTTGCCGACCTGTTGCGCGGTCAGGCCCTTGACGGTCACGTCGCCGATGAGCGGGAAGGCGATGGTGCCCTGCTCCGTCACGCGAGCCTCGGTGGCGAGGTCGGGGTTGCGGAACACGTTGATGCGCAGCAGGTCGCCGGTGCCGACGGATTCCAGCGCCGCGTCCGTCGGTGCCTGGATCGGCTGCGGGGCCATCGCGGCCGGCTGCATGGCGCCCGGCGAAACCACCGCCATGCGGGCCGTGGGCTGCTGCGCGTTGGCCGTCGCCATCACCGTGGCGAGCAGGATGAAAACGGCGCCCGCCGCCGCGAAGGTTGGCACGACGGCGTCGGTGTGGTCGCGGGGTTGCAGGTTGAGCATCATCGCCGGATCTCTACGAACGCTTGGAGTTGCGGCGAACCATGAAGCCGACCAGGGCCAGGCCCGCCAGCATCATCGCCCACTGCGAAGGCTCGGGGACCGGGGTCACCTGCGCCGCGCCGCCGCGCGGGTTCGGGCGCCCGATGCCGCTGTTGGCCAGCGGGTTGCCCAGCGTGTTGGACCGCGCCGTGTCATCGAGCGGGGCGTAATAGAACACGTTGTCGCCGCGGGCGGCCGGGTTGGCGCCGGTGGCGGGGGCCTGGGCGAAGGCCGCGGCTGAAAGGGTGACGGAAACGGCGAGGAAAATGGTGCGCGAGAGTCGGTTCATGGGTATCTCCTGTGATGGAGACAGCCTAGGTTCCGCGCGTGAAAACTACCGGCCCGTCGCTGCGGCGCGCACTAGTCCGGAAGGACTAGTGCACTCTCCGCGCCCCGCTAGAAGCCGATGCGCGCCTCGATCGAGGCCACGTCGACCTTGTAGTCGCCGGCCGCAAGGGTGGAGGTTCGCTCTTCGCGGGCGTAGCTGCCGGTGATGGCCACGCGGGCGAACGGGCGATAGAGGACCGACAGGCCCGCCGTCTTCACTCGATGTTCGAAATCGGGCTGCACCGCTGAATCTCCCCGGTATTCCCACTTCGCCCACGAAAGGTTGCCACGGATGTTCACCTTGTCGCTGATGGCCCAATCGGGGCGAATGGCCAGGCCGGTGACCAGCACGAAGCTGGTGGTGACGTCTTCCAGCGGCGCCACGCCACGCTGGGCGGTGGTGGCGATGGTGAGCTTGCCGGTCGGTGTCCAGGTGTAGGTGGCCTCGAAGGTCGGGCCGGAATAGTTGCGTTGCTGGAGCTGTTCGTAGCGCCGGCGTGTGTAGTCCATGCGTCCGTCGAAGCGCGAATGTCCGGTAACCACCCAGCGGCCCTGGATGCCCACGCTTTCCTGCTGGTATTCGTTGTCGAAGGGCACCCCGCCCAGGAAGCGCTCCTCGGGAGACTTGCCGCGTTCGCCGCGCACCGCGACGCCGATGCGATTTTCCTGGGCCGTCACGTAGGAAACACCCGCCTCGGCCGAATGGGACTCCAGGTCCTGCAACGCGCGGTTTTCGCTGTGTTCGGCCTGGCTCGCCGTCGCCACCCCGTGCACGCGCCAGCTGGGCGATACCATCCACGCCGCGTTGGCGTAGGCCATGCGCGCGGTCACGAGGTCCGGGCGGCGTCCCTGGATGTTGGCGAAGGTGGACAGCGTTTCCTGCTCGATGTAGCCGAGCTCGCCGGTCAGGCGCGTTGTGTACGCCCATTGGTACGCGGCGCGCGCGGCGTGGCCACGGTAGTTCACGTCGGTGAAGCGGTCGTAGCGGTGGTCGATCCAGGTGTAGCCCAGCTGAAGGCGCTGCAGGCTGATCGGCAAGTCGAGGTTGAAGCCGGCGGCGGTGCTATAGATCGTATCGCCCTTGTGCGGCGAACCGATGCTCAGGTTGGGGTCGACCCGGCCGGAAATGCGAAACACGTTGCTGTCGTGGGTAACATTTTCCGACACGAACACCTCGAGCTTGTCGTCGAAAAAGGCCCACGAATGCATCGGCGCCAGAGCCAGCGCCAGCAGGAACCCGCTACCAATACCGCCAATTTTGTGTCGCAAGGATCCATGCTCCCAATAATGCGTTGGTCACGGCATGAGAGGCGATGGCGAGCCGGAGGTTCCCGGTTTGCCGGTAAAGCCAGCCATATGCCAAGCCCGCCAGAAGGCCGGCGAACCACTGCGTGTGCTCCAGCGCAAACAGCACCGACGATACCAGCAGCGCCGCCACGCTGGTGGCGCCGGGCGCCAGGGCCAGGAAATCGCGCCGGTCGATCCATCGCATCACCAGCGAGCGCCAGAATAACTCCTCCATCAGCGGCACTACCAGCACCAGGCCGAAGAGGCGCAGCGCCACCAGGGCCGGATCGAGCGTGCCGTCCGCGCGGGTTGGATCGAAGCCCGGACCGCTCGAAAACGTCGACCACCCCGAATCGAAGGTGATCCACGCCGCGAATACCACCGCACCGGTCAGCAGCGCGGCGGACCACTGGCCCGGCGTGGCGCGCGGCGCCGCGCGCAGCTCTGCATAACGATGCCAGAACAACACCAACAGCACGGCAACCGCGACGCCGCGCCCGGCGGCAAGCCACCGCGAATCCACCCAACCTTCGAGGTGCGGCTGGACCGCGATGAACGCGATGAATAGCGCGAAGGGCGCCGCACGAAAACTGGTGTCAGAGACGACTTTTCCGCTCCGCGGAAAAGTCGTCTCTGACACCAGTTTTCGCAGGCCTACGGCGCGGCCGCTACAGGTTGACGAGGCGCAGGGCAAGCGCCTTGCCGACAGCCTGCGTGCGGTTGAGGACGTTCAACTTGCGCAGGGTTTTCTGGACGTGGTTCTTGACCGTCAACGGGCTGATACCGAGGATCATGCCGATCTCGATATTGCTTTTGCCGTGGTAGATCCACTGCACGATCTGCGTCTCGCGCGGGGTCAGCAGGCCGGTCTTGGCGGGTTTGGCCGCATTGGCCCGATCGAGCGGCCAGGTGACCTGGCTGCGCAGCCAGGCGCTGTTCATGTACGGCACCACCAGGTCGGCGAAATACACGTGACGGCCGGTCAGGGTCTGCGGCTTCGCGGCCAGGACGAAGAAACTCGTCATGTTGCCGCTGGAATCGTGGGTGCCGTGGGCCAGCACGGCGCCGGCGCCCACCCGAGCCAGCTCACGGGCCAGCGCGCTGGCGGAAAACGGGCCGCGTTCCGTGTCACACGCAACGGCCTGGCAGCGGTTTTCCTCCCATAGCTTGATGAGGTGTAGGACCAGCGAGACGTCCTGCTGGAAGAGCTCGTTGAGCTTCTGGCTGTCGACCGGCGCCGTGGTGAAACTGTCCACGCGCATTGCCGCCGCGCGGCCTTCCTGCAGCCCGCAGATCAGCACTTCGTGCGGGATCAGGCTTTGCAGCGCGCCCTGGGCCCAGCTGAAGAGTTGTGGCCGCGTGTGCACCCGCAGCGAAACGTCGATATTGAGCAGCAGGGCCTCGCGCTCCGAATCGTTGAGGCGGGCGGGCGATGATTCGTTGGCAGCGTCGGATCCGGTGTTATCCACCGGAGTATCGATAAGCGCAACGCCCTGAGGCGGGCGGGGGGGATCGGTAGTTCGGCTGACAAGTCTCATGGAGACGAATATGCATGGCGATTGTTAAATGCCTATTAAATTTAAGAAAATAATTTACCGATTGGCCCGATAGTCCTAAACGACCATCCCCGCGAACATCCTGTAGTCGCATTGCGGCCGTACGGTAGCTGCATCCGGTACACGCCTTGCCGGACACCTCTGCACACCCGACATCGGAATGCCTGCCAGTGATCGCCGCACAGAACACCCCCTTCAAGCTGTCCCAGCAACCGCTGACACTGGCCGTGCTGGTGCGCATGGTGCTGGAACCGATGGTGGCCATCGCCAGCCTTGTTGCCTGCGCCTCCTGGGCCGGCGAGCCCTTCGGCGGCCCCTACATCATCCTTTCGCTGCTGGTGTTTTCGGTCACCTTCCCCGGCCGCGCCCCACGATCCACCAGTCCCGGGGCCATCGCGCGCGACGTGCTGGCCGACTGGATACTGATCGTGGCGATGCTGCTGTTACTGGGATGGGCGACAGGCGCTCTCGGTTCCTTCGATGAGAAAGTTCTTACCGCCTGGTTCGTTGCCACGCCACTGGCCACCTTCGCCTCGCAGCTGCTGCTGCCGGTCCTGCTGCCGCGCCTGACACGCGCGGAGGGCCTGAACCGCGTGGCGGTGATTGTGGGCGCGGGCAGCCTGGGCCGCAGGCTTGCGGAACGCATCCGCGCCACGCCGTTCCTGGGCGTGGAGGTCGGCGGCTTCTTCGAGGACCGCAACGAGGACCGCAACGAGGACCGCCGGCAGGAAATCCCCGCCGCCCACGTGCTGGGCACGGTCGAGCAGGTGGCCACCTACGTGAAGAGCCACAAGGTCGACCTCATCTACCTCGCCCTGCCCATAGCCGCCCAGCCGCGCGTGCTCAAGCTGCTGGACGACCTGTGCGACACCACGGCATCGGTCTACTTCGCGCCCGACATCTTCCTCTTCGACCTGATCCAGGCGCGCATGGACACCATCGGTGGCATGCCGGTGGTGGCGGTGTGCGAGACACCCTTCTATGGAGTGAGCAGCCTGGTCAAGCGCGCGAGCGACATCGTGCTGGCCTCGCTGATCCTGGTGCTGATCGCCCCGGTGCTGGCCGCGATCGCCGCGGGCGTGAAGCTTTCCTCGCCCGGGCCGATCCTTTTCCGCCAGCGCCGCTACGGGCTCGACGGGCGCGAGATCGTGGTCTACAAGTTTCGCTCGATGAGTGTGGCCGAAGACGGCGCCGTGGTCACCCAGGCGACAAGAAACGACAGCCGCGTGACGCCTTTCGGCGCCTTCATGCGCCGCACCTCGCTCGACGAGCTGCCGCAGTTCATCAACGTGCTCCAGGGCCGCATGAGCGTCGTGGGCCCCCGCCCCCATGCCGTGGCGCACAACGAGATGTACCGCAAGCTCATCAAGAGCTACATGGTCCGCCACAAGGTCAAACCCGGCATCACCGGCTGGGCCCAGGTCAACGGCCTGCGCGGGGAGACCGAAACCGTCGACAAGATGAAGGCGCGCATCGAATACGACCTCGACTACCTGCGCCACTGGTCGCTGCGCCTGGACCTCCAGATCATCTGGAGGACCATTTTTGTGGTTTTCAAACGTCCCGACTCGGCGTACTAAACATGCCCGCATTCACGAAACCGCATCCCACCTTCGGCCCCCCTCGCTTCATGAAAGCGCATCCCACCTTCGGCCCCTCTCCCCCGGGAGAGGGTTCGGGTGAGGGTCAACAGGGTCAACAATGACCCTCCACCCCATCATCCTCGCCGGCGGCACCGGCACCCGCCTGTGGCCGATGTCGCGCGAAAGCTATCCGAAACAGTTCCTCGCCCTGCTCGACGGCCATTCGCCGTTCCAGGCGACGCTGGCGCGACTCAGCGGCCTTGACGGCGCGCAGCCCGCCACCGTCGTCGCGAGCGCCGAGCATCGGTTCCTCGTAAGCGAGCAGGTGGGCTCGGGCGGCTTCGCGATGCGCTCGCTCTACCTCGAGCCGTGCGGGCGCGGCACCGCGCCCGCGCTGGCGGTGGTGGCGTGCGACCTGGTGCAAGACGATCCCGAGGCGCTGATGCTGGTCCTGCCCGCCGACCACGACGTGCCCGACGCGGGGGAATTCGCCGCGGTCGTTGCCGCCGGCAGCGTGGTCGCGGCCTCCAGCCTCGTGGTCTTCGGCATCGAGCCACGCTGGCCCGAAACCGGTTACGGATACATAGAACGCGGCGCCGCGATCGAAAGCGCCCCCGGCTGCTTCCACGTCCAGAGCTTCGTGGAGAAGCCCGAACTGGAGATCGCCACGCGTCTGATCGAATCCGGGCGCCACTCCTGGAACAGCGGGATGTTCCTCTTCGGCGCGCGCGCGTTCCTGGACGAGCTCGAGCGCTTCGAGCCGCAGCTCGCGCAAGACGCGCGCGCGGCCGCCGCCTCCAGCACGCGGGAGCCGGGAATCCGCCGCCTCGACAAGGCCGCCTTCGAGCGCTGCCGTTCGATCTCCATCGACCACGCCGTGCTCGAGCGCACCCGACAGGCCGCCGTCGTGCCCGCGCGCTTCGCCTGGTCCGACATCGGCTCGTGGGATGCGCTCTGGGATCGCGGCACAAAAGACGCCGCCGGCAACAACGCCCACGGCGACGTGCAACTGCACGACGTCACCAACAGCTACGTGCGCGCCGATCGACGGCTGGTGGTGGGCATCGGCGTCGACGACCTGGTGGTTGTGGATACGCCCGACGCGCTCCTCATCGCCCATCGCGGCGAGACCCAGCGCGTGCGCGAGGCCGTCGAACGGCTGAAGGCCTCCGGGCGCACCGAACACAAGACCCACCGCCTGGTGCACCGCCCGTGGGGCTGCTACGAAGACATCGATTCCGGCGACCGCTTCCGGGTCAAGCGCATCACCGTCGACCCGGGCCAGAAACTGTCCCTGCAGTGGCACCACCACCGCGCCGAACACTGGATCATCGTGAGCGGCACCGCGCGCGTGACGCGTGGGGAGCAGACCGTGCTGCTCACCGAAAACCAGTCGATCTACATCGAGCTCGGCCAGCTCCACCGCCTGGAAAACCCCGGCAAGGTGGCGCTGAAACTGATCGAGGTGCAGACCGGGACCTACCTCGGCGAGGACGACATCGTCCGCGTTGAAGACGTCTACCAGCGCGTGGAGGCTCGCCAATGACCCCGCGGCGCCAGCGCGTGATGATGGGAATATCGGCCGTCGTCGCCATCGTTGTTGTCCTTCATGTCGTTTCACTGATCAACGGAGCCTGACCATGTGTGGAATCGTGGGCGCCATCGCCCGCCGTGACGTCGTCCCCATCCTGATGGAGGGCCTTCGCCAGCTCGAATACCGCGGCTACGATTCGGCCGGCCTGGCGGTGGTCAACGGCCACCTGCAGCGCGTGCGCAGCACCGGGCGCGTCTCCTCGCTGGGCCGGCTGGTGGACGAGCAGAAGGTGAACGGCACCATCGGCATCGCGCACACCCGCTGGGCCACCCACGGCAAGCCGACCGAACTCAATGCCCACCCGCACGTGAGCAGCGGCATCTCCGTGGTCCACAACGGGATCATCGAGAATCACGACGAGATGCGCGGCAAGCTGCGCGCGCGTGGCTACCACTTCACCTCGGAGACCGATTCCGAGGTGATCGCGCACCTGGTGCACTCCCACGCGGTGGAAGGCGTGGACCTGCTGGAGGCCGTTCGCCGCAGCATCGGCGAGCTGCAGGGCGCCTACGCCATCGCGGTGATCGCCGAAGGCGATCCGTCGAAGATGGTGGTGGCCCGCAACGGCGCGCCGCTGCTGCTGGGCATCGGCGAAAACGAAAACTTCGCGGCCTCCGACACCTCCGCGCTGCTGCAGGTCACGCGCAACGTGATCTATCTCGAGGAAGGTGATTGCGCGGAGCTGAGCCTGGACGCGATCCGGATCATCGAGAAGGTGCGCGGGACGGCGGTCACCCGCAAGACCCACACGACGCAGATGACGGCCGAATCCGTCGATCTCGGCTCGTACAACCATTACATGCAGAAGGAGATCTTCGAGCAGCCGAAGGCGATCCGCGACACGCTTGAGCTGGCGGTCAACGCCCGCGCGATCACCCCGGGGCTCTTTGGCGCCACGGCCGGGCGGGTGTTCGCCGATACCGGATCGGTGCTGATCCTGGCCTGCGGCACCAGCTATCACGCGGGACTGGTCGCGCGGCAGTGGATCGAATCCCTCGCCGGCATCCCCTGCACCGTGGAAGTCGCCAGCGAATACCGCTACCGCCAGTCGGTGCCGAACCCCAGGGCGCTGGTCGTTGGCATCTCGCAGTCGGGTGAAACCGCCGACACGCTGGCGGCGATCGAACACGCCCGCTCGCAGGGGCAGCCCAATACCCTGGGCATCTGCAACGTCGCGGAATCCGCCCTGGTGCGTTCCACCGCGCTGCGTTTCCTCACGCGCGCGGGCCCCGAGATCGGCGTGGCCTCGACCAAGGCTTTCACGACGCAGCTTGCTTCGCTGCTGCTGCTGGCGCTTTCGCTGGCGAAGGTCCGCGGCCTGTTGAGCGCCGCAAAGGAGGCCGAGGCCCTGGAGGCGCTGCGCACCCTGCCGGCGGTGATCCACCAGGCGCTGCAGACCGAGGGCCAGGTCACCGACTGGTCGGCGCAATTCGCGATGCGCAAACACGCCCTCTTCCTCGGCCGCGGCATCCACTACCCGATCGCCATGGAAGGCGCGCTCAAGCTCAAGGAGATTTCGTACATCCATGCGGAGGCCTACCCCGCGGGTGAGCTCAAGCACGGGCCGCTGGCGCTGGTGGACACGCGCATGCCGGTGATTGCAATCGCCCCGGGCGGCGCGCTGCTGGAGAAACTCAAGTCGAACCTGCAGGAAGTGCGCGCGCGCGGAGGCGAGCTCTTCGTGATGGCCGACGCGGACGCGGCCCTCGGCAACTCCGCCGGATTCCACGTGATCCAGATGCCGCCGCACCACCCGCTGGTCTCGCCCATCGTGCACGCCATCCCGCTGCAGCTGCTGGCCTACCATGCCGCCATCTGCGTCGGCACCGACGTCGACAAGCCGCGCAACCTCGCGAAATCAGTGACGGTGGAATGAAAGCGGAAACACCTTAATATTGGCGGATGACCAAGAACCGACCGGTATTTAATTCCGCGCTCGAACCGCTGGCCGCGTCGCCGCCAGACGACATCGCGCGCAGCATGGGCCGCATCGTTGCGCGCCACGCGTACATGGAATGGGTGTTGGGGCAGGTGTTGTATGGCCTGCTCGAGATTTCCATCAAGCAGGGGCGCGCGGTGGTGGGCCGGCCACAGCCGCGGCAATACGCCGCGGCCGTTCAGGGCCTGTACGCATTCCACAAGCTGCCCGCGAAGGTCAACTTCGACAAGCTCGCCGAGGCGATCGAGCGCGCCGATGACGCGCGCGACGCATTGCTCGGTTCGGTGTTGATGCGCGACAGCAGCCGCAAGAGCTCTCCGCTGTATCTTGTGCGCGGGTCGTGGTCGCGCGGCGCCGACCTAGAGGCGACAAGCCAGGATGCGTGGCCCGAAACGCCCCGCGCCGACGCGGCCTACATGGGCCGGCTGCGCGACGAAGTGGAAGGGGCGGTGGCTCGCGCGGAGAAGCTGCGCGACACCACCGACCGGCTGCTGAGGAAGCTGCACGAGCAGCGGCGCAAGGATCCGCGCCTCAACCGCCGCTCGCGCTAGGGACGCGAACCAACGGGCCCGCGCGGGTCAATCGCACAGCCTCAGTCGCCGCGAAGGCGGCGCGTCGCGACAAAACCCAGGAAGCCCAGGCCCATGATCCAGCCGTAGGAAGGATCGGGCGCGTCGTCGCTTTCGCGAGCTGCGCCGACGAAGGCCTGCTGCGGGGTCGAGGCGGCCGGCGCCGATGCCGTCATCGTGCCCACCGCCTCGGCGCCGTTGTTGGGGACGAGGAGCGCGAAGGCGGTTGCGATGATCGCGGTTGAAAAAACGTTCTTCATGGATTCAGGTTACCGGCGCCACGTTAAAACTCCGGGGTCAGGCGGCGGCCGCCACATAGTCCATCGGGGCGGGTGTGGCGCGAAGCACCGGGCTCAGGCGGGCTTCCACGGGGAGGTCCCGGCGAAAGCAGTACCCTACGCCGCGGACGGTCTCCAGCAGGCCCTTGTGGCCGGTGGGTTCGAGCGCCTGGCGCAACCGGCGGATGTGCACGTCGACGGTGCGCTCTTCGACATAGACGTTGTTGCCCCAGATCTCGTCGAGCAGCTGCGCACGGCTGTATACGCGGCCCGGGTGTGTCATGAAGAAACGCAACATGCGGAATTCAAGCGCTCCGAGTTCGATGTCCTGGCCCGCGCCCACGATGCGGCGCGAAGCAGGATCGAGTCGCAGGCCGGCGATCTCCACCACCATGTCGGCGTGCTGCGGGGAGCAGCGGCGCATGACGGCCTTGATGCGGGCGAGCAACTCGCGTGGCGAAAACGGCTTGATGAGGTAGTCGTCGACCCCGGCTTCGAGGCCGGTGATCTTGTCCGACTCGCAGTCGCGGCCCGTCAGCATGATGATGGGGACCGCGGCGGTGCGGGCTTCCGAGCGCAGGCGGCGCGCAAACGAAAGGCCCGGGGTGTCGGGCAACATCCAGTCCAGCAGGACCATCTGGGGCAGCGTGGTGTTCACCAGCGCTTCGGCCTGGCGAATGGTGGCGGCCCTCAACACGCGATACCCGGCGTTCTGCAGATTGAGAGCCAGGATTTCCTGAAGCTCGGGATCGTCTTCCACTACTAGAATCGTGTTGTCCATTTGCGAAGGTCCGTTTGGAGTGCGTAGGGACCATCGTAAATAGCACCCGGACGTCACGAAGTCAGGCATCCGTTGATTCGCCTGTCGGAACGCACCGAGGTGTTGTAGGCGTCGTCTTATAGCCAGGGAAAGACGAGCCCTCCGCCATTTCGGGCTGGAGAGCTCGTTTGATCGCGGTCCTACAGGAAAATTCGCGCTCTACGCGAATTTCCCGGTCAAGGCACCCGACGAGCGTTGTCGGATCCATCGACCTGTCACACAACTACACGGGCAGCTACAACCCCTGCAGCTTGTCGTACACGTCCCGGGGCCAGGTGGCGTCGGGGCCGTTGTGCAGCTTCATGGTGGCGTCGCGGAAGGGCTTGCGGTCCACCCGGACCACGGTCTTGCCACGCTTTTCGAATTCGGCCGCCATCGTCTTCTCACTGTCGACGATCTGCGCCGTGGCCTTCGCCGCCGCCTCCTTCAGCACCGCCTCGAAGGCCTTCTTGTCGGCATCCGACAGCTTTCCCCAGGTGCCCCCGGCCACGATCGTGATGAGCGCATCGGTGATGTGGCCCGTGAGCACGATGAACTTCTGCACCTCGTAGAACTTCTTGGCGTCGATCGTCGGCAGCGGGTTTTCCTGCGCGTCCACGGTACCGTTCTGCAGCGCCAGGTACACCTCCGCGAAGGCGATGGGGGTGGGATTGGCGCCGACCGCGCGGGGGAACATGGTGTAGAGCGGCGCATCGGGCACGCGGATCTTCAGCCCCTTCATGTCCGCGGGCTTGTTGATCGCCTTGTTGGAGGTGACGTGGCGTTCGCCGTAGTAGGTGATCGCCACCACCTTGTTGCCGCCCGCTTTCTGGTAGCCGTCGGCCAGGGTCTGGAAGAATGGGCTCGTCGAGTAGCGCTTCCAGTGGTCGAAGTCCCTGAACATGTAGGGCGCGCCACCGATGGCGAGCGGCCCGTGGGTGCGCCCTGCGAAGAGTTGCCCCGTATAGATGATGTCCACCGTGCCCAGGGTGAGGCCCTGGTTGATGTCGGTCTCCTTGCCGAGGGTCGAGGCCGGAAACACCTCGATCTCGTAACGGCCACCGGTCCTCTTCTTGATCTCCCCCGCCGCCCACACCGCGGCGGTGTGGTACGGCTCGCTTGTTTCATACACGTGGGCCCACTTGAGCTTGGTCTGCGCGGATACCCCGGTGGACAGGGCCAGGGCGAGTGCTGCGAGGGCTAGCTTTGTGCCTTTCATGGTCTCCTCCTGTTGTAGTTTGTTGCTTTGTCGCTCACGAAACCGTTGAACCTTTGGATCAACCAATTAAACCTTTGGAACACGGATTAAACCTTTGGAATACGCATAACTCTCGAGTCTCACATCACCGCGCCGAGCTGCCAGGGAACGAACTCATCAGCGCCGAAGCCATGCGCCTCGGACTTGCTCGGCTGTCCGGAAGCGGTGGCCAGCACCCGCTCGAAGATCTTCTGGCCAGCCTCCTGCACCGACATCGAGCCGTCGAGGATGGCGCCGCAGTTCACGTCCATGTCGTCCTCCATCCGCTCGAACATCGGCGTGTTGGTGGCGAGCTTGAGCGAGGGCGCGGGCTTGCAACCGTAGACCGACCCGCGGCCGGTGGTGAAGCAGATCATGTTGGCGCCACCCGCCACCTGCCCCGTGGCCGACACGGGGTCGTAGCCGGGCGTGTCCATGAAAACGAAACCCCTCGCGGTCACGGGCTGTGCGTATTCGTACACGCCCATGAGGCCGGTGGTGCCGCCCTTGGCCACGGCGCCGAGGGACTTTTCCAGGATCGTCGTGAGCCCGCCCGCCTTGTTGCCGGGCGACGGGTTGTTGTTCATCTCGCCGTGGTTGCGCGCGGTGTATTCCTCCCACCAGTGGATGCGTTCGACAATTTTCTCGCCCACCGCGCGATTCACGGCGCGGCGCGTCAGCAGGTGTTCGGCGCCGTAGATTTCCGGCGTCTCGGAAAGGATCGCGGTGCCGCCGTGTTTCACCAGCAGGTCCACCGCCGCGCCGAGCGCCGGATTGGCGGTGATGCCCGAATAGCCGTCGGAGCCGCCACACTGCAAGCCGATGGTGATGTGGCTCGCGGACACGGTCTCTCGCCGCGCCTGGTTGGCTTGCGGCAGCATCTCCTTGACCATCGCGATGCCCTCGGCCACGGCTTTCGCGGTGCCGCCCTTGTCCTGGATCGTCATGGTGCGCAGCATCGGGCCCTGCGCGAGACTCTGCGTGAACACCAGCGCGTCCATCTGGTTGGCCTCGCAGCCCAGGCCGATGATCAGCACGCCCGCGAAGTTGGCGTGGCGCGCGTACCCGGCCAGGGTGCGGCGCAGGATGTCGATGCCCTCCCCGGTCGAGCCCATGCCGCAGCCGGTGGTGTGGGTGAGCGCCACGACGCCGTCCACATTGCCGAACGCCTCGAGCGCCGCGCCCCGGAAGTGTTCGGCCACGTATTTCGAGACCGTGGCCGAGCAGTTCACGGTCGAGAGGATGCCGATGTAGTTGCGCGTGGCCACGCGGCCGTCGGCGCGCACGATGCCCTGGAAGGTTGCGGGAGCGGCGGCCATTTCGGTAGCCTGGTAGGCCTCGCCGAACGCGTAGTCGCGCGCGAAATCGCGCACCTCCAGGTTATGGACATGCACGTGGAAGCCCGGCGCGATCGGCTGGGTGGCGAAGCCGATGACCTGGCTGTAGCGGCGTACCGCCTCGCCCGTGGCGATGGGCCGCGTGGCCACCTTGTGGCCGGCGGGGATGCGCTCCTTCACCACCACGCCTTCCTTCAGCAGGTTGGTGCCCGGCTCCAGTTCGCGGCAGGCGATCACCACGTCGTCGGCCGGGTTCAGGCGCAGGTACAGGGGTGTCTCTCGCAGCATGGCGACTCCTATCGGAACTGGGCCGGAAGCCACAGGCTGATCGAGGGAATATACGTGACTATCCCCAGGCTGATCAGCAGCGGTACCAGCCACGGCAGGATCGCCATGGTGGTGCGTTCGACCGAAAGTTTTGCGACCCTCGCCAGGACAAAAAGCACCAGCCCCATCGGGGGATGCAGAAGCCCGATCATCAGGTTCAGCACCATCACCAGCCCGAAGTGCACCGGATCGATGCCGAGCTGGCGCACGATCGGCAGCAGGATCGGCACCAGGATGGTGATCGCCGCCGTGGGCTCGAGGAAGCAGCCGACGAAAAGCATCAGCAGGTTGGCGAGCAGCAGGAAACCGGCCGGCGTGGAGGTGACGGAAAGCACCCACGCCGCGATCATCTCGGTGGCGCGCGTGGCGGTGAGCATCCAGCCGAAGATCGAGGCCGCGGCCACGATCATCAGCACCGCCGCGGTGGTCTCGATGGTGTCCATCGAGACCTTGATGAGTTTCTTCCAGTGCAGGGTGCGATAACGCACCAGGCCCAGCACCAGCGCCCACATGCACGCGGCGATGGCGCCTTCCGTGGCGGTGAAGACCCCCGTGGTCATGCCGCCGATCAGCAGCACCGGCGTCATGATCGGCAACACGGCATTGAAGTTGAATTTCCAGTCGGCCGCGAAGAGCACCACCAGGCCCAGCAGCACGGTCCACTGGGGATCGAGGTTCAGGCCGCCCTCGCTCACCAGGTACCAGATCGCCGTGGGCCAGCCGATCACCAGCACGAGCTCGCCGATGGCCTTCAGCACGCGAACCCAGTTGAACGGCACGTCGGCGCCCCACTTGTTGCGGTGGGCGAAGAAGGCGACCGTCACCATCATCAGCCCCGCCATCACCACGCCGGGGATGATGCCGGCCAGGAAAAGCGAGCCCACGGAGACGTTGGCGAACAACGCGTAGATCACGAACGGCAGCGAGGGCGGGATGATGGGGCCGAGCGTGGCCGATGCAGCCGTCACGCCGACCGCGAACTCCTTCGAGTAGCCGTGTTCGGTCATCGCCTTGATCTCGATGGTCCCCAGGCCCGCTGCATCGGCAATGGCCGTCCCGGAC
>Ga0163153_10004299_pt1 | contig 18035 bp, 29 predicted proteins | sample OliLakLV19MP6IB1_FD_148629 | JGI IMG/M metagenome (GOLD analysis project Ga0163153, IMG submission 148629) | Freshwater microbial mat bacterial communities from Lake Vanda, McMurdo Dry Valleys, Antarctica - Oligotrophic Lake LV.19.MP6.IB-1 | ecosystem: Environmental > Aquatic > Freshwater >... | reverse complement strand
CTTGTCGGCCCACCATTTGCGGCGGGAAGACATCCTGCGAAGGGCTTCGGAGGATTTCGGGGACAAGTTGAGTTGGCGGGAGGCTTCGCGGGGGCCGAGTTGTCGGACGAGCATCTCGACGGCGACGATACCGCCGACGGAGGACCAGTCAACGGGGGCAGGCATGGCGGCGAGGAGTGGGCTGGGATTTTTTGGGGATCGAGGGCACGAGGCGATAATTGCGCTGGCCGGAAAAAAGTCAAGATGCAAGTGATTTGCAAATTTATGGGAGAGCTTTTTTTCTTCGGAGGGTTCAAGGCAGCTTGAACCCAATCGCCATAGCCGAAATCCAAACTTGGAAAGGGTCAGGGGTCACAGGTAATACTTGTATACCGTGACCCTGAACCCTGTTTTCAGGCTAGGTCCATGGACTTTTAGGTTCACGGAGCAGAAACCATGAACCTCCATGAACCTTTTGAGGGTATTTTTGGAGGAAATCATGGGTTAATTCCGGCCCAGGTTTGGGATGGGATGTCGAATTTGATAGCACCGGATTGGGAGGCTTTGCTGAAAATAAAGGCGAGGATGTCGGGCTGCTGGATCAGCCATGAAACAACCTCAGATTGGGTAATGTTGAAAGGTTGAGACCTGTCAGGGTGGTGAGAAAGGCCGGGAGGCATGGAGCACGCGGCGAGGTAAGGCTTCGAGTTTTTGAACTGCTTTTGGGTTTTCATAGGTCACTGTTTAGCCGGCATTAAAGGATCCGAGAATCACCCCGGCCTCCGTGCCTTCTGTCGCCGTGCCGAGCAATTTGACGGTGACGTGTTCTGCCGAAGAGCACCATCCGCTCCATGGGGAATCCCAAGGATTGCCATCCGGGGTGATTTCTTTGGCCGCTTGTTCCGATGGTGCAGCCACGATGGCAGAGTCGAAGGTGTCGTATCTGGCATTTTGTGTCTGAGCGATGAGATATATGTTCATAAAATTGGAGGTCAGGACAGTGTCGGTGATGTTGATGCTGGTTACGGTTGCTGTGGGTGTGGGTGTTGTCATAGATTCAAATGGAGTGGGGTGCCGGCGGGCGGAGGCCCCGTTTATTGGGGAGCTTCACGGCCAGGATCGCAAGCGCGGCTTCCGGCGTGATGTCCCATTCCCCAGCCTCCCGGCGCTGGACGGTTGAGAGCGCGACACCGAGCGCATCCGCGACACCCTGCTGGGTGCCGCGTTGCTTCCGGGCGGATTTGTATTCGGCTCCGGTCATGCGGGTTGGCAGTATTTTTCGCGATACCAATCTGGCGCGGCGGCGAGCTGATCCGGCGTGAGGTTTTCGGCGCGGTAGAGGTTTTTTCCGGCTTGCGATGCGCCCACATTGTCGAGCCATGATGGCATCATTACGTTTTCGACGACTCGCTTCGCGTCTGAGTGCGTGGCAGTGTCCGGCAATCCCGTTACGGCGATTGTCATGCAGCCGTTCCGGTAGCCGGGCTTTGCGCCATCCTGTTGAGGCATGAGGTTCCCGCAACTGGCGAGGCTGTGCTTGAGGTTGATTGTTTTCATTGTTTTTGGGGTTGGGGTTGGAGGATTAGTCGCGGTTATTCGGCGGTGTCGATCAACGAAGCTCATGCTTCGTCCTCCTCTTCGCTGATTACTTTTAGGCGGCGCTCCTCTGCCATGATGGCCAGCGCATATGCCCATGCGGGATATGTGATTCCGGAAGGCGCGTCAGCTTGCAGCATTTCCCACTTTTCGCGGCTGATCCCAAACGCTGCTTCTACGGCGCGAGCACGTTCATCATCATCGGAGTCAGTAGCCCAGGCGATAAGTGCTGATTTTTCTTCACCGATCTGACATTGGAGCATGTCACGAAGAGCGGCGAATGGATATGGATGGTTGGTCATTTTGGTTATTTGGTTTATGGCGAGCAGGGTTTGAGCGTCTTTGATCTGGCGGGCGATGGACTCCATGGTTGGTGCGATCATGGCTGGCTCATTTTCCCAGATTCCGGCGAAGGCATTTGGGATGAGCGCGCCAGTGGCGAGGGCTTTAAGCTGATCGACTGCGTGTGCCAGGGTGCAGGCGGCGGCGAGTAGGTTATCGTTGGATGGCGTGGTTTTCATTTCACGGTTCCAGGTTTTCAGGGATTTCGCTTCTCCGCCCAGCTCGACCAGTTCAACCTCAATGAGATTGTCTTCCGGGAAGCTGATGAATTTCGCAAACATAGCCTCGGCTTCTTCGAGGGTGTTGGCTGGGTTCTCAAACGGGTTGGACTCGTTGCCCTTGTATGTGGTTTCGACGCTGTAGGTGATGGTAATGGTGGTTTTCATTTCGCAATCAGATTACAGCGTGACGCGGTAAGAGTCAAGGGATTATTTTGATTTATTTTCAAGCCCGAAATCTGCCACGGGCCAACCAGGCGTCGCAGCAAACGGCGGGCATCCTGATCATGGATTCAACGGCCCTCCTCGCCGTTGCTGGACTCGGCGTTGGACATATCAAGATCGTCGCTCGTGGGCTGCACGCATTGCGGCCCGCAGTCTATGTCACCCTCGAAAGCGTAGTTCCCTGCGTTCGGCGGCAGTTCGTCGAGATAGCATCTTTCCCCGGCGTGCTTTACGAGTCGCACACCAAGCCGCCGCGATTCCAATGCTGCCTTTTGAAAGTGGTCCGGGAAGTCGCGCCTGATTTTGTTCCAATAGCCCGCGCCGCCCTTCACACAACCGATGCAGTTGTTGTTGTATCCCATCCGATACATCGCAGGCAGTTCGATTCCGGCATCTTTCACCACGGCGTAGCAGTCCTGCTTTGTGATGCCCAGGTCGCGGAGCACCCATTGCAGCCTCATGTTCGGATTCTCGCGCTCGAACTGGCTGATGCGGCTACCTTCATCTACCGTGTATCCAAACACATGAATGTCGGAGGGGCTTTCGTAAGCCATCCGCACCTCCCTCTTGAGATGCTTTGTGCAGGTTGCTCCGGCGATCCCGCTGATATACTGCTCGCGCTTGAACACATGATAGATGTCCATCGTCGGATACTCCGCAGATCGGAGCCCCTTGATTGGATGCCCGAGCCATTTCTCAACATCGCCACGGAATCTCTCGTTATCGGGATGCTCGTTCGCAAGTTCGCAATAAAGCACTTCGACAGGTTCTGGCCCCTTGTGCATTGCGATAGCCATTTTGGCAGCCACCGCAGACGCGGCACCGCACGAGAACCAGCACAGGAGCCGCTTCGGGATTACGCTTGGGAGTGTATCTTGGTATTGCATCACAAAAAAATGTCCAACAAGACGGTCCAGAGAACGGCGGGCAACGCTGCACGCGAGATCACGCCTCACCTCCGCCGTCTCTGACCTTGTCGTTGGGCCGCCGAGTGGAGCCTTTCTTTTTGGCAGAGTTTTTGATCCCGGTTTTTCGGACGCGGGACATTTCGGCGGACTTTTCTTCCGCCGTCATGCCGCCCCACCGTTTCGCGGTGGCGCGGGCCTGCATTTCGCGGGCGGTCATTTCTCAGATGCGATGATTGCCTGTAGCTCATCCGCGCTGATTAGCGGATGCTCTTCTCGACTGTAAGACACGTCGCTTCTCGCCATGCCTGTTCGCGCCCCGTATCTTTCCTCATCGCGGTAAGGTTCGGACGTTGACCACACGGAGTCTGATACACGCACCCCACAAACGATGATATGTCCGTCGCCGGATAGTTTACTGCCGCAGAACCGGACAATCCCCTTCTCTTTTGCTGTTTCAAGGACCGCAAGAAACTCCCTTTTTGCGGCTTCTTTGACTGCCCTTGCCGCCATGGCTGAATCTATCTTAGCCTTCTTTGCCGCTTCGTCTGCCGCCGTGGGTGGGCGAAGATCGGCAAAACTAAAATCGCGCACTTTTGCCGCGATTGCGGGAGCGGGAGCGGGAGCGTTTTTTAAGAACGTCTCAAGTTGCAGCTTCGCGTTTGGCCGCTCCCCGTACGACCAGTCAATGCCGATTGACCAGCGATCCCCCGAGTCCTCTGCCCACGCCACTGGCGGGCAGGTCGCTGCCAGACGCGGGTTTGCAACGGCCAAGGCCGCGAGGATTTCATCCAACTTGTCTCCTAAGTTTGAAATTCTCACGAATTGACCTCCAGTGCCTCACACCCTGTTATGTTGCCCTTGTCATCGCGGGTGAGCTTGGCGGGGCTCGCCAAGTCTCTGCGGGTTGGCAAGGCGGCGCGAACCAGCGCAGAGACGATGTAGAGGACGCCATCTTGTTCTGCCGGGAGGCCGGTGACTTCTCCGTATGCGCCCCGGACAAGGCTGATGCCGTCGTGGGTGCCTGCCTCGGAGAGGGTGACGGAAACTCGAACTGCGTTGCCCGAGGGCTGTACGGTGAGTCCAGGTAGGTTAATTGCGTGGGGTGTTGTGTTTATGATCATGGTATTTTTGGTTCTGGTTGTTGGTTGGTTTAATCGCATCTCCAGCCGTCAGAGCCGCTTGATGCGCCAAAGGTTTCGGCACTGTCAGTATCGGGAGAAGCGATGTCTCCACCGCAGACGATTTCCCACTGTTGCGGGGTCTCGGGAGTTACTTGAACTTCGATTTTTGGTGCCCTCGACATCGCCGCTGTGAGCCTTTTTAGAAAAAGGGTGGCTTGCGTTATCGACGCGCCATTTCCATTTCCGTCTTCGAGGTCACTGCCGAGGCAAGTGACCGCGTGGGTGATGTCGTCTTCCCACCAAGGAGAGGATTTCGCCCAATTAAGAGCCTTGGTTCCGAGGGTTTCGCCGTTTGCGGCGTATGCGGAGATTTCCGCTTCAACGCCCGCTGTGGATGGCTTCAGGTTTACCACGGCTGACGCGGCAGGAATGATCCTGACTGAAACCTCAGGCCATCCCCTAGCCTTCATTTTTCCTCCGTAGGCTTCCGCCTCAGCTGGATTGTGGAATTTTTTGTTCATGGTGTTTTTGGTTTCGCCGAAGGATTTATTCCCTCCGACACGTGAGAAAGTATCACGACGTGGCGCAACGTCAAGCGGGTTTTATTATTTATTTTCAAGCCCGAAATCTGCCACGGGCCAACCAGGCGTCGCAGCAAACGGCGGCAACGGCTCACTCATGGTCGCGACTCCTTTTCGCCGTTGCTGGACTGGACGTTCTCCAAAGAAGGAAGAGGAGGGGAATCGGGCTTGAGGATTGGCCCAGCCCACCATCCGTGCATTTCTTTGATGTCCTTCGTGGTTCCGTCCCATTTCTGAACAAAGCCAAAGCGAGCCGTGGCCGAAACATCGTAGATTACCGCACGGTGCTGAACATGTTCCCGATACCAGAAATATCCGTTTTGGGTGGGCAAAGTCCTACCCCAACGCAAAGATGGAGAACAAGTCGCGGATTCCGTGTCCATGATTATTTTGGGGCTGGGCGTCATTCGACGGTCCATACGGTTGTCTGTCGTTTCAGCCCGGCAGGAAACTCCATCTGGCTGCCCGTGAAACTCCGCTCGCGGAATACCGTGTGATTGGTCGGCTGGATTGTGAGCCACCCGTTGTCCAGTTTCACGAACGTAAATTCCTTGGCCTGATCTGGAGCCGCGCTGTACGCATCCCCGACCGGAGCAACGGTGAAAAGATATTCTCCGATGTGGTCTTTTCCATTGGCTTTTACGCGACATTCCAAGCCTCGCAGATAGTCGTATTCCAGGGTCGTAAAATCCCACCCGTAGCAGTCCCATGTTTGGGCATCCTGCGGGGTCCACACGCCATCCGGCTCTGGATCGAACGCAATGGCGTGAGGCGGAAGGTTCCGAAAAATTGCGCCAGACTCCAGCATCACCGTGCATCCCCACATTCGCCCTGGGTAGGCGACTAGCCCGTACCAGACCGCAGGGAGGAAGCCGATAGGATCTTTGTGGGTGTGGGTGCTATCAACCAAGCAGTATTGGTGTGCGGGAAGCTGTCCTGTGAGTGTGTATCTCATTTTGGGGTGATGGTTGCCGAGTAGATGGCTGAGAGGCGGAAACGCCCGTTTTGATTTTCGAGATATACCGAACTTTTGATCCTCTTCCAGATGCGCTTGAACGTGCTTTGCGACATTTGCAGTTGATCCATCGACCAGCGTTTCAATTCGGTCGGGGATCGGCTGATGTTGTTGGAGTGCATGAGATCGAGCACATCGGAGTCTGCGAATTTCTCTTCATACTTGCCGGAACCAAGGGCCTTTTTGGGCTTCTTGAGCTGCTCAGGGTCGGCCATCTCGTCACGGACGAATATCGGCCATTCCCAATGCACCACGAACGGAGCACAAGGCGGGAAGTTGCGCAAGGTCGCGTCCACCGTGAAGCATTCTTCCTCCTCGTGTGGCGTCATGGTGAGGATGGAATCCGGGTCGCGAGCGAAGACTCCAGAGCCACCGATACGGTCAATCGCTTCCTTTGCCGCCTGGTTGCCCTTGGAATAGTGGGCACCGAAGGCTATGGCGGCACCAGTGCGCACAGCGATGCGCTCCAGTTCGTTGCAGAGGCTGGCCACGTCGCCCGCTTTGTTCTCGTCCCGGTCGCCAAGAGCTTTGTAAATGGGATCCACGATGATCAGAGAGAAATCGTATTGAGTGAGGCTTCGTATGAGCTGGTCGCTCATTTTTTCCAGACCCTCCACCATGCCGCGCAGCGTCCAACTCATGAACTGGCCTGGCTTGGGCATCACTCCCAATTTGCGGCAAATGTCCTCAAATCGTTTAGCGAAGAACGGCCGTTGGATCTCGAAGTTGAGGTAGCAGACCCGGCCTTGGATGGTGGGAAACTCCCACCAGGGCGTCCCGCAGGCCACCGATATGCCAAGGTCCATCAGGGAAAACGTTTTCCGGCCTTTGCTGGTTCCGCCAACGATGATTTTAGATCCTTGATGGAGAAGGCCCCGTACGAGCTCCGGCGGAGGGGCCGGTAGATTCGAGCCAATGAGCATGGTCATGTCGTCGAGCTCGGGGAGTTTTCCATTTCGGCTTCCCATGGAGCGGATTGCCCGGATGCGTTCCTCTTCGCGGTCAAGTAGTTCGTCCGCCGTGAATGCGCCGGAAAAGGCGTCAGATACGGAAACCGTGCCTGACGCTATGAGTTCGCGAAGCACGAACTTTTCGCAAAGCAGTGCGAGGTAGTAACTCAGGTTCGATGCGGTCGGAACAAAAACAAAGATGTCTGTGATGTAGGAGGCTCCGCCAGCTTCATCGAGGCGGCGTTTATCGTTGAGGTATTGAGTGACGGTGATGAGATCTATAGGGATTCCAGCGGAAAACATTTCCTGCAAAGATCCAAAGATCAACTGGTGTACAGGATTGTGGAAATGTGCTTTTCCAATGGCGCTTTCCACCATGTGCATTCCTCTGGTCGGAGAGAGTAGGATGGATCCGATAACGCCTCTCTCGGCGTCGTCGCTCTGCGGCAGAGACTGGTGGATTTCCGGTAAATAATTCCGCTTGCGAGGCTGATGCAAAGACGCGCGAACTTCGGGCTCTTCGGGTTGGGCCTCAGAAATGCCGTATTGCCGTGCTTCCTCCTCAGAAAGCTGGTGTGTGGCTTGGGCCGGGGCGCCATTGGCTTTGGCGTCCCGCTTTGCTTTGAGCTTTTCGGCGAGATTCATGGCCGGCCCTCCTCAATGGCGAAGGTCACCGCGTAGCCGAGTTGTCGGTATGTGGCGATGCGCTGCTTAGATTGCGCGCCGATGAAGTAATGCTGGATGTCCATGAAGTCGTGAATTGTCCCGTGGGTTTTGTCGTGGTATGCGCGTAGCACCCGGCCTGTCCGTTGTTCGGCTTTGGCGGCGGACCGGCCGGCCGCTGCCATGATCAAGGCATTTGCCCTCGGCACGTCGAGCCCCTCGTCTGCCAGAGAAGTCGCAAAGATTGTGCGGATTTCGCCGGCGGAAAACGCCACGAGAGCCTCCTTGCGCGTCCACCCCTGCGGACGCTCCGGTGATGTGCTCCCCTTGCGAGTCATGCCGGAATGCACCAGCACTGATCCCGGAATCCTTTGGGCAAGAGCCGTGCCATGGTCCACCCGTCCGATCAAAATGATGAGAGAGTCCTCCGCGTGTTGGCTGGCGATCTCCACGATGGCCTTGTTTCGGGCCGTGTTCTCGACGATGGCGATGTCTTGGAGGCACTGCCAGATGCAGCGGCTCATTTGCTCTTTGTCGTCCCACGCGCCTTTGAGATAGGCCCGCATCTTCCGCGCTCTCTCCTCGAACATCGGTTGTGCGAGCAAGCGGACGGCTTCCTCCATCTCTTTCGCCCGGTTCGGCTGGTGGATCAGTACTCGGGCGGCTACGATGCCCCCGACCGCCTGCACTTCCTCGCGCGTGATCTCGCAGACAATCGGACCAAGTAACTGATAAACGTCGGGAGCAAGCTCGTCCTCCCTGTCCGGCGTGGCGGAGAATCCCCACCGCCAGCCCGTGAAGCCATCAAGAATCTTGCGAAACTCCATGGCCGCGATGTGGTGGCACTCGTCGAATATGGCCAAGTCAGCGGCCTGCACCGATGCGCCGGCCGCATAGCAACCAATCGTGATTTCGCACGCTTCGGAAATCTGAGGAAACCGGGAGAACGCCTTGGCCCATTGCTCTGTTTGCTCAATCGTGTTTGCTCGGCAGGCTACCCGCATCTTGCGGCGGCTGAGACGCGCCCTGGGGGCCGCCCAGCGCAAGACCGCCATTGCCCCGATCACTGTCTTGCCGGATCCTGCCGGGGCTTTGACGATTCCAGCCCGGCAAGCAACAATGGCAGCCTGTGCCCGCGCCTGGTAGGCGCGAGATTCGATTTCTGGAGGGGAATCCGCCATTACGACCAGAGGCGAAAGTAGCCGACCTCGGGCACATTCTTGGGCACATTGCTTGTAAATCGTATTGACGGCGAGAGACCTTTCGGCGTGCGTTTTGGCGATTTCTTTACCTGAGTTGCCCGAAATTCCGGGTGCTCGGCCAGCCAAGCGAGAGCGTGTTTCTGGGTCGTGCGCATCCCGTAGAGAAACCGATAGCCATGGCGCTTCATGAGCCAGACGTAAACAGGCCCCCGGCCAATAGCGGCGGCGAGTTGGTTGGTGTTGAGCAGGGATTCGGTCATGATTCAGATTAAGATTTGGAAAACCGTGAATTGGGTTGAAGAGGGCCCGTTGCCGACGGCGTAGCATTTGGTGAGGTGGGCGGTCGTCACTTGGGAGTCGTCCCGCCATACGCCGACGTGGGTTAGCGCGTCCTTGGCTGCTTTGGTGATGTTGTCGAGATCGGGCTTGGCGGTGTGGTGGGGCGGGGCGGAGGCTTTTACCAGTGCCGAGTTTTTGCCGCTGCCAAAGTGGCTTTTTGGCCGTGCAAAAACACATTCCATGCGCAGGCTGACGGGGCCGGTTATCATGCGTCCGGCGAGTCCAATTTCCTTTACCGATGTCGCGATGGCGGATTTCCACTCTTCGGCGGTGCCGGGGGTATAGACGCGGGCAACGTAGGCTGTCCCCATCTTGCGGGCGAATGCCTTGGGCCGAGGCTGGCCTTTTGGATCGCCGGGAACGTGGAATTCCCACTCCGTCCGTTTATCTTTGGGAATCAGCTTCATGCGGTCCTCCTCTTCTCTCCCGCTGGCACACACGCGCCCCGCCCTGCCGTCCGGGGAATCCCTGGCTGGCCTGGCCGATGATAAAGCGGGTAACGCTCGTATGGAGGTGATCCATGATCTCGTCCAAGGTGGCCTTGGCTACTCGGTGCCGGGTTCGTGCTCTGCCCCAGTTGGCATACTCGTGCAGCAAAAGGGCGCGGACGGCCTTGCGGTTCAATAGTGGTCGCGGGGCCGCTGCTTTCTCGATCTCATCGGCCAGGATGTCATTTGCCGTGCTCATCGCGGAAAAAGCTGATCGTCCGTGCCGTTGTCGAGCACTCTGGCGTCGGCGGGTTTTTCCGCTGGCGGCAAGGGCACTCTCGCAGACGTTGGGATGCGTTTGAGACTCGGAGATTTGGCCGTGATGGTGAGGACCGGCTCAAGGATGGCGTTGAGCCGCTTTTTGGCCGCCACCATCGTTAGGCTTTCGCGCACCTGGATTTTCTCGGCCAGTTTTTCCTTCGTCAGCTTGGCGCAATCCATAATCTCCCCCTCGCTCAATCCGGCATTTTGGAGCAACCGCATCGCGCGGGGCGTGTCGTTGATTGTCGAGGTGTTGCCGGTGTCGGAGAGTTCATACATTGGCATTCCTCCCGCTGGCTGCCGGGCGATGATTTCGGCTTTGGCTTCCTTTTCGATCAACTTGGCAAAGACCACCGCCCGCCAGACGGCATCGAGCCCATCATCGGTGAGGGTTGAGAGTTTGGCCACGAAAGCGTCCTTCCCGGTCTGCGACGGACCGGCCAGCCACTCATATTTCGCGCGGTAGGCATCGCAATGCAGGCGGGCGCGGCAGTAGCGGCACTGTTCTTGCGCTTCGGACTCACGGACAGCCTCCGCGCGGGGGGAGGCGTCGGCATTGTGGCTGCCATCCCAGACGCGGAGAATATGGTCGCGAGCGGCGGGGATTTGCTCGCTGGTGTATTCAGCGAGCGTCACGCAAGCCTCGAATCCAAGGCGAGGCTGATTGATTGCCACAAGGACTTTCTCGGGGTTCCAGAGCTTCGCCCCCATCACTGCGTAACAGCGGAGCTGCATGTTTGCCTCCGCCGGGGTCACTTCCTTGCGGCCAAATTTCCGGTCAATGATGACAAGGATTTTCGTCCGAGGGTAGAATCTCCAGTAATCACAATGGCCGGGGAAGAGTTTTTTCAATCCACGGAAAAACCACATCTCGCGTTCGTTCCCTTCGTCGAAGGGTTCATCCTCCGGCATGTTGCAGGAGGTATGTAGAGCCGAGAAAATCTGCTTGTCCGTGCGAGCGGCCTTTTCGAGGATCTCGCGTTGTTCACTGGTGAGGTCGGCGCGGTCCTTGTCGGAATCCGCGCTGTGGCCGTGCAGGAGCGTTCCCTCCTTCGAGTCTGCGCTGTCTTCCGGCTCGGAAAAAAGGCTTTCAGCGAACGCACTGCCGGGGCATTTCTGGCGCCGGTCAATGTTGCTTGCTGACGTAAGCGCGCGGATCATTGTGCCTCCTCCACGCCATCAATCTCGTAGTCGTCGGAGCCTGCCTTGGGGCGAATAATCCGCCGTTGCACTAAGGTATCAATCATCCGGGATGCCGTGGCGAAGCCAATTCGCATTCGGCTTTGCAGGAGCGCAACGGAAGCCCGTCCCTCCGCCTTGATGGTTGCGATGGCATTTTTTAGAATTTCCTCGTCGCCATCCGGCTGGGTATGAAAGAAGTTCGATTGAATGTCCTTGGTGAGTTCCTGGCTGTTCATCTCGCGGGCGGGGCCGCCGTTCACACTGACCGTCATTTTCATTTCCGGCTCCGGTTCTGGGCCGTCCTTCCGCTTCGGGACGAGCTTTCTGATGGCGGCCGGCGGCTTGGGATCTTCCGGCGGATGCAGTGACTTGTGATGATCTTCCAGCAATGCCCCCTCGTAGGAAACATAGGGAACATACGTGTTTCCGCCTTCCGAGAAGAGCTTGCGGAAGTCCTTAATCTCTGTGCTCGCGAGGCCGTGACGCGAAGCGATGTTGTCGAACCATCCCATCTGCCGGTCGTGGATTCGCAGCTTAAGGACAGGACGGCCAATATCGTCAAAAATGAACCCGCCGGTCTTGTCGCGGGCGCACTCGAAGTGTTCAAGTTCGTGATCAAGCAAGGCCGCCTGCTCTTCGGGCGACATTCTAGGCCACTCGTCTCCGTCGAGCGTGATCTCGCAGTCACCGCGCCCCATCACCCTGTCTTTGAGGCTGAGCTTGCGGGGCACTCCAAGGGCTCGATAGCCGTTTTGCATAATTGCCGGGGCCTTCTTCTCGCTCTGTTCGTCCAGTTCCCCGAAGGCAAAGCAGAAGTCCACCTTAACCCCGGCCTCGTCAAGTTCCTGATGGTACTTGATCATGAGGATTTTTGCAAGGGCGCAGACTTCCTCGCCTGCTTCTCTATATGTGCTTGGCATAATATTAGTTGGCAGAAGAAAAACGCTTTCTCCACCATGGCCCCCAATTCCACTTCCACTGCCAGCGGAGTTCGTCAGTGATTTTTAGATACGCGATGCACAACGCAAAGAAGACTGCGGGATACCAAGAATACCAGATTGTATGATCCTTCCACCACTCCTCGCCTGCTTTATCACCGCCAAGGATATTATTATCCCGATTGGATGGCTCGCTTCGTCCATGCTCGGGTTCTGGTTTGCCTGTCATTTGGACCGTAGGCGTTCCATCAACGGAGTCCGCTCCCAGATCGAAATGATAAGAGATTTGGTGGAATCCTCCGAGGACGGAGAAACGTCCTACAAAGCTACTTTCGATGATTTGAAGAAGGCCGTCTTCACCAGTATCCCCTTGTTCTCGAAGTCGCGCCAGAAGGAGATTATTCAGGCTTGGGTTGATTACCGCTCCCTTGATTTCAGAGTGATGAGCGACACCAATTTCGACTCCGTTCTTTTGGAATCGGTGGGAGAGAACGTCACATTTAAGCACAAGGCTGTTTTGGCTGCCCTGGGCGAGATTGAGCGGCACATAAAATAAAAATGCCAACAATGCGATCCACCGAACACCTACCCGCTGGCACGCCGAGTGCTTGGTCGCTTCGCTCCCGGCACCCGTCGCGCCAGCGGGTAGGTGCCGGTGATCGCGGACGTTCGCAGAAATAATAACCCCCTGATTAACCATGAATGAATTCGATTCTGAATTGTGCAACTTAGTCATCGCCGAGCCCTTAGTTCATCTTCGCGAGGCCACTCTTTACGTGGACGGCCTTCCGAAATCCATTGGAGAATTCCGGCTTCAAGGGGAAAATTCAGTCTTTTTTCCCACCCCTTCCGTGCTTCTGGATATTTTTCCCAACTGCCATATAAGTCTGAAAGCAGAGGATACCAACGAGATAATTGACTGTAGAGAGTTTGCCGATTGCCAGAGTGCTCCATTGTATCACTACCACTTTCAGGAAGTAAAAAAATGAGGCGCGAACAGACCGGTCCAGCAAATCCCCGTCCCTCCGGGACTTCTGGCATGGGAGATGCGCTATTTTCGTTTTTCATGATGTTTTATTATTTGGTTGGTTTTTGTGATTGGTTGCCTGCATCTCCCACGCCAGAAGCAGGCGGGGATTCCTGACCGGGGACGTTCGCTGAAAATATAAGGTCATCCAAATTTCCGTGATTGATGCATTTTTCGAGTTTTACAAAAATCGCCCTCCCGAGAATCTTACGGAGCTTTTCGCCATAACCAAGAAGCGCGAAGCGATGAAGTTCTGTCATCAACTTACACTCCGACACTCGGACATATCCCATATGATTATTGGGTGCGGGTCTCTCGGATATCTCCACACACCCGTCTTCGAGGACAATAACGTTGACCATCTTTGGGTGAATGCTCGCGAGAAGATCGGAACACCGCACGATCTTAGCCAGCTTTACAATCAACTTACCAAGGATTCTGGAAGAGCCATTTTTCATTTCTTTGTGTGCGCTCACAAACCTGATATATGGCACCTTCTTACGTTTGATACCCGTGACAGTCGCGATGATGGCCATTTCATCGGCGGATCGCATGTCCACTTCCTTAACCATCTCTGGGGGAAGCCCACTATACACGATATTGTCTCGGCTATTCCTAAGAGACCTCACGGTGCCCACATCAAAACAATCGAAGAATAACGAGAATAAATGCGAACAGAGCGATCCACCAAACAGCCGTGCCTTCGGCACTTCTGGCACGGGGGATGCTTTCTTGTCGGGGAGATTCATCGTGACTCCTCCCCCTGGATTGCATGGGTGCCTGCATCCCCCGCGCCAGAAGCAGGCGGCTGCTGGTGATCGCGGACGTTCGCTGAAAATATAGTCGCGCTTTCAACATGAACGATATTCTCACATTTCAATGCGACTTTGGTGGCGGCGTTTCCGTCACAATTCATTTCGATGTTTCTCAGTATCTTAAGAGTCGGAATCAGGTTCAGGCTCAAAAGATAGAATGGGCGGGGAAGCCAGCGAGAGAGATTATTCCTCGCTATATCGAATGGATACACACCGTCAATGCAGAGATCGCAAAGGCGATCAACGGTAAGTTTCTCTACATTGTGCAGCGAGGGCCGAAACCAACGGATTGGGAACGATGGGTATATTATCCAGATGGCAAGCGGGAGATTGCGTGTGAATGAAGAGGAAAAACGCGAACAAAGCGATGCACCAAACAGCCGTGCCTTCGGCACTTCTGGCACGGGGGATGCTTTCTTGTCGGGGAGATTCATCGTGACTCCTCCCCCTGGATTGCATGGGTGCCCGCATCCCCCGCGCCAGAAGCAAGCGGCTGCCGGTGATCGCGGACGTTAGCCTCAGAAAACAAAGCGTCGATCTCCACGTTGAGTTGCCCCTGCCATGCAGAATAGTCGAGTCGCCATTCCCCGCCTCTTGCAAGGTCCAAATTAGCCGTCGCCGTGACCATTTCCTTGTCCGCTATCAAAGAGCGAATCCTTAGTGCTAACAAGACGTCGTTGGCAACCCCCACCAAGCTCTCAGCTTCGGCTACGGGTTGCGGTGATTCAGGCGTTTGATTTTGTGACATAGATTTATTGTGGTTCGGGTGGGGCTGCCAAGACTCGACGTTCGGCGGATGGAGTCGCTCTATGATCGTTGTTCCACCGCTCCGGTACATTTGCTTGAATGCCCAGCGAATCCCAGCGTGCGTTGCGCCGCAATCGCCAATGAGTCCGGCCTTTTTGCATATATTGGTTATCGTGCTGCCGTCTACGTAGAGGCTGGCATATTTCAGGACACACTCGACCATCAGTCCGCGTCGGCCTCTCGGAGTTTCTCCCTGAGGACCAAAATTAGTAGCCTTGAAGAGCGTGTTGATGTAGCCGTCCGTCATATTGATTTCGACCACCGCACCATGCGTCGGCAACGGCGCACTCATGGTCGTGCCTCCATCTCAGCCACGCCGCTGGTTGGTTCAACTTTTGTAATACAGTACCCTGCCACCACCCATTTGATGTCACCATTGAGAGTAACTCGGTCGGAATAGTTGTCAGTGTCCGACCCTTCGGCTTCGATCTTCTGCATTGCGGCCGTTCCTGCGGCGATGCGGGTTACTCTCCAGCATCCATCTTCGTCATATACCACGTTAAGGACAGTCCCATCCGAGAATGCCAGCTTGCACGGCATGTCACTGTCTGCGCTGATTTCGTCTCGGATGTCCCCCTCGATTTCAATGAGGTCATCACTTGCACCATATACTGTTACTGTTTGCATTTTTGGTTCTTTCGGTGTTGGTCGCTAACAAATCGGGGCATCACGCCCGCACGGTGGTTCCCACTTCTTCCCAGATGCGGAGTCCTGCGCATTGGCGCATCCCTCCCCGCATCTCGGCGTTGATTGCGCTTGCGCTTTCTTGGAGCACACAGAGCGATGGACGCGCCTTATAAAGGGCTGCGATGTCCGTCACCTCAAACCGCCAGACCTTGCGCACGGTCATGCCAGCGGCTTTGGCTGGTGCCGCTACGACGCGGGCCTGAGTGTTTTCCATCCGCTCGGTTGCGGCGGCGGCTTCCTCCGCCTTGGCTTGGGCGGCGGCGGCGAGGGCTTGCGCCTCGGCTGCGCTGGTGGCGGCCTGCGCCTCCCGCAAGAACCGTTGGCGTTCGGCCTCTGCCTCTCTGGCCTGTGCCTCGGCTTTCTCGCGCTGCTTGCGCGCCAGATCGTCGGCCAGTCGCTGGCGGGCTGCCGCCTTCTCCTGCTCAACCTGCACGTAGGGCCGGATCAGTGTTTTCTCGATGCGCCCCGCCTCTTCCTCCAATTCGGCAACGAGGGCTTTTGCGAAGGCGTCAATGTCCTTGCAGAGTTTCAGCACGGGGGCCTTTACGTCCACTCGGCTGGTTTCCACCATTTTCAGCAATCCCTTAATCTTGCCCACGGCGGACACGGCTATCTGCTGCGACTCGGCCTCTGTTACGGCCACCACAGCGCGGCAGACTACCAAAGCTTGTGCCTTGAGTAGCTCGTACTCCGCCGTACAAGAGGGGAGGACATTATCTATATTTTTTACGACGATGGCACTCATTTGGCGGCGTCCACGATGAGTTTCATTTCGTCAACGACAGTCTGCCAGTTTTGATCGCTGGTGTATTCTACGAGGTTTTCGTCGCCGAAGGCGGCAATGCTCGTGGTGTCGGGGTCGAATTCCTTGGCAAGCCAGTCGTTGGCCTGGGCCGCGCGAATGAAGTCCGCTACGGTGTGCCCTGCGTCCTCCACCATCTTTTTCCCCTTGGCGGCGATTTCGGAGAGGGCTTCGGGCTCAGGCTCAGGCTCTTTTTTCGCGGCGGGCTTTTTCTCCAGCACCTTGGCCTTGGCTGCCTTTTCGGCGGGAACTGCGGGTTTGACGGCTACGGCTCCAGTGGATTGGGCTGCTTTGGTCTCAACCTCGGGTGCAGTTTGCGCACTTGGAATGCCTTCTCCACCCGTCAGCGGTGGCGCAGGCAATGCCTGCACTTCTTGCACTTCGATAGTTGGGATCGAAGCCGACGCAATAGCTGTGCGGTGTTTTGGTGGGCCAACATCCAAGACTTCATCATCCGACTGCATTCCCATCAAAATATCTGGAGCATAGAGGCGTCCAAAGAATGCTGCCGCGCGATAGCGAAGCATCAGTTCCGGCATGGTTTGCCATTTGGATCCGCTCTTTTGGAACCAGCCTTCTTTTTTGGCTATTGCGATTGAGACAGGGGGACCGTCAAGCCGTTCTCCGGCGGCGAGGTCAACAACCCAAGCAATGCACGTCCGGTTGTCTCCTTCTCCTGTCATTTCATATCGCAGAGGACTGAATCGTCCGCAGCTATTGAGCGCAGCAATAATGAACTGAGACGACCAAGACGGGCGACCGTGGATGACATTCAGGTTTTGCATAATCATCAGCGGGGATGCCCCAAGTCGCTGAGAGATTTCCAGCGCAATGAGGACGCTGCCGATATTGTTAGGGCCGCGAAAAGATTCCGGGACCAGATTTGAAGAGCATAGGGCTTTTGCCATTCGTTGCGCCGCTTCGAAGGCATTCTCAGAAGAAAATGCGGTCATTTGTCCAGAGGACGTCGGGCGTGCGGGATGGATTATCAGTTCAGTGGTTTGTTCATTCATGTGTTTTTTTGGTTAGTTGTTCCTCCACTTTTGATTGCGGAAGATTTTGGAAATGCAGGTTTGAGATACTCCAAAGGCTGCCCCGATGGTTTTTTGTGGTGCTGTTCCTTTGAGCCCTCGGATTTCAACTACTTGATCAAGTGTCAATTTCGCAAGGTGGGAACTTTCTCCGTGGGGCTTCAAATTCAAATCTGCCGCATGGAGTTGATTTTCCTTTCTGGTGATCCACTCCAGATTGCTAGCGGCATTATTATTCTTATTACCGTCTTTGTGGTTCACTTCGGGGCGTTGTATTTCCGTTGTCCCATTGAACGCAGTGCAGACTAATCGATGAACTGAGTCTTTATGGGAGACGTTGCTGATCCAGAGATTCACATGCAGGTAGCCTGCATTGTTGTGAAACCCTTTGAGCTTCCGACCACGGATGTTCTGGTGCCCTGTGTATCGGGAAATACTACGAACGTAACCCAGGTTAGACACTTCATAACGGCCCTCATATCCAGGGACAGCTTTTAGAATTTCACAGACGAAGCTCATACTAGGTTATTTGGTTGGTTATTTGGGTGATTCTTGGGGGTGGACATCCTTAGTAGGGTCTTGGGAAATTACTCGCGGGGTTTGAAAAACGGGCTGTTGGCGTAGTCCCTGGCGCGGGCGAAAGCGGCGTCACTATCATCGCCCGTGCCGTTGAGCATTTGAAAGAGGCGGTCGTTTTCCTCAATGAGGTCGGCGCATTCATGCTGCGCAGTTCGCTTTTCGCGGTAAGCCTGCATCGCTATGAAGCGGTGCAGGTCCACCGATTCGATGTAGCTATCCTCTACGCGCCACCAGATAAGCAGCATGATAAAAGTGGCGATGGCGCCGCCGATGCAGGCT
>Ga0163153_10004297_pt1 | contig 18045 bp, 13 predicted proteins | sample OliLakLV19MP6IB1_FD_148629 | JGI IMG/M metagenome (GOLD analysis project Ga0163153, IMG submission 148629) | Freshwater microbial mat bacterial communities from Lake Vanda, McMurdo Dry Valleys, Antarctica - Oligotrophic Lake LV.19.MP6.IB-1 | ecosystem: Environmental > Aquatic > Freshwater >... | reverse complement strand
CGGTTACTCGGTCGGACGGAATGACCATTGACTTACGGTCGCCAGCATCGTTTCAGGTTAATACCATGGTTAGAATGGACGATTCGACGGTTGTTATTCCAATCGTCGGGTGCGTTGCCATTGTAACGGACGGACACACCTACAAAGCGGTCTCGACACCACCTGAAATGTTCGACGTGTTTTCGGAAGCTTGGTTGGTTTGTGAAGAAACAGACCCGAACGGCTTCGTGCTTCTCTGGTACTATACTCTCGACTCCCGGAACCTTCGCGTGGTGAGGATGAACGTTAGAACCAATGAGAGTACGATGATGCCACTTTACTACGATTCACATTCAGATACACGAATTTTGGGGAATGAGGTATTCCTGAATGAGGTTGCTCCCGGGTTGGTCTTCAGATACGACAGCATAAAACACAAGTGGGTGCAAACAATGCGGTTGTATGATGAAGATGGAAATATTAAGCACCCGACTTGTTTTCTAAACATTGCTTGAACTGACAACCATTTCAAAGCTTTATCGCAGTACGGAGGCGTTGTCGATATCGATAGCGACGGTAAGGGTGTCCGGTCGACCGCGTTTTCAAGTTGGGTAAGCCAATCGTTTGAGTCGTACCAAAACATGACTCTTGGTGGGCCAAAGGTAATAGAGAGGTTTGGATATACACTTCATAACGGAGGTTATACCGAAATCGGCGACACAATTACCGGTGATGTAGCTCTCGAACTGGCGACCTCTGCTATATGCTGGACGAAGCCAGAACGGATGTTTTCTGGCTATTTATCGCTGCTCATGTCAGCGGATACAGGCGTTACATGCCAAGAGATATCAATCGACAGAGCGCAGCGCGACTCAGTTGCTGCTATTTCTGGAGTCATCGATATCGATGACAGTACATTTGTCATTGGTGCAAGGGGCTACCGATTACATGCCACAACACAGGGTGTTGTCGACACTGTGCAGGGCGGAATAATCCGCACAACAGATGGTGGACTCACGTGGACTTCGAGCGCACCTCCACTCTACGGTAATTGGATTGAACGCATCGAACTGTTTGATACGGGAATAATGTTTGCTTGGATGTGCGATATGGAAGCTGAAACCGATTTCGTACGTTTTGGTAGCGAAAAGATTCTGTCCCATGGCGAGTGGACACTTCTCGTATCGAGGGATTCTGGTCTAACGTGGAATACATCGCTTACTGTACCGTATGCGAGCAAAACCCCAGCACAGCTCGCAGCGTGGTCTATTGTGAACCGCGATTCTGCGACGTATGCGGTAACGACGAGAGATAACATCTACATCACCTCAAACGAGGGACAGTCATGGACGGAGCAGCAAGTCGATTTCGGCGACACCAGACTGTATGCCGCTGCATTCGATGTATCGAACAGGTTGTGGGCCGCCACGGACAACGGAATCTACATCGTTGACCCGGTGACAAAGGTTCAGCACGACATAAACATTTCGTCCGATTGCTCCGTGCACCTATCACCCAACCCATTCGCGGATCATCTTTCGATTCGAATGCACTGCAATTCAACATTATATTCTGGCGAACCGCTCACACGCTTTCAGATCATAGATCTCGTGGGCAACGTGGCGATAGATAAATTAACTAACGATACTATAACTGCGAGTGATGCCGCAGAGGTGACAATCACGATGTCGGGCCTTCCCGCTGGAGTCTACTATTTCGTTGCCAGTAACCAGCATCACACATTCACAAAACAGTTGGTTTATATGCCACGGTAGATTTCAATCAGCATGCTACTCGTGTAGCAGTTAGTAACTCTATGGTTGCGACAAACGCCAACACGTCACTGTAGATTGTAAGTATGATTAGTCAGACGACGCCTCATTCTTGTGTGTGATGATCAATCACAAAACTCTTACAGAGGTCTCTTGCGTGTCGACCATTGCGAATAGTTATACCATCTCTTCCACTCACACCATGCGGAATGGACGAACATCGCAAGTATCGTGAATTGCAATCCTATGAAGAGCCACCATATCTGAACGCCAGATATAAAGAGTAGTGCCTCAACAAGCATCGAAGTGCTACCAGCTGCAACTAATGGTATTGAGAGGCTGGGCGCATCCCACACGCCTGTGATTTTGAAATGGACATAGTTCAAACAACATGAAGATTAACGCCGATGCACCCATCATGAGACTCATGTATACAGAGCTTGTAAACGTGTCATCAACAAAGAAGATGATGACAGGTACTAAGAACTACACGACGCAATGAGCGCGTCGGTCTGTTCACGGGTCATGTTTTCGTGGAAGGTTTCGTTGATGGCAATCATGGGGGCTCCGCCACAGGCGCCCATACATTCGACTTCTTCGAGGGAGTAGCGGCCGTCGGGGGTGGTTTGGTTGTGTCCGATGCCGAGGTTCGAGCTTACGTAGTCGTAGAGCTCCTTTCCGCCCCTTAACATACATGAGATGTTCGTGCACACCTGGATGTGATGGCGTCCCATGGGTTTTTTGAAGTACATGGTGTAGAACGAGGCCACGCCCATGACGTGGGCGTAGGGGAGGTTCATGACGGTGGCGACGGTGCGCATGACGTCTTCGGAGAGCCAGCCCCATTTTTTCTGTGCCATCCATAAGACGGGCATAATGGCAGCCTTGCTGTCGGGGTACGTTGCCTTGAGTGCGGCAATGTCTTGAAGTTCTTGAGCGGAAAATTCGACTGACGCTGCTGACATGCCGTGTTCCTGTGCTACTGACGCTGCTGACATACGATGTTCCTATTCTACTTACGCGCGGACCAACGGTGGTTCTGTGTGCTAGCCAGCAAAAATAGGGAAACGGCGTATATGCGCGGCCAAGTGCGGGGATGTGGGGCCGGAGCTAGTTCAACGGGCGCTTAACGAGGTCTCGGATAATAACAACGAGCTGGAGGTCGTGGTGCTCTGGTATGTACTCATGGTCGCACCGTCCTGTCATACGGCGAACGTTAGTGTAAACGCGGTGCCTTTGTTTACAATGCTGCTGGCAGCAATGGTGCCGCCGAGTGCCTCGACTTGTTTCTTTACCATGTAGAGACCCATACCACGACCTTCGATGTCTGGATGAAAACGTTTGTGCAAGCCGAAAATGTCGTTTTCGTGCGCAGTAAGATTTATACCTAACCCATTGTCGGAGAAGACAAGCTGGACAGTGTTTTCTGTTCGGCTGCTTTCTATGTGTAACGAAGCCTCGGACGTTTGCAGCCTGCGGTATTTGACACTGTTGGCAATCAGGTTGTAAAAAATACTATACATATAACTCTTTAGTATATGTATGACGTCTACCGATGAGAAGTCGGTGGTAATTGTAAAGTCGTCTTCGTCTATACCGAGTGAGAGGCATACGTCGCGAACAATGTCACCGAACCAAACCGTGTCGTGATTGTCGAGTGGGATGATCGATACGTCGATAATCGCGTTCAGGTCTTTAATGGTATCGTCCAACTTTTTGACCGACGTAACCAGTCCTGCAACACATTCGTCGGTGGTTTTTTTGTCGAGCTCTTCGTACTCGAGTAAACTTGCCAGACCAAGAATGGTAGTAACAGGTGCCCGTAGGTCGTGCGAAACGATGAAGGCAAATTGTTCGAGGTCGGTGTTGCGTTGAACTAACGACTTGACAGCAGATGCGCGCTCCAACTCTGCTAGCTTTATGTCGGTGATGTCGCGTAGTGTACCGCCAAATCGAATGATCATGCCAGTGACAGGGTCGACATCGGCCTTGCCTTCCTGATGTACCCATCGGATGGCGCCATCTGGACGTACGATGCGGTGCGATACAGCAATCTTGGAATGCGAAATGAACGCATTCGTCTGTTTCGTAATGAGTGCTTCGCGGTCATCAGGATGCACAAACCTGTAAAAATTATCGATGGTGGCTTCAATCTGACCCGACTCATACCCATAGATGCGATACACTTCATCAGACCATCGAACACCGTTCGGTACGCCAGGAACAGAGGCGTGCATGTCTAGCTCCCACGAACCCATGTGCGCAATCCGCTCGGCATTCGCCATCATGCGCTGGCTGTCTCGCAACTGGTCTTCGGTCCGGCGCCGTATGGTTACATCGCGAAAGCTGCCAACCACAGCACGTACATTAGGTTCATTGAGAAGGCTCGTCAACGTCCCTTCCAGCCAGTGCCACGTGTCATCTGCATATCGCTCGCGCATTGCAAGAGGTATTGCCACGCTTGGACGACGGTTCGCTTCTGCAAAAGCATCGCGTGTATGAGCCGTGTCGTCGTCATGTGTGAATTCTAAAATCGAATTTCCAACGAGCTGCTTTGCACTGTAGCCTGTGTTCTGTAACACAGCTTGGCTACTATATAACGTTACACCCGACGAATCGTAAAGCGTAAGCATGTCCGTACAGGTTTCAAGTAACGAACGGTATCCTGCATCGTTTGTTGACGGCAACGCGGTAAGCCTCTTAATGAACGATAGGCCAATCTATTAAACCACTTGCGCCGAACCGCCTAGCTGTCTCAAAGTTCCAATTCAATATTCGCGTATTTCGGTATTAGGTATCGCCAGCGTGTGTATGAATATGCACGTGGGGCCTAGTTGAGAAGGCGACGCACGACGTCGCGGGTAAGGGGCTTGATGATGAGGCCTGCGACGTCGGGGTCTTGCTCGGCGCGACGGTGATCGGCGGGATTGACGGTAGAGGAGACGATGTAAATCTGGATGTTGTCTTTGCAGATGTCAGAGAACTTGTTGAATTCTTCGAGGAAATCCCATCCGGACATAACAGGCATGTTTAGATCGAGAAAGACTCGAATACTGTCGCTCTTACGCGAGCTGCATGCATCGTGTACGTATTGCAGTCCGCGTGTTGGGTCGGTGAAGTCGACTACTTCTACGTCGTGCGAGCCGACGATCTGAATGAATTTTTTACATACCATGTTATTAAGTGGATCATCATCGATAAGAATAACGAGCTGGTGCTGCTGATCCTCGAACACGGTCTTGACATCGTTGGTCGCTGTCATAATGTGCAACTCTCCTTCATAACGGGAACTCCAGAATAAAATCTGTGCCTTTGTTTACTGCACTTCGAACTTCGATGGTGCCGCCAAGGGCTTCGACCTGCGACTTTACCATATACAGACCGAGTCCGTGACCAGCGATGTCTTTGTGTACACGAACATGTTTCGCAAAAATGTCTGTGGTATTGTCAATCAGGTCGAGCCCAAGACCATTGTCTCTAAACGATAACATGAGCGATGACCCAGTACGAAGACTGCTAATGTGAAGTTGAGCGAGTGTGTCGGTGCGTCTGTATTTCACGCTATTGCTGATAAGGTTCTGAAAAATACTATACAAGTATTGCCTGAGTGAAAGCATGCCGCTGACAACAGAAAAGTCTGTGGTGATGTCTATTTCGCGATTGTTAATGCCAAGCGATGTATACACGTCTTGTACTATCTCTTGAAATCGGACAATAGTTCGTTGTTCGCCAAGGACTATTGTGTCGTCTACAACGGTGCTTAGGTCCTGTATTGTTTCGTCGAGTTTGTGAAGGGTCGACATCAAGCCCACCAGGCATGTGTTTCGCGTCTCGTCGTCAGCGTCGGGGTCCTTTATAAGCGCCACAAGACCCAGCATTGTCGATACCGGCGACCGCAAATCGTGAGAGACAATAAACGCATACTGTTCGAGCTGTGAATTGCGCTGCGTGAGGCGTTGCACGAGTTCGATGCGCTCACGTTCGATGAACTTCCTGTCGGTAATGTCCTGCACTGTACCGGTTACACGCAGCATTTGTCCGGACACATTGCTCTTGTCGACGGCAGCTTCTTCTTGCACCCAGCGGATGGTGCCATCTGGACGTACCACCCGATGTTCGAACGATATTTTCGAGAGCGACGAATACGCCTCGAGCGATTTGGCACGAACCATCTCTCGATCGTCAGGGTGTACAGAAGTAAAAAAGTTCTCAATTGTGACTTCGATCGCTCCAGGCTCGTAGCCAAAGATGCGGAACACTTCGTCCGACCACCGCAGCGTATTTCCTTCGAGCGACGTCGGGTCGAGCATATCAAACTCCCAACACCCGAAATGCGCGATACGTTCGGCTGCCGACATCATGCGTTCGCTGTTGCGCAGATTGTGCTCAACCGTCCGTTTGCCCGTGATATCGCGGTAACTGCATACAACCACACCAATGTCTATATCGCGCAAAAGATTCGTCACCGTCCCCTCGAACCACAACCACGTTCCGTCCTTACGTTTATGCCGCATTACGATCGAGGTCGCAACACCCGGACTCGCATAGGCTGTAGCAAACGCGTCGCGCACCTCATTGGCGTCATCGGGGTGGGTGTACGCAGAAATCGCATTGCCTTGCAACTCATCCGCATCGAACCCCGTACGCAATTGCATCGAAAGACTGCTAAACACACACTGTCCGGCCGCATCATACAGCGTTAACAGGTCCAAGCAATGCTCGAGCCATCGAAGTCCGGCTATGTTGGCAATTGGCATGTCACAAAATGACATACTGCCGGATAGAAAACAAACGAGTGTAATCTGCGAAGGCCCTTTCGGCAGGGGTCCGAGGTAAGGGGCTAAGGGTCGTGAACGTAGGCTTCATGACGCCGTTGCCTTCGTCTGGATGTTGCCTTCGTCTGGATGTTGCCTTCGTCTGGATGTTGCCTTCGTCTGGATGGTGCTTTCGTCTGGATGTTGCTTTCGTATCGACGTGGTCTACCGATTCGTGATAAAAGCCTTCCAAATCGCAAGAGGTGAGATGACGGTGTTGTCTGAAGGCATGAACCTAGTCCTCTTTATCTCCGATTCATACTTGCAGAATTGTGAGGTCGTGCGACATTCACGTAGGTCCATTGCGTGCTTGGGCATAAATCGAAGCAGCCTAGTAAGGAGCCAAAGGGGACGGTCACTTCGTAGTTTTCTACTACGATCGATAACACGAGCTAGAGAGACTATCGAGTCCTGGACCTTTGTCGCATTATTCATCTCAGCATGAAAGAGCAACCGCAACACCGCAACATCTACAGTATAGTCCGTAACGTCTTTAAACATCGTTAACGTGACGTCCTTGCAGCCTGTTATTACCTTCGCATACAATGCGTGTATCGCAATCAGTTCTCTTCGAGTGACGGGTTGTTTTCTGAACTCCGGACGTGACACGATTCTGTTAGATGTCTGTAATGCCGCTTGGTATTGCGATGACTGCAGTTGCATTAACACAAGCGTATTCATGTTCGAAAACCAGGCCGACGACTCTGGCGAGCTTAGTGCGATTGCCTTCCGCGCATCTACCACACCGTTAAAATAATCGTGATTGATGCGGAAGATGAAAGCTCGCTGTGTATGATACTCGAGCAGTGATGTAGTATCGAAAAGAGATTCTTGCTTTAGGGCTTGCCGAGTGCGTTCAAGCCATCGTAATCCGATTTTTGCATCATGTGTTAGGGTAGAGATAGATGTGGCAAGTCGTGATGCGGCAATCCCAATCACTCCAGAAATCGGCTTTCGAGCGGTATTCGCAAGAAGTTGTTTTCCAGCGAGAATCATTCTATCTCGGTATTCAATGTCAGACTTATAGCGCACACGTAGCGCAATCTGAAGCCAGTAGTACAACAGCTCGCTGACAATGGTGGCCTGAGCACAAGACTCCTTGAATTCTTGTAGTAGAGCGATTGCTGCACTCCGCTGTCGATTATTATGCTCACTGTGCGCCAGTGCAAAGAATACCTTGGGTTCAAACCATGCCAACTCAGGGATAATCATTTTTGAACGTGCTTCGAGCAGTTCCAGGCGTGTTGCCTTATACCCCTGCGTTCGAAGCAACACTTCTGCTGAACTAAGTAATCTCATACATCGAATTGAAATTGCCTTACGCGCATCCATCGTATCTGCAATGGGACACGTCTGCATAATCTGCAAGAGCTTGTTCGTTAGTCGTAGAACGTATCTCCTGTATCGAACATCTACTACAGCGTCTTCATTTGGGTAAAGCTTCCTAGCGAAATATTCGTCGTTGTTTGCCTTATTGCCCTGTACGAGACGTATAGCCTTGAGGTCGAATGTGTCTAGTATCGACACTGCGGGCTCGGTCAGTCTCCACCGCTTCCCACCTAGCATCACGAGACTATCGCAGTATTCTTTTAGGTGTGATAACATTACAGGTCCGCTGTAAAATGGTTCAATAAAGCCACGACTAAAATAGGGTGTCTTGGTAGTACAACTGTTGTCATGCTGACTGAATTTGCTTGCGCAATCTCGCAAACACATTCTTAGGACAGCATTATGGAAATGATTCTCGCAATACTCCTGTGGATGGGATGCATATCTGCTCCCAACACCTATCAGCAATCGCAAATAGACGCATACACGACACAAGGTCAGCAAGTAATCAATTCAGTGCTTGCCAGCCAGTCCCAGCAAGAAATCATTTGGCAGCAGTATGGGGCAGTGGTGCCCACGTTGGACATCGTCGACCCGTTTAAATGAACGTTACAGTTTTACCCATAGGGTTTCATTGCCTGTGCCTGCGTGAATGCGTGCAACACCTGCTATGGTGGAGCTGACTGCGTTCTAGACACCTGTCAAAGATGTATCAGACATCGATGGCTGGAGTTTTACAACCAGTAACTGGATCGTGAAAGCAATCGTAAGTGTCGGCAGCACTCAGTGCAAGATGGCGTCGATTGAGCAGCCGTAGCATCCGAAAATTCTAGTCGAGACGCATTTGGGTATATATAATTCACTCATTTTTCGAGGAGGATTGAACGATGTTAATGTGAACAACTGAAACTGATAAACATATCGTTTTGGAATAGTACATAAGGCGGAAACACCGCTCAAAGTTCTATTCAGTCTAACGCCTCAGAGCTTATGAAAAGCTTATATATGTCGTTCCTAATTATTACAGGAGCGCTACTCGGAGGAATCGAGGCATATGGTACGACTGCAACAATAGTCTTTAAGAAGGTCAAAGATGGTGGTTCGATGGCATGGATTGGCAGCGAACTCATGCCTTGCGGAGTTTGACATTCAGATCATTACGTGCTATCAATACCCCCAACTAAATGGTCGACAAGTGACGTTGGATGGCGTAAACTCGAACGGTAGCGGGTCAATCAGCGTTTACTTCTCGTAAACAACCGACAAACATTTATTTAACGATGATCTATAAAGATGAACTATGAAGACTCTCGCATTGATAGTCATTGCGCTTGCTGGGGTAGTATGCGCTCAAGCGGAAATTTGTGGATACCATTTCGATTCTGTTGGGACGGGTGGATCGCGATCTTGGTCTCGTGCTCAGGAAACTCCTTGTTTCATGCCCGGAGGTACATGCAAAATAACCGCGATTGAATGCCCCCCTAGTGGTGTAGTTGTCACCTCGGGCAGTGGGTTTATGTTCACAGGCAACATCCAGTCAATTGAATTCGGGTCAATAAATATCTCACCAACTGAAACGCAAACAACCTCAGGTACCGGATTTACGTTTAAGAACGGTGATGCTTGGCTGACGATTTCGAACTGTTCTGCCTATCCGCAATTGCAAGGGATTAGTGTCAATCTGGCGAATGTCAGCGTTAGTTCGCAAGGCGTGTTTCAAGTTTACATTCCAGTGAACAATTAGTAGTTGCAGCCGCATTGCTAAAAAAATAGCTTCAAATTCACCGAGGCTGGTTGTCAATTGCTAGCCTCGGTGTTTCATTCTCATGAAATGCATTTTCAACCTCTGACAGGGTTCAAGTATGATCAAGTGGATTAATTTATATATGACGCTAGTGGCTTTGCAAATAGGCTGTATCCAAGCTCAAGAAATCAGCTATTACACGTCTACCAAAATTGGTGATCAGATTACTATTGCACCCAGTGATTCAACTGTTTTCAATCTTCTGATCTTCTTAAATGAGAACTCATGCAACGTATGCACATCGTCAATAGACCCTATTATTAGGTCCTTGGGCAACATGGGAAGAACGAACACCTCGATATTTGTCGCTACACAGGATACTCGATTACCTTCTATACTTGCTAATAAATATGGGTGGTCTGCGCGAGTCGAGGGTGATCCAATGTTAGCTTACCAAAAGCTTTTTGGGATTATTAATCCACCGTTAGGAATAGTTGCGGATTCAAAAGGTAGAGTTCTTGAGATTGGCCCAATAGGTACAAGTACATTTGATTGGTCACTTGCTTTTAAGCGCCTTCGGGGTCAAATTGAAGTGCACCCAAAGCCTCACACGCCTAATCTCCCAATAGTTTCCAGAGTACACTTGAATAGCTCGGATGTTCTACTCGTTGGAGGCGCGCAGAGACAAGCGGTTCTCATCGGACGCGATAAATTTGTACTATGTTCGACACCACTTCAAACACTCTATTCCTACTCCCTTGATGGTGGTCTTCACCGAACACTAAATCTGAATAAGGCCAAATCTTATACACCGGTCATTCCCATTCTAGCGACAGCCCCACTAAGTACAACCACACTTTTGATCGTTGATCAGGATCCTACCAGTTACGAACTTGTTGCGTTGCGCTTATCGACGGACTTAGAACCCATTGAATATTCAAAACCGGGCTACGTATGTGACACGTTGACAAGACCAACCTTTTTCTTTTCTACCGATGTAGAAGGGAACATGCTTGTTTCGGGCATAGGGTCGGATGAGCCTTCAGCGACGGATTTACGTAAAGTGGGACCTGTTGTATGGAGCAGGCACAATGACACGCCAATAATTCTAAATCATAGGTCTTGGATGTTCAACGAGGCTGACATTTCCAATTACTACTGGGTCTGCTCTGCGATCAAAGGTGATACCATATACGCAATTGAGAACATGTCAGATACTGTAATCGTCTACAATCTCCGAACGGGGAATCGTGAACGTATTCCTTTTATGCTTGATACGACAAGTTGGAGATCGGGCTGGAAATCGCGATATAAGTCGATCAATACAAGTAGTTCGCTTGAGGATCGTAAAGCATTAGTCCCACATACAAGTTGCCATGAAAAATTGCTTGTAGATGCTTCCAATGGCGAAATCTACCTAACCTATTATAATTCTAGATCTGGAAGTCCACTTGAGTCGTACGTTGTTGGCCCGATTGGTAAGGCCAGTTCGTCGACCCGTAGACTAGGATTCGGGATGCAATCCCATGCTGTTAGTGAAGGGCGGTTATACTGTACACAAATCTTTGACGGAGGTCTGGACTTAGTAGTCTTGAGGCTATAGCACAAAATGGTTGCTGAGCCGATCATCAGCCTTTGCGGCTATTGGATTGGAGCAAACTTTATACAGCACCTTATCTACAACGGTTGGTCTTATGTGAAAAATACTTCAAGCCCCATATTCAGCCCTCTCACCACTACTCATACTGTGGCTAGAGCGTGGAGACGAATAGTAGGTCTTTGTTGTGACACGATGTCTGGCTCAGAAATTGGTAGTAGCACAGCATTCGGTGGTAATCAACACAAGGACGATATAATGATGAAGGTTGCCTCAGTTACGATATGCTTCATGGTCTTGAGTTCTTGTGCATTTGCTCAACAAGCAGCTTACGTCTGGTCTAGCCACTTTATCTGCCCACAGCGGCCCGGTATTGGAGTCACAACGATTGTTTCCGATGAATCGAAAGTACTGTGTCTCGGCTGCGACCTTGGAGCGATGGTGTCAACTAATAACGGCCTGAGCTTTCAGGCTAACATGTTGCCATCCGATGCAGCTGATATCGAATATTCACCAACGGTTGGCTGGATTTGCAACAATACATTCCTAGTTGCTGGTGCCGATCAGTCGTTAACAAATAAAGGCGTAGTCTTTTCATCAAACGACGGGGGAAGAACGTGGAGTAAGTACCCTCGTACAAGACTTCTTGACGCTGTTTTTCCCGGGGTTAAAGGAGCTGACAACTGGCTGTTGTATGGAGATGGCAATGCAAAAGTATTCAATTACTTTAGTACAAATTGCGGTGAAAGTTGGCTGTCTATTCCACCACCTGACTCTCTGTATAAACCTTCGAACCTCTCATACGAATATTTAAAGGATGGACTGTTTGTCGTTAAGTCGGTCTCACCTAATCGGTGGTATACAATTGACTTCGAAACGCAGGAATATCGAGCAAACGATTATCCAAGTATTGTACGAAACATATATCGTTTATCTGATAACTCTCTTTTGGGAGTAACACAAGGAGGAAGTCCTCATACGTTTTATCGACAAGAGAATAGTGCAGCCACATTTGAATCGATTGCCTATACGAGTCAGGACGGATCCACAATAGACTCCGCTTGGGTTCGCAATGTGAGGCAGATGCCCAGTGGCGCGCTGGTGATGACCGCCTCGTATTCAGAAGACGAATTGCTTGTCGTTGACGGGACTAATAGTATGACCGTGCATAAAGATTCAATTGCTATTAACTCTAGACTGTGGAATGACGTATCAGCCGTCTCAGGCAATCGATGCCTTGTACCGTTGCAAAAAAATGACAATTCTGCAGAACTGGTACTCATCAACGCTACGTCTCTTAGTTATAAAGTGATTCCATATCATGGAGTCTCGACTCGGCCAAAGATTCTCCTAGATAGGTATGCTGTCGACTTTGCGGGCGGTGGTCGCGTGTTGGTACTTGATACTGAGTCTGGAGATATAATTATTGGTGGTCAGATCAAGGATGCATTCAATCGAAACAAATCAATAGCGATCGATAAAATAGTGAGAAGCGATTCAGCAATGTTTGTGCTTGATCGATTAGGTGACATTTCATTGAAACGTGATGATTCGACGTTTGTACTTGTCGCGCGACGTAATAATGAGTTGACTCGCGCGCCAGCGACAAATGACTTAGCATTGGACAAAGCCATGTCATTTGGATTGGGATTTATCTGGGCTGACAGCTCTAATATTTATGCTGGTGGTACTCAGTTGTTACGTTTCAACTATGCGGGACACAAGGATACGATACGTCGAGACACCACTACCTTTTGGACTATAGGGCTGTCTGGACGTCGGTATACCGGATTTCGTCGGCCCGTCGTGCAGTACACAGGAACTGGTGCGTTTCAAGACCTTGGCGCAATTGGGGAGAATCGTGCAACGATTTCTGATCTGGTCGAAGTCTCGACAGACACTTTAATTGCTGGGTTGCGCGGCTACCATGTTGAAGTTGATGGGGAAGTAACCGACTCGATTTCCGGCGGAATCTGGTTGTCTGCCGATCAGGGGCAATCTTGGATGAAGTCAATAATGCCTGTGGCAGGTAGTTACGTTCATTCACTCGTCAGGCGTGTAACTGATGGCTCGTTATGGGCGAGTGTAACACGTGCGACGTTGTCTGTTCAAGGCACGGATTACAAACAACCATATGCAGATGATCTATCGCTACTGAGGTCGAACGACGGTGGCTTCACGTGGACGTTGGTTTCAACTGTACCATACGCAGGACCTTGGATACTATCAGATTGCAACATCTCCTTTCATGGCAATCGCACGATTGCCTGGACTGCACGTGATAGAGTGTTGTGGTCCGATTCAGATGGTGAAAACTGGAACATCGTAGAGGGTTTACCGAACGCTCCGAACTCGATTGCGAATAGCATGTTTTCAAGTGATGGTAATTTACACATCTCGACTTCCGATGGATATTATCGTGTCCCATCGCCCGTTCTAGGAATCGATGATAAACTTCTGGACGATCCACGAGGAATAGCCACACCATACTTTGGAGCCTCGATACATCCCAATCCAAGCGGGAGCTCTGCTACACTTAGGCTGTATAACACGAACTGCATTTCCAGTGCAACCATGACTTTTGAAATTATTGATCTACTTGGCAATACAATGCTTGACCTCAAGCCGTATGTCGCAACGGTAAGACAAGCCGGGATCGTTGATGTGCCTATTGACCTTGGTGCAGTTCGAGACGGCGTCTACTTTGTCATTGGAGTCATGCCAGGAGGTAGGAACTTCATTTGGCCAATGGTGATTAGGCGCTAGTAAAAGCGCCAATCTGCATCACTTGTCAACCTACCGGTATAGCCTGCGGATACGTAAACATGTTCGTTGGGTCGACAGCAAGCTTGACCTGCTTCAGACGATCGAAGTTCTCGCCGTAGTAAGCGTCGAGGTAGTTGGTCTGACGTCGGTCGATAAAGTTTTGGTAGCAATGTGCTGATGTATACGATTGCATTTCGTCGTGGAATGCGTCGAGCCATGCCATGCTCGTTTGTAGAACTGCTCCATCGTCGGCGGGGAGCCATTCGAGTTCGAGAGAGGTGATCATGGCGGAGCTGCGATGAACGAAGGAAGTATCGGATGGAGACTTGCTGGCGATTTCACCGCCCATGAGGAAGAATTTCCACGTCGCTGCTACACTAGTTGTAGGCCATGCGCGCATGTTGCGGAAGATGGCGGCAATGCCATCGGTGCTAATTGCCGATGGAGCAAAACGTGAGCGTTCGTGCGAATATTCTGGGTAACCTTCTTCGGAAAGAAATTCCTGTCCGTCCCAGTAGGCCATGACCTGAATGTCGCTCGATGTGGGTGCGGCAATGTTAATGGCTGGCTGGATGAGGGCGGTGAGGTCCGAGACGGACCCAACAAGCTGACCCAAGATGCGCACGGTAATCTTTGTCGAAGCACCTACTGGTTTGGCACCTACAGAGACTTTTATTCCCAGCGTACTTGGTGCAGCTATTACAATGTCTTGAAGTGCCGTAAACACGGCTTCGATACTTTCTTCAAACACGGCTTCTGGATTGTCATCCCAAGTGATATTAAACACTGTTATGGATGGGGCAACAAAGGGTTCGAATGTAAATGCAGTATGAATGCCAAAGTTGCCGCCTCCGGCTCCTCGAATTGCCCAGAACAGATCTGTGTTTTCGGTTTCCGAACACACACGGACGAGTCCGTCCGACGTGACAATGCGCGTTGAGCGCAGTCGGTCGCACGTGAGACCACGAGCGCGCATGTTAAAACCAATGCCGCCCCCTAGAACCAGACCAGCCACGCCAACTTCCTTGCAACGTCCGTGGGTCACGGCCATGCCCACGGGACGTAATGCAGCGTACACATCCTTGTTACGTGCACCTCCGGCAACAGCAGCCATGCCGCTTGCAGCATCGAACGTAACGGTGTTCATCGCCGATACATCAACAAGCAGTCCTTCGGTCGTCGAATACGCCGCATAGCTGTGTCCACCCGAACGCGCAACAAGAACAACCTTGTTTTTCTTTGCCCATGTCACACATGTTTGTACGTCCTGCTCGTTCGCGCAACGTGCTATGCCTGCCGGAAGGGTGCCCACATATTGCAACGCCCACGGTTTGGCTTTATCGAAGTATCCCATCGACCCGGGAAGAAAGAGTTCACCCGTGAGTGCCGCATCGAGCTCAACCCATATACCCGTCGGGTTAGGTGCGGTCTCTGAGGCACATCCTGTAAGCCACGTAAGACTCTTAACACCAATACCAACGGCGACTGCTGCCTTAGTACTTGTAAACAGAAACCGACGACGGCTAAGGTTCGGCGGTGCGTGGCGTTTTTGCACGATCTCTGGTTCGGCTGAGAGTTCTTCAGACATATTGTGTTGGTATTGGATGCGAAAAAGTGCACCAGATTTCTACCGAAGTTACAAGAAGACTTCTACCGTAGTACAACTAGACTTCGTGTTTCAACGGTGTTACCATTGAGAAGACGATAATAGTACACACCACTCGAAAGGCTAAGGGTCTGCTAAGGGGCTGTGTACGTTCCGGGCCTGCTGCGTACCATCCCTGCTGCGTACCATCCCTGCTGCGTACTAAACGAGTAGTTTATGGCACGTCAATTACCGTTAACTTCGTGCCGTCACTATTAATTAATCGGGAGGATCATGACGCGGTTCACTACTCTACTATGCGCCTTTATTTTGGCGTCACCACTGTTGGTATCACAACAGTTCGATCAGACATTTGGTCTCGGCGGCAAGCGGAGAATCAGCTTTGGCGAGGGCACCAACGAAACAGCAACATGGGTACGGGTGGTGTCCAACGGGTCTATATATGTCGTTGGCACCATTGGTAATCCCGATAACAGCAGCTCTACTGGTGTAGCGAAACTTACCTCAGATGGTACGCCTGACGACAGCTACAACGGCGATGGTAAGAATTCCGTGCTGTTCGGGTTTGGCGTGTTCGCCCATGGTGCAACACTTCAATCGGACGGAAAGCTCGTTGTTGTTGGAATGCACCGATCGAGTAATGCCGGAAGTGCAGCTACTCCAGGGGTGCTGCGCTTTACCGAAGACGGGTCGATCGATACCACCTTTGGCACTGGTGGACAATTCAAGCAAAAGTTCGATGCGGTCTCTAGTGGTGCATTTGCTGACGTGCATCAACTCGATGGAGGCCGGCTGCTCTGCGTTGGCACGTCCAGCGGCAACGTCAATGGCGGTCGGAACGCTGTTGGTATGATGATGCTTAACGCGAACGGCACTCTCGACGCAACGTGGGGAGAGGGTGGAATGGTACGCGAGGGAAATGAATCGAACACCATTCTTGGGAGCGCCGTTGCCGCAGACAGTTCTATTTGGGTGGCAAGTGTGGCAGAAGCATCTGGTGGACGGAAGTACCGATTTACAAAATTCACCAAGCGTGGTGTGAGCGCATCGCAGTTTGAAGGCGTGTTTCCGTTCGAGAATCTGATTGGTACCGATGGATGGGCGCGACTTGCCGATGGCTCATTCCTCATGGCCGGTACACTGCAAGTGCCTAATGGTGGTGGCAAGCGGATGGCCGTCGTGAAGTTCACGGCTGCTGGTGTACTTGATGCAACCTTTGGCACGAATGGTATTGGGATCGTGGCGGCGAACGTAGACTGCGACTACAGAGGACTCACGGTGCTCGCCGATGGCGGGATCTTTCTTTCGGGTGTTGCATCGACGTCATCTGGAGATGGATGCATAGGCAAGCTTCTAGCTGATGGTACACCTGAAGTCGCGTGGGGTACAAATGGTTTTATGAATGCTTCGATGAATGGGAATTCCGGCACAAATACAATTCGCATGGTGGCAGCGACCGCCGATGCAAAGCTTATTGTTTTGGGATCGGACAATGACCTCATCGTAGCACGTATTGGTGATGGCCCGGTAAGTGTACAGGATCAAACAGACGCACAACTCGCGTGCACGATCATGTCCAATGGCGCGGTGCCGACGGTGCGTGTGAACATGACGCTGCCATCGAGTCTTATCCTTGATGTGTACGATGTGCAAGGCCATCTGCACTCGAGTTCAACGATCACCGAACGTCAGGCCGGATCGTACATCTTCCCGATCGGTGGAGCTGCGCTTCCGTCAGGTAAGTACCTCCTAAGCGTAGTCAGTGCATACGGTCGGACCACGGTGCCACTCGTACTCATTCGATAACTCCAATCGAGATCAATGCCCCCGCGAGTCGTATTCTTCGCACAGAACTTGTGATTGAGATCGGCTCGGGGGGTATATGATTCGATATTGTTGATGGGAAGTACTTCTTCTACCGTAGTACAACTAGACTTCGTGTTTCAACGGTGTTACCATTGAGAAGACGATAATAGTACACACCATTCGAAAGGTTAAGGGTCTGCAAAGGGGCTGTGTACGTTCCGGGCTGCTGGACTTGGTCTTCGACAACAGCAACACGATTGTTTACGGCATCATACACTTCAATCAAGACCCTTCCGCCCCTTGCCACCTTGTAGGGGATGGTCGTGATATCGTAAACAGGGTTAGGAAAATTCTGGGAGAGCATAGTGGTTTCAGTGGAGCGGGTTTCGTTGTCGTCGACGGAGGAAACCACGATTTCACCCAGCGATCGCTTCCACACACCAGCGCCGTACGTAGCGGCGAAAAGAAAGTCGCCCGATATGGTTAAGGCACGGACATCCATATTGGTGAGTCCGGCGCTGATGTCCGTATAATCGAATACCACCGAACGGAAAACACCATCTCCGACGGTTCCGACAAATGTGTTTCCGGCCATGCCGTTTGGCGAGACTACGAAGGCGCTCGTCACAAAC
>Ga0163153_10004295_pt1 | contig 18050 bp, 11 predicted proteins | sample OliLakLV19MP6IB1_FD_148629 | JGI IMG/M metagenome (GOLD analysis project Ga0163153, IMG submission 148629) | Freshwater microbial mat bacterial communities from Lake Vanda, McMurdo Dry Valleys, Antarctica - Oligotrophic Lake LV.19.MP6.IB-1 | ecosystem: Environmental > Aquatic > Freshwater >... | reverse complement strand
CGAATCGGCCCCGCAGGGGCCGAACACGACGCCTCCGGCGTCGTCCGTCAACCGTCGATCTCCCCCGATCGACTCCGCCTTCACGCTACGGCCGTAGGCCCACCGCGAAGCGGTTTAGTCCATTACTTGGGAATGGTTCGCTATTACAAAGATGAGTGTAGCAATTACGTGTAGTAGAAAGCGTCGAAACGACGGTGTCGTTCGGCGGCTGGAGCTCGAAAACTTCATTGGTTGCTCGCATTTCTAGGTCGGAGGGCGTCTTCCCGCACCAACTTCCGCAGCAGTTCGCCGTGCTCGGCCAACGTCTTCTTCGCCGACTTCGGACGCGAGGATCAAGGGGCGATTTCATTCGAGTCGCGTTTCCGCCGACGCAGCCGCCGTACCCATGCCAAAATAGCTGGAATCCTTGTCGGTGCCAATGAACGACCGTCGCCGGTTGCATCACATTCTGAAGCATGGAAGTTGCGCGCAGGGCTAGCGAGCATCCCAATCTCGGTTGGGCGTCTTCCAAACGATGCGCGCGGCGTAGACGCTGTTGTCCGAGCCGTACTTATTTCCTGGAACCGAAATACCTTGCGGTCCTTGCATCCACTCGGCCGTGGTGACCCAGGTTTCGTTCGGACTCACTTCCGTGACTCCGAAAGCGTTGCCGAGCCCGGCTCCTCGTTCGGGAATCAGAATCCGCTCCGTACTCCGCATCACTTGCAGCTTTTCCGGATCGACTTGGGCAATGAACAGCGGAGCCCGATTGCGGAAGACGTGGTCGTTGTTCGCGCCGACGCGCGTGTAGACGAGAAACAGGCCGTCGCTATGCGTGACCCAATGCTGCTGCGTGTTCCGACTGCCGAGATCTCCGCCGTCGTCGAAGCGCCAACGTTTGACCTCGCCATAGTGCAGACCGTCGTCCGAAACGGCAACATACGCCGCGCGATCGTTGCGCAGGGTTAAGTAGTAGCGTCCGCGGAAACGAGTCAACGAAGGTTCGAACACCCCGGTTTGCCGGCCGCCGGGTTCATTGTATTCCACGCCCTGCTCCGTCGGTCGCGAGAGTTCATCGCCGTGCGCGACGTAGGAGAGCTTCTTTCCGTCGAACGAGCAGCGCATCACGGAAGTGTGATACGGACTCTGACCCCTCGTCTTGAAGTGGAACGGCAAGAGGATCTCGCCGTTGGGAAGATCGACGCGCTGGCTCGCCCCGACCGTCGCGTAAAAGAACTTGGGATCGTCCGGCATGACGACCATTTCCCATTGCGTCCACGATCGCTGCTGCGGATCGTAGACGGAGTACGCCGCACGCGAGGAGGCGTCGTTCTGACTGATCTTCACTTCCGCACCGGCGGCGTTCTTCTGGTAGCGGACGGTCGGCCCGGTTCCCAAAAGCTTGCCGGTTGCGGCATGCCACTTAGGGGTGAAATCGCCGACGATGATCTCGACGCCGTTCGGCTCTTTGCGCCGATCTAACGTCGCATGCTCGAGCGGCGGCGACCAGGTCTTGCCCAGATCATCGGTGCGGACGTCATTCACGGCAAAGAATACGTCGCTCCCTTTCAGCCAGAGCTTCTGCATCGTAAGCACGACGCTCGGGCTGGAATCCGAACTCTTACCCGGCACGATCCCGGCGCGAGGCGCGACCCAACAGGTCTTGCCGTCGAAGCCGGAGGTGATCGTGTCGAGCTTGATCGTATAGTCCGGCATGGCCGACGATGGCTCGCCGGTGACTTTGGGATCTTTCTCCTCGGCCTGCAGACTCGGCAGTCCCGACGTGGTGCTCAGCCAGCCGACGAGACCGATTATCAGACTCAAGTATTTTCGTCCCGCCATGATCTGCTCCTATCGGGATGATTGTTCTTCGGCCGGCTTCGCACAATCTGGTCGGTTCGCCGGACGCAAAACGTCGTCGACTCCGGCGTCGCCGCTATCGCGCCGTCGTCGCCGGAATAAAGTCTTTGATTACGCGTACGAACGGTTTCGCTTGTTCGCGATCCTTCGAGTCCCAACCGATGATAAAGTCGATTGATCCGTCTTTGTTTTTCAGATCGGGCATGAAGCAGCGGACGCAATTCTCAAGGTCTTGCCGGTCGTCGCTGCTCGCGCAATCGATCCCCAGATAAGGTTCGATGCTTACGAGACCGTCGTTGCCGACCACGATGCGATTGAATTGCACCGAGGTACCCTCTTGGCCGGCCGGCGCGGTTAAGAAGAATTGTCCGCCGTCGGGCGAGGTGATGATCTGCTCGCCCGGTCTCCTAAAGCCGATCGTTGCGACGGCGTCGCCGGCGGGAGTTTTTAAGCGAACGCCGTCGACAAATTGCTTGGCGGCGATGGAGTATGAATAGAGCGTCCCGTCGTCCGTAAGGATCAGCAGGAATCGACTGCAAGGTGAGAGTGCAAGATAGCTCCCGGCGCTCTCGCCGCTTTCCGAGACAGGTAGCGAGAAACCGAAGAGGTCGCGGAGCCCGTCGTTCTCGGAGACTTCATAGCAGAAGACCTTCACGTCGAAGTTGCTCGGAGGCAGCGTTGGGTCCTTAGCTCCGAGTTCTTTCGCGAACTCCTTGTTCGGCTGGCCGGTGCCGAAGATCTCCTGCCGACGACTGCCGTCGTGTGCATTCCAAATCAGCCGGCTTTGCAGGGTCGCCAGAGCGCCGCAGCAGCGGTTCATGTAGGCGGCCGTTTGACTCGGAACGGAGCCCGAATTTGCATCCGAACCGAATAGTTTTGGATCGAAAAGTTCCAGCCCGGTCGAGAACGGTGTTCCTCCACGGCCGAATCGTCCGGTACCGGAATCCATCAACCGGCCGCCGAACACGGGGAAGATCCGGTCGTACTGCTTCAATCCCCCGCGACCATGCCGATCGACCGGTGAAGCCGCCAGGCGAGTATGGAACAAGTCCGACGTCATCACATCCAGGACCTGGTTTCCTTGCGAGTACTTGATCCGAGTCATGCCCGTGTAGCCGGTGATGTACAGCCATTGCTCGTCGCCCTGCTTGACCCAAGCGGAGTCGTAGGGGCCCAATCCCACGGCGAGCGCCGCTTTGGACGGCAAGTCCGTTTTAAGTACGGCCCGTTTGTCTTCCAGTCTTGAGAAGTCGAACGTAGCCAACGGATAAATCGCATATTCACTAATGCCCACGGCCTTTTCCGGCTCGCCGGGAATCGGCGTCACGACGAAGACGGGCCCGAGGCTCGGTCCCCCTTTCAACGAATCGGCCAGCGGACCTTGCGCTGCGGGATTGGTTTTGAGCTTTTCGACGACTTCATACTTCACCGTCACGGTTCCTTCCGGAGCGCCGGCGTAAGTCCGATAGGCGTGTTTCGAGGTCGGCGGGAGAAGCATCGAGGCATTCCACCCATCGCTCATTAAGAGTTGCCGAATGGAAGCGCGAGGAATCTCCAGCCCATCGGTTCCGGCCGGTCCGACCAAATGACGTCCCGAGGTACCTCCGACGACCTGCACCATGGTCTTGCTGACGCCGTTGATCGTGGCTTCTTGCGTGGGCGCGAAGGTGGTGCTTCCATCCTTCGAGACGGTATCCGAGAGCGAATTGACTTCACCGAACGCTTTGTTGTTTCCTTGGTCGTCGAGATCGAGCCGCCAAGGTCCGCCGGCGGATTGTCTTCCCGCCGGAGGAATCAACAGCCCGGCTTCGGTGACGATGGGCTTGCCGAGCTTTCGTTCATCGGCCGCGGCCCCGAGAGTAGGACCGATCTTATAAAACGTGGGTTCGGCAGTCTCCCAGGTTCCGACATGCAGCCGAACGTCGGCGGAAAATGCTTTTTCATCGCGCCAATCTTGCGGGATCGAAAAGAGCCCGCCGATCCGTCGCTGGGGTACGTCGCCCGGACCAGGGCCTGTTTTTAAGTCGAGGATATCGACGATAAAAACACGGCCATGCGCGCAGACCATCGTCCAGTTGCCGCTCAACCAGCCCGGCGAGCCCTTCATCGTAGCGCCGCCGGGACACAACTTTTGTGGAGCGAACGGCGGCGAAATCTCGAAGTTTTTCGTATGCGGGTCGAATCGAACCACCCGATACTCGGCGATGAAATAGATGCGACCTTCATCGTCGATGGCGGAAAGCGTCTGACCGAGATCGTCGTCTCCCTCGCCGAGGATATTGCGTTGAATCCCTCTCCAATCCTTCTCCTTCACCTCGCTCGTGACATGCACCTGAACGTCGTTGCCGATATTCACCGTCTCATCGCCTTGGCCTTGGCCCCACGACTCTTGAATGGGAACTTCCACCAAGAATTTCTGCCATCGGGTCAGCTTCGCCCCTTCGTAAATCGCTTTCTTGTAGCTGATGTACAAGCTGGCCTTCGTCGGATCCTGCGGCGCGGCCGTCTGCCGACTCAAGATGAAGCCTCCCCGAATCCGAAGCGGCACTTCGCCCTCCGTGATGACCGGGAAAGTAATGTCCTGCTTCGAGACCGATCGCTTCGGCGGATCGATTGGGACCGTTCGCAGCGTCTTCGCGTCGGGGAGATGGATCTTCGGCGCACTCGCGCCCGCCGGTGTGCCGCTCATTGCCGTCCCCGGTTCGATAAAGGCAAACGGTCCGGCCTGGGAGACCGGAAAACTGTTTTTCACCGGAGCTTCTGCGATGGGCGACGCCGTTTTTGCTGCGATCGACTTTCCGGCTGCATCCTTCACCGCAATGCTGATTCCCAAACAGTTGCCGAATTTCGAAAGATCGATTACGAGCGTGCCGTTGACGGCCGCATCGGAAAGATCGATCGAAAGGCTCTGTTCTTTGCCGTCGCCGCGCAGTTTCAACTCCGCGCTCAAGCCGCCGTTCGCTTGGCGAAGTAAGTCGAATCGATCGAGGCGCACGATGAGTTCATCGCCCGTGCGAAACACCTCGATTGGTTCGGCGGCGCCGATTGACGTGCAAAGGGCTAGTGCAATGAGAACCGAAGCTCCGGTGCGGCTGATGCGATGTTTCATGTTGATAACGGATGGCTGACTGGGTGTCGTGGCAATTGATTGGGTCGACGGTCGCCGGCGAAAATCGTCCTGCAGTCCTCTTGCTTCGTTCGAGCGATTTGCCCCTTACCGGCTTTACGGCTTCTTCGGCGCGCCGATCCGGACGAGAGTGATGTTGTCGTCTCCCTCGCTATGCACATGGAGAAGGGTCGCCGGAGTTCGTCTTAAGAGTCAGCGTGCCGTTATGGAAGGACGCAAATCGACCCCAATGCAATTTCGACTTCGTCTCGACCTGACTATCCGCCTTCTTTTCGAGAGGCGGCTCACGTGATTGCTCGGGCTTGGGCGGCCTTGCTTTGTCCGCACCAAGCTCGATGTAAACGACGTTGCCGTCTCTCACCGCCACGGCGATCGGCCCTCCCGCCTCCCACTGCTTAAAAGCATCTCGAGCCATCCGTTGCGTCGCCCCGGCGCGGCGGTGGCAGACCACTTTGACATCATCCACGATCTTCCATTTCCGTTCCGAGACGAGGTCGCTTCGATCGCCTTGTACCTTCACCCTCAGGACGCCGTCTTGAAAGGAGACGTATTGTCCGCGAACGATCGCTTCCGTCCGACCGTTCTCTTCGGTCTGGTCGTTTTGTTCCGTCGGCTTGGACTCTTCCGCTGCGGATGCCGGCGCTGCGACAAGCGACCAGGGCACGAGCCCGAGCGCCGCGCCGAGCGCCAGCAGCAAACCGTACGTCAGAACCATTCGGGGAGTCGTCTGCTTGACGTATCGCACGGCCGACAATCGCCGATAGAGCGAGCCATCTTCACCCGCGGCTCCCATAGACAATGTGGGAGTCGTTCGGCGGGGGCCGAGCTTGCCGACAATGGTCAACAACACCTGGGCGTAATGGATCGGGCTCTGCTTTTGGAGCGTCATCGCCAGTTGATCGGCGGCGATCTCCTGCGTAACCCCGAGTCGTCGCTCGCTGAACCACGCCGCGGGATGGAAAAAGAACAACGCCCGAATCACCGCGGAGACGAGACTACAGAAAAGATCGCGGCGACGGACGTGCGCCAGTTCATGGCCGAGCACGAGTGATCGTTCCGAAGCATCCAGTCGCTCCAGCGTCGTCGTCGGGAGCACGATGGCCGGTTGCAGGACGCCGACGAGGAGCGGGCTGCCTTGACCTTCGGTCTCCAGCACCGGCGGCGGATTGGCAAGGCCGAGCATTTCGCTTAATCTCGAACAAGAATCAAGAAGTTGACGATTTTCGCTCGCCCGACAACCACTCCTGAGTAGCCGAGCGTTGCGGCAAGAAGCCCACACGCGCCCCAAGTGCCACAGGGCGATTACCGCCCAAGTCGCAAAAGCAATCGTCGGCAACGGGTCGTCGCCGGGAACCCGTTCGTCGCCGGTCGGCGCGTCGTAGCTCGGCACGTCGCTGAACGGAATGGGCGACTCGACGAAGGCAGGCTCGAACGGTTCGGCGGCGTGAAGCAACGGTACTTCGACGGGCACCGACCACACCCATGCAGACGCGAACTTGAGCATCACGAGTCGCCACATCCAGCATTGAAACCAAGCTGGAATCGAAGGCCGGAGTCGGCAAATAATGGCGACGAATAAGGCCGCGAGCCCGCCTTGCCAACTCGCGCGCCACATCGCCGCGCCCCAGAGATCGAGCATGTCACCGGTGAAACTCATTTGCCGCCTCGCTTGCGATCCTGCTCGAGCTCCTGGACGAGTTGCTTCAAGTGTTCGAGGTCTTGATCGGAAACCGGACCGCTCTCGGAGAGATACGCGACGAACGGCGAGACGGAACCGCCGAGCGTGTTGTCGACGAACGTTCGCACCAAGCCTCGCAGGAAATCGTGCTTGGGCACTTTAGGCGAGTAGTGATACACCCCTTTGACTTGCTTCCGCGTGAGATGTCCTTTCTTACGCAGGCGTTCCATGATCGTGAGGATCGTCGTTCGGGCCTGCCCCGTCGTCTGTGCAAAATGCTCGGCCACTTCACCCACGCTCATCGCGGGTCGGTCGCTGAGGTAGCGGAGGATTTCGATCTCGGTGGAACCGAGAATTGCTTTCAAATCCGGCATGGGAAGGATTCTATGGAGAGGTAACCCAGGGTGACTACATCCATAGGCAGAACGTAACCGATGACTACCGTCGTAGGCAAATAAATTCCGAGACGAATGTCGCGCAGACGTTCGGTCCTTCTCTTCGCGAGGTCCCATCCGTTGAGATTCACGACCGGCAACAGGGGCTTGTCGCAAGCCGACGAACGTGCGGTCAAGCAGCATCGCCAGCAGGAATTCGCCAATGTTTGGCCCCAGGAAGTTGCGAAACAGATCGTGCGGCCGCTCTTGGCTCATTCCGTGGCTTTCCAACTCACCGCAGCCTCGGACGTCGATCGCCACAACCGCCGCGCCCTCGCGGGCCTCGCGTGGGCCCGGGCCGTCGTCGGCTGCGGCAACGTGCTTGCCGTCTTCGTGAAGATAGAGAACCGCGGACTTCACCTCGCCCGACTGCGGCAGGAACAGCAGGCCAGGCACGTCAGCCCCGGAGCGACCTCGATGCGCAGCTTCTCGATGACGACGCCGTTTCGTTCGAGTTTTGCAACGCTCTCGACACGCGGCCCCGCGCGCTTGGAAGCCGGCGCACGGCGTCGATAAGGTGATCGGCGGCCGGTTGTCGCCCCACGAGCCAGGCACCGAGCCCGGCGACCGTGTTTTCGTACGCGGCGCGATAGCGCCGCATCCCCTGCGGCGAACCGTGTAGAAAGCGCCGTTCGCCATGGCCGATCGAGTCGAAACACAACGCGACCATACCGTTGCGGGCCGGCAGACGACCGACGTGCTGCTCCATGTAGAACGCTTTGCCCTCGGTGGCGTGGCCGCACGGCACGAGCACGCCGGGAAACGGGCCCGTTCCGGCGGCGGGTAGGTACACAATCGCGGTGATGAACAGGCCCGGCCGGCTTTCGAAGATCACCTTCTCCGCGCGGTATCCGTCGCCGTCGAGTCGGCCGACGACGCGGCCGTTTAGGGGCGTCGTCGGATGGATGTCGCCGAGCCGCCGAGCGAACAACTCACGGAACGAAGCTTGCCGCGCGGCTAGTTTGTCGGGCGAGTCGATCGCGGCGACTTGCCGCGAACGCTCGGCGAGCCGCGTTTCCGCTTCGGCCAACAGCAGCCTTCGCGTCGTGTCGGCCGGGGCGTCGCGCTCCTCGTCGAGGACCGTCCACGCGGTGGGCAAACTCGGCGGCAGGTCGGTCCGCAGCACGCGTGGCTCGGTTTCCTTCAACAACGCCTCAATCAGGCCGAACACCTGCGTTTCCACGCGACGCGAAAACGGGCTGGGGTGCACCGGGTTCGACGAGCTCGTGATCGCCCGCTCGGCCTCGTAGCCACCTTCGAGCAGCACCCGTTGGCTGCGCAGATAAGCGAAGACGTCGTTCGAGTAACCGGCGACCCAGACGTTCGCCGGGCCGCCGAGTTCGCGTTTCAAGCGCAGCGCGTAGTCGACGACCGTTTCGCCGCCGATCGCTACCAGAGTCAACGCGTCACCGAAGCGCACGACCTGCACCGGGCACGGATAGCTTTTAGCCGGCGTGCCGCGCTCCAGCTCGCGCAGACGGCGACGGTCCCAGGCCAGTTGCACGTCGCGGTAATTCGCCGGATACTCGGCGCCGGTTTCCATGCGGGCCCGCAGGCGTTCGGCCGTCGGTTGATAGGCGTAGTCGAGCGGCACCTCGCCGTACGCCGCGCGGAGCGGACCGACGAGCGGTAGCCGAGTCGCTTCGAGCGCGGCCTCAACGGCCGTCGCCAACGCGCGACCGTGTTGCTCGGCGTACTCGTCGCGGAAGCGCGGGTAGGCGTTTTGATCGCCCCCGCAGCCCATGACGAACAGCGCGGTCGCGCCGGGATGCGCGGACTCGATCATCGCCTGGGCGTGACCGGCGTAGTCGCCGTGATACTGCAGAAGTCGCAAAGACGTATTGTGACAAGCGTAGCCGAAGGCGACGGCCGCGAGCGTGCCGTCGAGCCTCTCAACGCTTAGCACCGGAACATCGTGGTCGACCGCGCCGTCGGGGTTGGGCCGATTGAGATACGGATCTCCGTCGGGCAGGTCGCTTTTCAGCCGCCGGTTCATGGCGAAGCCGCAGCGAGCGCGGCCGTAAGACAACCGCGCGGGCGCCAACGAATGGAGCGCTTCGTCGACGATGCCGACGACTCTCTCATGCAAGAATTGGGTATAGCGGCGACACCGAGCGGCGCGCTCGGGCGCCAGCTCGGCCAACTCGTCGTCGCCGTAGCGCAATTCGGGCCCGCAGTGGGTGTGCGAGCAGTTCAGCAATAGCGAGTCGGGAGGAAGCGAGTGTCGTTTCGCGGCGTGTTCGGCGGCGGAGACGCGCAGCGCCTTCGGCACGTCGACCAAATCGAGGGTGACGACGACGAAGCGATGGCCGTCCGAGTCTTCGATAGCCAGAGCTTTGGCGAATAGATCTTGCGCCGTTCCCGTCGCAGGCACGACGCGGTCGCCGAAGCCGGCCAGAAACATCGGCTCCTCGGGCGTGATGACGACTCGCGCGGCGGCGGCCTTCCAAGTCGTCGCGGCATCGTCTCCCGCCGTTGTGGTTGCCAGGCCGCCGCAAACAAGCCAGGTGAAGAGGCCGAGTGTGAAGCGGTTCATTTCAGTACTTTCCTTTCTCGTCGCCGACGGTGTCGATCGGCCCGAGATGCCCCGGCCCGCCTGCGGCCACGTAGCCGTAGCTCGCGCCCGGGTACCAGAGCTTGAAGCGTCGGAACGCGCGGAGCTTTTCAAGAGCGGCCTTCCGGGGTTATCAGGAAAGATTCAAGACGCGTTCGTTTGGGCGACTCGCGCCGAGTTTGGAAACCGCCGCCGGGTTCCTTCGGCCAACGTGGCCGACCTCCCATGCTTCACTCGGGAGAAAACCAATCCTGCATCTGCGCGCTGATGTAGGGTTCGGTACCTTCGATGGTGAAAAGGCAGTCACGACCGGCGCCAAAAACGATCTCGAGCAGGCGCCCTTCGCCGACTTCGTAGGCGGAGTTCTTGTCGTCCGGAGCGGCGGGCCGGCCCAGAACCTCGCCCGTGTTCGCGTCCCGGATGGTGAACCCCGATGCGGCGGGCATGCGAGTGATGCGCAGAGTATCCTCGTTGGTTTTGGCGAAAACCCGGGTGCCGGAGAAGCGCTGCGTGGAGTGGCTGTAGTAGCGCATCGCATCGGGCCCGACCTGGTGGACGATTTGCGCGCCGTCGGAGAGCACCATCACTGCGCTGCGGCGCTCGCCGCCCTCGAAGGTGATCTTGAACAGATCGCCCTTGCGGACTCCGGGAAGGGTGACGCCGGCGAGGCTGGGCTTTTGTCCGATTCGAGCGCGGCTCCGCGCAGGCTCGGCGGTCTCTTCCTCGTTTTCAGCTTCGATCACCGCGCGGACGGGCTCTTTGCCGGCCGGGTTGGGAAACGGCTCGACCGTAGCTCGGATCAGATTCTTCCGGTCGGGATAAACGGCTTTCATTCGCAGGGTCAGATCGCCGTCAGTCCGGGCCTTGACGAAAGCCGTGCGGGTGCTGCCGGGGTTGTTGATGGCCACGAACAGATCGTGGAGGCTGTTCGTACCGGGAAAACATGGGTTTCCTCGTAAGCATGGGCAAAGAACATGTTCATGGCGTAAAGAGCGCGATTGCCGGGGCGGGGCGGCTTTTGCCTGTAGGCATCCTTGGTTCCCTGGATCATCATCTCCATCACCTCCCTTGCCCGCGGGTCGCCGCTGAGGTGGTAGCACAGCACCAGGTAGTGCAGCTTCATGTTGAAAGCCGCGTGAGTGGCGGAGTGCGGCAGCGGCATCGAAGCGGTGAAGCTGCCGTAACCCGGCGGCGCGCCGCGGGTGTTGTAGTGATTGGTGTGAACATCCATGCCGTAGCGGGCGATGTTCATGCCCTCGTCGTAGAACGCGCGATCCCCTCCGCGAATGAACAACAGCCAGGGGACCAGGATGTGGTCGTATTGGTGCCCCGCGATGTAGCGGTAGAGGTCCTCACCGACCCCGCCTTGCAACTGCATGCCAAAACGATGGAACCCATATAAAAAGCCTTCGGGCCACCGGGCGATGGTCGACCGTCCGTAATGATCCAACGCCCGCTCGATGTCCGGGTATTTCTTTTTGTCCAACGCGGCAAATTTAAATCCGAGCAAGGGTACCCGCATCGCGTGTTCCGGCGACTGGCGCAGGACCATCGGTCGCTGCGTCAGGTCGTTCACCTGCGCCACGGAACACCGCGTGGACTTGTCGAAAAACAAAACCGTCAGCTCATGCGTGCGGGCCGCACCTTCCCCCGTGTGCATGTGTCGAACCGTGTTCACCCCTTTGCCAAAGGAGCCGTACTCGTGATTCCAATGCGGCACGTCCGTTGGGGAAACGGCATCGGGGAAAGCCGATTCGATGAGCAGGCGATTGAGCCAAACGCGGTCCGGATCCGGGAGTTTCTCCACGCCCTTGGCGAGCAATTCCTTTGCCTTGGGCTTAAGTTCGACGCCCTGCCATGCGCGGGCTTCGTAGAAATCCCGCGTGTCGAGGAACCGGTTCATGGCGTGCGCAACCCGCGCGCGGAAGCCGTCGGTGATCGGAGTGTCGGCATGGATGGCGCGGAGGCGGGCCTGCAATTCCGGGCTCAGTCGCGACACGATTGCTCGGGCCGGTGAAGGTTGGTCGGAATCGGCGGCGGCCTTGAGCGGCGCCCCCGAGCCGATACGAATTGCCCCCTTGTCGCCGACTTGTGGGCGCAGGCGAATGGAGATGTGGTTGGCGCCCGGTTCGAGGCTTTGCGGAATCCAAATCAACGTATGGGAGAGCCGCACAAAGCTTTCCCCGGCGAAAAACTGGTATCGCACCAACAACTTGGCCGTCGGCTCTTTGCCGGGAAGCCCCAAATTTCCCTCGGCCTTCACCACGGTCCGAAAGGGCGAATTGACTTCGACGGTGAGTTTCCAATCTTCGCACCCAAGGGCGCGGCCTTCATCGTCTTCCATTTCAAAAAGCGACGCCGAGGGGACCAGAACGGATTGGTCGTTGAGAATGGTGGAATCCATCACCAGCGCCTTGCGCGGCGTTAGTTTGGCCTGCAACGGCCCGGTGTTGATAACAACCCCATCCGCCGTCGAAACCGCCATCGGCCGCCCCGTGGGCCGTTCCCCGTCCACACTCGGCACAAAACGGTAGTACCGGTTCGTGCTCGCCTTGAAATGAAGGAGCAGCCACTTGATGTTCTTCTTTTCGGCGGACCACCATCCCGTAACTTCGCTCTCGAACGGAACGGAGTTGTTCCGGTCATCCATGACGGCGAACTTGGAACCGGCCGGTAATTCTCCGTCGGGAAAAACCAACCCGACAGACACCGGCCAGTCCTTCACGGCTGACGTACGATTCGCGGGCTCCAAGCTGCCCGGATGGACATCCGCCATCGTACGATCGCCTCTCAGCGTCGTAGCCGTTGGTGAACTTGCTCCATCTGCCCACGCGCCGCCTTCTCGCCAATGGCCACCAATTCATCGAGCCGGTGGGCGTCGAAGACGCCCACGCCGCACACTTCCGGCGCGATGGTCACATCGGCGATGCGGGCCGAGGCCGCCAACATATGGCGAACGGAAATCGTGAGCGAGTCGGTCAGTACGCTGAAGAAGTTTCCCGACCAAAAGCTTCGCCCGCCCCTCTCGTTCGATGACATCCTCTGCGGCAGCACGGCGATAATCACGTCGATCCCTTCTTGGGCCAACACGTTCACCGGCAGGGGATTGACGATCCCGCCGTCGACGTAACGGTGGCCTCCGATCTCCACGGGTTCAAACAGCGCCGGCATGGATATGCTGGCGCGGACCGCCAGGGCGACGGAGCCCTCCTTGAAAATCACTTCGCGGCCCGTGTCGAGATTGGTCGCGACGGCACGAAACGGGATCTTGAGCTTAGAGAAATCGTCGTTGGCGCCGGCCGCTTCTCGGAACATCTCCAGAATCCTGCCCCCCTTGATCAGGCCCCGCCAGGGGAGCCAGGAAAAGTCCCGCGTCCACTGGCGAATCTTCTGCTGAGACCGCGTCATGCGGTCGAACAGCTCATAGGTCTTTTGATACGAGCCGGTCAGGGCGTAGGTCGCGCCGATTTGGGCTCCCATGCTGCATCCGGCGATCATGTGGATGGGAATCCCTTCCTCCTCGAGCACCTTGAGCACCCCCAGCTCGACCAGTCCGCCCGCACCGCCGGCCGCAAGCGCCACGCCGACGCGCGGTTGGCTCGGCGCCATCGTGTCGAGCAGTCTTTGGGCCGTTTGCCGGTCCTCACCGTAACTCGCCAGCAACCGCAAAAAGTGCTTGGCGATCCGAGGGTTTGATCGGATGGTGGAATCGAAGCAGGCGCGGTCGACTTCGTACAGTTCGCACTCGGTCACCGCGATGACGCTGGCGGCCCGCACACCGCTGGTCAACAGCGCCACCTCGCCGAAAAAATGGTCCGGTCCCAAAGCGGCGAGCCGCTCCCCGTTCTTCACCACCTCCAAGCGCCCCGACCTGACCAAATAGAACGCCTGGCCTGGCGCCCCCTGGCGGACGACCGTTTCACCCGCCGCAACTCGGCAAAATCGAACGGCTTGTGCGATCCGCCGCAGGTTGTCATCCGACATCGTGTAGAACAGCGACTGGCTCCGCAAATACTGAAACGCCTGTTCAGACGACTCAGTTTCGTCGGGCGAGGCGGCCGGACCTACGGCTTCGCTCTCGGCGGCCAATTCACCAAAATCCACACGAAATTCCGTTCCAATTTCGATGGCATCTCCACCCAGGAGCCAATGCTCCTCGAGAGCCGCGCCGTTGATTCGCGTCTCGCCGCCGGCATCAATGGTCCGTAGCCGTACCCGATCGCCGAAATGTTCGATCTCGAGGTGTCGTGGAGCGACGCCCGGTTCATGGGTCACAAAATCACACGCCGGATCCGAACCAAGGATCGTGCGGCCTTCCGGAAGCCGAACTTGTAAACTCGGCGCGCCGCTGGTGCCGTAAAATATCAATACAGCACGCATGCTCGGAGCTCCGTCAAGTGCTACGTCGACTGCAGACGGGACGGCGAACCGGTCGTCCACACCGATACTTTATAGCCGAGGAGCGAGAATAAGCCGGCACGCTTTCAGTTTTTGGGGCCACACGGCCCATGGCCAGGGTGCCCGTCCGCACCCAACCGTTCTCCAGGAAGTCGTAAAGCTCGTCCCCCGCTACGTTCTCGCCGCGTAGCGGGCGTCGCACGGAAAGACGACAATTACGTTCGTGTTCCAATCGTCTCGCCCCATCGTCGATCACGCGCCGCAACTGGTCTGAACATGCAGCCGAAATCCGACGTCATTCTCTACCGGCATGAAAGTTCCGTCCGGGCGGTCGGCGTCATGACGGGCATCGTTACGACGCTCTTCTTGACCGGCCTCATCGTTTACGCTCGACGCCCATTCAACGTTCCGACGGCAATCGTCATGGCGATCGCAACGGTAATTATCGGCATCGTCATCATCGGATCGTTGCAATACGTGGTTCGCGGGGGAGTCTGGTCCCTCCTCATTGATACGTCTCGCATCGAGTGGAAGTGCCCCGACCACGGCGATCGATTGATCCCGCTCTCGGACATCGACCACTTTTGCGTTCGTCATTTCGAGGGATCCATCGACAGTGGAGGCCATGACGAGGTGTGGCTGGTATTCGCCGACGGCGAAAAGGCCCGAGTGCCGCCGAACTGCATCGCCGACGAGCTCAAAGTCTGGAGCGCACTGGCCAAAGTGCTCCGCCGCAACGACGCGGAAGAATGAACCCGGCGGGCCTGACGGAATTCGTCCTCAGTTCGAGAAGCCGCTCGACGAACGATCGCCTGGGAGTGGCGCTCGCGTGACTCGCTGATCGATTGCGGCCGCCGGCATCGCGAAATTCAATCCCTGCGACCGAACCTCGTCTCGCGCGGCTCAATCAAGCCGGCGTTCTTCCGCCGGAATGTGCAGCACGGTCACGCCGGCCGACTCCCACCCCCGCGGCTGGCCGTCGCGCATGCCGTCCCACGAAATAAAGAACCGCTCACCCCGCTCGTCGAGCGCGTTACCAAAACTGCCGTCGAGCGTGTAGCCGTACTTGGCTTGGAAGTGCTTGCCGATAAACGCCAGTACCTTGCGGCGACCCGTCTTGGTGTCGTACTGCACCACCGGCGTGTCGTCGAGCCGGGCGCCGCCGTGGGCCCCCGGCACGTAGTAGAGGTAACGGCCCGTCGGATCGGCCTCAATGCTCGAGATATATTCCTGCGTGCCGACCGCCACATTGCCGAGTTGCTTCAGCTCGTCGGTGGCCGGGCGGTAGCTCCACATCTCGGCCTTCGTGCCGCTGGTGCCGTAGATCAGCCCTTGCGGCGTTTCGCGCGTCGCGCTCCTTACATTCGGGACGTTGGCCGGAGTTACCTGGTTCGTCGCCGGGTCGTAGCACTTCCCCTCCCAGTACACGCGTCCGCCGTGCGTCGGCGAGTAGAAGCAAACGCGGTACGGACCGTCATCGCACTGGAACTTGATCTTCCGCGTCGAGAGGTCGAAGGCGAAGAACTGGATCTTCTGGTTCGGTGCGTCGCGCCCCGGGGCCGTGCCGATGTACATCATGTTTCGCTCGGGGTCGACCAGGCTGCACGGCATCGTGTGCCGGTCGACCGGCCACGTCGAAACAATCTCGCTCTTGCCCGTCTCGGGGTGTGTGCGGAGGATCCACTCCCCCTTCCAGCCGTTGCCGTCGTGCGTCACGGTCGGCGAGCCCCGGTCGGTGCAGTAGTACAACCAGCCGTCGCTTCCCAAATCGATGCGGCTCTGCATCTCCCCGGGCCGGTAATTCATTTCCGGCGGAAAAGCGTTCTGCGTTTCCAGAAAGCGGGCCGTGTCGCACAGTTTGCGAAAGGTTTTTTGCGCGCCGTCGTATTCCCAGAGCAGGGCGGTCCCCTTGGGGGCAAGGTGGTCGTTGCTCGAGGTGTAGTATTTGTCCCCCTTCACGAACCCGTCCGACCGGTGCGACCAAGGATTGCCCGGATAGTTCTGATCGGGATAAAAGCCGAAGTCGACCGTCGGCACGGTCTTGGCGACTTCGACCCCTTCGCGGAGCGTTGTGGCCGGCTTCAGAAAAGCATCGGTCCGTTCGGTGACGACCGTTTGGCCGTCCGGGAGCTTGGGCGGGTAGGGGAGCGGATAGCGATCCGTGAGCGAGGGTTTGGCGCGAGGTTTCGCGGCGGGAGCTTTCTTCGAGGGCCCTTCGCCGGAGACGGAGGCGACGGCGAACAACAAAAACAAATGCAAGACGAAGGTGCGGCGCGTTGCCATGGCGTGGAGCTCGACTGGGCGGGGCGGTTCCGAGCGAAATAGCCCGTGAGCAACTATTCTGCGCCAAGAACGGAGTGCCCGCCAGCAATTAGGGCGAGTCGACCGAGATCCAGAGCAGCGCGCCACGCTTGCCGGATTCGGTTCTTTCTTGATCGGCCTCCAAATTAACCACCGGTGTCGCGCGTCATGCTGCCGTTCGACTCCCTCCGGGACATGCGGATTGTTTTGACGTGGATTGGAGTTATCGTGATAGACGATGTTGTGGAACCCGAACGCGGTTCAGCACTGTCGACGAAGGTTGCACCTATGCCACGATTTGTGATCGCCTTATTCGCAATATTCTTCGTCGCTCAAGTGGCGGCTGCCGAGCCTGAACGTCTGCTTTACCAAGCAAGCTTCACGGCGGCCGACTACGGGCGCACGCCCGACGGCTGGACCGATCGAGGCCCGCGCCGCGCGAGTCGCAGTTGGATCGTCGACGATCGCGGCTTCCTCCGCCAAACGCACAAGAATGCCGCCGCACTTCTGACCTACGACGGCTACGTGGCGACCGCCAAGCCGGCCCGCATCCTTTCCGACGCCGTGATCGAGGCCGAGTTCAAGCTCACCGTCGACCAGGAATCGTTCGGACTGGCGGCCCGGGTTCAAGATTTCGACAACTACTACCTGGCCCGGTTCGTGGGCAACGGCATGCTGGAACTGGGGACGGTCGCGGCCGGCAAGCCCGCCTTGCATGCGAGCTTGTCTCCCACGACCCGCTACCGCGACGGCGAAATCTGGCGCCTCCGGTTCGAGGCGCGCGGCGAAACCCTGACGGCCCGACTCTACGACGCGAAGAACAAGGAAGTCGCTCGAGTCGACGCGGTCGACGACCGTTTCGCCAAGGGCCCGCCCGGCCTGCAAGCCACCACCTACGGCGCGGCCCGCTCATTCTCGATCTCAGCGCTCGAACCGTTCGAAGCCGTGTACGACGCTGCCAAAATCGCCAAGCGCAACGAGCGCCTCGCCGACGACGAACCCGAGTACCCGGTTGTCCGGCCGATCGCGAACATCGACCAGCTCAACACGCCGCCGGAAAAAATCGCCGTCGACTACGACGTGATCGTCGCCGGCGCGGGAACCGGCGGCTTCGGAGCCGCCATGCAGGCGGCGCGAATGGGAGCCCGGGTGCTGCTCATCGACGAAACCGATTGGATCGGCGGACAAATGGCGGCCGCCGCCGTCAGCTCGATGGACGAAGATTCGGTCTACATGAAGTTCCCCGTCCGCGAACGGGGCCTCTACCGCGAATTCCACGAGAGCATGGTCGCCTACTACCGGAGCTTGGACAAAGACCCGTTCGCGGCGTATTACGGCAATCCGCAGCAAGAAGGAGGCTACGAGCCGAAAGTCGTGCGGGCCGTGCTCTACGGACTGATCGCCGAAACACGCAATCGTACGCTCGACGGTGGAAAGAAGCCGGTGCTCGATCTCTGCTTGCGAACGCGCGTCGAAAAAGTTTTGAAGAGCGGCGACCCCGCACAAAGCGAAACCGTGACGGGCGTGACCCTCGTGCACGACCGGGCGGAGGGTCGCATCAGGCAAGACGTCGACTGCCGCGTGCTGGTCGATGCCACCGAATACGGCGACGTCATCCCGCTCACCGGCGCCCGCTACCGCGTCAGCAATACCACGTCCGACGCACCCAAGCCCGACTCGCCGATTCAAGATCACACCTGGCTTGCCGTCGTTCGGGAG
>Ga0163153_10004289_pt1 | contig 18064 bp, 18 predicted proteins | sample OliLakLV19MP6IB1_FD_148629 | JGI IMG/M metagenome (GOLD analysis project Ga0163153, IMG submission 148629) | Freshwater microbial mat bacterial communities from Lake Vanda, McMurdo Dry Valleys, Antarctica - Oligotrophic Lake LV.19.MP6.IB-1 | ecosystem: Environmental > Aquatic > Freshwater >... | reverse complement strand
CTGTATGGGGGGGGTCTTGGTGCGTGGCATGGGAGATTATAGATCGACCGTAACATAAGAATTTTGGCAAACACAACCAGCTCGTCTTCTCGGGCGGCCTCCGCTATACTTTCCCAATGACGCAGCACACAGCACGCAGCCCTCAGCACTTGATTAATTGGGACGAGATCGACGATGTCCTGCTCGATATGGACGGAACGTTACTCGATCGCCACTTCGACAATTTCTTTTTCGAGGAGGAGTTGCCGCGTCGTTATGCCGCGCTCCACGGCCTACAGCTCGAAGAGTCTCGCGACACCCTCATGGCGATGTATCGCTCGGTTGAAGGTGAATTAGTCTGGACCGATCTGCATTATTGGACGGAGCGGGTGGGAATCGATGTGGTGGCATTGCATCGTGAGTTAGATCACATGATCGGCTTCCTACCGGGGGCGGAAGAATTCTTGCGAGACCTTCGCCGGCTTGGGAAGCGTGTGACGATTATCACCAATGCACATGAGGCAGGTGTGTCGGTGAAGACAGCTAAGACCGGACTCGATCAGCATGTGGATCGAATCGTCAACGCGTTTGAAGTAGGGTTTCTAAAAATGCGACCGGAGTATTGGCCTCGATGTCGGCAATTGTTGGGATTCGATCCGACACGATCTCTCTTTATGGACGATGACGAGGGCTGTCTGATTGCCGCACAACAATTTGGCGTCGCCCATCTCGTTCATAGCGCCAAGTCAAGCTCTCAGCTGCCTCCTGCCCCGCTCGCTCAGTTCGTCTCGGTCACCGGTTTTTCTCCACTCCTCAACGGGAGCCCTGCGAGCTAGTCTTGTCCTGTTGCGGCACCTCCGCTGTACATTTCGCCGGTGAGTCTGGGCACGTTCTGCATGTGGAACCGATCGAGAGTCATGATCTTTAAGCCGGCCTGGATGATGAGGTGATCGATTCGTCGGTTCAGGTTGCAGCCACAGCCGATGATGTGTTGAATGGGGTTCAGCCGGTCTTGCCAGGCTGCGACGCTCTCGTCCTCGCTCCGGCCATGCTCTAGAAACAGAAACATTCCATCGTGCTTGAGGACTCGACGAACCTCTCGAAGTGCCTTGACCGGATCGGGAATGGTGCAGAGAGTCCAGGTACTGACGGCGAAATCAAAGGATCGGTCGTCATAGGGCAATGATTCAGCGGTGACGTGTTGAATGAGAACGGGAAAGGACTGGCTGGTGCTGCGGGCCATAACGATTTTCGGAAGAAGGTTAGCTGGGTCGACGGCATGAAGCCCGGTGACGGTTTTGGGGTAGTGCGGCAGATTCAGTCCGGTTCCTATTCCCAATTCCAACACCTCCCCGTGGACCTGAGCGAGTAATTCCATGCGCAAGCGACGAAATTCTTCGCCTGCCATCACCCAGTTCATCAGGCGGGGAAAGATATGATAACGATAGAGTCCCATTGCCGCGCATAGTATAGCAAAGGCCTCGTAGGGCAGGGCCGTGGAATCTTGTGACCCCGAGGGGGCTATGCTAGAGTTCGTTCTCTTTTTTGAGGCGTGCGCGTTTCATTGCCAACATGAGCAAGACCTACGATCATCAGGCCCTTGAAGTGAAGTGGCAGGCTTATTGGGAGCAACACCGGACCTTTCGCGTGGCTGACGACCGGGCTAAGCCGAAGTTCTACTGCCTCGACATGTTTCCCTATCCATCCGGTTCAGGCCTCCACGTCGGCCATCTTGAAGGCTATACGGCGACGGATATCGTCTCTCGCTACAAGCGTATGAGGGGCTTCAATGTGCTGCACCCGATGGGGTGGGACGCATTCGGGCTTCCTGCCGAACAGTATGCGGTGAAGACCGGAATCCATCCGGTCATCACGACAGCTGAGAACATCGCGACCTTCAAGCGCCAGATGAAACGTGTCGGTCTTTCCTATGACTGGGAACGTGAAATCAGCACGATCGATCCCGAGTATTATCGTTGGACACAGTGGATTTTCTTGAAACTGTTTGAGCGAGGGCTGGCCTATGTGGCGGAAGTGCCGGTGAACTGGTGTCCTGCGCTGGGGACGGTGCTCGCGAATGAAGAAATTATCGACGGCAAGAGCGAAGTCGGCGGGTTCGATGTGGTGCGCAAACCGATGCGCCAATGGGTGCTGAAGATCACCGCCTACGCCGATCGCCTGCTCGAAGACTTGAAGCTGGTCGAATGGCCGGCCAGCACGTTGGAGATGCAGAAGAATTGGATCGGCCGATCGATCGGCGCGGAAGTCGAGTTCGATCTGGCCGGCGTCCCGGGCACGGTTCGGATCTTTACGACAAGGCCCGATACCTTGTTCGGCGCGACCTATATGGTGCTGGCTCCGGAGCATCCGTTAGTGGAGGTCGTCACGACTGCCGACCGCCGCACTGAGGTCAATGCCTATCGCGACGCGGCAGCCAGAAAAAGCGATTTCCAACGGCAGGAGCTGGAAAAAGAAAAGACAGGAGTGTTTACCGGCGGCTATGCGGTGAATCCGGTGAGCAACGAGCCGCTGCCCGTTTGGATTGCTGATTACGTGTTGATGGGGTATGGGACCGGGGCCATTATGGCTGTGCCTGCGCATGACGATCGCGACTGGGCCTTTGCGAAGACCTATGACTTACCGATCCGCGAAGTGATCGCAGGCGGTCAGGTTGAGCAAGAGGCGTTTGTTTCGACCGACAAGGGGGTTGTCGTCAATTCCACGACGCCGGACGGAAGCTTTACCATCAATGGGCTGACGCCCAGTGACGCCATTCCGAAAATCACGGCCTGGTTAGAATCGCGGGGCAAGGGTCGCAAGGCCGTAAACTATAAGTTGCGGGATTGGCTCTTTGCGCGCCAGCGGTATTGGGGCGAGCCCTTTCCGATTGTGTGGGTGGATGGCCAGGCTCTTCCACTTCCTGAAGAGCAGTTACCGCTATTGTTGCCGGAGACCAACAACTTCAAACCGTCCGGGACCGGCGAAAGCCCGCTCGCAAATCTTACTGACTGGCTGACGACCACCGACTCGACCAGCGGAGCGGCGGCGCGCCGTGAAACCAACACGATGCCTCAGTGGGCCGGCTCCTGTTGGTATTATTTACGGTTTATCGATCCGAAGAATCAGAAGCAGCTCGTCGATCCTGCACAGGAGCGTTATTGGATGCCGGTGGATCTCTATATCGGCGGCAGTGAACATGCTGTGCTGCATTTGCTCTATGCGCGGTTTTGGCACAAGGTGTTGTTCGACATCGGAGTCGTTAGTACGCCGGAGCCGTTTAGGAAACTCGTGCATCAGGGGATGGTTCTAGGGGAAGACAACCAAAAAATGTCGAAATCCCGAGGCAACGTCGTCAATCCCGATGAGATGATGGACCAGTTCGGGGCCGATGCGGTGCGGCTCTATGAAATGTTCATGGGTCCGCTGGAGGCCGTGAAGCCTTGGAGTACGAGGGGTGTGGAAGGGGTCACGCGGTTTCTTGAACGGGCATGGCGGCTCATGGTGAATGAAGAGGGCCGATTGTCGAGTGCTGTGATGGACATAGTTCCTACGCTCGAACACCGACGTGTGCTCCACCAGACGATTAAGAAGGTGACCGAGGACATTGAAGTATTGCGCTTCAATACGGCGATCTCCCAGATGATGGTGTTTACGAACGAGATGACGAAGGCCGAGCAGCGTTCCCGGACCTTGCTTGAGCCCTTTGTTCTTCTTCTGGCGCCCTTCGCCCCTCATCTGGCGGAAGAATTGTGGGGGGTGCTGGGTCACGAAGCGAGCGTCTCTCAACAGCCATGGCCGGTCTTCGACCCTGGGCTGATCGTCAGCGACCGGCTGACCATTCCGATCCAGGTCAATGGGAAGTTGCGGGCCAAACTCGACGTGGGGGCTGATGCGACTCCCGAGCAGATCAAAGAACTGGCTCGTGCGCAAATTGCGGAGTGGCTGCAGGGCAAGGAGATCACAAAATTGATCTATGTGGAGAAAAAGCTCATAAACTTCGTTGTCTAAAGAGGTGCTGAGTGCTGAGTGCTGAGATTAAGGAGAGAGCGACTCAAGACCGGAAGGCGTACCGCCTTTTCACGCTCAGCGCTCACGTCTCAGCACTCTGCCTGTTCCTTGTGCTCCTAGGGGCCTGCGGCTATCAATTCCGTGTGGAAGGAGCTGGGCCTACGATTGGGGGAGCGGCCACGGCATCCTCGTCCACATCACCGCCACCACGGTTGGTCGTCCGGACGTTGGAAAACAGAACGTTTGAGCCGAATTTAGAAACCCGCTATACGAACTATCTGCGGCATGAATTTTCCTCGGGCAGTGGAGCCCAAGTTGTTGCAGATTCTGAGGCAGCTGATCTGGTGCTGTCCGGGCAAATTCTTTCGGTTCTTCTTCCAACGCTCAGTTTCACTCAGACCACCACGCTCGAAAGTCGCGCAGAGGTGGTTGTGATCGTGAAGGTGGAGGAGACCAGGACTCAACGTGTCGTGTGGACCCAAGTAGCAAAGGGCGCGTCGGAGTTCTACGTGACGCCGGACTTGCAATTTAACCGCGTTCTACAGAACCGGGCCTTGGAGCAAGCCGGGCGTTTCGTTGCCGAGGATTTAGCCTCCCGCTTTCTGCTCCAATTGGAATCGGGAGAGCTGACAAAGCCACCTGCACGTCAGGCATCGGACAACGTAGACAACCTCATCAAATAATCGGATATCTCCTATGGCATCCGCGCTCTCTCATGCTCAGCTCAATGCGCAGCTTGCGCAAGGCACGGTCGCGCCGCTCTATGCGGTGGTCGGTGAGGAAGATTTACTGCGCGATATGGCCCTCGGCGCGCTGAAGTCCGCGTTGTTGGGGGACGGTGAGAGCGATTTTAATTGCGATCTGTTCTATGGAGACGACGTGAGCGGGGCGGAGATTGTCACCTGTGCCTCGGAGGTCGCCGTATTCGCGCCTCGGCGCATGGTGGTGGTAAAAGCGGCCGATAAACTTCCGGCCCGAGAATGTGACGCGATCCTTCCCTATCTGAAGGCGCCGAACGACTCCACCGCTGTGATCTTTGTCGCATCGAAACTCGATGGGCGACTCAAGTTTACCCAAGCTCTCACAAAAGCCGCGGTCACGGTCGATTGCTCTCCTCTGAGAGAGGCGCAGTGGCTTCCTTGGCTCAAACAGGATGCTGAGCGGGTTGGGATCCGCCTCAATGACGATGCGATCGATTTGCTCAAAGAGGCTTGTGGTGGATCGCTCTATTCAGTTCGGCGTGAGCTGGAAAAACTTGCCGCCTACGTCTCGCCCGGTCAGGTGGTGACGGTAGCCGATGCCGCGACATTGCGGGGGATGGAGCCGGGCGCATCAGTGTTTGATTTGACGTTGGCGATCGGTACAAAAAACCGAGGGCGGACATTGGCAATCCTCGCCAGGAATCTTGAAGCGGGAGAAGCGCCATTGAGAATCCTTGGTTCACTGGCCTGGCAATATCGGAGATTGTGGAAGGTTAAGGAAGTCGCACGGCAAGGAGGGCGTGAGGGGGAAGCTGCTCGGACCTTGCGCATGGATCCCTACAAAGTACGCGGGTTTCTTGATCAATTTTCCGATGCCCATTTGCAGGAAGCGCTCCAGTTGTTTTTACATGCGGATGCCAAGCTGAAGGGTGGAAGTGGCGGGCGTCCTGCGCGAATTCTTGAAGACGTGCTGTTACGGCTCTGCGATCGGGCGCAGGGGCAGGCGCATCCAACCGCGCCGAGTCGTGGCCCTGACGCCCCGAAACCGGCAAGAGCGAGAACCATCTCGAATGTGCGGACGATTACGAGGCGGAAGCAGACAAGGAGTTGACACGGAGGGTGAGTCGAGCAATCCGGCGCGAAGCTGTGTTCGGCTTCATCACACCCTTCGTTACGGCTTTGCCAAGGGCCGACGTGGCGAGGCGCAGAGAGACCTTCGCATCTTCGACCTTTTTCTCGGTAACTGCCGTTTGAACTTTCTTGACGAGGCTTTTGAGCGTGCTCAGCGCCGCATGGTTACGAGCATGCCGTTTCACAGATTGGCGAGCTCGGCGAACAGTCGATTTATGTACAACCGGCATAGTAGACTCCTCTAGAAAAAGAACGTACTTGTACCACACGGCTCTCCAAAGCGTCAAGGTGAGCTGTTCTTGAAAAGGATAAACCTGTGGCAACGATCATAGCCCGTGACCGTTTAATCTTGGCCCTGGATGTACCCTCACGCGATGAGGCCGACCGGCTTCTCGATCGCGTGCAGGATCAGGTCATGTTCGTGAAGGTGGGACTCGAACTGTACACCGCCGCTGGACCGGAGATGGTCCAACGCCTGATTGCGAGAGGCAAGCGGGTATTTCTGGATCTCAAGTTTCTGGATATCGAAGAGACCGTTCGTCGGGCCACTGCGCGGGTTGCGACGATGGGTGTGGAGTTTCTCACGGTGCATGCTAATCGGAAAGCGCTGGCTGCAGCCGTTCAAGGCCGTGGAACATCCACACTGAAATTGTTGGCGGTGACGGTGTTGACCAACTTCGACACCCACGATCTCCACGATATGGGCATTCAACGGAGCGTCCAGGACTTGGTTACGGCGCGTGCCCTCTTGGCGTCTGAGGTGGGTTGTGATGGAGTGGTGGCCTCCGGCGAAGAACCGGCGATCCTTCGACCTAAGGTCGGCCCGAGATTTCTGATCGTCACACCGGGTGTGCGACCTGCCGGTAAAGGTGTCGATGATCATCACAGAGCGACCACGCCGACCCAGGCGATTTCGGCGGGAGCCGACTATTTGGTGGTCGGGCGACCCATCAGAGACGCGTCAGATCCTGCTGCCGCTGCTGCTGCCATTCTTGCGGAAATGCAGCAGGCCTTTAATGCCAGGGGGTGAAAAGCGTCATCCGTCATTGGTCAACAGTCAATTGTGCGCCAATGACAAGTAACCCTTGACCCATGACTGCTCCCCGATGCGGTTGCGGCAGTGCTCTCCGCTTTGTTAAGATTCCCGGTCTCCGCACATCCCTGGATGGTGGGTGTAGCTCAGTTGGTTAGAGCGCCGGATTGTGGATCCGGAGGTCGCGGGTTCGAAACCCGTCACTCACCCCATTCAAACTCTCAACGCAGTTATTCAGATAACAGAGACGTTCAACTCCGCGCGTAAATCCTGGCTCAAGTGTGCGCACGAGCACGTTGAGGTCGTGTGGTTTACGTCTTAGTCTCCGAGAAATTAGCACACTGCTCAGGATCGTACCCCCTGTGAAGGTTCTTGACGAACTTTCCAGTCAGGCCATACCAAGGCTCCGGGTTGTGAATGGTTCTCAAGGTATCGCGACAGAAATCCAGGTATTGTTTGACCATAATCACAAACGGAGGCACACTCAAAATGTCCGATGATGATCTCGCAGGAGACATGCTGAATGATACAACTGATTCTGATGATGCTCTTGGTAGTGAGTGGTGGACCTGCGTACGCGGAGTGGGTTGAGGTGAGTACGAACAAGGTGGCAGGAGTGATTGCCTATGCTGATCCAGGCACCATTCGTCGGAAAGGCGATCTGGTGAAGATGTCGTCTTTATTCGACTTACAGACGACACAAACCTCAAGGGGAAACTCGTACTTATCGATCAAGACGCAGCAAACATATGACTGTGCAGAAGATCGTAGTCGGGCGCTTGCGTATACAAAGTTCTCTGGCAATATGGGACACGGGGCGGAAGTGTATAGCGTTGCAGTGGAGCAACCGTGGAAACCAGTGGCACCGATGAGTGTTGGTCAAGAACTATTGAAAGTTGCCTGCGGTAAGAGGTGATCGCGCAATGCCCCTCTACGTCGTCACATTCCGCTACTTCCGATTCCAACTTCTCTGAAACGGCAGTTCCTGAGCCATCCCTCCTCACTGAGACTGAGAACGTGATTCTCGACGGCGACACAATCGAAGTCTTACCCAACTGACACCTTGAACGAATCCGCCTCAGCACTGGTCTTCGGAAGGCAAGCCTCGAAGGAGTTATGTCATTGATGGCTTAGTTGATCCGGAGACTTTCCCAGGGCGGAAGAAAGGTTGTCGGAGACGAACCGGCTCCGCTTACTACCCCGAGAGGCGCACCACACACACAACACACCACCGAGTACCATGCTGGCCACGACCACTGCGATGCTTCCAACAACCCAGTACATGAATAGTTCGTATAGCATGGAGTGTGTCCTCGAAAAATTGTGCTCGATGCCTCTCCGCTCTTGTCTCCCGCTGCTGTTTCCTTGACGACCACTCGACCTTCCCCTGTCTGCATTTCAGTACACCACGCCATCATGGATGCGTCCAGCCCTACGGAAGCGCTGTAAGCGACCCTACGGAAGCATCCCATCGTCGCCTTAAACTGTCCGATCTGCACCCATATTGTGCCAAAGAATCGAGTCGCGTGTAGGGGCGTGGCAGAGGCGGAGTATTGAGTAGCGAGGAATTGTGGGTAGGATAATCCAGTGGGGTTGCTCCCTCTTGGACATGCCTTGTCGTGGCCATCGTGAATTTCTTCACTCATTCATGATCGATCATAGTATCGTCATACGCTCCGAGGCAATACCACGCTGTTCCGCCGCGATCTCACAGCATGGACGATTAGGTATTCAATCGAGAGAAATTTGGCAAGAACCGTCCTGCCCTGCATCATTCTGGCGCGGACATTGGTGGGCAACCTCGCCGAGTTTATGCGCCATGGCTGGGTCGAACTTTCCTGCGAGACCCATGAAGACGAGAGGCTGTTCGTTGCGGTAAAATGCCTCCCATGGATCTCGCCCACGTATTGAGTGCAGCGGAACTCCTTGCAATCGAGCACCCTCATTTCGGGAGGATTCACCCCCCTGGATTCCTCAAGACCACTATCGGTACCGTTACGGGTACGAGTAGGAAAGCCGTTGCCATCGCGGACTATAGCTCCGGCAATCGCCAGACTGTTGCGGTTCAGATAGATCCACGAAAATTCATGGTCACCATTGCCGGTTCCTATGTACTGGTTACCCTCAAGGAGGGAGAGAGCAGGCACCCGATTATCCACAAGGCATGGAAGATGGTGGGCCAGCGTAAAGGGGAAGGAGTGGAGGACTTCTATGGCACGGTCAATACGTATATCGATTCAGATGGTTTGAAGTGGGAACATCGATTTGAGAGAACACCACATGAAGATGAGGTCATTGGCTTTGGGGGCAAGGGGGAGGAAGTGCTTATCATCACGCTGGAGAGCTTCTATCCCACCATTGCTCCTGACCTTAGCGGCGTGATGATATCCCCTTCTCACTAGCAGTATGCTGAAAAAGTCCGCCAGCGGCGTTCTCGCGTCGCTCAGAGGCTCAACATTGAGGGGCACATCTCGGATATTCGAAATACTGAAGGGGTTTATCCGTTCGCCCAGACTCATTGCAAAGGCGAACGGTTACACGAAGTGCGGTCCGTACCTCCTCGCCTCTTTGCTCGCTGCGGCCTTGCTGGACGGCCTTTTTGAGCATCCTGCTGCGACTCTGACATGATCCTCAATGGTTATATCGCGACGACATATTGTAAGAAGATCACGTTTTTCAGCAGACTGCTAGCAGGCTGCTGCGGCTTTGTTGGACGGCTTTCGAGGGTCTCTGAAAGAGTCTGTGACATCAAGTCGCCAGGGTTCCATGTGTTCACATGGCTCAGCTCCTCCCTGGCATTTGACAGATTTTCCCTCCGTAGGATACATCTCCCATCTGCAGCCCGTGCTGCCGTTGTTCGCGTCATTCCTACAATACAACTCCTTGCGAGGCCCCCATGTCTTTTTCGATTCGTCCCCTTCCGTCAAACGTGCTCCAATTTTCCGTCGCCCTTGTCCTGTCGATCGTCTGTTTTGTTCTGCCGGCATGGGCCGACTTTCAGGCGGGTATGGATGCCAATAACCGTGAAGACTACGCCACGGCCTTGCGTGAGTGGCGCCCGCTCGCCGAAAAGGGAGATGCCCTTGCGCAGTACCACCTCGGGGTGCTGTATCGCAAAGGCCGAGGTGTGCCGCAGGACGATGTTCAGTCACGGGGGTGGTATGCAAAAGCGGCGGCACAGGGACAGGCCAAGGCGCAGTTCAACCTGGGGACGTTATATTTTAACGGAGAGGGGGTCCCGAAAGACTATCAGCAGGCCCTGCGATGGTTCCGTCTGGCCGCAGACCAAGGAGAGGCGCTCGCTCAAACGAAAATGGCCGTTATGTACGATGAGGGCCAGGGTGTGCCGAAGAATATTGTCCAGGCGTATAAGTGGTACAGCTTGGCGGCAACGAACGGGGATAAACCAGCGACCCTACTTCGTGATTCGCTCGCCAACCAGATGACCCCTGCCCAGATCGCCGAGGCGCAGAAGCTGGCGCAGGAGTGGAAGCCGAAAAAGAAATGAGCACCGATCCTGAAAGGATCGGGGTCGGGCTTGTCATGACATATATTTCAGTGCGTTGCGGGCGCAGCGCAACAGCAGTGGCTTTAGACTCAAGCAGTCACTCGCCAGGATCACATAGCCGCTCGCAAGCGTCAGAGCCTTCTCGGAGTAAGCCACTTGGATAGGTTGCGTGCTTGTTCTGAAAACCCTCAGAATCTCTATGGGTGTGGTGAGCGAATTAAGAGTCGATAGCCTTTGTGGTGTGGGAAGGACCTGACGAACTAATTTGCTCGTTCCTCTATAAGGAAGAGCTCAAGAGTGCTCCGACTGAATTGCCAGGTGGAAAGCGCCTCAAATTCCTGGCCCTGCTCGTCCTGGTATCGAACTGTAAATTCCATCAGTAACGTCGTCTTGCCATTCATCACGTTTTCAAAGAAAGCATCTGAAAGGGTGCCTCGCAATTCTAGGCCCTTGTTCGGAGCCAGTGTCGGCACGGTAAAGGTATCTTTTTCTATTGGCACACTGTTCCCATCCAGAAACACGGCAAGGTCTGTTCTCACAGAATAGGCCGGGCTCAGACCCGTATTCCGATATCGGATCGACACACGGGACCGTTGGCTCTCATGATAAAACCTTGCATTATGGCTCTGAATATTGGGACGGCGCACGACCCCTTTAAGTTCCTTGCCTGCTCCTGTCCCATGAGGTTGTTCAACGGGCTGCTCGACGGTGTTTCCCTGTGTCTCAAGTGGACCACAGCCAGCGAACAGTGCGATCACGATAATGAATACCGGCACGCCATATCGAAACATTGAGATTCTTCCTTCGTCAGGGGATCAGAGCACCCACCTTATACTAGAGAGACGGCAAAACACTATCCCTCACGGCTTGCCTATTACTGATTCGCTCATGTTGGAATGTCCAACATGGCATGCCTTGGCGTCTGCCCGGTGCGTGCATCCAACCTGTTTTGTGTATTCTCCTTCGCCGAATATCTCGTCGCGAGCTACGGGGTATTGAGCGAAAAAGCATCAATGCAGATCAATTGAACGCTCGTTCCCTAGTTTCACAGCTGTATCGTTTCGTTCTCCACTGAATCGGATCCGATTCACACCTCCCACTCCCAGTGACCGTTCACCTTCACAACCTCGCGAATTTGTGAGTCCTGCTGAGCGAGACTTTTTCGGCATGAGAGTTGCTATTCTAAAATAATATATCGGATGCCCGCTGCGAAGGAGGAATTCGCCATGGGAGAAACAATATCCCAGTTGTCCGAACAAAAATCTCAGATACTTTGGAGAGAACCACGGCGGTCTGTGCGAGTGGTTGTGGATTTTCGGATAGTCGTTGCGAATATGGCAGGTCTCGCGAGTGGGCAGGTGATCGATATGACGGCGAGGGGGTGTGGCCTCCGTCTCGCGAAAGCCCTCAAGCCCGGGCAATATCTGACGCTCATGATGTACCCAGGCGGCAGTCCCGCCGCTGTGCCAGGTGATGTGGGCAGGGTACAGTGGGCCGAAGGAGACCGGGCGGGTCTCGCCTTTCTGTCTCTATCGCATGAGAACGAGCGTAGGCTACACCAGCTTTGCAGCGGGCGGCTCTAGTTCGAGGCCTAGATGCTCACGGAACGTATTCCATATTCGTCCGTCGAGAATGTCGAGGCAGGCATCCCCTCCGGTCGGGCCATCGGGACCGATATCCGGTGCCCCTATTGTTCTTCAGTGGACTACCATCGGTCCATGCGGCATGGGGGGCGGGATTTCCTTCGCCGATTGTTAGGCAGGTTCCCCTGGCGTTGCAATGGATGCAGGAAGCGATTTTATCTGCGGAAACGGTACCCTGACTGATGGCCCGCTCCACAAGTCCATACTTGGAGCAGGCGTGTGGAGCAGAGGGAGCCTTTCCGAGCCTATCTCTCTTTTGTCCGCGTAGTGCTCGAAGGATGAGAAGCGATAGGGCTTTTGGGTCCTATCCTCGAATGAGTAGGCCCTAGTAGTTTATTCGAGTAAAACTGGGGAACCCCCCAGTTCCACAAACTGTATCTTCAGGCGCAGGGTAGTGCTTCATCTCTCTGACGTCTCAGTGCGGGGACCGGGCTCCACCGAGGTGACGACCATGATGATCGTTATCACCACCATGTTTTTGCTACTGCCGGTGCTCGTGGCCCTGTACCTCTCTGTGTCCGGCGTGTTCACCAATCGGAGATCGTTCCAATCTGTTTTTTATGCCCTGTTGGCCTTCTTTGCGTTGACTATTGGGATCAGCATGAGCATTCAATATTCCTATCAAAACTACGATCCCCCGGCAACAACTCCGGTTTCGCTGAGTGAGGTTCTGTCAAAAACTCTATAAATAGAGGGCGCGAACGATCGTCGTCGTATTGAACAGCATCGCGCTCAGGCGGGTGTAGGCTGCATGGCCGTAGTAGTGATCGCGCTCATTCGTTGATCCAGTAGAATCTTTGTAGTCGGCGAGAATCCCCAGCCCCTCACTCGGGATACGGACAGCACGGCGGGCACATTCGAGCCATCGTTCGAATCCATCAAACGGCTCGACCATTTCCCACAGAGCTTTGTTTGCTTCTTTTGCCGGCTCAGTCGTCGGCACAGCATCGCTGCCGGCCACGGCCAGTTCCTGCACGTAGTCGCCGCCCCACGCAATCGGCATCTCCATCGTAATCTGAGGTAATTCCATTTTCGAGAGCCATGTTTTACCGTCGGTCCGCATGTTGCGATGGTTCACAATGTGCAGCAGCTTGCCGAGACCCGACGGATCCCACCCATAACGTACCGGCATGCCAAACGTGACGATGTCCAGCGCTGCTCTATTGAGGAAGGTGCCATTCGACAGCAACGGAACGGCACGTTGGATTGTCGAGGCGATGTCTGGTCGATTGACCTGTGAGGCAAAAGCCGACAAGAGATCGAATAGACGCGTCCGGCTACTATTCGCGGTCACACAGAGGAGGTTCGAGACGAGAGCGAGGATTAGTCCCGCCTGCCCATGCGCCTGTACCAGGATGCGATCTCCTTGGCCCAGCTTGTGGGCCTCGACCCAGTCGCGAAGACGTCCTAGCATTGAGACAGCCGCCAGGGCACGGCCCAGGTGATGGTGTTCGCAGGACCAAAGCTCGCGGACACAATGGATCGGGCGATCCAGGCCTCGGTTGAGCGACTGTTTCATCAATTCGAGATAGGCGTTCGTAAAGTTTCCTGCGTCGCCGAGTTGGTCGTCAAGGAGTTTCCTGGTTCGCTCATCGTTGCTGAGCGGTAGTGTCAACCCATCGGGCAGCGAGGAGATGCCGTTGCTACCTTCACGCATCAGGGCGAGTAGCGCATCGAGGCCTGCCACGCCGCGTGAGTAGCCTCGTTTGAGCCCGCCGACTTCATCCAGCCGCTGTATCCCGAAGACATCGGTGCCGGTGATGGACCCATGAAGCAAGACAACCGCACGCACGCCGGCCTGCGACAACGTTGCGCCGCATTGCGCCATGGCGTCGAGCCAGACTGGAGCACCAGGCTCCAAGCCTGGCGTTAGGTCAGCTGTGACCAGACGCTCGCCAGGGCTTTTTCGTGACAGCTCATCGTGCTGGAAATTATTTTCATTCGGCATTGGGAGGCCCTACTTACCGCAATCTAGACCCGACGCGCAACCGGTTGCAGAATCAAAATGTATTGGCTAGCATGGCGGCCATTCCGGACGTTGGTTGTCTCTGTCAGGGAGCCGCCAGATGCCAACTCGCTTGGTTCTCCTCCTGAGCGTTGCGCTGCTGACCGCTGGTTGCGGCGGTGGAGATAAGCACCTGCCGTCCTCGAACCCGCCCGAATACGATCCCCAGAAGGTCTACGCGGCACCGGCTGTATCACCCAGCACCCCGGTCCAAACGAGTGCGAAGCCGGCAGAACCGGGCCCACCGCCAATCCAGTTGCCTCCGCTCGAACCCGGGCCGAATGAAAAGGGTGAGTGGAAGAAGGTGCCGGTCACTCCGGAGTCGTTGCAGTTGCTCAAGGGAGTCAAGAACACCTGCGAGGCGTTGACGAAAATGGTGCAAGGCCTTGGCAGTGCACAGCTGTTTGCCGGGAAAGACGGACAGTCGCTCAAACAATCGCTAGGCTCACAGGCCGGGTCGGTTGCGCGATCCTTAGACCAGCAGTTGTTTGAAAACTTCAAAGCACAACTCGGCCCGAATGTCGCCGATTGCCCCTCACCAGCACCCGCGCGCAAGAGCAGCGTCGGCGAGCCCCGTCACTCCCCTCGCCTCCTGTTGGCCATGGGGCCATCCCAGGGGTCCTTTCAGCTCGCGCAGGCCACGGCGCCGGGAGGTGAACGGGAGGGGTATACCATCACGAAAGGCTCAGTGAACATCGCCATTCCTCCCGATGCGGTGGGCATGAAGTCACGGGAGTGGAGAATTGAGGAAGGAAACACACCAGAAACGGCCGGCGACCGCAAAGGCTTCTCCCTCATCAATGGCGGCTATGCCAAAAAATGCCCCACATCAGAAGGCATCGTTGAAGGAGACTATGAATTTTCGCTGGTCGTGGACCAAACGATCAAATATTCCGAGACAATTCGAACGGAGTACAACGCCCGGAGCATTCACGCTACCTTGAAAGGCCGCGTCGGCGATGATGCCAAGCTGCAATACGTCGACCTCGATGCGTCGTTGGTAATCGGGCGCGGAGGGACGAATGCGCCGACGTCGTTTGCTCATCAGCGCCAGCATGTCCGGTTCGTGCCTGATCGTCGGGCGGGAGGAATGCCGTCGCAGTTCTCCGATTGGTCAGTCTCGGAATGGGACTCTGCGCTGGCGGGTCCGGCCCAACGTGAAGCGATGAACATGTTGCTGCTGGCCGTGACGTTGTTCTCCGGGCCGTTCTACTTGGCTGCCGAAGTTGAATGGAACACCCCGAACACCTGCGTCGAAATCCTTTTTACGCCGGCTACCAAGACGAAGAAACTGGGGCCGAACGAATCGGCTGCGGTCAAAACTGAACTTCGCACCAAGAAGGAACAGGCGACGGTTCCTGCAAAGTTCAGGGAGGCGAAAGAGAGGCCGAGGGAGGGTAACGGCAACGTGTCACCGAGACAGGCGGAGTCTCAACCCGGCGCTCCTGCGACGTTTACCTACAAAGCTCCGGCGACACGGGCGCGGCACAGCGGATTCTGGGTTGGCGCTATATCCCGTGCAGGAGTAGCCGAAGCACAGGAGGGGGAATGGGAAACGGCGGGCTCAGGCTTGAAACTCAAGCTTGGCCATCGAATTCAGGCCGATCCGCAATCCGCTACCTCGATAATTGGCCACGCGCAATTCGATGGAGCTGTTCAGTTCGACGTACCGCTCGAACAGTTTGCAGAAGGGTGGTTCCGCGGTGAAGTCATTGTGATTCGCCCCCTGGTGGTTCGTCATGTGAGGCCTGCCGCGAACCCCTGTTCAGGCTCGGGCTCGCAAATTGAACATTGGATCGTGTCGGCACACGTCGATCCGAAGACCAATTTCATGGACATTCAGTTTGGGTTTACGCCTTCGAACGAACAAGCCTCATGGACGTGCAGGGGACCGGCTGGGACCTTCACGGATGAGCTTACTGTCGAGCTGTTCGGGAGCTTGGAGTCCGTTCAGATGTCTACGAAGACTGGGGCAAAGAAAGATATCAACGGTCGGGACACCCATTTTCTGGAATGGCTCAGCGTGACGGTGGTAGAAGGTCTGGATTGACCATGGTTGCTGGATGGGTTGCAGCTAGCCTACAGAGGACCATGCTTAAGACCTGCACGCGCTTCTTGATTGTCATTTCCATCGCGTTCATCAGCTTCAGCTGTGGCAGCGGGGACAAACATCTTCCCTCCTCGAATCCGCCCGAGTACGATCCGAAGAAGGTGTATGCGCCGCCGGTATCGCCGCGTGTGTCATCTGCTCAGGGAGCTAGGGTGCTTGACAAACCATTGGCGGCCGGTACGGTCGCGCCTGACCCATGCGAGAAGCAACCCAAGAAACTACCAAAACCAGACGAGCCATCTATCGTATCCATTGGGGAAGCTGGTCGTGATAGGGAACCAGTCGCAGGAGGGGGGAGTGGTGGAGGATCCGGTGGTGGCGAGGGACCAGCGGGTCCTTCGGCGAAGTACCCGTCGTATGTTCTGGAGTTTCGCTCGATGATCGTGTCAACAAGGAAGATTGAACCTGCACAATCGCAAGCGTCGGCGGTCATTCCGCTCGTAGCCAGCGGAGAGCGGAGCCCCGGTGGTCAAATGAAATACATTTGGCAAGGGATGGTCACTTATAAGATCGCTCCACTACCGAACCGGAATGCGTGCGACCCGCTCATCACAGGAGAAGGTACGGTGCGTGCGAATGGGTCCCAGGCAGGTTCCGCGAAGATCGAATTGCTCCACGGTATCATCGGGATGTCGCAAGAAACCAGCACCGGCCCGCATTTCATGCTCAATTTCAAATGCACCCTCAATCCACCCGAGCCGATTTATTTTGGTCTCCCATGTATGTCACTGGGCGCAGCGAAGCAAGCGACGATACCACGCAAATGTTTCCTGTGAAGGATCGGACTTATGTGGGGCAGAACGGGGTGGTGGCAACCAAGACATTCAGGAGGCACCTGCCACGGGGCCTGTGACCAGGAGGTGGCGACGTTTACGCTGAAAGAAGGCATATCCCCGCCGAAATAAATATTGTCTAGGGTTTCAGGGAATGTTCCTGTATGTCCGATGCTTGCTTGGGCTGGATTTGATTCTTCGGCATGACGGCGGTGGCGCTGCATGTCTTGCCTTCTTCGTCGATCCGGCGATCCACGATCTTCACGTCCTGGAGATATTCCTGGACAATTTCTTCTCTGGTGAGTTCGATGTCCTGTTCCGCCTCGCGGCCGGTCCGTTCGCGAACTCGGTCGACCATATGTTCCTTTACCAGGATACGGATCTGCTTGGCCAGGTCGGTGCGGGCAGAGAGTTCCGACACCCGTTGGCAGACGATCTTGCCTTTCGACAAGTCACCCTGACCCTTCCCGATCACATAGTGGTCGCTTGAATAACTGGTGCGAATCTCGCCTGCATCCATAGCCACTGAATGTAGCGGCAGCAAGACTGAACAGCCTGTGGCGATCAACGCCGCAATACACTGATGAGCGGTGCTCTTCACTCGCTACCTCCCTTCTCCGCCTCTTCGACTGCCCTCACCACCCGGTCTGTTGCCACCAAATCCCCTTGGCGCTATCTGATTCTGATTGGGCACGCCCGGTATCTGCTGGAGGGGCGGCGGCTGGATCTGATGCATCGACGGGGGGAGTTGTCTTGCTACCGGTGGTTGTCCTGCCACTGTCTGCGGTGGCGCTGTCGGTGTCTTGTATGTGAAGTCATTCAACGTTCTCGAAACAGTCGGCGATCCTGGCGCCGGTGTGATCAGATGGCGTGGCATGGTCGGTTGTCTTGTTCCCGGCGCAGGGGGAACCGGCGGTTGTGGCGGCAATGGCGGTTGTTTTGTGGTGATCGTGTGTTGCGCCACATAGACATGCGGGCTTGTGGGATAGAGGCCGTGTGCGGCAGTCAGCAGAGCCTGAAGTTGGGCCAACCCTATCAAGGAAGAAGAGGCATAGCCGGCTGTCGAGACGAGCACCCAATCCGTCCAGGCTTGCGACACCATGGCGTTCGATTGCACTCGATTGAGAATGTCTTGGCGTCGCTGAACCGCCTGCTGTGTTTGCTCTGTGGTCG